>Ga0315900_10002003_pt1 | contig 31954 bp, 28 predicted proteins | sample LakEriMetagenome_FD_203521 | JGI IMG/M metagenome (GOLD analysis project Ga0315900, IMG submission 203521) | Freshwater fungal communities from buoy surface, Lake Erie, Ohio, United States - Buoy 12 MA114 | ecosystem: Environmental > Aquatic > Freshwater > Lake > Lake biofilm | place: USA: Lake...
GCGGCACAGGCGAAGGCGAACGCCACCGCCAGACCGACATAGCCCGCGTAGAGCATCGGCGGGTGGGCTGCGAGCGCAGGGTCCTGCAGCAAGGGATTGAGGTCGCGCCCATCCGGCGGCGCCGGGTCGAGACGCGCGAAGGGGTTGGAGGTGGCGATGGTGAACAACAGGAAACCGATGCTGACGATGCCGAGCACCCCGAGCACCCTGCCCGCGAACTCCGGCGGCAGACGCCGGGAGAGCAAGGCCACGGCGAGGATCCATGCGCAGAGGATCCAGCACCAGAGCAGGAGCGAACCTTCATGGGCGCCCCAGACCGCCGCGATCCGGTAACCCACCGGCAGCGCGCTGTTGCTGTTCGCCGCGACGTACTCGACCGAGAAATCGTTCTGCACGAAGACCGTGATCAACGCGGCAAGCGACAAGGTCGCCAGCAGGAACTGCACGATGGCCGCCGGGCGTACCGCGGCGAGCCAGTGCCCGCGCCCGGCGGTCGGGCCCAGCAGGCCGAACACCGTCTGGGCCGCCGCAGCGACCAGGGCCAGCACCATGGCGTAATGACCGAGCTCGGCGATCATGTGCGCGGGACGCCCTTGTGGTCGGGGTTCACCGGCATCACGCCGCCGTGTTTTTCTTTGATGGCGCGTGCCACCTCGGGGGGCATGTAGTTCTCATCGTGCTTGGCGAGGATCTCGTCGGCGACGAAGGTGCCGTCCTGGCCGAGACGCCCGTGCGCGACGACGCCCTGGTTCTCGCGGAAGAGATCGGGCACCACGCCCTCGTAGCGCACCGGCACATCGCGCTTGAAATCGGTGACGATGAAGCTCATCTCGAGGCTGCCCGGGGTGCGCTGCACCGTACCGGGCCGCACCATGCCGCCCAAGCGGAAACGCTTGTCGACGGGCGCCTCGCCGGTCGCCACCTGCGACGGATCGAAGAAGAACATCACGTTGTCCTCGAAGGCGCGCATCGCGAGCAACGCTGCGACGGACACGCCGGAGAGGATGCCGACGACGAGAGCGAGACGCCGCTGACGAGGGGTCATGCCCCATCCTCCCGATCGGCGGTGAGACGGCGTCGGGCCTCCGCCCTCGCCTCGCGCAGCGCGCGTCGCGCCGACAGCACGTTCCAGCCCAGCACGGCGAAGGTGAGCAGATAGGCCGGCCAGAGATAGGCGGCGTATCCGCCCATGTGGAAGAACTCGCTCAAGACACGACCTCCTTGACCCAGGCGGCGCCGCGCTCGCGACGCAGAACCTCGGCGCGCAGACGCACCAGCAGGACAGCGACGAAGAACAGCGTGAAGCCGAGCAGCATCATCAACAACGGCGCGAGCATGTCCATCGGCATCGACGGGCGGTCCATCTTCATCACCGAGGGCGTCTGGTGGATGGAGTTCCACCACTCCACCGAGTAGCGGATGATCGGCAGGTTGACCACGCCGACGATCGCCAGCACCGCGCTCGCGCGGTCGGCGCGGCCGAGGTCGTCGATCGCCGAGCGCAGGCCGATGTAACCGAGGAACAGGAAGAGCAGCACGAGCTGCGCCACGAGCCGCGGGTCCCACACCCACCAGGTCCCCCACATGGGCTCGCCCCACAGCATGCCGGTGACGAGCGAGGCCGCGGTGAACGACGCCCCGACGCCGGCACAGCTCGCGGCCACCGCGTGCGCGACCTTCATGCGCCAGATGAGCCCGACGGCGGCGGCGCTCGCCATCACCGCGTAGACCATCGTCGACAGCCACGCCGACGGGGCGTGGACATAGATGATGCGGAAGCCATCGCCCTGCTGGTAATCGGGCGGCGCGAGGACGAGACCGCCGTACAGGGCCGCGATGATGAGGATGCCGGCCGGCCACGCGAACCAGGGCGTGAGCGTACCGGCCAACCGGTAGACATGCGGTGGCGAGCCGAATTTGTGGAACCAGGTCCAGTCCATGCCGTCGTCACTCCGATCCGATGCGCAGGGCGGCGGCCACTGCGAGCGGCGCCAACGTCACCGCGAGCACCGCGAGCGCGGCGAGCAGGTAGAGCGCACCGCTCAGACCTTCGCCGGCGATCGCGAGTTCCGTCGCGCGCGCGCCGAACACCAGGGTAGGGACGGTGAGCGGCAGCGTCAGCAGCCCGAGCAGCACCCCGCCCCGCCGGACACCCAGCGTCAGCGCCGCGCCGACCGCGCCCACGAGGCTCAGCGTCACGGTGCCGAGCGCCAATGATGACAGAATGCCGGGCATCGCGGAGCCGGGCACGCCGAGCGCGATGCCCAGTACGGGCGCCATCAGGGTGAGGGGCAGCCCGGTCAGCAGCCAGTGCGCTGCGGTCTTCGCCAGCGCGAGCGCCGCCAACGGCTGACCGGCGAGCAGCATCTGCTCCAGCGTGCCGTCCTGCGCATCCTCGCGGAACAGGCTTTCGAGCGAGAGCAGGCTCGCGAGCAGCGCCGCGACCCACAGGACGCCCGGCGCGATCTGCCGCAATTTGTCCAGCTCCGGGGTGTAGCCGAGCGGGAACAGCACCGTCACCACCGCGAAGAACGCGAGCGGCTGCAGCACCTGCCCCGGTCGCCGGAGGGCGAGCCGTAGGTCACGGGCGAGCACGGCGAGCGCAGCGCCGATCACGCGCGCCTCCCGAGCACGAGCTGCGGACACCGCGCCGGCGCGAGACCGAGGTCCTGGTGGGTGGCCGCTACGACGATACCGCCCGCGTCCAGCTGCGAGGCGACCATCGAGGCCACCACCGCCTGCCCTGCCGCGTCGAGGTTGGTGACCGGTTCATCGAGCAACCAGATGCGCGCCGCCGTCAGCCGCAACGCGGCGAGAGCGATGCGTCGGCGCTGCCCCGTCGACAGACTGCGTACCAATCGGTCGCCGAGCGCCGTCGCGCCGACCTCCGCGAGCGCGGCATCGATGGCCCGTCCGGCATCGCCCGCCGACGCGGTGCCACGCAAGGCCAGCCCGAACCGCAGGTTCTCGCGACCCGTGAGGTCATCCTTGAGCGGCGGTTGGTGGCCGAGATAGACGAAGTCGCGCTGGAACTCCAGGGAGCGGGTCTCGACCCGCTGACCGTTCCAGCGCACCTCGCCCTCGTCGGGTTCGAGCAGCCCGGCGAGCGTGCGCAGCAGCGTGGTCTTGCCCGCGCCGTTGTCACCGACCACCTGCAGGCAATGACCGGCGCTGACGGCGAACCGCAGACCGGCGAACACTCGTCGGTCACCGCGATGGACGGTCAGGTCGATGGCTTCGAGCAAGGTGCGTGGCGGTCGGAGGCGGCGCCGTCTTTGGCCCGTCGAAGACTACCATAGTGCGATGGTTTGCCGGCTCCCGCGGTCGCTATCATCCCCGTCGCCGGAACATGCCGGTCGAAACCCGTTTTCCTGAGGAGGTCACCGATGGCACCGTCCACATCCGTCCACCGCCTGCTCGAGCGCCGCGCGCTGCGCGTCGTCGGCCTGCTCGCCGCTACGGCCTTGCTCGGCGGTTGCGCCGCCGCCGCCGTGACCACCGGCGCGGTCGCGGTCGCCGGTGCCGGGGTGAAGACGGTCGCGACCGTCGCCGAGGCCGGCGTACGCGCTGCCGTGCCCGATCGTTCGGACTACTCCAACAAGTGGCGTCTCGAGTGCGGCGGCAACGCCGAGTCCGACGGCCAGGTGGTGCTCCACATCACCCCCGAGGGCGGCGAAAGGCAGGTGGTCACCGTCGCCCTGAAGCGCGGGACCGGCGAGAACGCCGTGGCGCGCGCCATCCGCGACGGCCTCCGGGCGCAGTTGGACCGGAAAGGCTTCCAGGTGGAGACCGACGACGGCGAGGATGTCCTCGTGAAGCGCAAGGGCCGGACGCCGGATTTCGCGCTCGAGGTCGCCGAGAACACCGTCAAGGGACTGCGCCTAAACCCTGACAAGGAGTGATACCCTGCCGCCTCGTCGACGCGACCGACAGGCGCCCCGGTGGCGAAACTGGTAGACGCAGCGGACTTAAAATCCGTTGGCCGCAAGGCCGTGCTGGTTCGATTCCGGCCCGGGGCACCAGCGTTCCGCCGCCGCGCGTCGATATCGGCGCCGTTGACGCCACCGGAGGGATGAGATGGCAAAGGAAGGCTCACGGTCGACGCTACGCGCCCTGTGCGCGCTCGCGCTGCTGACCATCGCCGCTGCGGGCTGCAGCAACACCCCCAAACCCAAGGCTGACACCGTTCCGGGCGACAGCGCGACGCTGCGCATGCTCGATTCCGGTACGGTGCAGGGCTACGCGAACCCGTTCGGCGGTCATTCCTGGCTCGGTATCCCGTTCGCCGCGCCCCCGGTCGGCGATCTGCGTTGGCGGCCTCCGCAGCCGGTGAAGGCTTGGGACGGCGTCCGCAACACCTTGCTCCCCGGCGAGCCCTGCATCCAGTACGGCTCGCCGCTGGGCGGGGTCGGCAGCGCTGGCTCGCGCCAAGGCAGCGAAGACTGCCTCTACCTCAATGTCTACGCGCCGAAGCTGGATGCGACGCAACTCTCCCAGCGGCGTCTGCCGGTGATGGTATGGATCCATGGCGGCGGCAATACGGTGGGACACGCCGCGTTCTACGAGGGCGGCGTGCTCGCAACACGCGAGAACGTGCTCGTGGTGATGGTCAACTACCGGTTAGGGCCGTTCGGCTGGTTCGTGCCGCCGGAAGGCTCCACCGACGACCCGCTGGAGCGCTCCGGAAACTTCGGCAACCTCGACAACCTCGCGGCGCTGCGCTGGGTGCAGCGCAACGCCGCCGCGTTCGGCGGCGACCCGGGCAATGTCACCGTGTTCGGTGAATCCGCCGGTGCGACCAACACGCTCGCCTTGCTGGTCTCGCCGCTGGCCGAGGGGCTTTTCCATCGCATCATCGTGCAGAGCAACGCCTATGGACTCGCGCCGCCGCCGAAACCGGATGCGCTGACCGGCCACGCCCGTGTGCTGCGCCGGCTGCTGGTGACCAGCGGCAAGGCCGCGGACGCCGCCGCCGCGGACACCATGGCACGCGACATGACGCCCGCGGCTGCGGCAGCGTTCCTGCGCAGCCTCGACCCTTGGACGGTGTACTCCGCGTTCCGTCGCGACGATGGCGACTGGCAGGCCTTCCCCACCGTGTTCGGCGACGGCGCCGTGCTGCGCGCCGGCGAACTGCGCGACCTGCTCGCCGATCCCGCGACCCACATCGATGTACCGGTGGTCGTCGGCTCCAACCGCGACGAGAACAAGATCTTCATGGCCTTCGACCCGCGGCATGTGCGCACGCTCGGCGGCATCCCGGTAGGACTGCGCGACGCGGACGCCTACGACCGCGAAGCGCGTTACCGGGCGCTGCTCTGGAAGGCGGACGGCGTCGACGACCTCGCCAGCATCCTCGCCCGCAACGGCGCGCCCGCTTACGCCTACCGATGGGATTGGGACGAGCAAGGGAAGGCCTACGGCATGGTCGACCTGTCGCGCATCATCGGTGCGGCGCACGGTCTCGAGATCCCGTTCGTGCTCGGTCACTTCGACCTCGGCGCGCAATCGAGCCTGCTCTTCGACGAGGACAACGAGGCGGCGCGTCTCGCGCTCAGCCGTCAGATGATGGGCTACTGGGCGGAGTTCGCGCGCATCGGGCGCCCCGCTGCGGCGGGCCAGTCCGGCAGCGCCGAGTGGCAGCCCTGGCGCGACGAAGCGGGCGCGGCACGTCTCATGGTGTTCGATACGCCGGCAGGCGGCGGGACCCGCATGGTCGACGAGCGGGTCTCGCGCGATGAGATCCTCGCGCGGCTGGATGCCGAACCGCTCCCTGCTGCTGCGCGTTGCGAACTTTTCCGCAGCGTGTTCCGCATGCGTCGGGATGCCTGGGCGGACGAGGCTTGGGCGCGCCTCGCCGGCGGTCAGTGCGCGGGCGAGCGCATCAAGTCGCAGGCGTCGGTGGCGGCAGCGGCGGCGGAGTGACGCGGTAGATCACTCCGGCGTAATCGTCGGACACATACACCGCGCCCTCAGGGCCCTCGACCACATCGACGGGCCGACCGATCAGCCCGCGCGGGCCGCGGAACCCCGCCAAGAACGGTCGCTCCGTGACCTTGCCGTCCGCGTCCCAATGCAGCGACACCACGGCGTAGCCGTCGGGGACGCTGCGGTTCCATGAACCGTGGAGCGCCGCCAGCGCCGCGCGCTCGTAGGCGGCGCCGCGTGCCGGATGACGCAGGAATCGCACACCGAGCGGCGCGTTGTGCGCGCGGAACGCATGCGTGGGCTTGCGTGACGCCGCGATGCGCGCCTCGGCGCCCTTGCCGTACTCCGGGTCGACGATGCCGTCACCGTGCACGAACGGCCAGCCATAGAACGCGCCGTCCTCGATGCGGTTGAGTTCATCCGGCGGGATGTCATCGCCCATGAGGTCACGCCCGTTCTCGGTGGCGTAGAGCGCATCATCCCAAGGCGCCCAATCGAAACCGGTGGGGTTGCGCAGGCCCGTGGCGAACTCGCGTCCGCCGCTGCCGTCGGCCGCGTAGACCCGCATCGTCGCGCGCTGTGGGTCCTTTTCGATGCAGACATTGCAGGTGGATCCCAGCCCCACATAGAGCTGTCCATCGGGACCGATGCGCGCCGTCTTGCGCCAATGGTTGCCGTCGCCGCCGAGCCCCGTGACCACCGGCCGCAGCGCACCCTCAACGCTGCGGGCCGTCGCATCGAAACGCACCCGCGACACCTGGGTCGCCTCTGCCACATAGAGCCAGCCGTCGTGCAGATCGACGCCGTTCGGCCGCTCGAGACCGGAGAACAGCGTGCGCCTGCCGTCCGAGCGTCCGTCCCCGTCCGCATCGCGTTCGAGCAGCACCACAAGACCGCCGCGCGGCTGCGCGACGATGACATCTCCGGATGCGGTGGCGGCCATCATGCGAGCGCTCGGCAGCCCGGTGGCGAACATGCTGACGGTCCACCCGGGCGGCGCTTGCAGCTGCGCCGCCGCGACCTCGGGTGCGGGGGCTTCGATCCCGCCGTCGCGCATCATGCGCCAGATCATGCCGCGGTCCGAGAGGGCTACACCGCCGCCCCAGATGAGGTAGACGAAGAAAGCGATGGCGAACGCCGCGAGGGCGAGCGCGACGGTGACGATGTTGCGGGCGAGCCGCGACCTGGGCATGAGTGGCATGCCATGGATTATCCCTTAAACTTCCCGCCATGAACGCCCCCGCACGCCGCGCATCGCGCACGACTGCCCCGCTTGCTGCCCTGCTCGGCCTCGCCGTCCTCGCCCCTCCGCCGCTCTGGGCCTCGGTGAAGGGCATACCTGGGGACGCCGACAAGCAGTTCGCGCAGCTCGAGACCCTGCTCCCCACCCCGGGCATCACCCGCAGCGCATCGGGAGCGCCCGGCCCGGGCTATTGGCAGCAGCGCGCCGACTACCGCATCAAGGCGAAGCTCGACGAGAAGCTGCACCGCATCACCGCTTCGCAGACGATCACCTACATCAACCGGTCGCCCGACACGCTGACCTACCTCTGGCTGCAGCTCGACCAGAACATCTTCAAGGACGACTCGATCGCGCGCCGCACCGAAGTCGCCGCGAACGCGGGCTCGAGGCGGGACCGCAGCGGTCCCGGGGACAGCCTCAGCTTCGCGGCGGTGCGCCGCCATCAGGCCTTCGAGGATCGCCGATACGGCTACGAGATGGGCCCGGTGCGGGACGGCACGGGTCGGACGCTGCGCAGCACCGTCAACGACACCATGATGCGCATCGACCTCGCGCAGCCGTTGAAGCCCGGCCAGGCGGTGCAGTTGTCCTTCGACTTCGCGTTCAACATCGTCGACGAAGCGGCGGTCGGCGCCCGCAGCGGCTACGAACACTTCCCGAAGAACGACACCTACCAGCACTTCTTGGCGCAGTGGTTCCCCCGCCTCGCCGCCTACACCGACTACACCGGCTGGCAGCACAAGCAGTTCCTCGACCGCGGCGAGTTCACGCTCGAGTTCGGCGACTACGATGTCGAACTCACCGTCCCCGCCGACCATGTGGTCGCCTCGACGGGCGTGCTGCAGAACCCCGGCGAGGTTCTCACCGCCGAGCAGCGCGCGCGGCTCAAGCGCGCCGAGACCGCCGACAGACCGGTGTTCATCGTCACCCCGGCCGAGGCGGCGGAGAACGAGAAGCAAGGCACGACGGCGACCCGCACCTGGCGGTTCACCGCGCAGAACGTCCGCGATTTCGCTTGGGCGAGCTCGCGCAAATACATCTGGGATGCGATGGGCTACCGCCAGAAGGACGCCGCCCGCCCGTTCGTGATGGCGATGTCCTTCTACCCAAACGAGGGCGAGCCGATCTGGTCGAAGTATTCGACGGAGGCCGTGGTGCACACCATGGAGGTGTATTCGCGCTTCTCCTTCCCCTACCCGTACCCGGTCGCGATCTCGGTCAACAGCTGGGAGCGCGGCGGCATGGAATATCCGATGATCACCTTCAACGGGTACCGGCCGACCGCCGACGAGAAGACGGGCAAGCTCACCTATTCGCGCAACACCAAGTACGGCCTGATCGGCGTCATCATCCACGAGATCGGGCACATCTACTTCCCGATGATCGTCAACAGCGACGAACGCCAGTGGACCTGGATGGATGAGGGGCTCAACACCTTCCTCGAGTACCTCGCCGAGATCGAGTGGGACGCCCGCTTCCCCGCGTTCGGCGAGCACACCAACGTCCTCGACGACATCACCGCGTACATGCGCTCGGCGAACCAGGTGCCGATCATGACCAACTCCGATTCGGTGGTGCAGTTCGGGCCGAACGCCTACAGCAAGCCGGCCGCCGCGCTCGCCGTGCTGCGCGAACTCGTCATGGGCCGCGAGCTCTTCGACCACGCGTTCCGCGAGTACGCCACCCGTTGGAAGTTCAAGCGCCCGACGCCCGCCGACTTCTTCCGCACCATGGAGGACGCCTCGGCGGTCGACCTGGACTGGTTCTGGCGCGGTTGGTTCTACGGTACCGACCATGTCGATGTCGAGGTGGCCGGCATGCGCGAGTACCAGATCTCGGGCCAGGACCCGGATGTGGAGTTCCCGCTCAAGCGTCAGGCTTACGCGGCGGAGTTCCCGCCCTCCGAGACCGCGCTGCGCAACGAGGCCGAGGGCCTCGGTCCGACGCGTGTCGAGCGCCGGCCGCAGCTGAAGGACTTCTACGACGAGAACGACCGCTTCACGCCGACCAACAAGGACCGCAACGAGTACAAGACCTTCCGCGATGGGCTCGAGCCCTGGGAACGCACCGCGCTCGACCGCGCCGTGAAGGCCGGCGAGTTCGTCTACTTCGTCGACTTCCGCAACATCGGCGGGCTCGTGTCCCCGTTGCCGCTGACGCTCACCTACGCCGACGGCAGCAGTCGCGACCATCTGATCCCGGCGGAGGTCTGGCGCTACAACACCGTCGAGGTGACCAAACTCCTCATCGAGAAGAAGCGGCTGGTGTCGATCGAACTCGACCGCAAGCACCTGACGGCCGATGCCGATTTCAGCAACAACGCATTGCCGCGACGGGTGCTGCCGAGCCGTATCGAACTCTTCAAAGGCCGCAGCGGCGGGCGCAACCAGATGCTCGACGCCATGGCGGAGCTGAAGACCGAGGGCGCCGGAGCCGAGAACAAGGGCGCGCCAAAGGACCCCGGCACCACCGTACCGCTGCAGCCGACGGACGCTGCGACACCGCCGCCCCCGCCCGTGACTGCGCCACCGGTACGGTGACACCCAGCGTCCCGCGTCGGCGCGTCCTCACCGCCCTCGCCGCGGGTGCGGGCGCGTTGGCGGTCGGCAGCCTGTCGCGCCCGGCGTGGGCGCATCGCGCCCATGTAAGCCTCACGCGGGTGCTCGGCAATCCGCGTGCCGGCACCTGGGAGTTCCTGCACTCCATCCACATCCACGATGCGATCACCGCGCTCGCTGCATGGTTGCCGGGCGAGGAACCGAACCCCGCCTCCGAGCGCGCCCGCGCCCGTATCGCGCTCGAGGTCGAGCGCAGGTTCGCGTGGACGGGACCCGACGGCAAACCGCTCGCGCCCACCATGGTCGGCGCCGAGCTCGCGGGCGACGATCTCATGGTCTATCAGGAACTGCCTGCGCCGCGCGCTGCGGGCGAATACAGCGTCTCCTGCAACCTGCTCCATGAGATGTTCGCCGATCAGCAGAACGTGGTGCAGTTCGCGGTGGTGACACCGCCGGTCGTGGCCCGCCTCGACGCGAAACGCAGCCGCGCGTCGTTCAGCTGGAGGCCCTGATCGCTCAGCGCAGCCCGGCGAGGATCCGCTCGGTGAGACGGGAGATCAGGATGTTCCCCGCGTTGTCCGGCGAGTAGTCGATCGTCGGCATGCCATCGACGGTGATCGCGATGGCGATGCGCCCCTGCGGCGCCCACACGATGCCGACATCGCTGCGCAGCGCATCGAGCGACCCCGATTTGCTGGCGACCCTCAGTTCGCCCGTCCGGCGGCCGATGCCGTCCTTGTACTGTTGCCGCTCCAGGGTCGCGAGCAGGTCCTGGGAGGCCGCGGGGTCGACCACCTTGCCGGCGGCGAGCAGTTCCAGCAGACGCACCATCTCGCGCGGCGTCGATGACCCGATGCCGAAACGCTGGTTCTCGGGCAGGAGCCCCGCCTTGCTCCAGCCTGTGGCCGCCTTGAGCTGCGTACCGTCGCCGCGGATCTTGCGCATCGAGCGGGTGCGCACGAGGCCCAGCGTGTCGAGGTAGTCGTTCACCGCATCGGCGCCGATGCGGTCGAGCACGAGGTTGGTGGCCGTGTTGTCGCTGACCACGATCATGAGTCGTACCGCATCGCGCAGCGACACCGTTTCACCGTCACCGAACTCGCTCAGCACACCGGAGCCGGAGACCCTGGTCGCCTCGCGCAGCGTCAGCCGCTCGTCCCAGCGAGCCTTGCCGACCGCGACCTGCTGAGCCACGGCACAGGCGATGGGCAGCTTGATGGTGCTCGCCGTACGCACCGCCCGGTCCGCATCGAGCGCGACCTCGGCGCCGGTGTCCAGGTTGCGGGCGTAGAGCGCGACCGTCCCCTGGAACGGCTTGACCATCGCCTGCAGTTCAGCCTCCAACCCGGACGGCGCTGCGGGTGCGGTCGGCCCGCCTGCGAACGACAAGAACGCGACCAGAGCGAGCAAGAGGCTCGGGCGACGACGAGGATGGACGGGGGGGATGGAGGCTGGGGTCGGAATCGAACCGGCGTACACGGCTTTGCAGGCCGCTGCATGACCACTCTGCCACCCAGCCGTGAAAAATAAAGCCCCGGTGGTGGTCGCCACCGGGGCTACCGGACGAATCTGGAGCGGGAAACGAGACTCGAACTCGCGACCCCGACCTTGGCAAGGTCGTGCTCTACCAACTGAGCTATTCCCGCCCGGGACAGAGGCCGGGATTCTAGTGGCGACCGCCCCCGACTTCAAGCCGGATGTCATTCAGGCCGACCTGCCCTTCAGGTCGGGCCATGCCGCCCTCAGGTAGTCCCAGCCCGAGATGAGGGTGAAGACCGCCGCGATGGCCGTGAGCGCGACGCCGACCTTGTAGGTCGGCAGGAACCAGACATCCCAGCGGATGAGCATCATGGACACGCCGACGATCTGCAGGATGGTCTTCACCTTGCCGAGCGACGAGACCGCGACCTTGCGGCGGTGCCCCATCTCGGCCATCCATTCGCGCAGCGCCGAGATGGCGATCTCGCGGCCGATGATGACGATGGCGGGCAGCACGACGATCAGACGGGAATCCTTGCTGACGAGCAGCACCAACGCCACGCAGACGATGAGTTTGTCGGCCACCGGGTCGAGGAAGGCGCCGAGACGGGATGTCTGGCCCATGCGCCGGGCGAAATACCCGTCGAGCGTATCGGTGATGCCGGCGACGGCGAACAGCGCGCCGGCGGCCGGATCCGACCAGTGGTACGGCATGTGGAACAGCAGCACCACCAGCGGGATCGCGAAGATCCGCATCCAGGTGAGCAGGTTGGGAAGGCTCCAGATCATGCTGCGACGGGCGAACTCGCGACGGTCGTCCGGTCAATCGCCGGGGTGGAGCGCATCATAAAGGTTTTGCGCGAGCGCGGGTCCGATCCCCGGCGCCTGCTCGAGGTCGGTGCGACCGGCCCTCAGCACGCCCTGCAACCCCCCGAAGTGCTGCAACAACGCCCTGCGCTTGGCGGGCCCGAGCCCGACCACCGTCTCGAGCACCGACTCGTTGAAGCGCCGTGCGCGACGCCGCCGATGGCCGGTGATCGCGAAGCGGTGCGCCTCGTCGCGCAGCCGTTGCAGCAGCTTGAGTCCCGGCGAGTGCGCACCCGGCACGATGGGCGGCCCGCCGTCGCCATGACGATGCAGGCGCTCCTGACCGGCCCGCCGGTCAGGCCCCTTCGAGATGCCTAGCAGCGGCAGCTCCGCGAAGCCGAGGGGCTCGAGCACCGCCGCGACGCCCGCGACCTGCGCAGGACCGCCGTCGATCACCAGCAGGTCGGGCGCCGGCACCTCACCGTCGCGTACGCGGCTGTAGCGACGCTCCAGCGCCTGCTTGAGCGCCGCGTAGTCGTCGCCCGGCGTGACGCCGGTGATGTTGAAGCGCCGGTACTCCTTCTTCAGCGGTCCCTCGGGGCCGAACACCACGCAGGACGCGACCGTGCCCTCGCCCTGCGTATGGCTGATATCGAAGCACTCCAGACGCATGGGCGGCGCCTCGGCCGCCAGCAACGATGCGAGATCGGCATAGAGTTCCTCCCAGCCCTCGCGCCGTGCGACGCGCATCCGCAGCGCGTTGAGCGCGTTCTCGCGGGTCATCTCCACCCAACGAGCAGCAAGGCCGCGCTGCGCACGACGCACCCGCACCGTGGACCCCGCCTGCTGCGAGAGCGCCTCCGCAAGCGCGGGCGCGTCGTCCAACGCCAGGCTGGTGTAGACCTCGGGCGGCGGAGGCTGCGGTCCGTAGTACTGCATGATGAACGAGGCGAGCACCGCGCCCGGCTCGTCGACGGCCTTCGGGAAATGGTGCAGCGTGCCGAGGCTCCGACCGCCGCGTACCGGCATCACCGCCACCGCGTAGCCGCCCGGGTCGCCGGCGAGCGCGAAGATGTCCGCATCGCGCTCATCATCGGCGGCGACGACCTGCTGCGCCTGCAACTCCTTGATGGCCGCGATCTGGTCGCGCAAGGCCGCGGCGCGCTCGAACTCGAGGCGCTGCGAAGCGTCCTCCATGCGCTCGGCGAGCCGGCGCTGCACCTCGTCGTTGCGGCCCTCCAGCACCTGCACCGCCGACTCCACATCGCGCGCATAGTCGGTCTCGCTGATCAGCCCGACACAGGGCGCCGAACAGCGCCCGATCTGGTGCTGTAGGCAGGGCCGGCTCCGGTGCGCGAAGTAGCCGTCGCGGCAGTTGCGCAGCCGGAACACCTTCTGCAGGTGGTGCAGCGTCTCCTGCACCGCGCCCGCGTTCGGATAAGGGCCGAAGTAGCGGCCGGCCGAGTTGCGCGCGCCGCGGTACACCGCGAGGCGCGGGTAGGCGTGACCGCCGGCGAGCCAGAGATACGGGAAGCTCTTGTCGTCGCGCAGCACCACGTTGTAGCGCGGGCGGTGCGCCTTGATGAGGTTGTGCTCGAGCAGCAACGCCTCGGTCTCCGAGCGCGTGACCGTCACCTCCATGGAGGCGATCTGCGCCACCAGCGCCTGGACCTTGGGGATGACGTTGCCGGGGCTGAAATAGCTGCCGACACGGTCGCGCAGGCTCTTGGCCTTGCCGACATACAGCACCGTGCCGTCCGACGCGAACATGCGGTAGACACCGGGTCGCTTGGGAAGGCTGGCGACGAAGCCGCGCGCGTCGAATTCCGGACGCGGCGATGTCATGCGCCGCCCGTCTGCGGGATCCTCGAGAGCGTCTGGGCTCGCTCGAGGACATCGCGGAACATCGTCGGCGTGAGACGGCGTGTCTGCGTGTTGTAGCGGCTGCAGTGGTAGGAATCGACCAGCCAGCGGGCGCCGGTGGTCGCGTGGTCGGCGGCGACGGCGGCCGCAGCCGAGGCGGCAGGCAGCACATGCTCGGCCGCGTGCGCGAAGCGGTAGCCGCCGCGCGGCAGACCGAGCGCGTCGAGCACGGCATCATGGGCGATGCGTCCCAGCGCGACGATGACGCGCGGCGCATGCGCCACGAGCTCCGCAGCGAGGAAGCCGTTGCAGCTGCGCGCCTCTGCAGGGGTGGGCTTGTTCGCGGGCGGCAGGCACTTCACCGCGTTGGTGATGCGCACGCCGTCGAGCCGCAATGGATCGTCCTTATGCTCCGACACGGGCCGGTCGGCCGCGCCGATGGCGTGCAGCGTCTCGTAGAGCAGTATCCCCGCATGGTCGCCCGTGAACGGCCGTCCGGTGCGGTTCGCGCCATGCATGCCGGGCGCGAGCCCGACGATGAGCCAGCGGGGCGCGGGGTCGCCGAAGGCGGGCACCGGCGCCGCGTGGTACCCCGGGTGCCGCCGCCCGGAGTCCTCCCGGAACTCCGCGAGGCGTGGGCAGCGTCGGCAGGCGGGGTCGAACAACGTCACCCGCCCTGCCCTCAATCCGCCATGTGCCGGATGATGGCGTCGCCGAAGCCGGAGCAGCTCATGAGCTTCGCGCCCGGGATCAACTGCTGCATCGCCTCTTCGACGTTGCGCCGCGCCGCGAGCTCGCGCTTGCTCGCGCGGATCGCTTCACGCAGCCGCGCGAGGTCGTAGGTGAGCTCCTTCGCCGCGATGGTGTTCGCCACACCCTTGATGATGAGGTCGGCCGCCTCGGTCCACTTGATGTAGCGCAGCATCATCTCGGCCGAGAGGATGATGGAACCCGGGTTGACCCGGTCCTTGCCCGCGAAACCCGGTGCCGTGCCGTGCGTCGCCTCGAACACCGCGAGCCCATGGCCGATGTTGCCGCCCGGCGCGATGCCGATGCCGCCCACCTGGGCGGCGAGCGCATCGGAGATGTAATCGCCGTTGAGGTTGAGCGTGGCGATGACATCGTATTCTTCCGGCCGCAGCAGCACCTGCTGCAGGAAGTTGTCGGCGATGACGTCCTTGACCACGATCTCCTTGCCCGTGACCGGGTTGCGGAACGACAGCCACGGACCCCCGCCGATCTCGACCGCGCCGAACTCGTCCTTGGCGAGCTGGTAGCCCCAGTTCCGGAACGCGCCCTCCGTGTACTTCATGATGTTGCCCTTGTGGACCAAGGTCACGGACACGCGGTCGTTGTCGATGGCGTAGCGGATCGCCATCCGGATCAGGCGCTGGCTGCCCTCCTTCGAGACAGGCTTGATGCCGATGCCGGAGGAGTCCGGGAAGCGGATGCCGCGGGCCTTGAGCTCCGTCTGCAGGAAGTGGATCAGCCGTTGGACATCCTGGGAACCGGCCGGGTATTCGATGCCGGCGTAGATGTCCTCGGTGTTCTCGCGGAACACCACCATGTCGGTGAGCGAGGCGTCCTGCATGGGCGTCGCGACGCCGGGGAAGTAACGGATCGGGCGCACGCAGGCGTAGAGGTCCAGCGTCTGGCGCATCACCACGTTGAGCGAGCGGATGCCGCCGCCGACCGGCGTGCCGAGCGGACCCTTGATCGACACCACGAACTCACGCAGCGCCTGCAGCGACTCGTCCGGGAACCAGGTGCCGCAGATGCGGTTCGCCTTCTCGCCGGCGTAGACCTCCATCCACTCGATACGGCGCTTGCCGCCGTACGCGCGTTCGACCGCGGCGTCGACCACCTTGCGCATCACCGGGGTGATGTCGATGCCGATCCCGTCACCCTCGATGAACGGGATGATCGGACGGTCAGGGACCTCGAGGCTACCGTCGGCGTTGGTGGTGATGCGGGCGCCCTGCTCGGGCACCCGGATGTGTTCGTACTTCATGCAAGACCCGCGACCTGCGCCGGGAAGGCGTAGGCCGCGGATTTTACATGAGGCCGACTGACCGGACGGACTTCAGCCGAAAACCTTCGGGTCGACGGACCTCAACCCGCGGTGAACTGCTGCTCCTCCGTGGAGCCCTTCATCGCCGTCACCGAGGAGCGGCCGCCGGTGACCGTCTGGGTGACATCGTCGAAGTAGCCGGCGCCGACCTCGCGCTGGTGTTTGGTGGCGGTGTAGCCATCCTTCTCGGAACCGAACTCGGCCTGCTGCAACGCGACATAGGCCGACATCTGCGACTCCCGATAGCCCTTGGCCAGGGTGAACATCGAGTAGTTGAGCGCGTGGAAGCCGGCGAGCGTGATGAACTGGAACTTGTAGCCCATGGCGCCGAGCTCGCGCTGGAACTTGGCGATGGTGGCGTCGTCGAGCTTCTTCTTCCAGTTGAACGACGGGGAGCAGTTATAGGCGAGCAGCTTGCCCGGGAACTCGCGGTGGATCGCCTCCGCGAAATGTTTGGCCTCCTCGAGGTCCGGCGTGCCGGTCTCGCACCACAGCAGGTCGGCGTACGGCGCATAGGCGAGGCCGCGGGCGATCGCCTGGTGCAGCCCGGCCTTCACGTAGAAGAATCCCTCGCTGGTGCGGCCCTTGCCGGTATCGATGAAGGGACGGTCGCGCTCGTCGACATCGGCGGTGAGCAGGTTGGCGCTCTCGGCGTCCGTGCGTGCGACCAGGATCGTCGGGACATCGGAGACATCCGCGGCGAGCCGTGCCGCGATGAGCTTGCTGACCGCCTCCTGCGTCGGCACGAGGACCTTGCCGCCCATGTGTCCGCACTTCTTGGCCGAGGACAGCTGGTCCTCGAAGTGGACACCGGCCGCGCCGGCCTCGATCATGCCCTTCATGAGCTCGAAGGCGTTCAGCACGCCGCCGAAACCGGCCTCGGCATCAGCGACGATCGGCTGCAACCAGTCGATCGAAGCATCGCCCTCGGCATGGTGGAGCTGGTCCGCGCGCAGCAGCGTCGAATTGATGCGCCGTACCACCTGCGGGACGGAGTTCACCGGGTACAACGACTGGTCGGGATACATCTCGCCGGCGAGGTTGGCGTCGCCCGCGACCTGCCAACCCGACAGATAGATGGCCTTGAGCCCGGCTCGCACCTGTTGCATGGCCTGGTTGCCGGTGAGCGCACCGAGCGCGTTGACGAACGGCATCGAGGACATGTGACGCCAGAGCTTCTCGGCGCCGAGCCTCGCCAGCGAGTGTTCGATATGTACCGTGCCGCGCAAACGCACGACATCGGCGGCGGTGTAGCCGCGCCGCACGCCCTTCCAGCGCGGGCTCTCGTTCCAGTCACGTTCCAGTTGTCCGGCGTCTCGCAGCGTCATGGTGCACTCCTTGGCATGGATCGGCGTTCCGGCGGCGGCGAGCTCAGGCGAGCTCGCGGTAGCCGACGGTGGTCAGGAAACTCTCGAAGGCCTCGGCGGTCGTGATGCCGTCGAGCAGGACCGCCGCGCGGTCGAAATTGCCGGCGGCGTAGGCCGCCTCGCCGAGCGCGCCGCGCAGCCGTGAACGCTCGTCCGCGAGCATCGTGCGGAACAGTTCGGCGGTGACCTTGCGACCGTCGTCGAGGACCCCACGCGGGTCGCGGATCCACTGCCAGACCTGGGCGCGCGAGATCTCGGCGGTCGCGGCGTCCTCCATGAGGTTGTGGATGGGTACGCAGCCGTTGCCGGAAAGCCAAGCGGCCATGTACTGAAGGGCGACGCTGATGTTGTTCCGCAGCCCGCCCTCGGTGATGGTGCCCTGCGGCACCTGCAGCAGGTCGCCCGCGCCGACCTCGATGTCGTCGCGCAGACGGTGCGTCTGGTTGGGCGTCGGCATCAGACGGTCGAAGACCTCCATGGCGACCGGCACCAACGCCGGGTGCGCGACCCAGGTGCCGTCGTGCCCATCGCCCGCCTCGCGCTCCTTGTCCGCGCGCACCTTGGCGATCGCGGCATCGTTGGCGACGGGGTCGTTCTTGATCGGGATCTGCGCCGCCATGCCGCCCATCGCGAAAGCGCCCCGGCGATGACAGGTCTTGATGCAGAGCAGCGAATACGAACGCAGGAAGTGCGTGGTCATCGTCACCTGCTGCCGGTCCGGCAGCAGGAAGCCGGGCCGCTGCGCGAACTTCTTGATGAAGCTGAAGATGTAGTCCCAGCGTCCGCAGTTGAGACCGACGATGTGGTCGCGCAGTTCGAACAGGATCTCGTCCATCTCGAACGCGGCGAGGATGGTCTCGATGAGCACCGTGCAGCGGATGGTGCCGTGTGCGAGGCCGAGCCGACGCTCCGCGAAGTCGAAGACCTCCGCCCACAGACGCGCTTCGCGATGGCTCTCGAGCTTGGGCAGATAGAAGTACGGACCGGTTCCGCGGGCCGCGAGCTCGGCATGGTTGTGGAACAGATAGAGCCCGAAGTCCACCAGGGCACCGGGGACGGGCACGCCGGCGTACGCGGCGTCGACATGCACGAGATGCTTCTCGATCAGATGCCAGCCGCGCGGCCGCACCATCAACACCGCCGGCCGGTCGACCAGCCGATAGGCTTTGCCCTCGGGGGTGGTGAAGTCGATCCGCCGCCGCACCGCATCGCGGAGGTTCGCCTGACCGGCGACCACGTTGTCCCAGCTCGGCGACATCGAGTCCTCACAGTCGGCCATGAACACCCGCGCGCCCGAGTTCAGCGCGTTGATGATCATCTTCCGGTCGGTAGGACCCGTGATCTCCACGCGACGGTCCAGCAGATCCGCCGGTATCGGGGCGACGCGCCAGTCCCCGGCTCGCACCGCGGCGGTCTCGGGCAGGAAGTCCGGCGTCTCCCCGGCGTCGATCCTGGCCTGACGCATCCCGCGCGCCTTGAGCAGCTGCTGTACCCGCGGGCCGAAACGCTCGACGAGCTCCGCCAGGAAGACGAGCGCCGGGTCGGTGAGGACCCCCTCGTCGGCGGGTCGGGCGGGTGTGTCGGCGACGATGGCGAGGGGCGGCATGGGTTGAATTCTAAGTGCCGAGGAGTAAAATTTTCACAGTCGAAATTTCACGCTGTCAATTTCACATGACCGGATTGCTACGCCAAGGCCACTTCCTCGGCTCCCGCCTGCGCGGTCTGCGCAAACGGAACGGCCTGACCCTCGAGGAGCTCTCGGCGCGCTGCGTGCAGATCGACGCGCAGCACGCACCGTCGGTGTCCTACCTGAGCATGGTAGAGACCGGTAAGCGCGTCCCTTCCGGTGCGATGCTCGGGGTGTTGGCCGCCGTGTTCGGCAAGGACATGGCATGGTTCCTCGACCGGCAATCCGTGGCTGCGGCCTCCGGCGCCGGGATCGCCGACAACGAGACCGCTGACGCCCCGCCCACGCCGATGGCCATGCCGCTCGAACCGGGGTTCCTGTTCTCGCGGGAACTGCTGCAGGTCGCGTTGCCGGAACTGCTGGCGCAGACCGGCACCAGCGGCACGCAGTTCGCACGCCTGCTCGTCCGCACATGGCAGGAGACACGGCGCAACGAGTTCCCCGACATAGAGCGCGCCGCCGAGACGGTCGGGCGCCGTCGCATGCCCTTGAGCCTCGATGAGATGTTCGCGATCGTGCGCGATACGGGCCTCAGCGTCCGCTGGGCCGACGACGGCCGCGGCGGCCGTGCCGACAGGCTGCTGCGGGCGCGCTTCGAGCCGCCGGGCACGATCGTCATCAACCGCCGCCTCAAGGACCAGGAGGCGCGGCTCAAGTACACCCTCGCCTTCTTCGTCGGTCATCGCATCCTGCACAACGGCGACGGCGTGGTCCCGCCGCACAGCGCCGCAGGCGCCGGCCTCGAGGACACCCCGCCGGGGAGCGCTCCCGCCGCGATGTCGGCACGCGATGTGCTGCTCGCTTGGCGCGATTTCGAATGCAGCGCCTTCGCCGGGGCGCTGCTCTGCCCCAAGCAGCCCTTCCGGCGCTTCCTGGTCCGCGAACGGCATGAATTGTCGGCGGGGACACGGCTAGGCATCACGCCTGCGGTGATGATGCGCCGCATGACGGCGGTGTCGCCGTACCGCCATTGGCATTTCTTCGATGGCTACGAACCGGGCTACCTGCGCGCCGTGTACCGCGGCAACGGCATCCCGCTGCCCTGGGGCAACATGAGCCTTGTGCCCGACCCCTGTCCGCACTGGGCGGTGTTCCGGCTGCTGCGCGACCGCGCACCCGACGCAGAGTCGATGCCGCCCGTGTCGCAGGTCTCGGTGATGCATGACGGCACCGCACCGCGGCTCTTCTGCTGCCATTCGCTCCGCACCCGCGACGCGGCCGGTGCCTCGCATGTGTTGTCGGTGGGGATCGACCTCGCGCCCGCGTTCTCGGCGCAAGGCCTCGACGCGCAGGCGCTCGTCGGCGGCATCGATTCCGCCTGCCGTCGTGCCGGCGGCAGCGCAGCTCTGCCCGTGGATGTCGCCGCCGCGATCCGCAACGTCGGGCATGTGCTGAACATAGCTTGGGTATCGCGCGCCGCGGAATCTCCGGCGAGCCTCATCTGCCCGCGCAGCAGCGGCTGCCCGCGTCCGACGGCCTGCTCCGGCACGCTGGCCCGCGCATCGGCCTGACGGCCGTCGACGCGTTCAGCGCGGCCGTCGTGTGCGTCGCGGGGCGCCCGCCCGCTCCGCGACGAGCAGCGAGAGCTCGAGCGCCTGCTCGTAGTTGAGCCGCGGATCGACCGTCGACCGGTACGCCCGCTGCAGGTCCTCGTCGGTGAGGCCACGCGCTCCGCCCGTGCACTCGGTGACATCCTCGCCGGTCAACTCGACATGGACACCGCCGAGATGCGAGCCCATCGCCTCGTGGACACGGAACGACAGCTCGACCTCCTTGAGGATGTTCTCGAAGCGGCGGGTCTTGTAACCGCCCGAGCTGTTCTCGGTGTTGCCGTGCATCGGATCGCAGATCCACAGCACCGAATGCCCGGTCGCACGCACCGCCTCTATCGCGCGCGGCAACGCGGTCTCGAGGTCCTTCGCCCCGAAACGGTGGATGAGCGCGAGGCGTCCCGGGGTGTTCTCGGGGTTCAGCGTGGTGACGAGCCTCTGCAACCAGTCGGCGTCCATCGCAGCGCCGATCTTGACGCCCACCGGGTTGGCGATGCCGCGGCAATACTCGACATGCGCGCCACCGATCTCCGCGGTCCGCATGCCGATCCACGGCATGTGGGTCGACAGGTTGTACCACCGCCCCTGCCGCGGGATGTGCCGGGTCTGCGCCTGCTCGTAGTGCAGCACCAACGCCTCGTGGCTGGTGTAGAAGTCCGTCCGCAGCGACTGATGGACCTCCTTGGCGCTGATGGTCTCGAAGAACTCGAGGCCGTCGGCCACCGAGGTGACGATGCGTTCGTACTGGGCCTTGAAGGGGGAATGCCCGACGAAGCCGAGGTCCCAATACTCCGGGTGATGAAGATCGGCGAAGCCGCCGTCGATCAACGCGCGCACGAAGTTGATGGTGAGCGCCGCGCGCTCGTAGCCGCGCAGCAGCAGGGACGGATCGGGCTCGCGGGCCGCTGCGGTGAACTCCGGGCGGTTGACGATGTCGCCACGATAGGACGGCAGCGTCACGCCGTCGCGCGTCTCGGTGTCGGCGGAACGCGGCTTGGCGTACTGACCGGCCATGCGACCGACGCGGATGACGGGCTTCTTGAGGCCGTGCACCAACACCAGGCTCATCTGCAGCAATATCTTGAGCCGCTGCGCGATGCGGCCGGACTCGCAGTCATCGAAGCTCTCGGCGCAGTCGCCGCCTTGCAGCAGGAAACTCTCGCCACGCTGCGCGGCGGCGAGCTCCTCGCGCAGCCGCTCGACCTCCCAGGACACGACGATAGGCGGCAATCGCGATAGCTGGTCCACCGCAGCGGCCAACGCCGCCGGATCACGATAGGCCGGTTGTTGGCGGGCAGGACGGGCCTGCCATGAATCCGGCCGCCAAGCCTGGAGATCGAGTGTCTGCGCGTTCACGGCGGACATTCTAGCCCTGCGCCTTGGCGCGCGACCACAAAGCCTCCCACGCGTCCAGATCCAGGGCCTCGAGCGCGACGCCCTGCTCCCGCGCCAGGATCTCCATGCGCGCGAAGCGGCGCTCGAACTTGGCGTTGCTGGCGCGCAGCGCCGCCTCGGGGTCGAGCCCGAGGTGTCGCGCCCAGTTGGCGACCGCGAACAGCAGGTCGCCGAGCTCTTCCTCCTGCCTCGCCGTCGGCTCGCCGTCGCGCAGCGTCTCCTCGAACTCCCCGAGCTCCTCGTCGACCTTGGCGCGGACACCGCCGGGATCCGGCCAGTCGAAGCCGACCCGGGCGGCCCGCTTGCCGAGCTTGGCGGCGCGGGTGAGCGCCGGCAGCGCACGCGCGACCCCGTCGAGCGTGCCCGCCTGTCCTGCGGCGGCGCGCTCCGCCGCCTTGAAGCCTTCCCAAGCGACCGTCTGCTCGGCGGCGCTCAACGCATCGGGCGCAGCGAACACATGCGGGTGGCGGCGTTCCAGCTTGTCGGCGATGGCGGCGGCCACGGCGTCGAAATCGAACGCGCCCTGCTCTTCGGCGATGCGCGCCAGGAACACCACCTGGAACAGCAGATCGCCGAGCTCGTCGCGCACCGCGAAGCGATCGCCGCCGGCGACGGCGTCAGCGAGCTCATGCGCCTCCTCGAGAGTGTGCGGGACGATGGACTGCATGGTCTGCGCGCGGTCCCACTCGCACCCGCCCGCGGGATCGCGCAGACGACGCATCACCTCGAGCAAGCGAGCGATGGACGGCGCGGACCCGCTCACGCCGCGAGCTCCTCGCCGCGCAGCAGCCGATAGAGCGTCAGCAGCATGCCCGCGGTCGCGCCCCAGATGTTCCGGGGCCCGAACGGCATGTCGATGAACTCGATGGGTTCACCGGCGTACTCGCGCACACGCGCGACATGGTTGGTGGGATCGAGGAAGTGCCCGAGCGGGACCTCGAAAGCCTCGTCGACCTCCGTGGGATCGAGCCGCAATTCGTATCGCGGATCGACGAACGACACCACGGGCGTCACCCGATACCCGGAGACGGGGATCAGGTGATCGGGCAGGAAGCCCGCCACCCGGACCAGCGACCGCGGGAGTCCGATCTCTTCCTCGGTCTCGCGCAGCGCGGCGGCGACCGCATCGGCATCCGTCGATTCGAGCCGCCCGCCCGGAAAACTGATCTGACCAGGATGGTGCGGCAGGCGGCTGGAGCGTTGTGTCAGCAGCACCGCAAGACCATCGGCACGGTCCACGATCGGCACGAGGACGGCCGCCGGCACCGGCGGTCTGGCGAACAGCTCGCGCATCGACCTCTCCTCGCCGCCGGCGAGCCGACGACGCCAGTCGCGCATCGGCTCGGCGCTGGGGGACGGGATGACGCGTCGCGAGATCAGTTCGCGCAGCGCCGCCGGACCGAGGCTGGCGGGGCTGGGCGATGCGGATGGGCTGTGCGGAGACAAATCTTGGGATCCCGGCGGTCTGGACCGGACGCAGCGTGCGCCTGCGGTACAATCGCATTTTAGCACCGACGGACCCACCTTACCCATGCAGTCCGACCACCTCCACGCCCTCTCACCGGTCGATGGTCGCTATGCGCGCGGTGCCGATCCACTGCGCGAGCATCTGTCCGAAGCGGCCCTGATCCGCACCCGGATCCGGGTGGAGGCGGCATGGTTCGTCGCCCTCGTCCGCGAGAGACCGTCCGGCCTCACCGCCGCTGCGGGTGTGCCACCGACCGTCATCGCCGCCGCCGAGTCGCTGTCGCGCGAGGTGCCCGTCGATGCCTGCGAGTCCGTCAAGACCATCGAACGGCGCACCAACCACGATGTGAAGGCGGTGGAGTACTGGTTGCGCGATCGCCTCGCGGCCGCCGGCGCCTCGCCCGCCGCGCTCGAGCTCGTGCACTTCGGTTGCACCTCCGAGGACATCAACAACCTCTCCTACGCCTTGATGCTGGCCGGTGCGCGTGGCGCGATGCTCGCGTCCATCCGTCCGCTCGTGGCCAAGCTCGATGGGCTCGCCGGCGAACATGCTTCGCTCGCGATGCTGTCGCGCACGCACGGTCAGACCGCGAGCCCCACCACGCTGGGCAAGGAGTTCGCCAATGTGGCCGCGCGGCTGTCGCGCGCCGCCGACCGTTGGCAGGCGGTGCAGGCGCTCGGCAAGTGGAACGGCGCGGTGGGCAACTTCAATGCACATGTCGCCGCCGCGCCCGAAGCCGACTGGCCGTCCATCTCGCGCCGTTTCGTCGAGTCGCTCGGCCTCGGCTACAACCCGCACACCACGCAGATCGAGCCGCACGACTGGATCGGCGAGTACTGCGATGCGCTCGCGGCGCTCGATGTGGTGCTCATCGATTTCGCGCGCGACATGTGGGGATACATAAGCCTCGGCTATCTCCGCCAGCGCGCCGTGGCGGGCGAGGTCGGCTCGTCGACCATGCCGCACAAGGTCAACCCCATCGACTTCGAGAACGCCGAGGGCAATCTCGGCGTCGCCAACGCGCTGCTGCGGCATTTCGCCGAGAAGCTTCCGGTGTCCCGCTGGCAGCGCGACCTGACCGACTCGACCGTGCTGCGCAACCTCGGTGTCGCGCTCGGCCACTCGCTGATCGCACATCGCGCGCTCGAGCGCGGTCTCGGCAAGGTCGCACCGGACCCCGTGCGCATCGCGGCCGATCTCGACGACGCCTGGGAGGTGCTCGGCGAGGCCGTGCAGACCGTGCTGCGCGCCGCCGGGGTGCCCGACGGCTACGAGTTGCTCAAGGATTTCACCCGTGGCCGCCGCATCGATCAGGCGCTGTACCGCGAGTTCGTCGCCTCGCTGCCGCTGCCCGAGGACGCCCGATCGCGGCTCGCGGCGCTGCGCCCCGCCGACTACATCGGTCTGGCGGCGCAGCTCGCCACGGCGCGCTGAACGCCCGGCGATCACCGCCGGACCGCAGCGCGCCACGGCAGCCATGAAGATCTTCGTCGGCGTCTCGGGCGGCGTGGACTCGGCGGTCGCCGCGCTGCTGTTGCGCGAGCAGGGCCACGACCTCGAAGCGCTGTTCATGGCGAACTGGGACGAGGACGACGCCTACTGCAGTCAGGCACAGGACTTCCAGGACGCGCGCGCGGTGTGCAAGGAGCTCGGCATCGTCCTGCACCGCGTGAGTTTCGCCGAGGAATACCGGCGGCAGGTGTTCGACGATTTCCTCGCCGCACATCGTGCCGGCCGGACGCCGAACCCGGATGTGCTCTGCAACCGCGAGATCAAGTTCGGTGTCGCGCTCGCCCATGCGCGCCGGCTCGGCGCGACGCACCTCGCGACCGGCCACTACGCGCGTCGCGTCGACGGCGTGGATGGTCCGGGTCTGTACAAGGCCGTCGACCGCGCCAAGGACCAGTCGTACTTCCTGCACGCCATCGACCGCGAGCAGCTGTCGGCGGCGCTGTTCCCGCTCGGCGGACTGACCAAGTCCGAGGTGCGCGCCAAGGCGCGCGCAGCGGGGTTGCCGGTGCACGACAAGAAGGACAGCACGGGCATCTGCTTCATCGGTGAGCGCCCGTTCCGCGAGTTCCTCGCGCAGTGGCTGCCGGACGCGCCCGGACCCGTGGTCGACGAACAGGGCATCGAGCTCGGACGGCACCGCGGTCTCGCCTTCCACACGCTCGGCCAACGCGCCGGACTCGCCATCGGCGGCCTACGCGGTCGGGCCGAAGCGCCATGGTATGTCGCCCGCAAGGACGCCGGGCGCAACGCGCTGGTCGTGGTGCAGGGACAGGACCACCCCCTGCTGATGTCGCAGACGCTCGTCACGGGGCGCGCGCACTGGCTCGCGCCGCCGAGCACCGACCGGTTCCGTTGCGCGGCGAAGATCCGCTACCGCCAGACCGACCAGCCCTGCGAGGTCGGGGTCCGCGACGACGGCGGTCTCGAGCTGCGGTTCGATGCGCCTCAGCGCGCGGCGACGCCCGGCCAGTTCGCGGTGCTCTACGACGGCGAGCGCTGTCTGGGCGGGGCAGCGATCGAGTCGATATAATCGCGTGGTACACCAAGATTTCCGCCGATCCGGGGGTTTGACATGACGGACAGCTATCAGGCGCGCACCACGCTCAGCGTGGGCGGCCGCTCCTACGACATCTGGAGCCTCGCGGCGCTGCCGAAGGACAAGGTCGCGCGCCTGCCCTTCTCGCTGAAGATCCTCCTCGAGAACCTGCTGCGCTTCGAGGACGGCGTCAACGTGACGCGGTCCGACATCGACGCGCTGCTCGGTTGGGACGCCAAGGGCACCCCAGACCACGAGATCTCCTTCACTCCGGCGCGCGTCATCATGCAGGACTTCACCGGCGTGCCCTGCGTGGTCGACCTCGCGGCGATGCGCGAAGCGGTCGCCAAGCTCGGCGGCGACCCGCAGCGCGTCAACCCGCTCGCGCCCGCGGAGCTCGTCATCGACCACTCGGTCCAGGTCGACGACTACGGCACCGCCGACTCGCTCGGCCGCAACACCCGCATCGAGTTCGAGCGCAACGGCGAGCGCTACGCGTTCCTGCGCTGGGGCCAGTCGGCGTTCCGCAACTTCAAGGTCGTACCGCCGAGCACCGGCATCGTCCACCAGGTCAACCTCGAGCATCTGGCGCGCGTGGTGTTCGAGAACCGCGACGGCGCACGGCCGCAGGCCTACCCGGACACGCTGGTGGGCACCGATTCGCACACCACGATGGTCAACGGTCTCGGCGTGCTCGGCTGGGGCGTGGGCGGCATCGAGGCCGAGGCCGCGATGCTCGGTCAGCCCGTGACGATGCTGATCCCGCAGGTGGTCGGGTTCCGGCTGACCGGCCAGCTGCCGCCGGGTGCCACCGCGACCGACCTCGTGCTCACCGTCACCGAGATGCTGCGCAAGAAGGGCGTGGTCGAGAAGTTCGTCGAATACTTCGGCGACGGTCTCAAGCACCTGCCGCTCGCCGACCGCGCGACCATCGCCAACATGGCGCCGGAGTACGGCAGCACCTGCGGCATCTTCCCCATCGACGAAGAGACGCTGCGCTACCTCGAGCTGTCGGGCCGTCCCACCGAACAGGTCGCACTGGTCGAGGCCTACGCCAAGGCGCAGGGCCTCTGGCGCCACGACGGCGCTCCCGCCGCGGATTACACCGATGTGCTCGAACTCGACATGTCGACCGTCGTGCCCTCGCTCGCCGGCCCCAAGCGCCCGCAGGACCGCGTGCCCGTCACGCAGCTCAAGCAGGTCTACCGCAAGACGCTCGAGCAGATGTCCGCCGAGCGCGCCAAGAAGAACCCCGCCGCGACGGGCGTCGGCCCGGTGACCGCCGCGGGCGGCACGAGCGGCTACGAGGTCCGCGATGGCGCGGTGCTCATCGCCGCCATCACGAGCTGCACCAACACCTCGAACCCCTCGGTGATGCTCGGCGCGGGCCTCCTCGCCCGTAACGCCGCGCGCAAGGGCCTCAAGGCCAAGCCCTGGGTCAAGACCAGCCTGTCGCCCGGCTCGCGCGTCGTCACCGACTACCTCAAGAAGGCGCAGCTGCTCGACGACTACGAGGCCGCAGGGTTCTTCGTCACCGGCTACGGCTGCATGACCTGCATCGGCAACTCGGGTCCGCTCAAGCCCGAGATCTCGGCTGCCGTGAAGTCGGGCGATGTCATCGCCAGCTCGGTGCTGTCGGGCAACCGCAACTTCGAAGGCCGTGTGCATCCCGAGGTGAAGATGAACTTCCTCGCCTCGCCGCCGCTGGTCGTCGCCTATGCGCTCGCCGGCACCACCGACATCGACCTCTCGACCGAGCCGCTCGGCACCGGCAGCGACGGCAAGCCGGTCTTCCTCAAGGACATCTGGCCGACGCCGCAGGAGGTCGCGGACACCGTCCGTGATTCCATCGACGCCAAGATGTTCCGCGACAGCTACGGCGATGTCTTCGCCGGCGACGCCAACTGGCGCTCGATCGCGGTGCCCGCGGGCGATGTCTACGCCTGGGACGACAAGTCCACCTACGTGCGCAATCCGCCCTACTTCGACGGCATGACCATGACCCCGGGCAAGGTCCAGCCGATCAAGGGCGCCCGCGCCCTGGCGCTGCTCGGCGATTCGGTCACCACCGACCACATCTCCCCCGCCGGCGACATCGCGCGTGGCAGCCCTGCGGCGAAGTACCTCGAGGAGCGCGGCGTCCAGAAGGCCGACTTCAACTCCTACGGCGCGCGCCGGGGTAACCATGAAGTGATGATGCGCGGCACCTTCGCCAACATCCGGCTGCGCAACCTGCTCGCGCCCGGCACCGAGGGCGGGGTGACCGTCCACGTCCCCTCCGGCGAACAGATGTCGATCTATGACGCCTCGATGCGCTATCAGGCCGAGGGCACGCCGCTCGTCGTGCTCGCCGGCAAGGAGTACGGCACCGGCTCGTCGCGCGACTGGGCGGCCAAGGGCACGATGCTGCTCGGCGTGAAGGCGGTCATCGCCGAGAGCTTCGAGCGCATCCACCGCTCGAACCTCATCGGCATGGGCGTGCTGCCCTGCCAGTTCACCGGCGGCCAGAACGCGCAGTCGCTCGGCCTCACCGGCCGTGAGGTCTTCGAGTTCGGCGACCTGAAGGACGCCGAAGCGCGCACGGTGAAGGTCATCGCCCGGCCCGACGACGGCCGCGCCCCCATCGAGTTCGAGGTGCGTGTGCGCATCGACACGCCGAAGGAGCGCGACTACTACCGGCACGGCGGCATCCTGCAGTACGTGCTGCGGCAGATCGCGGCGGGCTGACGGGGCGCGCGGGTGGCCGATCCCGAACTGCCCCGCGCTCCCTCGCCGCAGCTGGTCTTCTTCGACCTCGACGGCACCATCACCCGTCGCGACACGCTGTCGGGCTATGTGTTCGGCTTCGCGCTGAGGCATCCATGGCGGCTCGCGGGCTACCTCGGGGTCCTGCCGTCTTTGCTGCGCTTCGCGTTGCGGCTCGCGGACCATGGCGAACTCAAGGGCGCGCTGATCCGTCGCGTCATGGGCGGTGCCTCCCGCCGCGAGGTCGAGGACTGGACCCGCGAGTGGATCCCGTCGCTGCTGCGTCGCGGCGTGTTCCCGGACGCCTTGGCCGCGATCGCGTCGCACCGTACCGCCGGGGACCATCTCGTGCTGATGACGGCGACGGTCGACCTCTACGCACCCGCATTGGCCACGGCGCTCGGCCTCGATGAATGTGTCTGCAGCGAGGTGCGCTGGGACGGCGACCGTCTCGACGGGCGCCTCGCGAGCACCAACGTCCGCGACGAGGAGAAGGCTCATCGCCTGCGGCGGGTGCTGCCGCGCTTCCCCGGACGGCCGTTGGTGGGGTACGGTAACTCCCGGCCGGATCTGCCCCACCTGCGTCTTGTCGACCGGGCGGTGCTCGTGAACGCCCGACCGCGCCTGCGGAAAGCGGCTTCCGGTCTTCCGATATCATTTAAATACTGGCTATAAGTGGCTGTTTCGAAATGGATTTCGACACCGAAAACCGCATCCTCCCGTCCGATATCCCGAGCGACGCCACCGACTTCGGTCGCCGCCGCGTCCTGAGCGTGCTCGCCGCCTCCGCGGCCGCCGCAGGGTTGTCGCCGCTCTCCGAACCCGCTGTCGCCCAAGCGGCGCGGGGTCTCAGCCCGGCAGCCGGCGCATCGAAAGCGCCGCCCGTCCCGCCCTTCAAGCGCAACGCGCGCTGGTCGGTGACCGAGGCGCCCAACAGCTGGGACGACATCACCACCTACAACAACTTCTACGAGTTCGGCCTCGACAAGAGCGACCCTTACGAGAAGGCGCAGGCGTTCCGCACCCGCCCCTGGAGCGTCGACATCGCGGGCGAAGCGGAGGTCACGGGACGCTTCACGCTCGAGGACATCATCAAGCCGCACGCCCTCGAGGAACGCGTCTACCGCTTCCGCTGCGTCGAAGGCTGGTCACGCATCGTGCCCTGGCTCGGCTTCCCGCTCGGCGATCTGCTGAAGCGCTTCCGTCCGACCTCGCGCGCCAAGTTCGTCGAGATGACCACGCTGCTCGACCCGCGGCAGATGCCGGGACAACGCACGGGGGTGCTCGATTGGCCTTATGTCGAGGGGCTGCGCATCGACGAGGCCATGCACCCGTTGACGCTGCTCGCTGTCGGTCTGCACGGACGGTGGCTGCCGAACCAGAGCGGCGCGCCGCTCCGCCTCGTCGTACCCTGGAAGTACGGTTTCAAGAGCGTGAAGTCCATCGTCCGCATCCGCTTCACCGAGCGGCAGCCGAGGACCAGCTGGAATGTCGCGGCGCCGGAGGAATACGGCTTCTTCGCCAATGTGAACCCGGCGGTGGACCACCCTCGTTGGAGCCAGGCCAAGGAGCGCCGCATCGGCGCGGGCTTCCTCGCACCCCGCATCGACACCCTGCCCTTCAACGGCTACGCCGCAGAGGTCGCCTCGCTCTACCGCGGCTTGGACCTGCGGCGGTTCTATTGAACCGCTGACGGCGTGACCACGCCACGCCTGCCGTTCCGACTGCCGCCGCCCCCGCGGCCGCTCGCATTCGCTCTCGCCGCTGCGCCTGCTGCATGGCTGATCGCCGGCATCTTCGGCATCGCCGGCGCCGACCTCGGACCCAACCCGGTGCGCGAGCTCACCCATGTCACGGGCAAGACCGCGCTCAACCTCTTGCTGATCACGCTGCTGGTGTCGCCGTTGCGCGATCTCAGCGGCATCCCGTCATGGCTGCGACTGCGACGCATGATGGGTCTCTTCGCGGCTTTCTACGCGGCGCTGCATTTCCTGGTGTACGCGGTCCTGGAACTCGACCTGTCCTTGGCGGACCTCGGCCGTGAGCTCGCCAAACGACCCTTCATATGGGTGGGCGCCGCGGCGCTGCTCGCGCTCGTACCGCTCGTCGTGACCTCCACCGACCGCATGATGCGCCGCCTCGGCCGCCGCTGGCAGACGCTGCACCGCCTCGTCTACCCGATCGCGATCCTCGCCGTGTGGCACTACTGGTGGCAGGTGAAGGCCGACATCCGCGAGCCGTTGCTCTATGCGACGGCGCTCGCGCTGCTCCTCGGCTGGCGCGTGTGGCGCGGGCGGCGCCGACGCGTCACGGTCAGCTGAACACCCACGACGGGACATGACGCCAACCGCGGCTGAGTTCGCGGTCGAGCGTCCGCCACCCTGGGCACACCGCCTCCACCGCATGCCAGTAGGCCGCCGAGTGGTTCATGTGCCGGGTGTGGGCCAACTCGTGGAGCATCAGGTAATCCAGCACCGGCGGCGGTTGGAACGCACCGCAGATGTTGAGGCTGATGACGCCGCGCCGCGAACAGGAGCCCCAACGGGTGCGCTGACATCGCAGCTGCAGCTTGCCGAACGCGAATCCGTGCTGCCCCGCGAGCTCGGCGAGGCGCGCCTGCATCGGCTCCCGACAATGGGCCTTGAGCCAGTCGCGCAGCGCCGCGGCGAGACGAGCGCGCTCGCCCGTGCCGCGCAGCGACACCAGTCCCGGCGCTGCGATCTCGGCGCGCGGAGCGCCTCGGCCGCCTGCCAGATGCAGATGCCAGCGCTGCCCCAAAGCATGCAGTTCGATGTCGCGCGGCGGGAACGGGGCCGGCGCATGGGCCAGCCGCTCGGCGACCCGCGCCTCGATCCAGCTGCGATGGCGGCCGACGAACGAGTCCACCGACTCGCACGATGCCCCCCGAGGCAGCACGATCTCCACCCTGCCGTCGAGATGCACCCGCGCGGACAACCGCCGCGCCCGCGGACTGGTCCGGAACTCCCAGCTCTCCATCGACTCGCCCATCATCACCTGCCCGATGATAACGGGCTGCGGTAGCATCTGTGTCCATGTCACGCTGGTTCAAGAGCGACAACACCGCCCCGGCGGCCCCGGAAGTGATGGCCGCCCTCGAGGAGGCCAACCGAGGCTATGCCCGGGGCTACGGGGACGATGCCTGGACCTCCCGGGCGGAGCGGCGGTTCGCGGAGGTCTTCGGGCGCGAGGTCCGGGTGTTCCTCGTCGGCACCGGCACCTCGGCG
>Ga0315900_10002007_pt1 | contig 31943 bp, 31 predicted proteins | sample LakEriMetagenome_FD_203521 | JGI IMG/M metagenome (GOLD analysis project Ga0315900, IMG submission 203521) | Freshwater fungal communities from buoy surface, Lake Erie, Ohio, United States - Buoy 12 MA114 | ecosystem: Environmental > Aquatic > Freshwater > Lake > Lake biofilm | place: USA: Lake...
AGCCGCTCACTTTGGCAAATCTGGAGAAGGGTTTGCGATCGTTGCAGAAGAGGTTCGCGGTGTATCTAAACAGATTAACGTCATTACCGCTGATATGCGCCGTACAATTTTGAGCGCGCATGAACGAGTAACCAGTGGTTATGAACTACTGGAGCAAATTAGCTCAATTGATATGGCGGTTCACCTGAGTGAAAAAGAAGAGCTAGAGCAAATGCTCATATCACTTCAGCAACAGAGCCAGAAACTCTCCACCTGTCTGAAGCAATCAGGCAGTGCAACCCGCGAAATTTACGACGCGTTATCAACGCTGGGAGTGGACGAACTGGTTCCCCCAGAACTTATAGAGCGAATGAATCTCTTTATTAAAAAAAGCGCCCCCAGCGAACTATCAGCAAAGCAAGGAACATAACTATGGAATATCAAAAACAACCAACGAATAACGGCATCAGATTTGAGCTAAGCGGCACATTTACCTTCGCAGATAACAAATCGTTCAAGACCATTCTCGATCATGCCGAAGACAATAGTATTCATCAGATTGAGTTGGATTTTTCCGCTGTAACCTTCATTGATTCTGCGGCGCTTGGCATGTTATTGCTGCTGCGCGATCGCTGCCAGCAGACGCACAAACCGATTATTCTCAGCAGAACCCATGGCCAGGTGGATAAGGTGATGCGAATTTCCAGATTTGATCAACTTTTCACACTGCGTAGCTGACGATGTATTCTGTCGCCGGCATTCAATGCTTTCCTTTTACATCTGGAAGATTCCATTCCCCAGCAGTCCGGCATGGCATTACGCCGTATTTTTTCAGCCGCAGCGAATTTTCATGTTGGGAGGATCTGCTCAGCAGAACCACTCCAGCTCACATTGAAATCAGCCCATGGCAAGAACTAAGCTTTGCTCAGCGCCTGATGGAACAAAAGCAGCCGGAATACATATTATCCGCGACAACCAGAACTCTTTATCAAGCCCCTGTATCGCTCGCACTTGCCAGAATGCTGAGCTCACGATTTTCGCTACTTCCCGAACTGGAGGAAAACATTGCAACCTGTTTGCACGAAACCATACAAAACGCAATCGTGCACGGCAACCTCGAGCTTGATTCCGATTTTGATGGTGAGTTCGGTATGTCAGAATACTACGACCGCATCAGCGAGCGGGTGCATGAGGAGCAATATGGCAGCCGATGCATCGTTATCTGTGCAAGCAGGAATATTGACGGCCTCAGTATTTCAGTCACCGATCGAGGTGCGGGTTTTTCTTTGAATCACTCTCAGATCCGCACAAGCTTTTCTCGTCCATACGGACGCGGATTGGATATCGTACGCAGCCTTTGCCATCATCTTCACATGCCGTTTGGCAATACCAACACCATCGTCATGGATTTTATATGAATGATCCCAAGCGCGGTGAACGTGTCAAAGAGTCAAAAATTTTGATTGTGGATGATATTGAGCTGAACCGTAAATTACTTGAAACCACCCTTAGAAGGGCGGGCTATCACCATCTATATTTTGCAACCAATGGGCAGGAAGCGCTTGAGCTAACCCATCTTCATCGACCTGATCTGGTGATTCTGGATATCATGATGCCCACCATGGATGGCTTTGCTTATTGCAGCGCTGTCCAACAGGATGAGTCGCTGTCCAATATGCCGATTATTGTTCAGACTGTTCTCGATGAAATCGAAAAGAAACTACTGGCGTTTCGTCTGGGGGCGGCGGACTATATCTGTAAACCGATTGAACCGATGGAACTCCTGGCCAGAACGCAGGTTCATCTGAACCATAAACTTCTTCTCGAAAGCGAGCGGCGCCATGCGGCACGCATCCACCGCGAAATGGATGCCGCCCGTGAGACGCAGATCCGTTTGATGCCGTCGAAAAAACAGCTGCATCTGTGCGAGCGTATGTACAACCTTGAAATTGCCGCTCACTTCCAGACCTCTACCGAATTAGGAGGTGATGGATGGGGCGTGCAGCCACTTTCGGAAACACACATGGCGCTATGGTGTTACGATTTTTCTGGCCACGGCATTCTGGCGGCGATGAATGTGTTCAGAATGCAGGTGATCATGCAGGAATGCTGGCAATATGCAGGCGACCCCAGCCGTTATGTCAGCCATCTCAATAAACGCCTATGCGGCTTGCTCGAAAAGCATGAATTTGCCACACTTTTTTTTGCTGTTCTTGACATGGAATCTAACTGCATGGTGTATGCCAGCGCTGCCGCGCCGCCAGCCATCCTTTCGATTGATGCGAATAACCATGTGATACTACCGACAGCCGGTCTTCCGCTGGCCGTGATCCCGGAAGCAACCTACAAAACACACTACATGCCCTTTCCATCAGGTTCGGTATTGCTGCTTTTCAGCGATGGGCTGATTGAAACCCCGGATGAATCCGGCGAAATGATCACAGAAGAATATCTTGGAAATGCCATTCAAAAAAACCGTGAGCATTTTCCTGCCATCGGGGCTTCACTGAAAAAGGATCTGGTCGGCATGCTTGAAAAGCGCGCTGAATTCATCAAGGATGATATCACTCTCGCGGTGATTCAGCGGCGCTGATATCACCCAGCCTCAGCTTTTGATTCATGCCGCAGTAATCCAGCCACCGCCAATCATGCGGTCACCATCATAGGCCACGCAGGCCTGCCCGGGTGAAACCGCCGCTTGCGGCTCAGCCAGCTCCACCAGCGCACGGCCACCTCCAACATCATGAACACGCGCTTTTACGCCCGGGTGCATGGAGCGCAGCTTCACCATGACCTCTTTTTCCTTGAGCTGCTGCGCATCCAGCCAGTTACACTCCCTCAGCGTAAATTGCCGAACCAGCAGATCTTCTTTTGCACCAACAATCACCTGTTTTTTCGCCGCATCCAGCTTCACAACAAAGAGCGGCTCGACCGTGCCGCCAATACCAAGGCCTTTGCGCTGCCCCACCGTGTAGTTGATGATGCCATCATGGCGCCCCAGCACTCGGCCATCCACATGCACAATCTCGCCCGGCTCCAGCGCGCCCGGACGCAGCTTTTCAACGACTTTTGCATAGCCGCCGGAAGGCACGAAACAGATATCCTGCGAGTCCGGCTTATCAGCCACTGTAAGGCCAAAACGCGCGGCAAGCGCCCTCGTCTCTTCCTTGCTTTTCAGGTGCCCCAGCGGGAAGCGAAGAAAATCAAGCTGCTCCTGCGTGGTGGCAAACAGGAAATAGCTCTGATCACGCGTCAGATCCGCTGCGCGGTGCATCTGCGCCCTGCTTTCCTGCTGCATGCGCTGCACATAATGGCCGGTGGCCATGCAGTCCGCGCCCAGCTCGCGCGCCGTTTGCAGCAGATCTTTGAATTTAACGGACTGATTGCATTTCACACATGGAATCGGCGTTTCGCCAGCAAGGTAGCTATCCGCGAAATCATCCATCACGCTTTGCTTGAAGCGGTTTTCGTAGTTGAGCACATAATGAGGAATCGAAAGCGACTCCGCCACGCGCCGCGCATCATGAATATCCTGCCCGGCGCAGCAAGCACCTTTTTTATTCACCATTTCGCCGTGGTCATAAAGCTGCAGCGTGATGCCAATCACCTCATAACCTTGCTCGGTAAGCAGCGCGGCGACGGCGGACGAATCCACCCCGCCCGACATGGCCACCACCACGCGGGTTTCTTTTTCCAGTTTATCAAAGCCGAGGGAGTTCATGAGAGGGCAACCATTTTGCTCTCCAGCCAATCGGCAAGTTGTTCTTCGGTAAGATCACCGGCGGCAAGCGCGTAGAAAGTATCGTGGTTTTCATCTTGCGTCGATTTAACAGCATAACCATTCAACGCCAGAAATGATAAGGTCACTACCAGAGCAGTGCGCTTGTTTCCATCAACGAATGCATGATTTTTGGCAATACCGAACCCATAGCATGCCGCTAACCTAGATAGCGAAACTACCTGATTGTAATGAAAAGCATTTTGTGGACGCGCCAAAGCTGACTGCAATAACCCAATATCGCGAATGCCCGCGCCGCCGCCATGCTCGGCGATTTGCTCACGGTGATAATGCATAACGGTGGGCTCTTCCACCCACTGTGGTTCGATTGTCGTGATGATCATATAACTATTCGGCTAAACGGCGCAGCGCTTCGCGATTCTCGCGCATGATCCTGCGGCCAACTTCAATCTGGTTGGCGATCTTTGCATCATATGCCGACAACACAACTCCATCCGGCGTGCGAGTCACAAAGAGCGTATCGCCCTTATCCACATTTAAAATTGCCAGCACTTCTTTAGGCAGGATAACACCCAGCGAATTGCCGATTTGGGTGATTTTAAGCGTGGTCATGGGGTCTCCGTAAAATAAATATTATAACATATAATATAACATATGTTATAACGTGTCAATAGCCAGATTGTCATCAAATCTTAACTTAAGTACCGGCTGTGATATTGCTAGAATCGCATAAAATATGGAGGTAATATGGCTTTACCAAATGTAGAAATTACTCATGCGCATGCAATGAAAATTGTAATTGCCTCGTTGGGAGATAAGGGCAAGGATGCGCTTCCTGAAGGGCTGGAAGCTACGCTCAAAACCATATCTGAGGCGAGACTTGCTCCTAATGCAGCCAATCGCTTCGACTCCCTGCCCGCAGATATGGCTAAAGGTAAGCTCAAAGCTGATCAAAGAATGGTTGATGATATTGGCGGCAAGCTTGAAATAGAAGAATTGGTGAATACCTATGATAATGTCATCAGCGCAATGCTGAAAACTAACGGCTACGGCACTGGCCGCGGGGCGGCCTAGAGCTTCTCTACCTTTCCCTTCAGCCTGTCTGCCAATGCAGCGCTCATGAACGCTGTCAGGTCGCCATCCAGCACGCCGCCGGTATCGCTGGTTTCGTGCTCGGTGCGCAGGTCTTTGACCAGCTGATAAGGGTGAAGCACGTAAGAGCGAATCTGGTGCCCCCAGCTATTATCCGTTTTCTGTGCGTTGAGCGCATCGGCTTTTTCCTCGCGGATACGCAGCTCGCGCTCATAAAGCCGAGCTTTGAGCATTTGCATCGCCTCAGCGCGGTTGGCGTGCTGGCTGCGGCCGCTCTGGCATTTGACAATAATCCCGGTGGGAATATGCGTCAGCCGAACAGCGGATTCTGTTTTGTTCACATGCTGGCCACCGGCGCCGCCCGAGCGCATCGTATCCATCTGAATATCGCGCTCTTCAAGTTTAATTTCGATTTTATCATCAATCACCGGATAGACCCAGACCGAAGCAAAGCTGGTATGGCGGCGGGCATTGGAATCAAACGGCGAGATGCGCACTAAGCGGTGCACGCCGGATTCTGTCTTCGCCCAGCCATAGGCATTATGGCCGGAAACCTTGATGGTAGCGGATTTAATGCCTGCCGTATCACCCGCGCTTTCATCAATCAGCTCGGTTTTATAGCCCTGCTTACCCGCCCATCGCAGATACATGCGCAGCAGCATGCTCGCCCAGTCCTGAGATTCTGTGCCGCCTGCTCCGGCGTTGATTTCGATAAAGCAATCATTGCTATCCGCCTCGCCGGAAAGGAGCGACTCGATCGAAAGCCGCGAAAGCTCGGCTGCAATGGCGGCAAGGCCAGATTCAATCTCCGCCAGCATTGCGTTGTCGCCGTCGCTTTCTGCAAGCTCGGCAAGTTCGTACTGCGCTTTAAAATCGCCATCGAGTCGGGTGTAGTTCGCGATCATGGCATCAAGGTGGTTGCGCTCCCTGAGCACCGCCTGCGCGCGGGGCGCATCGTCCCATAGCGCCGGGTCTTCGGAAAGGGCGTTTAGTTCTTCAAGGCGGCGTGTGGCTTTGTCCCAGTCAAAGATACCTCCTCAGCGTCTGCTGCGACTGCTGGATTTCTTTGGCTAAATTCTCAATTTCGGCTTTCATGTCGTGGAAACTATCGGTGAAAACCTAAAAAACAAGCATTTTTCGCAGCAACCGCAATAGATGCAGCCTTAATCAATACTTAACCGGAACTTAATGGTTGCTTAATATAATCAATAGCTGTGTTAGCCGTGCCCAAGCCTTGCTGAGGTAAGCAGAAGAATGAAACCAAGTATACACATGAAAAACAGCGGTTTTTCGTTGATACAGCTCAGCGTGCTACTGGCTGTTTCGTCTATTATCATTGTATCCATACTTCCCGGCGGCGATAGCGGATCTGAAAAAGCCAAGCAGCAAATCACCCTGCAGCGTATGGCAGCCATTGAAGAAGCCACAAAAGCTTTCATGGCAAAGAACCTCAGAAGGCCATGCCCTGCAGACGGCTCCGCTCCGTATAATACCGGCGAAGGGCTTATTGAGCAATGTCCGCCAGACAAAACTCCTCCGTTTTCATCAGCCGACGTTGATAGCTATGCCGGAACCGTCCCAACACTGACATTGGGACTGCCACCAGAGATGGGGCTGGATGGTTACGGCCGCCGCATGATGTATGTGGTGGACAAGCGCGTAACCTCAAGCAACAGCACATCAGACACCAATATCACCACCTGTCAGGACATGGTAAGCCTGAATCAGACTGGCGCGATAGAAATCGCCAGTGATTATTTTATTCCCGCAAGTGACAACACGATGTGGGCGCTGATCTCTTATGGCAAAGATGGCCACGGCACGTTTCCCATTGGCGGCTCAGGGATTAAGTTCAGGCTGGATCTCGCGCCAACAGATACGGCAACTATCTACAACGCATTCAAAGTTGATGATGTCATGGCCTACGGCACACCTGTAGACCCAGGCATAAACACGACAACTAAGGTGGGGGGCAGATTGATTCAAAAACCTGCCACAAGCACCTTTGACGACATTGTGTGGTATGCGCAGGAGACAAAAAACACCTGCATGCTCGGCGCAACAACCAGCAGCTTCAACTTCAGAATAACCGGTCTTGGCACAACCGGCACTTTAGATACAAACAGCGTGGTGACTGCTTCAGGTGACATTAACGGCGATGGCATCGAAGATCTTGTGGTTGGCATTCCCTCCATACCTAAAGTGCATGTGATTTATGGCAAGAAATACACCTGGTCAACGAGTGTCAGCACAGAGTTTAACATCACAAGTCGGGCGGTTGAGCCCACGGGCTTTACCATATCATCAAGCGATAGCCCATGGCTGGGAAGAACCATTGCCGTAGGTGACGTCAATGGAGATTCGTTTGATGATATCGTACTTGGAAGCGACAAAGATATTTTCATTGTTTTTGGTGAAACAACAAAAACGAGTTCACTGACACTAACAAGAAGCTCAGGTAGCATAGCTTCAGAATCAGAATACTCGGTTATTACTTTTGGAAGCTGCCCATCGGCAAACACATGTCCGGGTGAGATAGCCATTGGCAATGTAAGTGGTGACGGCATAAATGACATCGTTTTTGCCACGAGCAGAAACGGCGCTACCGATACCACCACTCAGGTTTATACCGTATTCGGACGCGGGCCAAGCACAACAGTCCTCGATATAAGCGCCATGACTGCCAGTGAAGGTTTTGCTATCACCACAGATAGCAGCAATGAATTCGCCAATGGCTACAGAACAATCTCCATAGGAGATTTTAATCAGGATGCCAGTAAAGACATCCTTTTTGGCGGAAAGAACGACAACAACGCGTATCTGGTGTTTGGCAGCACAACAACCATACCACTGAATACTGCCGTTACCAGTGCAACAAGCGGCATTAGATTCAGCCTGACCGGCACTGGTTTTGGCCGGGCAGTGGCGCTGAAAGACATCAACAACGATGGCATGGATGATGCGATTATTGCCAACGATACGAATGTTTACATTTACTACGGGCGTAACTCAGGAATCACAACGCCAGTGACCAGCAGCGGCGATTTTGATGTCAGGATTGCCGTGAGCGGGATTGATGCAATCAGCACAACGGATCTGAACAATGATGGCCTGCCGGATCTTGTATTTGGTGCTTCAACAAATAGTTCAAACTTAGGAATTGTGTATGTCTTTATGCAGCCTACGAGTGGCTATGCGCCAAGCTACACCATCACTAGCGGCAGCCGACCATCGGGGGTCATTTCGTTTTCTGGTAGCCCGCCTGTTTCAGGTGTTTTAAATCCTCTCGTTCACACCGCAACCACACTGGATCTCAATGGCGATGGGAAAAACGATCTGGCGATAGCCGAACCCGGAGTCAGCGGTGGTGCGTTGAACATTATTCTCGGCCGCAGCAACGCCGTGTGGGATAGTAATTTTGCACTGGGCTCACGCTAGCAGCTAGAAAAGTCCGCCCGTTCCTTCCGAACGCGAGCGCATAGGGGGCTCTGGCATGGCTGTTTCTGGCGGCGGCACAGGTTTTTCATCCTGAAGCGTGGCAGCGCCATCCGCCGCCGGCAGCTCTGCGGCAAGGCTATCAGGTTGCGCACTTTCTACCTGCTGGGCGTTTGACTGTTCATCGCGTCCAGGCACAAAGATACCTGTCCCAGTAATGACCGCTTCCTCCACCAGCTTGCCTTCATGGCCGCCATGCGCATTCGCCTCTGGCGCAAGTCCTGTTGATGCATCCACTCGCATCAGCTGTATGCCCGACGGAATGCGAAACGGCGTATTCGGTATGCCCGCCAGTGCCTGCTTCATGAAATCAATAAATGCAGGAAGCGCCACAGAAGATCCGGTTTCTTTAGCGCCGAGTGTTCTGGGTTTATCATACCCCACATAGACCCCCGCCACGAGATCCGGGCTGAACCCCACAAACCATGTATCCAGACTATCGTTTGTGGTGCCGGTTTTACCAGCCACAATCTTGCCGATTTCGCGCGAGCGTGCACCAGTGCCGTGTGCTGCTGCACCCTGCAGAATCGACACCATCTGATAGGCCACACGCGGATCAGCCACCTGTTCGCGAGCATCATCTGGTAGCGGCGGCGGACTGACGAGCGAAATGGAATTGATATCACGCAGCTGGCATCCATTACAAACACGCTGATCCCTGCGATAGATGGTTTTACCATGTCGGTCGTCAATACGCTCAATCAGCGCCGGAGTAATGCGCCGGCCACCATTGACCAGCATGCCATACGCATTGGCAAGCCGCAGCAAGGTGGTTTCTGCCGTACCGAGCACGATCGAAAAATTGCGTGGTGGATTATCATAAATACCAAAGCGCTTGCCCACCTCAAGTACGCGCTCGATGCCCACCATCTGCGCCAGCCGAACAGTGACGGTATTGCGTGATTTCTCAAGCGCAGTGCGCAGCGTAATAGGACCCAGATATTCGTCTTTATAATTTTGTGGACGCCACGCTGGCTGCCCCGCCCCCTGACTCAGCTCAACCGGTGCATCCAGCACAACCGTTCCCGGCGTAAACCCATTTTCAAGCCCCACCAGATACACAAATGGCTTGAATGCCGAACCGGGCTGACGCCTAGCTTGCGTCACACGGTTAAACTCTGTTCCGCCATATGCGTAGCCACCTGCCATCGCCAGCACCTTGCCCGTGTGCGGATCAATCACCACCAGCCCGCCATTCACCTCAGGAAACTGCTGCAGCTGCCATTCTTTGCGATTATCTTTATTGGCTTCTTTCTTAGCCTCTTCTGCCGGCGAAACCAACACAACGTCGCCCAGCTTCAGAATGTCCGAAGGTTTACGAACCTCCGGCCCCATCTGCCCATCGCCACTCACACGCCGCGTCCACCCCATGGTGGAAAAAGGAAGCACCCCACGTGACTCATCTTCAAACATCACTTGCGCGCGCTTGTCATCGAGTGCGGTGACCATTGCCAATCGCTGCCCGGCAAAAATATGAAATGCATGTTGCCTGCTGAGGGCACTCAGGCGCTCCTGCCAATCATAGGCTTTCGCCCCCAGATTTGGAATATGAGCGACTGGCCCGCGATAACCGCGTCTGCGATCATACTCAATGAGCGCTTTACGCAATGCCATATCCGCCTGTTGCTGCAGAACAGGATCAAGGGTGGTTTTGACAACCAGCCCGCCCTCATAAAGCACGTTGGAGCCATACATCTCTGCTAACGTTCGACGCACCTCTTCGGCAAAAAAATCCGCCTGAGCAATGTCGCCGGTATCGCGTTTTCTGAGCACAATCGGCGCCTGTTTGACCTGAAGCGCTTCCTGATCGCCGATATAGCCTTCCTCGCGCATCCGCTCGATCACCCAGTCGCGCCGCTCTTTCGCTTCCTCATAATTTTTTCTTGGGTCATAGAGCGCAGGCCCTTTAGGCTGCGCTGCCAGCAGGGCGATTTCTTCAATGCTCAAATCTTCCAGCGATTTATTGAAGTAGCTCTGCGCGGCGCCAGCCACCCCATACGAGCCAAGCCCCAGATAAATTTCATTGAGGTAGAGCTCAAGAATTTTGTCCTTACTATACACATGGCTGATGCGCATCGCGATAATCGCTTCTTTGATCTTGCGCTCGAAGGATTTTTCGCTGGTGAGCAGAAAGTTCTTCACCACCTGCTGCGTGATCGTAGACCCTCCCACCAGCGATTTACCCTGACCATAATTCACCACATTATCACGCACCGCGCGGGCAATACCGGTAATATCCACGCCGGTATGCTTGTAAAAGTTCTTATCCTCAGCCGCGATAAACGCATGAATGACACGCTTGGGAACAGCCTTCAGTGGCACAAACACCCGTTTTTCCGTGGCATATTCAGCTAGCAACTTACCGTCAGCAGCATAGAGCCGGGTTACATTCGGCGGCTCATAGCGCGCCAGCTGCGTGTAATCGGGTAAATCCTGGCTGAAATGCTCAAATAGTAGTACTGCGGCAATAGCACCAAGAATAAAAATCGTTAGCAGCAGGGAAAAAAGCCACCCAACCATGGATGCCATGGCTTTAAAAAAATGTTTCATGGCTGTGCGGCCTCCTGCCGGCGAAAATATTCTTCAATGCCCTCTGCAAGGCCAGCCACCACCTTTTCACGGTAAGCGCGCGTACGCAGTAGTTTTTCTTCATCGGGGTGCGAAAGAAACCCGATTTCCACCAGCACTGAAGGAATATCCGGCGCTTTAAGCACAGCAAATCCAGCAAAACGATGCGTGTTTTGAAGTAGCCTGACCTTGTCGTTCAGAGCAGAAACCAACATATCGGCAAGGCTTGCCGAGTTGTTTTTGGTTTCACGCTGCGCCAGTGAAATCAAAATACCCGCAACATCCTCACGCTCGCCCGAAAGATCCATCCCAGCAATCACATCGGCTTTGTTTTCACGCGCGGCCAGTGCTTCTGCCTCTTTGTCTGAGGCTTTTTCAGAGACCGTGTAAACAGAAAGGCCTCTGGCTTCATCATTCGGTGCGGAGTCGGCATGCAGCGAGATAAAAATATCCCCGCCCGCGCGCCGGGCAATCGCCACACGCTCGCGCAGCGGTATAAACTTATCTGCCTCACGCGTCAGCACCACCTTATACTTACCACTCTTGATCAGCTTTTTCTGAAGAGCCCTTGCGTATTCAAGCACAACATCTTTTTCCTGCGTACCGCGTGGGCCAATCGCTCCAGAATCCTGCCCTCCATGCCCCGGATCAATCACCACCACCGCTTTTCCCTTTTTCTTCGTCGCGACTGCGGGTTTTCCCTGAGCTGCCGGCGCTGCCGGACGCGAACTCGTCGCCACCTTTGATCCACCTAGCGGCTCAATGCTGATGCGCAGCGCCCCTTCCCGAGCATCGTAGCGATGTCGGGTCAGAGAAAATTTCTGCTTCATTTCAAATACATAGCGGTTTGTTTCCGGGTCAAACCGACCGCTTCTTATAGCCAGAAGCATTCCCCCAGCATAATCTTTCGGCAGTTGTAGTGAAAGCGGCGGATGCTTATCTGGAATATCAATCACCAGCCTGTCCGGCGAAGGGAGCGTGAAGATTTTATAGCCCGCAAGCCCGCGTTGGCGCAGCGTAAGTTGTTCTTTGCCATCCTCGCTACGGACAATTTCTAAAACCTGCGTGGAAGCCTGCGCGAAAGCGCAGCCACCGCCCATGACAACCATGAAAGCAAAAACCAATAAAACAAGGTTTTTCATTAGTTTATAATTTTTGATGCAAAACTCCACTGCTCTAAGATTCTTACGAAAAAAAATAGATAAAGTGAAGTTGGTTTTAATCACATGTTGTATAAAAAAAAAATCTGGCTATAGTGTAAAAACTACGCAATCGTTGTGTGTAGTGAAGAATCAGGCAGGCGTCTTAACGGCATCGAGATAAAAAACAGATTCCCCTAAGAAGCCTGTGGGTAAACGTAATCAATTTTAAGGATGATCGCGACGCGGATTGAGCCAGTCGCCAGTTAAATACAGATGAGACATTCCTCCACCTACCACCAACACACACCGCCGCCAGACATCAATACGCTGGCAGTCGATGGGTTGCTGCGTGTATTAGGCGGAGCTCCTGATTAGTTGGCTTTCTGGCCTGCGTTGCTCACGAAAGGAGCGCCAATGGCCAAGAAAATGTTAATCGATGCACTACACCCAGAAGAAACGCGGGTTGTCATCGTTGAAGATAACAAAATCGTTGATTACGATTTTGTCAGCAGCACTAAAAAGCAGGTAAAAGGAAACATTTACCTGGCGAAAATTACCCGTGTGGAGCCGTCGCTTCAGGCTGCTTTCGTGGAATATGGCTCAGGCCGGCAAGGCTTCCTGCCTTTTTCGGAAATTCACCCAGACTATTACCAGATACCGGTATCAGATCGCCGCCGCCTGATGGAAGATGCCTCGCTCGCTGGCGACGATGAAGTGGCCGCCGGTGCATCATCGGCTGAATCTCAATCAGGCAATCTGGATCAAGATCAACCACTTACCGGCGCCCATCTCGATGAACCGCTAGCAGATATGGCCGAGGCTGATTCCGCGCTGGCGCCGCTGCCGCTCGCGCCAGCAATTGAAGAATTGCCAGATAGTGAATTTTCAGCCGAGGATGATCGCCGGGCATTTCTTTCTGAAGATTCAGGCTCAGAAGTGCTGGCATCAGAGCCAGTCACAGACTTTTCTGAGCCGGATGCTGCGCTTTTAGACTCTGCTGATGCGTTAGCCGAAGGGTCAGAACTTGCAGCAGATTCAGACGGCGTCGTAGCAGACAGTACCTCAGAATCCGTTGAAACCATTCCCAATGACGAAGAAGAAATTCAGAATCGCCGTACCAAAAACCGCTTTTCGCGCCGCTATAAAATTCAGGAAGTGATTCGCCGTGGCCAGGTTGTGCTGGTGCAGGTCATCAAAGAAGAGCGCGGCAATAAAGGCGCATCCCTCACCACCTATCTCTCGCTGGCCGGGCGCTATTGTGTGCTTATGCCCAACTCGCCCAAAGATGGCGGCATTTCCAGAAAAATTGCCAGCGCCGATGATCGCAAGCGCCTGAAAGCCATTTCCACCGAGCTGAAGCTGGCTCAGGGCATGAGTGTGATTATTCGAACTGCTGGCATGGATCGAACCCGCGCAGAAATCAAGCGCGATTATGATTATCTTGTCAAGCTATGGAACCGCATTCGCGAAGATACACTGCGCTCAAACGCCCCTGCCCTCATTTATGAAGAGAGCGACGTTATCAAGCGCGCGATTCGCGATCAGTACACCAGCGATATTGATGAACTGGCGATTGAGGGTCGAGAAGGTTTTGAAACCGCCCGCGATTTCATGAAACTGCTGCTACCCAGCCACACTCCTAAAATCAAGCAGCATCAGGAAACCATGCCGCTGTTTTATGCGCATAATATTGAAGACCAGCTGCTCTCCATGCATGATGAGGTGGTCAAGCTGCGTTCCGGCGGTTACATTGTTATTAACCCGACCGAAGCGCTGATTTCCATCGACGTCAACTCAGGCCGCGCGACCGGCGAGCGAAACATCGAGGAAACCGCTACCAAAACCAATCTGGAAGCCGCCGCAGAAGTCGCGCGCCAACTCAGACTGCGCGACCTTGCCGGCCTGATTGTGATTGACTTCATCGACATGATGGAATCGCGCAACCGGCGCGCTGTGGAAAAAGCGCTGAAAGATGCGCTGAAAATGGATCGGGCAAAAATCCAGCTCGGCCGCATCAGCCCATTTGGCCTTCTCGAAATGTCGCGCCAGCGCCTACGTCCCAGCATTTCTGAAACCAACATGGTGCAGTGCCCGCATTGCAGCGGTCGTGGCTACATCCGTTCTAACGAATCGCTCAGCATCCAGATGATCCGTGCGCTGGAAAAAGAAGCGGCAAGTGGCAACTGGAGCGGCATTCGTCTGATTGCGCCGCAGCAGCTTGCGCTTCATCTGCTTAACACCAAGCGCGATAATCTTCGCAGCATGGAAGACCGTCATCAGGTCACCATTCAGGTGTTGATTGATGCGGAGCTGGCCAGCTCAGAATATAACCTTGAAAAAATGCGACGCTCCAATAACGATCGCCAGCAATCTGGGGATCGCCGTGGACGCGGACGCGACCGTGACCGCGACCGCGCGCGCGAACAAGATAACGCACCAGTTCAGGCGGATGCGATTTTGGAGGAAATGAACCTCGAACCGCTGGATCTCTCCGATGACGACCAGCAGCCGATGTTCCCATCTGAACGTCAGGGTGAGGACTCGCCGCAGGAATTCCGGCCAGAGGGTCGCCGTTCGCGTGGTCGCGGGCGCAATCGCCGTGGTGGACGCGGCCGCCGTGATCGATTGGAGCAGCCCGCCGTATCTGAGGCGGTAGATTCATCCGCCGCGACAACGGATTTACAGCCCTCAGACACAGCATCAGGGGCGTCAGATATCAGATCCTCCGAGCAGCCCCCGCGCCGTGAAGGCCGCGGCCGGCGTCGTTGGCGTGATCGCAATCAGCGTGATCGTTCAGCTCAGCCTCACTCACCACAGGCTTCAGAACCCGCTGCAGCACAGGAATCCTCAGCTCCATCCGCTATGATTCTGCCTGCGTTTGCGACTCAGGCACCTGCCTCCGTGCAAACGGCGTTTTCTACACCGTCGATTCAGCCTGCGGCAGTGGCAGTCTCTGCGCCAGAGCCTGTGGCGATTGCAAACCCAAGGGATCCATCGGCGCCTGCCAAAAAAGGCTGGTGGCAGAAAATGATTCAGCTCGATGATTAATCATCTGGCCAGCATGGCGAGGCGTGCGTGCGTAGCGCTCGCTGCCGCTGCGCTGGTCGGTTTTCAGGCTGGCGCTGCTTGCGCCCTGCCGCTGATTCGCGATGCTGAAATTGAACACACGCTACGCCTGTTTTGCGATCCGGTTTTAGAAGCATCAGGCCTGAACCCAGCCTCCACAAGGCTTTTCATTGTCAATGACGACGCCATCAATGCATTTGTTGCAGGTGGTGCGAACATGTTCATTTTCAGCGGTCTCATTCTAGCCTCAGAAACGCCGGACATGCTGATTGGCGTCATGGCGCACGAGGCGGGTCACATCGCAGGTGGCCATCTGGCGCGCGGCGGTGAAAAGCTCAAAGATGCCCAGCTTGGTACCATCATCAGTGCAGTGGTTGGTGCGGCGGCCGCCGCTGCCAGTGGAAAACCAGAAGCGGCGGCTGCGGTCATCAGTGGCGGTCAGAATGCGATGATGAGAAATTTTCTGGCCTTCACAAGGGCGCACGAGGAAGCCGCCGACCAGTCCGCACTGCGCACGCTCGATAAGCTGGGCATTTCCGCACAAGGCATGCTCAAAACATTTCAACTTCTGCAGCGCAATGAACGCATGCGCGGCGGAAAACCGGATCCCTACATGGTGAGCCACCCGCTGAATGCTGCGCGCATCGACCATGTGCGCAACCATATCGAACAATCAAAGATCAAGCCCGGCACTTACCCGAAATCTTTTGATGCTGCCCATCGACGCATGGTGGCGAAGCTTTTCGCCTTCATGGAATCACCTGAGCGAACATTTCAGAAATATCCGCGTAGTGATGCCTCTGTTCCCGCCCGCATGGCGCGCGCCATTGCCTATTTTAAAATGCCAGACCTGACGCGTTCACTCGCTGAAATGGATGCGCTGATTGCCGATTATCCTGAGGATGCGTTTCTTTACGACCTCAAGGGGCAGATACTTTTTGAAAGCAACCGTCCGCGAGAGGCGCTCCAAGCCTATGAAACCGCTAACCGCCTGCTGCGTGATAATGCACTGATTCTCAATGAGCTTGGCAAGGTTGAGCTGGCGCAGGCCTCACCGGATCTGGCGCGCGCCACCCAGCATCTCGAGCGCTCCTCAGTGCTGGATCGCACCAATCCGCAAACATGGCGACTTCTTGCCACAGCCTACGGGCGGCAGAAAGATCTCACACTTTCAAACATTGCTCTCGCAGAAGAGGCACTGCTACTTGATAATCCCGAACAGGCGCTTGCGCGCATCAACCAGGCACTGGCCGCTTTGACATCGCCCTCGGCAACGCGCCAGAGGGCGCTCGATATCAAGGATGCAGCGATGATGCTCAAAAAAGAAAAAGACGATCGCTGATTACAATCAGATTGCGCTATACAAGCCGATAAAATCTCCATAAAATGCGAATACTTTTTTGGGAGGATTCATGACACTGCTTCGCACTACTTTCATTTCACTACTGACCGCCGCCTCTTTTTCACAGGCTGCCTATGCGCAAACCCCTGCTCCGGCCGCTGCTAATGCGTCCGCTCCGGTGACTCGTGGCGAAATTCCAGCGCTGGTTAAAGAAGCGCTGATGAACGAGCCGGAAATCATTATGGAAGTGGCTAAAAAACTCCGTGAAAAACAGGAAGAAGAAGCCAAAAAACAGGCTGCGGCTGGTTTGAAAAAATTCAAAGATGACCTGTTTAATAATCCAAACTCACCTGTGGTAGGCCCTGCGGATGCGGATGTCACCATTGTCGAGTTCTTTGACTATCATTGCGGCTACTGCAAACACATGCTGCCTGTGGTCAATGATCTGATGAAAGAAGACAAAAAAGTTCGCTTTGTCTTTAAGGAATTTCCCATCCTCAGCGAAGATTCAGTTCTTGCCGCGCGCGCAGCTCTGGCTGTCAGCCGTGTTTCCAAGGATAAATATTTTGCCTTCCATCAGGAGCTGATGAAGGCCAACGTGAAGTTCGATGAAAAAATGCTTCTCGATACCGCTAAAAAAGTTGGGGTGGACTCAGCTAAGGTAAAAGCTGAAATGGCAAAACCAGAAGTGACGGCGATTCTTGATAAAAACCGTGAGATCGCCGGTGCACTTGGTGTCAGCGGTACACCCGCACTTATCATGGGTGAGTCGATCACGCCAGGCGCCATCGATCTTCCGACCATCAAGAAAATGGTGGCTGCTGTTCGTGCTGGCAAAGATCCACACGAAGCGCTCAAAGAAGGCAGTGCAGCAGAAGCAGCACCTAAACAATAATGTGATGCGGTTAGTCTGCGTGCGTATCGAGGGTGTAATGCTCTCGGTACGTTCGCAGCAGCACCGCACCTTGTCGCTGTGATATCAGCTCAGTACACAAAGCCAGCGTATCGGATGCCCGCTCGCTTTTCTTGAAATGCTGCTCGCCATCGTCAAACAGTCCCGCCGGCAGCAATGGGCACCATTTTTTTCCGTCAAATACATCCATCTTAAGATAGCCAACATAGCCCGTCACCTCATAATCAGGAACGGCAGGGGAAGATTGGCCGCTGTAATGCGCATAAAATAAAACATCACCTTTAGCCGCGCGCGCGCTGATATCTTCGTCCAGAAACTGAACCCAGCAGGTTCCAGTAAGAATAATTTCAATGCGCTGCACCTCTTTGGCAGTATATCGGACTTTATTACGCTTCCCCATAATCAAGCATTCGTGTGAGTTGAAACCAATAATCAGTAAATTGATGCTGCAGCTGCTGCAGCGCATAGCTGCCGCTTTCCAAATCCTGATATAAAGCAAAACAGGCTGCGCCGCTACCCGTCATACGAGCCATGAGCGGCCTTCCTGCCTGTCTCAGTGCATCCAGTAATAGTGCAACCTGAGGGCAAAGAGCGATCGCAGGCTCTGTTAAATCGTTGCGCGCTGACCGCAGATAAGACAGCAGCGATGCTTCATCAGCACATTGCTTGCGTGATACTGGCGGCTTGATATTTCCAGAAAAAGCTCGGTAAACCTCAGGGGTTGCCAGCGCAATGCGGGGATAGGCAAGCAGTATACATCCAGAAAATCCAATCCGGGCATCTTCCAGCGTTTCACCAACCCCGGACATCCATAGCGGCCTTGCGCGCAGGCAGGCGGGAAGATCGCTGCCAAGCGGTAGAGCCATCTGCTGCAATGCCTCCAGCGAAAGCCCAAGACGACACAGCTGGTTAACGCCGCGCAGCACCGCCGCAGCATCCGCAGACCCGCCACCAAGCCCGGCGCCAACCGGCACATTTTTCTCCAGCGTCATCATCATCGGCGGTACGCCTGAATGCTGCCTCTGGATAAGCTGCAGCGCATCCAGCATCAGGTTATGTGTTTCAGAAACACTGCCAGCGAATGCGCCGCTAACCCGCAGTTCATTAGTCTTTGCTGGCGCAATGGTGATCATGTCGCCGAAATCAAGAAAGACCACAAGACTATCAAGCAGATGATAGCCATCCGCTCGCTTGCCAGTGATGTGGAGTGTCAGGTTGATTTTTGCAGGTGCCAGCAGCTTCATGAAACCGCACTAACGCACGACGGCGTCAGCTCCACCCTGCTCGGATGCCACCAGCGAATCCGCTGACGATGTGTGCATAGCAGCTTCAAGACCGCTTTGTATTTTGGACTCAATCATGCGCGCCAGCTCAGGAGCTGGCTGAAAGTTCAAAGCGCGCTGCCATTGAAAACGAGCTTCTGTCTTGCGGCCAAGTTTCCAATAAATATCGCCGAGATGATCATTGATTGCAGGATCGCCTGGCAGAAGGCTAACCGCACGCTCCATGTAATCCGCCGCCTCGCCATAACGACCACGCAGAAACAATGACCATCCCATGCTGTCAAGAATCTGAGGGTCATTCGGCCGTGCTTTAACGGCCTTTTCGATCATCGCCGAGGCTTCCTCCAGCTTAACGCCACGAATGATCCAGCTATAGCCGAGATAATTGAGTAGATCCGGCTGGTCAGGCGCCAGAACCAATGCTTTAAGCAGATCGTTTTCTGCATCATCCCATTGTTTTGTACGATCATAGCAAACAGCACGTGAGAAAAGCAGTGCCCAATCTTCCTGCGACAGTTGATCAAGCGCGTTGAGCACACTGGTGTAGGAGGCAATGGCTTCTTCGCAGCGGCCATGGTTTCGCAGTAAATCCCCTCTGGTCACAGTAGCCAGACGTCCACGCTCATCATAGCTTGAAAATTTATCAAGATTTTGCAGCGCTGCGGAGAGGTTTCCCATACGATCCAGATTAATCGACAAGCGTATCTGCGCATCGGCAAACAGCGCATCCGAATGGGGTACTTTGGCATAACCATAGCGATTTGCCTGTTCGTAAAGACGAACATCGCTGTAAGCATCCGCGAGCGACATAAGCGCAGCGGCGGTGTTTTCTTTTAAATGAAGTGATAATTGCAAATAAGCCACTGCATCATAAGTGATGCCAGCTGAGCGCATGATACTTCCCATGCTGAACAGTACTTCTGCAATGCCAGAATAAACGTCAGGTTTAGTAATGGCCGCGCCGTGAGATGGGTCTGCGCTATTCTGATAGCCCTGAACGAGTGGCATAAGCAATTGTGGCGATCCATTCTGCTCATAAAACCGAACCATCTGCTGCATCACACGCACAGGCGGGTTGCGCGGATTATCAATGGCGCTCTTGAAATTCCGCGCCGCTTCGTCGGTAAAGCCGGCATATTCATTCATGAGCGCCAGATGATAATACAGCACGGGAATGGAGCGGGTCAGATTACCGCTAAGCTGCTGAATCTCGATCGGCTCTTTGGGTGGATGAAGCGAAATATCAATCCATGCGGCCACCAGCGGCAGCCACACCTGACCAACGCCTGATTCGAATGCATCATCGGTTTTTCTGAGCGCCTCTTCAAGGTTCTGATGCTTCACAAGATCCACCACCTGCACCAGCAAAATCAGGGGATCTACGGGCTGCGATTTCGGTAGTTTTGTCGCAATTGCTGCCGCCTCGCGCACCTGACCATCAAGAAGCAGCATACTGACCAGCTGCCCAGCAATCTCGGTATCTTCACTATTGGTTCGGTATACACGCCTGAGAAAGCGGATGGCTCCATCAATATCGCCAGAGGAGCGCGCAAACTGCCCTGCAAGAAAACTGCCTGTTAAACTTGCCTGGCCAGAAATCGAGGCATCACCCTCTGCTTCTGCTGCAGCAGCTGTGCATGCAACGCTTGTCGCCATACAAGCCACACACAAAAAAGCGAATTTCCTCAATAATTTACTCATGCAAAGCACACCATTGCCTGAAGCGACGCACTACTACTACCAGAAAGCCCGGCTGATGCCCAGAAATTACTTGCGACTTGATAAAAAAGAACTAATATCCGCCACCAACTTAACCATAAGGATAGCCCTATGAGCAGCAAGAATAACCCGGAAGCCCGTGGCAAGGTCACGGAGCTGCGTAAATATAACGGTAAAAGCGTAAAGCCCGTGCTTTACATTCAGCGTGGTGTTGGCCGCTACATCGCCGCCGCTTTCGAAAATGGCGATCTGGTTATTGATAAAAACACCAAGCTCCCCATCGCTTACAAAAATATCTGACGGCGTGTGAGCTGTGACAAGCGCAGCTCCTCACCATGTGATCCTGACTGGCTTGCCGCGTGCCGGCAGCTCATCCCTTGGCGCATTGATTGATGGCCTGCCGGATCAACTTTATCTCAATAGCCCCGAATGGCACTGGAGCATTGCTGGCCGGCTGCTGATGCCGCTGCCGATGTGCAAATGGCTGGTGGGTGAGTTTTACTGGCAGCACAAGCTGGCATCGGAAGGGGCGCAGCTGCGCGACTACAGGGAGCCAGATGGTTCACCACTGTTTGATGGTGGGATGATACACCCGCTTTCTCCGCCGCCGCCGGGCATGATCCGCCGCAATGAACTGACACCGTCATTCACATTGACCATGCGCCACACCACGCTTTACACGGCGCTACTGCCCCACCTCGTGCATTTCGAGCATTTTCGTATTCTGGCGGTTGTCAGAAACCCCATCGACATCCTCCTGTCATGGCAGAATCATCCGCAGCAAGTACCAGCCATTGATTCTCCGCGAGCATTGGAAAGCCTCTGGCCTGAGGCGCATAGCGTTGCGGCCTCCTTGCTTCCGCCGCTGGAAAAACAGGTTCAGCTTGTAGAGCTTTTTTTCCAGCGCTACCTTGAGCTCAAGGATTTTATTGAAATCATCCGCTACGAAGATCTGGCGGCGAATCCTTCACTGGCGTCCGCTTTATATGAAACACCGGCTTTATCGATACATGCGCCGCGGCTTAAGCGCAAAACCAGCGCACAAGCCGGGCAACTACTGGAATCCATTCGCGAGCTGCTTGCGAAATACGGCACATGTTGCCGGGCGCTTTACCCGCATTAACCCCTACATCCCCGAATAGTTCGGCCCGCCGCCGCCCTCAGGTGTTTTCCAGACAATATTCTGCGTGGGGTCTTTTATGTCGCAGGTTTTGCAGTGCACACAGTTCTGAGCGTTAATCTGCAGGCGCGGCGCGGGGTCGCGCACAATCTCATACACCCCGGCCGGGCAATAGCGCTGCTCGGGTGCGTCGTAACGCGCGAGATTGTGTGATACGGGCACACCGGCATCCTTGAGCGTCAGATGAGATGGCTGGTCTTCTTCGTGGTTGGTACTGGAAAGAAAAACCGAAGAAAGCCTGTCGAATGTCAGAACGCCGTCCGGCTTGGGGTAATCAATGGGCGGGCAATCTGCGGCCGGTTTCAGCGCCTTATGGTCAGCATGGTGCGACAATGTCCACGGCGCCTTGCCACGAAACACAAACGTATCCAGCGCCGCATGCAGCAAACCAGCCCACAGCCCATAGCGGAAGGCAGGGCGAATATTGCGCACCGATTTCAGCTCATCATGAATCCAGCTCTCGCGCACTCGCTGGGGGTAGCTGGATAAATCACCTGCGGCAATCGCATCCGCCGCGAGCATGGCAGATTTCATCGCGGTGTGTGAGCCCTTAATTTTGGGTACATTCATAAACCCTGCCGAACAGCCAATCAGCGCACCGCCGGGAAACACCAGCTGCGGGATGGATTGAAACCCACCCTCATTCAGCGCGCGCGCGCCATAGCTGATGCGCTTGCCGCCTTCCAGCGTGCTGCGAATCGCCGGGTGGGTTTTGTAGCGCTGGAATTCCATGAATGGGTCGAGATGCGGGTTTTGATAATCAAGCCCCACCACATACCCAAGCGCCACCTGATTCTCGCCAAGATGGTATAAGAATGAGCCACCATAGGTCTTGCTATCCAGCGGCCAGCCGATCGTGTGGACTGCCAGCCCCGGCTGGTGCTTTTCCGGCCTGACTTCCCACAGCTCTTTAATGCCGATACCGTAGGTCTGAGGGTCGCATGTTTCGCGAAGGTTAAACTCGCGCATCAGCCGCTCGCTGATCGAGCCGCGGCAACCTTCGGCAAAGAGGGTATGCGTCGCGCGAATCGCCATGCCCGGCTGGTAACTATGTTTTTTCTGGCCATCTTTGCCAATGCCGAACTCACCCGTCACCACGCCGCACACGCGGCCATTTTCTATGATCACATCAGCGGCCGGAAAGCCCGGAAAAATTTGAACCCCCAGCGCCTCGGCCTGCTGCCCCAGCCAGCGGCAGAGATTACCAAGGCTCACAATGTAATTGCCATGATTATGCATCTGCGGCGGCGTCGGCAGGCGAATTGAACGATTTGGCGTGAGCAGCAGGAAGCGGTCTTCTTTTGCTTCGGTGGAAACAGGCGCGCCCTTTTCCTTCCAGTCAGGAATTAGCTCATTCAGCGCGCGCGGCTCAATCACGGCGCCGGAGAGAATATGCGCGCCCACTTCCGAACCTTTTTCAAGTAAACACACCGAAAGCTGCGGCGCCACCTGCCGCAGCCGAATGGCCGCCGAAAGACCCGCAGGCCCCGCGCCAACAATCACCACATCATAAATCATCTCTTCGCTCATGGCTCGCTCTCTAGCTTTTTCTAGGCATTTGTGAATATTCCAACTATATAGGGCAATATGAATAATAAAGCGTTACTTGCATGGCTTCATGAAGCAGGTGTGGATGAGGCAATTGGCGATACGCCCATCAACCGGCTGGCTCCTCCGGCTGCACCAGTGCTGCTGGTGGAGAATCAGTTAGTAGCGGCGAGTGCTCCCGCCATAAACACACCGCCGCCCCTTGCGAAAGCCAGCCCGGCGCCGGCCATCGCCGCCAGTTCTGCCCGCAGCATTGCTGATCGCTGCCACAGCCTTGATGAACTCAGGCAGGCAGTGATGGCTTTTGATGGTTGCGCGCTCAAAAAAACCGCCAGCAAAACGGTTTTTGCTGATGGTAATCCAAGCGCGAAGATCATGCTCATCGGCGAAGCGCCCGGCGCGCAGGAGGATCTTCAGGGCATACCATTTTGCGGCCCCAGCGGCGCGCTGCTGGATAAAATGCTGGCAAGCATCGGCCTTTCGCGTGAAACAGTCTACATCACCAACACCGTCTTCTGGCGCCCACCCGGCAACCGCCAGCCAAGCAAAGAAGAAACCGCTATCTGCCTGCCGCTGGTGGAAAAGCACATCGCGCTCATCGCCCCGCAGCTGATCATCCTCTCTGGCGGCACCGCCACCAGCACGCTGCTATCGCAGGACACCTCCATCTCGCGTCTGCGCGGCAGGTTTTATGCTTACACGAATGGTTATCTTGCGGCCGAGGTTCCGGTTGCCGTGACCTACCATCCGTCCTATCTGCTGCGAACTCCGGCGCAAAAAAAATCTGCTTGGGCAGATCTGCTAATGATTAAAAAAAGACTTGAAGAAGCCATAACAAGTAGTTGATTATAAATATTATAATACCTTCATTTCTAATTATTAATAATCAATTAATTTATCTTGCCGGGGCGTTCACAATCCGCTAAGGATGATCGCCCTATGCAGAAACAGAGACGATTCCTCATCGCACTCGTTACCCTGTTGGCGCTGATCGCCTCGGCAGCCACCATGCGTGATGCTAAAAACCCCGCTTCCTCGCTGATCGCTTCCGCCCTTCCCGTTTTCAGCCAGCAAGAGCCTCTCGCTGTGCTTGGCGAAGCCGACCGCAAGCTCTACCATGAAATTTTTACCCACCAGTCGGCAAATGACTGGAAACAGGCCGACCGGCTGATAGGGCAGCTGCAAAGCCCCGTGCTTCTGGGGCATGTGCTTGCAGAGCGCTATCTTAGTAGTTCGTACACGTCACAAGCCGCCGAATTGGTCGACTGGCTGACGCTCTACACCGACCACCCGCAATACCACCACATTCGCAGGCTTGCTGAGCAGATCAACGTCCAGCTGGGAGATATCCCTGAGCAGCGGCTAAATCGCCTTCGTGGCTATGGTGATGACAACGGCCTTGCTGCCAGCTTCGCGGATTCTCCCCATGCCATCACCTGGCACAAAGCCATGAAACAATGGCGCGAAGGCAATAAACTGGAGGCCGCCAAGCTGTTCTCCCGCCTTTTGGACGACGAGGATCTCTCCCCATGGAAGCGTGCTGGCGCGGCCTACTGGAGCTACCGCGCCTTCAGCGCTGCAGGCCGCAAGGACGATGCGGATAAAATGCTCGCCATTGCCGCCAGCGAGCCACGCAGTTTTTATGGCATTCTGGCGCGCCGCAAGCTTGGCATGCCGCTGGAGCTGGATGCAAAACCCATCAAGCTCACAGACATCGATCTTCAGGAAGTGCTCGACATCACCCATGCGCGCCGTGCAGCAGCGCTTGTTCAGGTGGAGCGTAGCGACCTTGCCGAGCGTGAGCTGAGGCTGGCCTTCCCCAGCGCCCGTCACGAGCAGAAAGTGCTGCTGCTGGGGCTTGCCCACAAGCTCAACCTCGCATCGGTACAGATTGCCATGGCGCGCCAGCTTGGCAGCGATGATCGCAGCTTTGATTTTGCGCGCTATCCCATCCCGCAGTGGCAACCCAAGGATGGTTTTTCCATCGAGCCCGCCCTGCTCTATGCGCTTATCCGTCAGGAATCAGGTTTTCACGCCAAAGCAGAAAGCCCGGCAGGTGCGATTGGGCTCATGCAGTTAATGCCAAAAACAGCCAGCTTCATGCGCCAGAAGCGCGAGCTGCCGGCAGGTGATGTCGCCAGCGCCAAGGATCCTTATTTTAACATGGCGCTCGGTCAGGACTACGTTAAACACCTTCTCGCCAATGATCTGGTGGAAGGCAACCTGATCTTCATGCTCACCGCCTATAATGCCGGCCCCGGCCGTCTGCAGGAGTGGAAAAAATCCATCGAATATAAAAATGATCCACTGCTTTTCATCGAGAGCATCCCCTATCCGGAAACCCGCAACTATGTGATGCAGGTGATGACCAACTACTGGATTTATTCTGAGCTCACCGGCTCCACCACCAAATCCGCCAAAGCCATTCTTTCCGGAAGCTGGCCGTCCTATCAGGCTGGCTAGTGCGCGCAAGGCCTGACGACTCGCTGGAAAAAACCTGCGGCACGCGGGTCTGCGGCATCGACGAGGCGGGGCGCGGCCCATGGGCAGGTCCGGTCGTGGCAGCGGCAGTGATACTCAGCCCTTCACTCGTGCCTTCCGGCATTGACGATTCCAAAAAGCTTACCGCCAGCAAGCGCGAAGCGCTCTATGAACTCATCATCCGGCAGGCTGATTGCGGGGTTGGCATTGCCACAGCGGAAGAAATCGATGCGCTGAATATCTGGGGCGCCACCAAGCTTGCGATGCAGCGAGCGGTTGCCGGCCTGAGCGCCACGCCAGACTACGCGCTGGTGGATGGCAAGCTAACGCTGCCGCTACCCTGCCCGGTTCAGGCCATCATCAGCGGCGACAGCAAAAGCCTCTCGATTGCCGCCGCCAGCATCATCGCGAAAGTCACACGCGACCGCATCATGAAACAGCTGCATCGTGAGTTTCCTCACTATGGCTGGCAAAACAATGCCGGTTATGGTACAGCTTCTCACATTGAAGCCATCAGGCAGCATGGTATCAGCCCGCACCATCGCCGCAGCTTCAAACCCATTCGTGATTTTCTTGGGCAGCTTGAGCAGCAGACAGCATGAGCGAAACACGGCGCTTCTCTCTTTTTCCTAAGCCTCTCAAAGGTTGCATTGAGCCAATCACTCGCCCGCTTTTCCGCGAGCAAGCGGGCGCAACCGCCAGATTGCTCACGCACTGGCCAGAAATTGTTGGCGAAAAGCTTGCATCACGCTGCCACCCACAGCAGCTCTCAAAGCGCGGCGGGCAGAAAAAGGGCTGCACGCTCCAACTGGCAGTTGAAAATGGTTTTGCTACCGAAATTCAATACATGAGCGCGATCATTCTGGAACGCATCCAAACCTGCCTGGGCGATGCATCGGTTGACCAGATCGTGATATCACACACCTACACGCGCGCTGCTGCTGCACCCGCAAAAAAAACACGCCCTAAAATGACCGCGCCACTACACACAGACCTTCCGGTTGAAGACCCGGAGTTGGCCGCAGCGCTGAGGTCACTCGCACGCACCTTATCGAGTGAACCCGCATAATCAAGACTTGCGAAAAATCCGCATTCACACTAAAACTATCACCACATCATTTTTTGGAGGAAACATGCGTTCTGGTATCGTTGCTGCGTTCATTTTTGCTGCATCTTTGAGCCTTACGGGCGCTGCGGTTGCGCAGCCCAAACCGGCTGAACCCAAAACCACGGCCGTCCCGGCAGATACCAGCAAAGACCCCAACCTGAAGGTGATTCCGGATACAGCAGGTGTCTCCAAGTCCCACCTCATCACAGATGCGCCGCTACCCAGCGACCGTGTGATGGGCAGCGACAAAGCCCCGCTGATTATGGTCGAGTACGCCTCCTTCACCTGCCCTCACTGCGCTCATTTCAGCAATACGGTGCTGCCGGAACTGGAAAAGAAATACATTGATACCGGAAAAATGCGCTATATTTTGCGCCATTTCCCGCTGAACGAACCGGCGCTCAAAGCCTCGATGCTTGCCGAATGCGTGGGGGAAACCAGCCACAAGAAATATTATGTCTTCGCCAAAGTCATGTTCGATGCTCAGGCCAAGTGGGCATTTGACGGCAACTACATGGCTGGCCTCGAGACCATCGCGAACGTTGGCGGCCTCAGCAAGCAGGAGTTCATGAGCTGCGTCAGCAACACCGACCGCGAAATGCACGTGCTCAAAGTGAAAAAGGACGCCGGCGACGAGCTTAAAATCCCGCACACCCCTTATTTCTTCATTGGCGGCGAGGTGTATGGCGGTGAAAAAACCGTCCCGGCAATGTCGCAGTTCATCGAGGCAAAACTGGCTCAGCTTGGCCAGCAGAAAAAATAGCAAAAACATTGCCGGAATCGCTTGACACGGTGGGTCTCAATCCATAGATTGCCGAGCGCTTGAAAGGGGTTATGACCGATTCAAAAGAGCCGCTTCCCTCGCTGGAACAGCTGCAAAAGAAAATCGATCAGCACACCGCAAGCCAGGAGAAACCTGACACGGAAAGCCAGGCCAGCGCAGCGGCAACCGCCATGCGCCTCGGCACGGAACTGATGGCAGGGGCGCTCGTTGGGTGTTTTATCGGCTTCTGGATCGATAAAGTAACCGGCCTGAGCCCGATTTTCCTGATTGTTTTCATGCTGCTTGGCTTTGCCGCCGGTGTGAGAAACATCATAAGGAATATGGATAAGGTTTAATCGTCATGTCACAAGGCCACAGCCCTCTTGCTCAGTTTGAAGTCTACCCCATCCTGCCGATGTCGATCGCCGGCTATGATGTCAGCTTCACCAATGCTTCCATGTGGATGGTGATTGCGATTGTGCTGGCCTCCAGCGTCATGATGCTGGGTGTGCGCCGCCGTGCGCTGGTGCCGGGTCGCTGGCAGTCTGTCTCTGAGCTCATGGTTGAGTTTGTCTCGGGCATTGTACGCGAAAACGCTGGCAAGGAAGCCATGCGCTTCTTCCCGCTCATTTTCTCGCTGTTCATGTTCATTCTATTTTGCAATCTCGCGGGCATGCTGCCGAAATCCTTCACCGTCACCAGCCACATCATCGTCACTTTTGCGATGGCGGCCTGCGTGTTCATCGGTGTCACGGCGATTGGCTTCATCCTTCATGGGTTTCACTTTTTCTCGCTGTTCCTGCCCAAAGGCACCCCGCTATGGATGGCGCCGATCATGGTCGTCATCGAAATGATTTCCTACATGGCGCGTCCGTTCAGCTTATCAATCCGTTTGGCTGCCAACATGCTGGCCGGTCACGTGCTGCTGAAAATTCTTGCGGGCTTTGTCGTGATGATGGGCGCTTTTGGTATTTTGCCCTTTGGTTTCCTGTTGATTATTACCGGCTTTGAGATATTCATCGCCTGCCTTCAGGCCTATATCTTCACGCTGCTGACCTGCATTTACCTACACGACGCTATTCACCTTCACTAATTCAATCATTTAACTCACTGAAAGGAAAACGACCATGGAAACACTCACAGATGCCGCTTCGATGATGCTGCTTGGTAAATATATCGGCGCAGGCATTGCAACCCTCGGCATGCTCGGCGCTGCGCTCGGCGTAGGCATGATCTTCGCTGCAGCTCTCAACGGCATTGCCCGTAACCCAGCCAAAGAAGGCTCCATTAAAGGCTTTGCCCTTCTGGGTATGGCACTGGCAGAGTTCATGGGTCTGCTCGCATTCGTAATCGCGGCCATGATCCTGTTCGTAGTCTAGTTTTAAAACAAACACTGAATCATTGGGTTAACCATGCCTCAGCTAGATCCCACCTGGTTTGCGTCGCAGCTTTTCTGGCTGGCAGCATCCTTTGCGGCACTTTATTTTGTGATGTCGCAACTGGTGTTGCCACCGCTGCTTGCCATCATGGCCAAGCGCAGAGACACTGTTGATACTGACCTGAGCCTTGCTCAGGGCATGAAACTGGAAGCTGAGCAGGCACGCGCCGCATACGAGAGTGCGCTGGCTGAGGCACGGTCGAAATCACAACAGCTTCATACGGATGCCGTTTTGGAATACAAACAGAAAGCAGAAGCAGCTGGTCGCGCACTGGAAAACGAGATTGCCAGCAAGCTTCGTGAGGCTGAGCAGCGGATTACTATCCAGAAACAGGAATTGATGGCGCAGCTTACGCCCGTCACAGCGGAACTCACTGCCATGATCGTGGAAAAACTCGCCAGCATCCGCCCGGATGATTCTGCGGTCAGCCTTGCTGTATCCCGAAACGCAAAAGTAGGTCGCTGAGCCATGGAACTCTTTCAAGAACCAAAATTCTGGGTATCTACCGCGTTTGTGGTGTTTGTATTGCTGGTCTATAAAAAGGCTTCTGTGTTCATCCTAAATGCGCTTGATGGGCGTTCGAAGCGCATCTCAGAAGAACTAAGCCAGGCGCAACAGCTTCGCCGCGAGGCAGAAGAAATCCTTGCTCAATACAAGCAGAAACAAGCGGAGTATCTGAAGGAAGCGGAAGCGATGCTTGCCAAAGCTCAGAAGGATGCCGCCCTGCTTCGTCAGCAATCAGAGGTCGAGCTGAAGCAGGCGATGGACGCCCGCATGCAGAGCGCCATGGATCGTATCGCGCGCGAAGAAACCAAAGCGATTGAAGAGGTTCGTCACCATGTGGTTGATATTGCGCTCGCGGCGGCGCGCAGCCTGATGGCAGAACGCACCTCGAAGGTAGAATCGGCTGAGCAGGTTCGGTTGCTGCTTCGTGATATTGAGCAGAAGATTCACTGAAAAATCATTCATTAATTATTTTTCCCTAGCCAGTTTCTTTTCAAGCGCATAGTCTCAGCAAACGAGGTTGTGATGAGGCTGCTTGTTTTCATATATTTGCTCTGCCTCTGGCCTGCGTCAGCAAACGCAGGTGCATGGACACAGCCAGGCGGCCAAAGCCAGCTGATACTCACCACCAGCCACTATCACAGCGATAAACGCATCGAAGATTCAGGCATCACCAGCCCCCAGCCAGACTATCGAAAAACTGCTCTGAATCCCTATTATGAGTATGGCTTTTCTGAGGATCTGACCTTGGGAGCCAATCTTTTTTTGCTGCATGTTAAACAAGCGCGCCAGTCAAACAGCGGGCTTGGTGATAGCGAGTTTTTTGCACGCGCGCGCGTCTATCGCTCTGATCGCTGGGTTATCTCTGCCGAGCCCATGATCAAACTACCTGCGCTTCAGGGCAAAGCCGATGCCCCATTGCTGGGCAGCCGGTCTGCAGATCTGGGGCTCACCGCCTCTGCCGGCTACAGTTTCAAAGCGCTGGGACGCAGCCACTACCTCAATCTGGATAGTGGCTACCGTTATCGTTTTGGCAGCCCTGAAGATCAGCTGAAGTTTTCAACCACGTTTGGTCTTAGCCTTTTGCCACGTTGGTCGCTGCTCGCGCAAGCCGATACGACACTGCGGGTCAAATCGCCGCAAAACAGCCGCTTCACCCAATCATCCGCGGATGATTATGACCTCGTGCGCACACAGTTTTCTGTTTTATATCATCACAATGAAACCACCCGGTGGCAGCTGGGTGCGTTTCATCATATCAGCGGTCAAAATACCGGTCTTGGTACTGGCCTTCTACTATCAACCTGGAGGATTTTCTGATGACAAAGCTGGGAGAGATTCTGAAACATCACGGCTGGGTCAGTGAGCCAGCCCTTGATGAAGCGCTTCATCTTCATCGCCGTCAGGGTAGCAGGCTGGGTGAAACTTTAATATCGCTGGGTGCTATTGGCATGCAGCAACTACACCGCGCGCTGGCGGAGCAGCACGGCCTGACCTATGTCAACCTTGATGAGCTGCCTCCGGATAACCTGCTTCTCCATCAAACACTCTCTCCTGAGCTATGCCTTGCGCGCGGTCTGATCCCATGGCGCCGAAATCCAAGCGGCGGCATCATATTTGCTATCACCGATCCCAGCGAGGCCACACGTAACTGGTGCCGCCGTCAGTTTGGCAGCTTATCGAGCTGGGTGATGACATCTCCGGTGGATATCCGTCGCACTCTGCAGCGCGAGTGTGGTCATCAATTACAGCAGGCAAGCATCTTATCGCTTTGGCAGCGCTATCCTTCACTTTCGGCGCGCACCACGGCTTGGCCGGTGCAACGTGAAATTTTGATTGGCTTTGCGGCGGCGGCACTATTGTTCATGCTGATAGCACCATGGCAGACGATGTTCTGGCTGGTGGTCGGCTGTCATCTGCTTTTTGCCGCCACCATGCTGTTTAAAAGCGGCATTTTTGCGGTGGGTCTTACCAGAAAACAAACCATCAACTGGCCAGAAACACTGGCCTCGCTTGAAGAAAGCACTTTGCCGATTTACACCATTCTTGTGCCGATGTACCGCGAAAAAGAAAGCCTGCCCGGCATGCTTCGCGCATTGGCTGCGCTGGATTATCCGGCTTCACGGCTGGACATCAAGCTGGTGCTCGAAGAAGACGACCACGAGACCTACGAGGCAGCCTGCGCGCTCAAACCGCCCTACCATATTGAAATCATCCGCGTACCGGAAAGCTATCCACGCACCAAACCTAAAGCCTGTAATTACGCGCTGCGTTTTGCTCGCGGGGAATACATCACCATCTACGATGCGGATGATCGCCCGGAACCATTGCAGCTGAAAAAGGCGGTCGCGATGTTTCGCCAGCTGCCTGATGACACAACCTGTCTTCAGGCAAGGCTGAATTATTACAATGCTTCTGACAACTTGCTCACACGTTTCTTCTGCCTTGAGTATTCGATGCTGTTTGAAACATTGCTGCATGGGCTGCAGAAGCTGCAAATCCCGATCCCACTCGGCGGCACCAGCAATCACCTGTCGCTTTTGAAATTGAAGCAGCTTGGCGAATGGGATCCGTTTAATGTG
>Ga0315900_10002012_pt1 | contig 31885 bp, 23 predicted proteins | sample LakEriMetagenome_FD_203521 | JGI IMG/M metagenome (GOLD analysis project Ga0315900, IMG submission 203521) | Freshwater fungal communities from buoy surface, Lake Erie, Ohio, United States - Buoy 12 MA114 | ecosystem: Environmental > Aquatic > Freshwater > Lake > Lake biofilm | place: USA: Lake...
TTGCCTGATGAGGAAATTTTCATTGTTTTTCACCAGATCACAGAATTGTATTTCCGTCTGATTCTGCTGGAGCTTGGGCAGATTTGCCGCTCCGAATATCCGGATAACAGCGTGCTGGAAGACAAGTTGTCCCGGATTAACAGGTATTTCCGGATTCTGATTCATTCGTTTCCTGTTATGTCGCAGGGAATGGACCCGGAGCAGTTTATGCAATTCCGCCTGGCACTTATGCCGGCTTCTGGATTTCAGTCGGTTCAATTCCGGCACATAGAGTTTATGTGTACTGACATCGAAAATCTTCTGAACATTGACATGCGCCCATCACTTAAAAACGCTTCTATGGATAAAAAAATGGAGGCGCTTTACTGGAGGTTTGGCTCCAAGGATCTTTCAACTGGCAGAAAGACGCTTACTTTAACCAGGTTTGAGCAAAAATATGATTCGGAATTGCGCGCTTGTGCAGACAGGTATCGGCTCTGCAACCTGAGAGCCAAATTCATCGGTAATGAAAAATTTGCAGGTCTGCCGCAACATATCAGAAATCTGTTCAGGGAGCTGGATGAGAACATCAATCTTGGGTGGAGAAAAGTTCATTTGCAATCTGCAGGCAGGTATCTGAAAAAGCAGGATTCTGCTCTTGAGGCAACTGGCGGAACCAACTGGCAGAAATACCTGCCTCCCGGCTTTCAGCAAATCATTTTCTTCCCTGAGGTATGGTCCGCTGAAGAACGGGAAAACTGGGGCCGGCTTACACCGGAATATCCTGCTGAAAAATTTAGCACATAATCCTTAAACACGGTATGATTCTGGTATTGAATTCTATACAGAAAGCAGGTATTCCAATGCGTTCTTTTATTGTGCCGGCATTTTACCTGCTTTCGATTTTCAGCCCTGAAGGAGCTTTTGGCCAGGCTTTTCTCGTTTCCAATCCTTCAGGTGTTTCCCGGATAGCCGGCGAGCTTGTCATTTCCCGTGAAAATCTGCGGAATTTGATGGACGTTCCTGCCGCTGAGATTCCAGTCCTTTATGTGGGCGATAAGGTGATTCCTTCCCAAACGGACGATATTACCAGAGACGGGCTATGGGATGAACTTGCCTTTCAGCTTGATATCGAAAGAAATGCCAGCGTGCAGGTTAAGGTAAAGTGGGTATCTGAAGCAGATGCACCGGCATTCAGTCCCCGTGTACGATGCCTTCTAGGGCTGAAGAATCCCACAGATAAAATGTTTATGCCAGCTGATTATGAGATGCTGCCGGAAGACTGGTCTGCCGGCAAAATGCCTGAGCGTTATCTGTGTGAAGGGCCCGTCTGGGAGTCGGAAAAAGTGGCTTTCCGGCATTTTTTTGATGAACGGAATTTTACTTCGCCGCTGCTCAAGAAATCGTATGGCTTTCTTACCGACAGTATAAAAATCCGAGGGAAAGATTACCCTGTTGTCAATGCGCTTCGCTCTGATTCCGGACTGGGTGCCGGAGGTTTTGCTCTGGCAGCATCGGGCAAATGGAACATACCTTCGAAAGAAGGAAATATTCAATACCGGCTTCTTGCAAATGGTCCGGTGAGAGCAGTGTTTGAGCTGCTTTATGAAGACTGGGCCCTGGAAGAAAATATGCTTAACATCCGGCGCAGGGTCAGCATATGGGCAGGTAGTAATTTTTATAAAACGGAGCTTACGGTCAGCGGGTTCAGCGGAGAAATGGAAACCGCAGTCGGGATGTCTTCTCCCAAAGGACAGGTCCGGGTTGAAGAATTACCTCCCGTAAAAGATATAAGCGGTTTTTTTCTCCGCCAGATACCGGCCGAAGCGAACGAGCCGGCATCAACGCTGGGCATGATACTTCCGGCAAATGACAATGCAGTGATTTCAGCAGGTGCGGGGGAGAAATCAGGCCTGCCCGCTGATTCCCGTTTCAGAAATTACCGGATAAAAAGCGGCCAGCTGCTAGAATACAGGGTATTTGCTGCAAGTGAAAAGAAGGGCGACCTTCCCGGAAACTCCCCGGATTTCCGGAATATGATGCTATATGAAATGGAATGTATTGCTTTCCCGCTTGCCGTATCCCGATGAGGTATGAATTTACCCAGGAACAGGTAAATTCAGGTGCTTGTCTTTCACTATTTTTAATAACCGGAGTTTTTTGCCGGATACACTATTTTTTATTCCTTTGGCCCTGATGAAGATGCGAATCTGGTGTTTTTTGTTCTTTGCTTTGTTCAGGATATTACCGGCTTCCGGCCAGAATCCGAAGCAGATGGTCACTGCAGCAGAAAAAAACCAGGTTAAATCTTCTGCCAATCTCATTTTCGAGAAGAAAAAACTGCTGATTGGTATTCTGGAAAAACAGGAATCCGACTGGAATCAGGGCAACATGAAAGGCTTTCTCTCGGCCTATTGGGACTCAGATACCCTGCGCTTTGTTTCTGTAAGGGGGATTCATTACGGAAAAGAACGCCTCCAAAACCATCTCAAAACCACTTTTCCGGATACGGCCTCCATGGGCACGCTCAGCTACGATGTGGTCCATATCGATTTAATCGGAGACAACGATGCATTGCTTACCGGTAAATGGCTGAGGAAAAATGATAAAAAATTCCGCGGGGGCTATTTCAGCATTCTGCTACGCAAGCTTCAGGGTAAGTGGCAGATTGTAGCCGAACATTTCGGCTGATTGATTCCGGCAAGACCTTTTGCTTGCAACCTTTGACGCCGGAATGTTGTCTTCATACTGTTCTTAACCGACACACAGTTTTGAAAGCGGTATCCATACAGCTTATACTACTCTTACTTTTTTCGGGATTTCTTTCCTGTAATAAGGTCAGTGAAATTCCTGAACCTGATTTCTTCACCCTGCAAACGGCATTACCCGAGATTTTGGTAAAGACAAACGGGGATTCAGCCGAAATCGACCTGCTTTCGGGTATTTCACTCGATATGCCGGTGAGTGTGGAGTTTGAAAAACCTGCACATGGCCAGGTGCTTCCTAAAAATGGTGGTCGCCTTTTTGTTTACAGACCGGATCCCGGTTTCCATGGCTGGGACACCATTTCTTATAAATTGTGCCGAAGCAGCCAGTGCAGACCCGGGGCGGTTTTCGTTGAAGTAATTCCTGTTCCCAGCATCTGCCGCCCGGTCTACAATTCGCAGGATACCCTGAAATACAACCTGACATCTGCTCCGGGAGCATTCTCAGTTCCGCTTTTTTCAGGTGACAATTACTGCCCTCAGAATACACAGAAAATCATCTCCGGAAGTCTGGCCGGCATCAGTAAGCTCCGGATTTCAGACTCCATCCGCTTTAATTCCGCATTATCAAGATCGCAGGCCCGGCAGCTTTTGATAACCTACACCAACTTTGATGATGTCCTGGGAGAGAAAAAACGCTTCCTCAAGGTAAATCTGATTCCGGAGACGGGTTTTTGTGATGATTTTTTTGATGTTCTTGACCATGAAAGCTATATGTATCTCGAAAGAGATGAGTTTATTGTGGTGAATAAAACAAGTTTCCGTGCTCTTGTACAGGTCTGTGACGGGGATCTGGATCCGGACTTTTTCCAGCTCCGTTCTACGCAGAATATCGGGATTACTCCGTTTGAGAATGATTCCTACAAGATATTTTTCAAGCCATACAGTTTTCAGGGACCTGCCAAACTTTACTACCGCTACAGGAATCTGCGGGGTATTTCAGAGGAAGGTTATGTCAGGGTTATTTTACACTAAATGAATCTGAGGTATTTATCGTGCAACATTGAACTAAAGGGTAAACTAAAAAAACGGGAATAAGCGGACTCTGTGAGCCCGCTTATTTTTTTATATTTGCGCTGAATGAAACCAGAAGTGCTGCAGATCATCATCGAAGGATGCATCCGGGGAGATGGAAGGCAACAGCGTGCACTTTATGAGCGATTTGCCCGGCCAATGCTCACCCTCTGTATGCGCTACGCTGCAGACCGGATGGAGGCAGAGGATGTTCTTCAGCTGGGTTTTGTAAAAGTTTTCAAAGCCATTTCAACTTTTCAGGGCGGAAGCTTTGAGGGCTGGATAAAAAAAATATTCATACGGGAATCCATCAACCAGTACCATAGCCGTAAGCGGAAAATGCTGGACTATATGGAAGACCAGACCCCGGCTCTTCTCAATCATTCAGACGGATTTACTGAAGCACTTGCAGAACTTGGTGCTCAGGAAATTCTATTAATGCTTTCCCGGATTTCAGAAGGTTCGAGAATTGTATTCAATTTGTTTGCCATTGAAGGATACTCCCATGCTGAAATCGCTGAAATGCTCGGTATCAGCATAGGTACATCCAAATCGCAGTACTCCAGAGCCCGTCATTTGCTTCAGGTACAACTCAAAAACCACCGGTATGAAACAGGAAGATGAAAGGGGATTTTTGTCCGGAAAGTTTGAAAACTGGTCCGGTGAGCCAATCCCAAACGGCTGGAATTCCATTGAGAGCAAATTGTACGCGCAGAAAAGAAGGAATAATCTCATTCTTGCCTGCATTCCTCTGCTGATTATGTTGTCTTATTTCGCTGCCGGTCCTGATCTGTTCTTTGAGAAATCAGGCAGGCAGGAAGCCGCATTCTCCAAAAAAGAAAACATGGGCAGCAATTCCGTCAGAGGAAGCCGGACCATACAGGTTCCTGTTCCTGCAATGCAGTCTTCAGCCGGGAACGCAGCCTTATCACCGGAAGTTTCCCACACTCAGACTATCAGAGAAAAGCAGAAAATTCAACCACTTCCTGTCGAAAGGCAATATGATGGCGAAAATCTGACAGAAGGTAAAAGTCAATATGCTTCGAATTTTCTGGCAACGGGCTCACCTGATGAGGGACTTCTGGTCTCCGTGGACAATACTGCTGGATTGAAGGAGTCTGCTGCTTCCGGTTTCTTATCTTCCAGAAGCCCTGAATTTGTTTTTAATCCCCCTGGTGCAGAACCCGTTAAGCCGGTTCTCATCGCAGACAAACAAAACAGTACATCCTCAGGTGGCTGGTTTAACCGTTTCCTCACTTTTCAGGCTGCATGGGCAGTTTCTGAAATCGAAATCAACCATGCCCAGTCTGAGAAATGGAAGTACTCTGCCGGCGGCAGCGGTTTCAGCAAAGCAGGAAGCCTTAGCCTGGGCTTTCGTCTGGAAAAGCCTTTGAAGCGCACAACATCCCTTTTGTACGGAGTTGATGCAGGGGTTTTTGTTCGTCGTACTGAAACACAGAGCCTATGTAAAATTCCGCTTTCCTATCAGATGATTTCACAGGGGAATTCCCGCTATCAGGTACTTCCGGAACACCAGTCTGAGAATGAAATCAGAGATTGTATGCTGGCATTTGCCAGAGCCGAGCTTGGTATCCGGCAGGCCATCACCCGTAATTCCGGCATTATAGTGTCTGCCAGTCTATGGACCAGACTTGCCTCCGCCTCACGCTCGAGTCTTAAGCATGCGGCGGAATTCCGGAATACCGCAAGCCCTGTTGCTCCCGGAGGCAGAATTGGCTACTGGTTGCAAACGGCCCCTTTTACGCGACTGGAATTCAGCTTCGCTACCATGCCGGAAAACCTGAGTCCGCAGACACAAAGTCTTGTATTCCGGACGAACACCCTGGGATTTACCCTTGCACAGGGTTTCTGACCGGAAGCTTGCTGTAATTCCGAATGGTGTTATCCCAGCCCGGCCAGGAGGGATGTTCGTTGTGGAAAATGGCGTGTACCGGGTATCCTGTCTTTAGCTGACGACCCGCTTCTGCTAAAAAATTATCGCTCGTTTCTTCTCTGAAAACCCGGCAGCTGTCCATCAGACTGAAGGGGTGGATAAGCAGCTTTCCTTCCTGGTTTTTTTCAAGGTCAAACCAATGAAAAGGCAGTGCCGTCCCGGCGCGAAATCCCGGGAATGAAGAAAAACCCATGGAAAAATCCTCGCTGAATCCGGCCTCCTCAAGCCTGCGGTAGGATTCGGGAAGCCGGAAGCGAAGAAAATGAAAGCGGCATGCGGTTATTTCCGTCCCCAGAATTTCTTCCAGCCTTTTTTTCTCCTGAATGAGTTTTTCCGGCCGTTCAAAACTGGCATAGGATGGGTGAAGTCCGGGAATCATCTGAGCGGAGAGCGCTTTAATCTGCCTCCGATACCACTCGTTGTTTACCGGCAGGCCCTTGTCGTATTTTCCGTAATCTCCCGTCCAGAAAAATATTCTCTTTCCGTTCAGAAGTTCCGGTCCAATCCGCGTACCCAGATTATCGTAGGGATCCGCCTTCACGCCAGCCAGTACTTGCAGGCGGTCTGAAATGCCTCCAAAATCCGCTTTCAGAAGTGCCGAAATCAGTCCACCTGCCTGCCGTAAAATACCCTTGTGCAGGTAGGCGACAGGGTTGTCCCAGTCGATGCTGAACTCTGCAATGGCCTCCGGCTTTTTACATGATAATCCCAGATTTTCAAGCTGATTGCGGAGTTTTTCTACCCAAAGTTCTATCAGCGGCAATTGCGAGAGAACCGGTGCCAGCGAATTGCTTTCATCCGGGAAGCGGCCATGGGAATCCGGCCATATTCCTCCAGACTGTTCCTCATAGCGGCTCAGAAGCCAGAAAGCTGCTCCGAAATAATCGCCGTGAAATTCTTCTCCATCCTTTTCCAGAACCGGAACATCATCCCGGATGAACAGCTTCCAGCTGCCGATGCTGCTCTCGCGCAAAATGCCGGAATCGGCAAAAAATAGATCTCCTCCCGGAATTCCATAATGCAGGCATACTGAGCCTTCCGGCAAAACTTCATTTTTTTGATTAAGGGAGAAATTAAGCCCCAGCCTTCTGACAAGTACTTCCTTCAGAATGAAGTCAAGTCTTGGGCTCCTGAAATCACATTGAAAAAATAATGAACCGGCTTTCATTGCGAAAGCAATGTTAAGGAATTAGTTTTGCCCCTCTTTGAAAAAAGGCCTGTTTTGAAAAATCTATCCCTGATTTTCCTTGCTTTTGCGGCATTTGTACTGCAATCCTGTTCTACCGAACTGGATGTAAACGCGCCTTACAGGGAAACCAAGGTATTTTATGGCATACTGGATCCTACCCAGCCTTTCCAGACTTTCCGCATCGGAAAAGGATTTCTGAGTGACGGCCGGTCCGCAAAAGAAATTGCGAAGGATAGTCCTGATTCCAGTTTATTCAATCCTGCCATTCTTGAAGTAATCCTTTTTGAAATTAAACTTCAGAATAACGGCCGGTTTGACACCATTCAAAAGGTTAGTCTCTTTCCCGACACCATAAACAATAAGGTAATTACCGGCGATTTTTATGCGCCAGACCAGCTGGTTTTTCGCACGCCGCTGATGCAGCTCGACACGGTAACGCCGGCAAGCTTAATCCATTACTTTGTACGGATCCGGAATAAAAACAGCGGAAATGTTACCGAGGCAAGCACTAGGATACCGGGTAGAGAGCTCACCATCCGTAACTGGGCTGCCATCGGTCCTGATGTCGACGGGCCTTTTTCCCTTGACTTCGGAACCAGAAAAAGAACCGTTATAAGTGTCAATAAGAGTCCGAATACGGCAGTGATACAACTCTCCCTGAACTGGAAAATTCAGGTAATTACGGAAGCCGATACCATTGAGGAAATCTGGAAAATGTCTTCCGGTATGGAAAATGATATTCCGGGGGATCTCAAGGACATTGTTTTCGGCCCCGGCTCCCTGTGGAATTTTATTCAGGGCGAACTTACCAAAAGAGGGAATGAAAAGGTCATCGGTCGGAAAATCCTGCCGAGTGAGATGGAAATTTATGCCGCCAACAAGGACTATGACAACTACCGCGTTGTGAATGGAAATTACAATGCCATAACCCAGAGCCAGCCGGTTTATTCCAACCTGAGCAATGGCGCACTGGGTATTTTTTGTGGCCGGAACAGGCGGGTGTTCAGCGTTGGCCTGGACCGCTCTGTAGTGGATACACTGGATGTCCGTTTTCCGGATTTTAAACTGATTAAATAAGAAGAATGCTGAGCGCCAAGACAAAAAAGTACCAGGTACCGGTTAATACCTATGTGAAAATCGGAATGGAAAACATCGTGAAGGAATGGTGGTGGGCATTCCTGGTTCCTGTAGTATTAATCGTTCTGGGTATCATCATCGGCGGAGGATGGGCCTGGGGTCTGGGGATTACAGCTGTAGTTCTAACCATCATTTACCTGCTTTTCTGGGCAGCGCAGTTTTACGGACTCAGTCAGGTTCCGCAGGGGAAGGTTCTGTTTGAAAAACTCAGTTATGAGTTTGAGCAGAAACAAATTAAAATCATGAAAAGCCAGAAGGAAGGAATGATGATGCCCTGGGATAACATCAAAAAAGCAAGCATGGGCAAAGATGCCATCACTCTGAAGTTATCCATCGTGCAGTATATTCACCTGCCCTTCAGTATTTTTCAAACTGAAAATGATCTGAAATTTACCGAGCGTTTACTTCGCCAGAAAGGGCTGCTGTAAATCTCCCTCCGGTATTTCCCGGTCGCCGGGAATCAGAAACAAACCTCCGCTTCGAAGTTCTTCGCAAAGCACGCGGGTTCTTTTTAGTTCCTTCACACAGAATATCCTGCCTTCCAGCTTAATGACGGCACCCGAAGGAAGGTGCCTGAGGGGAATTCCGGCCCTTGATTTTTCCGAAGCGGCTGCTGCATCCGTTTCTTCTACCAGCACGCCGGAAGAAATCCGGTAAAGTCTGCCTGTACTGGCACAGCGGCATTCGCAGCGGCTTCGCAGACTTTTCAGCTTTATGAATTGCCGGTCCTGAAAAACGAAGGTCCGGCCGGGAGCTAGGGCAGAAAGCAGCAGCCTGTTTTCTGAAGGAACTTCTCCTGAAAGCAGGCGCTGCAGATGCGGGTCGGAGCAGGAACTGGCAGCCGGGCTGCTCATGTGATTACGCAGGGCGTGAAGGATATGTTCCGGAAAAACGCCGCTGTGCATCACAGGCGCCATTACTTCCTGAAAGGCCCGCTGCCATTCTTTTCCATGGGGTTTCATGCGCCTGCTGTGGTTTTTGCGAACGAGCAGATGCCCGACCTCGTGCAAAAATGTGACCAGGAAGGCCTCTTTACTCAGATTGCCGTTCACCGTGATGTGATGGGCACCGTTCCGGAAAAAGTAATTGCCGTAAATGCTTTTCCGGGGCTTGGTGATTTTCAGCTGAATGGAATGGCTTTTCCAAAGTCCGAGACAGTAGGAAATGCTGTCTTCGGGCAGGTATTTCCCGAGAATTTCTGCTTCCTTCGCAGCCATATTGCAAAGGAACAAACCTTCTCCGAACTATGGATAAAAATTCCCCTGATTATATCCTGAACCACCTGGGCGAAGACCGCTCACAGTGGATGCAATCCGGTTCTCCGCCCATTTTCATGAGCAGCATTTTTGCCTATCCGGATTTGAAATCCATGCAGGAGGCCATCCGGAAAGAATCGGAAATACCCTTCTATTCCCGTGGTACCAATCCCGGTCTTCAATTGCTGGAAAAGAAACTGGCAGCACTGGAAGGAGGGGAGGCCTGCCTTCTTTTTGCATCGGGTTCTGCTGCCATTGCCGCCGCAGTATGCTCGCAGGTAAAATCCGGCGACCATATCATTTGTGTAGACAAACCCTACAGCTGGACCGGCAAGCTCCTGAGGAATTATCTCTCGCGTTTCGGGGTGGAAAGCGATTTTGTTCAGGGAGATGAAGCCTCGGTAAAAGCAGCGCTCAGGCCAAATACCAGGGTGCTGTATCTGGAATCACCGAATTCCTTCACCTTCGAAATACAGGACATTTCTGCCTTATCCGCGCTGGTGAAGCCACTGGGAATAAAAGTGGTAATAGATAACAGCTATGCCACACCACTTTTTCAGAATCCCCTGAAACTGGGTGCAGACATCGTGGTGCACACGGCAACCAAATACCTTGCGGGACACAGCGATGCTCTGGGAGGGGCATTGATTTGCGGTCATGCCGACCGGGAAAAAATATTCGCAGGTGAGTACATGACCATCGGTGGCGTAATGGCTCCTATGAATGCATGGCTGATTCTTCGTGGATTACGCACGCTTCCACTTCGTCTGGAAAAGAGTGCTGAAAACGGCCTTAAGGTCGCTCGTTTTCTTGAAAATCATCCTTTGGTAGAAAGAGTCTGGTTTCCCTGGCTTGAATCCTTTGAAGGCCATCAGCTGGCAAAAAAGCAAATGAAGGGATGTGGGGGACTTCTGAGTTTTACACTGAAAACAGAAAGCCCGGATGAGATTGAGTCTTTTGTCAATGCCTTGCAGGTTTTTCAGCTTGCCTGTTCCTGGGGCTCCTATGAATCATTGTGTTATCCGGCCATAGCTGCTTCCGGAGAAGGTAACTATGCAAACGGGCCATATCCCATCAACATGATTCGTCTGTATTGCGGCCTTGAATCTTCGGAAACACTGATCGAAGATTTGAGTCAGGCATTAAAATTGAGTCAGGCTTAAACCTTTCATCCATAGAAATTGTCTTTGAATGGAGGTTAACTTCCCGGATTTTATAGTCCGCTGTTTTCTTCGCGTTCGCACCAAAATTTAGATTATTTCAGATTGTGAAAAAACAAATCCTTTCCCTGTTTTCCGGATTATTCGTCGTCTGCCTGTGGGGCAATGTTCTTGCACAGTGTCCGATTCCGAATGCCTGCACTCCAGGAGCTGCAACCAATCCCCAGGCCAGCCTTTTTGGTTGCGGTATTTTTCAGGTGAAAATCGGTAGTACTTTCGACAATGTCACAGGCGGAGCGGCTGAAGGATTTCAGGATTATTGTGCTCTTGGAAACATTCAGATTCAGCTTGGAACTCCGACACCGGTCTATGTAAAAACCGGTAACAATGTAGCAGAGAACCTTAAAGTATATCTGGATGTTAATAATGATCAGGCCTTTACTGAGGCTGAAGTTGTATTCACATCAACCAATGCCAAGGTTCACACCGGTTCATTTCAGGTTTCAACCGGTACAACTGGTCAGCCAATCAAACTCCGCATCAGTTCAGATGCCGTTGTAGCCGCATTGTTGCCCGGCCCCTGCACCACACCAGAATATTCTCAGGTGGAAGATTATGCTGTGATTCTGGGTATCAACTCCAGTCCGCCGCTTGCCAGGTTCGGCGTCTCTGATACCTTAACTTGTTCAGGATCTGTGATATTCAGTGATCAGTCACTGAACAACCCAACTGAATGGCTTTGGAATTTCGGTGACGGACAGACATCAAACCTCCAGAATCCGGCTCATCAATACCAGCAGGCCGGGGTGTATTCGGTAAAGCTGAAGGTGAGCAACGCCAGCGGTTCAGATTCACTTACCAAGACTAATTTTGTCCGTTACAATGATACACTGCCGATAGCAGCTGCCTGTTCCCCTGCAACCCTCAATCAATGTTGCGGTTACGGCATAACCCGTGTCAAAATCAACAGCATCGATAATTCTTCCGGGCTTGGCTCTTATGAGTCATTTACCTGTGATCAGCGCACCACCCTGCTTCAGGGACTTAGTTATCCGATTGAAATCAGTACCAATCCCAATCAGAATCAGGATACCCGTGTCTGGATTGACTACAATGGCGATGGAATCTTTTCGGGCAGCGAACTGGTTTTCGAATCCCTGAATTCCAAAAATCCCACAGGCAGCATCCTGATTTCCTCAGACACTTCAGTAAAAGTGAATCGTGCGCTCCGCATCCGCGTGATGAGTGAATCGGCGGGTGTGCCTTTTTCCTTCTGCACCAATCTGGATAAAGGACAATGTGAGGACTATACCGTTGTTATCCTTCCCAATACCAATCCGCCGGTCGCCTCTTTTACCCTGAATGCTGTTAATGGTTTTTGCCAGCCAGTGTATGAGTTCACCAGCACTTCCATTAATGCCATTCAGTCTTACCACTGGTTCTTTGGAGATGGCAGCGATTCTGTAACTACAGCACCCCAGGTATCCCATGTTTACAGTCAGTTCGGAAGTTACGATGTCAAACTGATTGTCAGCGGACCATTTGGTACTGATTCCCTTAAAAAGGTAAAAGCTGTCAATTATTTAGGGGCGCCAAAAGAAGCCTGCGCTGCACCAACCCAGACAGGCGGCGGAGGTGGCGGTCAGTTCGGAAGCGGAATCGGCCGTGTTGAATTCGGCAGCATCAACAAACGGTCAGAAGGATTCCAGGAAGGATACCAGGACTTTACCTGTACCGACCAGACTTCTGCACTGGCAGGGTCGCAGCTGACCCTGACCGTCCGTAATTTTACCGAACAAAATTCAAAAGTCCGCGCCTGGATAGACTGGGATAACAGCGGTACTTTTGAAGATGATGAGCTGGTGTTGAATTCGCAGAACGATACGGTTCATTCCGCACCCGTTGTTGTTCCTGCAGATGCTATAGCTGATTCTGTATTGCGAATGAGGGTGGTTACCAACCTGCAGCAGGTTCAGGTTCAGCCGCCGTCCTGCGGACCTGTCTTTGCAGGCCAGGCCGAAGATTACGGAGTGATTGTGAAAGCCATTACATCAAAACCAATTGCAGGTTTTACAGTTGACAGAACTGTTTCCTGTACCGGAATTGTTCAGTTCAGCGATACTTCTTCCAATGTTCCTTCAAGCTGGAACTGGAATTTCGGTGATGGTAACAGTTCCACTGAACAGGCTCCCCAGCACACTTACCAGGGCACCGGCAGCTATACTGTCAGCCTTATTGTCTCAAACAATTTTGGTTCTGATACGCTGGTGAAGGAAAATTATGTAAGCGTTTCGCAGCTTACAGGCATGGTGGCAAGCGAGTGTTTCCCGCTTGCTTCCGGAGCCTGCTGTCAGTATGGAATTTCAAAAGTTATTTTTGCCGGAATTGACCAGTCATCCGGACCAGCCACCGAAGGATACCGCGATTTTACATGCACAACAATAGGAAGTGCTCAGATTGCCAGTGCTGTTCCGATTACCATCATCAATTCAGGTACCAGCAACGAAAATGTAGGAGTCTGGATTGACTGGGACAATGACGGAGCCTTTGCTGATAATGAGCTGGTTCTGTCTTCAATCGGATCTACCACCCATGGCGGCAACATCAGCATTCCCGGTAATGCACCTGCTGGTCTGGGTCTTCGTATGAGGGTGAAATCTGTAGCAGGTACTCAGGCAATCGGCGGAGCCTGCGAAGATATGGATTTTGGTCAGGCAGAAGACTATCAGATTGTCCTTACCGGTAACAGCCAGCCTCCGCAGACGCTGTTCACTGCCAGTGAAACCATCAGCTGCAATAAGGCCATTCAGTTCAGCGATACCTCCTTCAATGCTCCTACAAGCTGGCTCTGGAATTTCGGGGATGGAAATACCTCTGATATCCGGAATCCGATTCATGAATATCAGCAGCCCGGGGTTTACACTGTTTCGCTCATTAGCTCAAATTCCTTTGGAAGCGATACGCTGGTGAAAGAGGCTTACATCACAATCATCGACAATAAAAACCTGAAGCCTGCACCCTGCACTCCACAGACCAATAATATTCAGAATAATCCCGGTGTAGGAATCCGGAATGTTACCTTCAATACCATCAACAGGGAAAGTCCGACTGCTCCGGATGAAACTTACAGCGACAATTCCTGTCTGTTCCGCACGGAGCTGGAAGAAGGGCAGTCTTATTCTCTTTCGGTTCAGACTTCGGGTAATTTCAATGAAAACTGCCGAGCATGGATTGACTGGAATAACAACGGCACATTTGAGGATCCGGCAGAGCGTATCCTCACCGGCACCAACAGCAATGCATTTTCGGCAAACATCAGCATTCCGCAGGCTGCTGTCCGTGATACCGCCCTCCGGATGAGGGTGATGTCAGACGCTGCACAGGGCGGTCCCGGCGGAGGCGGCAACATCCAGCCATGCAACAACCTTAACTTTGGTCAGTGCGAGGATTATGCGATCATCGTCAAGTCAAACATCAATCCTCCGCTGGCTTCTTTCGGGGCACTCAATACATTCAGCTGCAGTGGCTCTGTGCAATTCAGGGACAGCTCAACTTATACACCGGTTTCCTGGTTATGGAATTTCGGAGACGGCAATACATCCAGCCAGCAGAACCCGCTTCACCAGTATCAGAATCCGGGAACCTACACTGTAAAACTGAGAGTGAGCAATGCCTTCGGATCCGATTCTCTCACCCGCACGAATTATATTTCAGTAAGCGGACTGGGCGGTCCGGCAGCTCCGTCATGCGTGAATACCGTTGCCAACCCGGGTGCAACCTTCGGTATAGAGCTGGTTCAGTTCGGAACCATGACTTCTGTAAGCGGACTTGCACTTGCAGAAGGCGGATACCTGGATAAAACCTGTTCAGACACGGCCCTTGTAATCATCACCCAGCCGAATCAGGTTGAAAGTATTTCAGTGAATACATCTTCAGGCCAGACGCGTGAAAACTGCAGGGTGTATATTGATTTCAACAACGACGGTATTTTTTCCAATACCGAATCCGTTTTGAACAGTCAGAATAACATCGTCCATAGCGCTAATCTCACGCTTACGCCGGCACAGTGTCTTGGTCTGCCCGTTAGAATGAGGGTGATTTCCGACACTCGTTTCGCGCAGATTAATTCAGCCTGTTACAATCCCCAGCAGGGTCAGGTCGAAGATTTTTCTGTACGTCTGATATGGAATTATTTCAACACCAGCCCACCTGTTGCCAGTTTTGCATCCGCAACCAATCTTACCTGCAGCGGATATATTCAGTTTTCTGATAGTTCTCAGAATGAACCAAGTGCATGGAAATGGAATTTCGGAGATGGCAATACATCAAACAGCCGTAATCCTCTTCACCTGTACCAGCAACCCGGTATTTATACCGTAAAACTGATTGTTTCCAATGCATACGGGACTGATTCGCTGGTCGTTCCGAATATAATCACAGTAACCGGGAATAACGGCATTCTTCCCATTGCCTGCCGCAGCAATACCCAGAATCCGGGTCAGAACAATGGAACAACGCAGGTTCGTTTCGGCAATATGACAGCTGTGAATGGTCTCGGAGCTGAAGACGGCGGATATGTTGATTACACCTGTACTGATTCAGCTCTTGTGGTGGTGAGCACTGCCGGTCAGGTTGACTCCATCAATGTGAACACTTCCGCCGGAAACACGAATGAGAATTGCCGTGTTTACATCGATTTTAATAACGACGGAATTTTCGCAGCTTCCGAAAGGGTGCTCATCAGCAATAACAGCAAACGCCATCGGGCGGCACTTACCCTCACTGCTGAACGCTGTCTTGGTGTGCCGGTAAGGATGCGCGTGATGACCGACAATCCCAATAATCAGCTGGCCAATGCCTGTTCCTTTATTCAGGCCGGGCAACAGGAGGATTACCGTGTAAGACTGGTCTGGGCTGCTCCTGCCACGCAGGCACCCGAGGCTCGGATTTCATCCGTTCAGAAAACCACCTGCAACGGTGTCATCCAGTTCCGTGATAGTTCTCGCTATCAGGCCGAATCCTGGCTCTGGAATTTTGGAGACGGCCAGACGTCTACCCAGAAAAATCCACTCCATGTTTACAGTAACCCCGGAAGCTACACCGTAAAACTGAAGGTTACCAACACCATCGGACAGGATTCTGTTACCATACCGGATTACATCACGGTTACGGGTCTGTCCGGAATTATTCCACCTTCCTGTTTTCCATCAGTAGCATCTCCATCTGCTACAAACGGTACCACGAGGGTTCGATTCGCCAATCTTGATAAAACTTCAGGTCTTGCCGCTGCCGATGGCGGTTATGTGGATTACACCTGTACTGATTCAGCTGTTGTTACCATCACCGGTTTCCAGAGCATAAACCTTACGGTGAATACTTCTGCCGGCAACAATGCCGAAAATTGCCGTGTTTACATTGATTACAACAACAACGGAACTTTCGAATCAGACGAGCTTGTTTTGAACGGCAATAACAATAATGTCCATACGGCAGTTGTTACTCCGGCTGTTTATCAGTGTCTGGGTGTGCCGGTAAGAATGCGTGTTATTACAGACAATCGTTTCAATCAGATTTACAATGCCTGCTACAGCCCGGCTCAGGGTCAGGTGGAAGACTATTCTGTAAGAATCACCAATCCTGCTTCTGTTTTTCAACCCCGCACTTCACCTGAAATTCTGGTTTACCCGAATCCGTCTGCAGGAGAATTTACGCTGAGAGGATTCGGAGAGGGCCTGCTTCGGTGGGATGTTTGTGACCTCAGCGGGAAAGTGGTTTCGTCAGGAAGCGATTTCTCAGCAGGTTCAGAAATGAAGTTTGACCTGAGGCTTCTTCCTGCAGGAATGTACCAGCTCAGGATTTCAGGAGATAATGGACCTGTTATCCGTAAAATAAGTATCGAAAAATAATTGACGCTCGAATCGTTCAAACTACCATGATAAAAAAGATTTCCGGCATATTGCTGGTGCTGTTCGGATTAAGTATTCCATCATTTGCCACACACATACTTGGAGGTGAGTTAACATACAAATACATTGGAAGCGACGGGCCTGCCGACAGGCCTTTTCGCTATTTGGTTCGTTTTGTTGGTTATGTTGACCGTGTGGGAACGCCCGGTCAGGCCAGTAACTGGGGCTGCGGTAATCTTGAAACCAACCCTGTTTTGTTTGTGTTTGATGCCGGAACGAATGCACAGATACCTAAGTCGGATTTTGAAGACGGCTGGAATCTTCCTTCCCATGGTGAGCAGACTCAGGGGCCCTGCGCCATCGACCCTTATTACGGCGGTATCAGGCCGCTGGTTCTCCCGATTCCGGCAGGTTGTGTTGTTCCAGGAGCCTCCGATCTCAACATTGCCATTACCGATACGACCTTTGAAATTCAGCTCCCTCTGTCGTTTTCAGGTTACAAGGTGCGTTATGAAAACTGCTGCCGAACCGAGAATACCACCAACCTTTTATTTACCGGCGGTTTTCCGGGCGGGCCTGGTAATCCCGGCAATACCTGGCTGGCTTCTATTCCTTCGCCCATCTATCAGAACAGTTCTCCCCAGTTCATCGGAGATGCCGTTCCTTTCTTTTGCCGTGGGGATACTACCTTCATATCCAACAATGCCTTCGATCCGGACGGTGACAGGCTGATTTACTCCTTTGCCACGCCATACAGCGGTAATTTTCAGACTGAGAATACATTCTCTGAACCGGGTACCGCCGTTTTTGCGGAAGGGTATTCGCAGACAGCACCTTTCGGACCCAATGGACTAGCTTATATTAATCCCACCACCGGACTCACCAAATACTACTCAAACACCAACGGTAATTTTGCCGTCGCAATTGATGTGCAGGAATACCGAAAACTATCGAACGGAACTGAAATCCTTCTTTCCACAACAAGAAGGGAGTTTCTGGTAGTTGTGAAGGATTGTGAGCCAAATCCTCCGCCCACCCCGATAGTGGATGGCGGAACCTCAACAGGTACCACATTCATCCGGAATGAGGGAGACAGCGTGGTGTTTAAAATCAGTGCTTTCGACCAGAATACAACTACAATTTCTGCCCAGTCGGAATTATTCGACGCCAATAACGGAAGTGGTCAGGTTGCGGTTTGTGATTCTGTTACTGGAACGGATACCATTTCCACTACCTTCCGCTGGAAGATTGACTGCGGAATCACAGGAGGGATTGTCCGGAATTATTCGGTAGTTGTAAAATATCAGGATGAAGGATGTCCTCCCAAAACCAATAATGTGGTCTACACCATTGTGGTAAATCCATTCAAGGCCCCGGATATAAGCGGAAGAGATTCTCTATGTTCTACCGATAATCCGCAGCAAAGCTACTCGGTGCCCGGCGGAACCGGACGTAAATGGAAAGCTTTTGGTGCCAGCATTACCGGAAACGACACACTGAGTAACATTTCAGTAAACATTCCGGGAGATACTGCATTCCTTAGACTGGTGGTTACCAGTGGCCTAGGCTGTAAAGACTCTAGTTTCCTGAAAATCAAAAAGTATCCTTTTGTTCCCATCATCGCAAGCGCTCCATCAGTATTTGTGTGTCAGGATTCCAGCATACGGATTAATGCTGCCGGCGGTTATTCTTCGGTAAGCTGGTCGCCTTCAGCCGGCCTCAGCTCTTCCATTGTGCGCAATCCGCTCGCGACTGCCCTGGATACTACCGATTATATTGTGAGCAGCCCGGGACCAGGGGGCTGCCTTGCCCGAGATACGGTAAGGCTTACCTGGATACCGCGCATTGCCAATGCGGGATCAGATTCCATACTTTGCTCAGGACTTAGCCGCATCATCGGTGCGAATCAGCCCTCCTCCTATACTCACTATTCGTATCAATGGTCACCTTCATCAGGGCTTGCATCGGATACCAGTTTTCTAACATCGGCCAGTGTGCAGAACACCGGTCAGACCAGCAGCACATTTACCTTCGTCCAGACAGCAACTCACCGGGCCAGCAATTGCAGTTCTACAGACACGGTCAGGCTTTTTGTAAAACCATTGCCTCAGGTGAATGCGGGTCCTGATACTGCCATCATTTGTTCTGGTGCCTCTGTCCTTATCGGAACGGTGGATACCAGCGGGGCAATTTTCTCCTGGTCTCCTGCAAACGGGATTTTCAGCCCCTCTGCCGATACGACTACTGCGAGCCTCAATCCCGATTCCGTTTCTGTTCAGTTTCAGAAATATTTTCTGACCAAGACAGAATCTCAGGGTTTCCCTACACCCGGAGATCCGGCCTGCTCAAATAAGGATTCCATTGTTGTTAAAATAAATCCGCTGCCCTTCTTTGATCTGGCAGACCGGGATTCCATCTGTTCCGGATTTTCAACAAACATCGGAACCGAAGCACAGGACGGATTCAGCTATGCCTGGTCTCCCGGACGCGGGCTGAGCGCCACCAATACGGCAAGCACCACGGTTTCACTGGAAAATCTGGGTCAGAATCCCGGTGATACACTTTACTCGCTGCAGGTTACAAACAACCTGACAGGCTGCTCGAGAGAAAAAGAGATTGCCGTACGGGTAAATCCGCTCCCTGTGCTTGAGCTTGGTGCCGATACCAATTTCTGTTCCGGCGACACCATCCGCATTGGTGAAATCAGGGAAGAAGGTTTTCAGTATTCCTGGTCTCCTTCTGAAGGGCTGAGCGCAGATTCCGTATCAGATCCCCTGCTTTCGCTCATCAATCCCAATACCGGCGGAAGTAATCAGAACTATGTTTTCATTCTGACGAAGACCAATCGCCAGACAAAATGCGTGAGCACAGATTCGCTGAAGGTTACAGTAAAACCATTGCCCATTGCCATCGCCGCTGCTTCCGATACGGTGGCTGTTTGTTCAGAACTTGATTTGCCGCTTGGTTCCGACAGCCTTCCCCTGCATACCTATGCCTGGGCACCGGATACAGCGCTCAATTCTGCAGTGATCTCAAATCCAATCCTGAATGTAAACAATCCTTCCCAGCAGGAATTGTACCTTACTTACACGGTAAAAGTTCTGAATACTTTCACCCGCTGCCGGAATTCCGACTCGGTCGTGGTGAAGGTAAATCCGCTGCCCATCGTTCCTCTGGCTTATGCCGATACTATGGTTTGCAGCAGGGATACCATTTTCATAGGAGGACTTGCTGATTCAGGATACAGCTATGCATGGACACCACCGTTGAATCTCAGCGACAGCAGTCTGGCCCTTACGGGCTTCTCAGCTGTAAACAATACAGATCAGCCGGTTAACTACAATTACAACCTGGAGGTAACCATCGACGAAACCGGCTGCCGAAACAATGCTGGTCTTGTGGTACAGGTGAATCCTTTACCCGATGCCAATGCCGGACCGGATAAAATCATCTGTTCGAAAGATTCAGTACAGATTGGTTCCGAACCCGTTGCAGGCCGCAGGTATCAGTGGTCTCCGGAAACAGGACTTTCCGATCCCACCATTGCCAATCCGGTTCTGACACTGGTAAACGACAGTACAACAGAGGTTGATCTGGTATACACCGTAACGGTCGTTGATACCACTCTCAATACCCGCTGCGACAGTTCGGATGCTATGACCATCACGGTCCGCCCTCTGCCCAAAGTGGTGGCTGCCACGCAGGACACCCTTGCCATCTGTGCCGGCTTCCCGCTTCAGCTTGGGATTGAAGGCGAGAGCGGACTTGGCTATGCCTGGTTGCCGGCAGACAGTCTTTCTTCGCCCTCTGTTGCCAATCCGGTATTCACCTCTTCGCTCGCTACGGCATTCTCAGGAAATACCTACATCCTTACTGCCACTAATCTGGCTACCGGCTGTAAAAAGAGTGACTCTGTTCAGGTTCGGGTAAATGCCCTGCCTATTGTGAATGCCGGAGTGGATACTTCACTGTGTTCCGGCGACAGCATCCGTATCGGCGAAAATGCTGAAAACGGATTCTCCTATTCCTGGTCTCCCACTTCAGGACTGGGTGATTCGCTGGCCGGAAATCCGGTTCTGGTCCTTCAGAATCCAAACACCGGCGGTTCTTCCCTCTTGCTTACTTTCAAAATAACCAAAACCAACAATGGCACTTCCTGCAAAAACTTCGATTCCCTGGTCGTGGAAGTGAAGCCGCTTCCCATAGCGACAGCGGCATCATCCGATACACTCAGCGTTTGTTCCAGATCGGATCTGGCCCTTGGGGATTCTGCTCTTGCCAGCCATTCTTATCTCTGGCTGCCGGATTCAGCTCTTAGCTCTGCTTCGGTTTCTGCACCAGTCCTGAATGTAAACAATCCTTCACAGCAGGAGATTTTTGTCCGTTACCAGCTTAATGTTCAGAATACGCTTACTACTTGTCGGAATACCGATTCGGTGGTGGTAAGAGTCAACCCGTTGCCAATTGTACCGTTGGCCTATGCCGATACAAGTGTTTGTACCAGAGATACCTTGCTCCTTGGTGGAAATGCTGAAACCGGTATTCAGTATGCCTGGACACCTGCATTGCAGCTGAATGATTCGAGTCTTGCTGCACCGCAGTTTACGGCAGTAAACAACAGCGACACCGCTCAGACCTATGCCTATCTCTTGCAGGCGACAAACGCTGCTACCTCCTGCCGTGACAACCGCAGCCTGCTGATTTCAGTCAATCCGCTTCCGGATGCCAATGCCGGTGAAGACCGCATCATCTGTTCCCGCGACTCCGTCGAAATCGGCGCTGCACCGCTTGCCGGACACCGCTACCTGTGGACACCAGCAACAGGCCTTTCCAATCCGGCCATAGCCAATCCGAAAGTTGCTGTGATCAACGACGGAAATGATACGATCGAGGTGAGTTATACGGTTCAGGTTTGGGACAGTACCCGCTCTACCGGTTGTGATAGTTCCGATGTGATTATAATCCGCGTAAAGCCTTCCCCAATTGCGGTTGCATTTACGGAAGACAGTTTAGCCGTTTGCGCCACACTTTCAGCTCAACTTGGAATTGAAGGCGACAACAGCCTTGAATATTCCTGGTCACCGGCCGAATTCCTGAGCGCTGATTCCATTTCCAATCCGGTATTCAGCTCACCGACATCCCCCGGATCTTCAGTTCTGAATTATGTGTTAACCGTAACAAACCCGGCAAATTCCTGTAAAAAATCCGACACCGTTGCCATTACCGTAAATCCCCTGCCTCTGGTGAATACCGGCACGCTGGATTCACTCTGCTCCGGAGATACCATCCAGATTGGACCAGGTGCGATTTCAGTACCAAATATCTACCAGTGGATTGGAAATGGCCTTTCAGGATCTAATCCTGCCAATCCTTTCCTTACACTTCAGAACAACAGCGATACGGTTCAAACGCAGACCTACAAGTTGATTGTAACCAACCCTGTTACAGGCTGCAAAGATTCTTCGAACCTCAATGTCCGTGTGAATCCGCTTCCTGCTGTGAATGCCGGTGCCGACAGAAGCATCTGCTCGGGTGAAAGTACCGAAATCGGACAAGCCTCTCAGCCGGGATTCAGCTACAGCTGGAATGCCAATACCGGATTGAGCTCCCAGACTTCTGCAAACCCGCTGTTCACCATGTCCACCCCGGTTGCGGTGGTGCGGCAGGATACGCTGATTGTGCTGATGACCAACACAAAAACGCAGTGCCGTAAGGCTGATGAAGTCATCGTAACCACCAATCCGCGTCCGGCTCCGGTGCAGTTTGCACTGTTCAGCCCGACGGTATGTCCTTTCAGCCCGGGAATTGCCTATCAGATTACCAATCCGGAAATTCAGGGTGTGTATGAATGGAGTATCAGCGGCGGCACACAGGCCAGCGGTGACAGCAGTTTCGGAATTACTGTAAACTGGGGCCCTACTAACCCGACTGCTCAGGTAAAAGTATTGGTTACCAACCAGTATGGCTGCATTGGTTCCGCCGATTCCATCGCCATTGGAATCAACTCAACCCTCACTCCGGTCAGGCCTTTTGGCGATACAGTTCTTTGCTCGTTCAATAAAACTGGAAGGATTTACAACACTGCGCTTACAGCCGGTTCCACCTACATCTGGAACCTGAGTAATGCCAGCGTGACCAGCGATACCACCACTGGTGCTCAGTTGTCGGTAGACTGGACCATCAACGATGGCCTGGGGCTTATCTGGATTAAAGAGCAGAGTTCAACGGTTGATCCGGCAACCGGAACACCGATTGTTTGCTTTGGTGAGTCTGATACGCTTCGCGTGCGCATTAATCCGAGTCCGGATTCTACCCTTTCTATTTTGGGTAACCCGGCAGTTTGCGCCAATTCGGGCGGCATCTCTGAGTATTACAGCCTGGGCGGATTTGCGGGTTCCTCCTACGATTGGCAGGTAACACCTTCAACTCCGATTGTCAGTGGTCAGGGTACGGATTCGGTTCTTGTGAACTGGACCATCAATGGCAACTATCAGGTCATTGTAACGGAAACTTCTGATAAGGGCTGCGTTGGGATTCCCCGCAGCAGAGCTGTAAAAGTGAATCCTCTTCCGGTGCCAGGACTATCTTCTCTGAGCAGTCTTTCCATTTGTACCAACGACCTTTCAAAAGCCTACATTGCTCAATCGGCTCCGGGTTTTGAGAATTCTACCTACAGCTGGACAGTAACGGGCGGAAGTCCAAGCACACCTGTCAACGAAAAGCTGCTCGGCGTAGAATGGGGTAGCAGCGGAATTTATCAGCTCGTTCTTACCGAAACATCCGCTCAGGGCTGTTCCAAAGACAGCATCATTCCGCTTCAGTACGATGGTTCTACGCTTTCAATGAAAAGTGTAAGCCTCCTTGAAAACGATGAAAGCAAAGTTGAAATCCAGTATGCTATGGATAACAACTCGGTCAATCCATCCAATATCACCCTTTCAAGAGCTGAGGATGGCACCAACAACTGGGTCCTGCTGGCTACGGATCTTGGAAAAGAAACAAGCTCTTACACCGATGAGCCGGTTAATAGTACTTCAACTGTTTACAAGTATAAAATCAGCAGCAGCAATCTTTGCCAGCGGCCGATGGAAAGCGATGCCCACCGCAGCATTGTGCTCAAAGGCTTTGGCAGCGATGCAGAAGGAAGCAGTAACCTGAACTGGAATTCCTACATTGGCTGGCAGCCAGCAGCTGAATACAGCGTGCTTCGTGGTTTTGACGAAAACAGTCTTTCAGAGTATGAAGGCGGAATTGCTGATTCACAGAATCCATCCTATACCAAAAAGAATGCGGGCGACGGCTTCGTGCAGTGGTACCGTATTCTGGCAAAAGGTCCCGATGGCAGGGAGTCTTATTCAAACAAAATCAAGCTGGATTTCAAAAACACACCTGTTACGCCGAACCTCTTTACGCCCAACAACGATGGCGCCAACGACGGCTTTGAAATCATCAACCTTGACCTCTATCCGGAAAACGAACTGGTCATTACCAATCGCTGGGGAGTCGTGGTTTTCAGCAAAAAGAATTACAGCAATGCTGACCTTTGGAAAGGGGAAAACTGCAGCGATGGCGTTTATTACTTCAAGTTGTCAGCGCCATCCAAAAACATCCTGAAGCAAGGCTGGATTGAAATTAAAAGGTAATAAGGGATAACCCCCATTCATTTGAAAAACCCGGCTTCCGAAAGAGGCCGGGTTTTTTTTATCAGGCCTTTCCTGCCGGATAGCGCAAAGCATCAAAGCGGTAGCCGCTTTGGGACAGGCTTTTCAAAATCCGGGGCAAGGCAATCCGGAGATTCCGCTCTGCTTTTACATTATCATGAAAAACCAGAATAGAGCCTGGTTTTGCATTATCCACTGAATTCCGGTAAAGCTTATCTGCGCTGATGGATGCATCATAATCCCTGCTCAGCACATCCCACATTACAATTTCAAATCCAACTTTACGCAGGGCGCTGATTTGCCGCGGTCTTATTTTTCCATAAGGCGGTCGGAATAATGGCGCCTCCTTTGAATTGAGGTATGGTTGAAGAACTTCCCGGCAAAGTTCCGTGTTGTTCAGGTAGTCGCGGCTCAGGGTTTTAAATCCGTTGAGATGATTGTGGGTATGATTTCCTATGCTGTGGCCCTCTTCCAGAATCCTGTTTACGAGTTCCGGATTTGCTGCTGCATTTTCCCCAACCAGAAAAAAACAAGCTTTCGCTTTATACTTCTTCAGACAATCCAGGATCCAGGGACATAGTTGCGGTAAGGGTCCGTCATCGAAGGTCAGGTAAAGTACTTTTTCCTTTGTCGGAACGGAGAAGTGAAGCCCCGGAAGGATTTTCTGAATGAAGGCTGGTGTCCGTACCGGAAAGCTAAACCGCATGTTTTTTCAGCTGATTTTTCTGAACAAGGAGAATCAGTCCGGAATAAAGGACAGGAAAAAGAAATCCAATAATCCATGCTTTGGCTGCAAAGTCCGGAAGCAGGCCCGGCAACAGACAAAGAAAAAGTGCTGCAATCAAAAGAACTCCAAGCTTCGGATATTCCCAGGCAACGGGAAATTCAGTTCGGCCTCGGAACCATGAGGCTATGCTCATAGTGGCTGCACAAATCAGCAATGCCAGGCCTGCGCCGGTCATGCCCATCACCGGAACCAGGAGATAATTGAAAAGACCGTTCACCATCAGGCCGCTTACAGAAATCAGGGTTCCCCACCAGGTTTTCCCGGAAAATTTATACCAGAACGACAGATTATAATAGGCGCCGAAAAACAGATTTGCCATTAGCAGCAGAAAAATGGCATCCTTCGCGAGAGAGAATTCAGCTTTCCGGAGAAAAAGCTGAAGAATGAAATCCAGGTTAACCTGTATGGCCACAAGAGCCAGCAATCCGGCAGCAGCAAACCAGGTAAATGAGGCCGCCATATAGTGAGCCGTGTCTTTTCTCTCCTGAAAGGAAAAAAAGAAGGGGTCGGCCGCATAACGATAGGCCTGAATACCCAGGTTTATGAAAACGGCTATCTTGGCAGCTCCGGAATAAATTCCGATCAGATTCCTGTTTTCAATTCCCGGATAAAAACCCGGAGGGCATAGGTTTTCCAACCATATTCTGCCCAGAATTTCGTTGCCGACCCCAACCAGACCCATACCCACAATGGGCACCGAAAACAGCAGTACCTTCCGGTTGAGTTCCTTATCCAGCTTCCATTCAAAAAGTCTCATTCTGCTCAGCATCGGAAAGAAGGATAGAGCAGAACAGGCGAGATTTATCCAAAGAATGAGTTGGTAATTTACCCCAACCGGATTGATGGCATCGGCTGTTTCCCAGCCGGAAAGGAAGAAAATGTTGAGAAGGATGCTGAGTGCAACGGAGGCCAGCCTGACCTTGAGGAAACTAAGCGGCATTTGCCGGTTGCGCAGAGAAGCAAGAAAAATACCCTGAACGCTGTCCAGTACCAGTGTAAGTCCCAGAACCAGAAGCATGCTGCCGTCCAGTACCGGCATCCTCCAGTATAGAAAAGTAAGGGAAGCCGGGAGAAGCAATGCTGCGCAGAAAATCTGAAAACTGATGATGCTGTTCTCGGTGGACTCTTTGCGTTCCGGATTTTCATTGCTGAAGCGGAATAAGGCTGTTTCCAGACCAAGGGGAAAAAGTACAGCAAGCAGGGCTCCCCAGGCAAGCGCCTCAGAAAGTACCGAAAAATCTTGCAGGCTTAGCCGGCCGGTCTGAAGCGGCAGCAGCAGGTTGCCCAGCAGTCGGGCAAGTACGGAGCTGAGGCCATAGGTGGCGGTCTGACCGGCGAGTTTTTTCAGCATGGTGATTCAAAGGAACACATCCGGAATCAGCCTTGCAAGTTCTGCCGCATATGATTAATGGTCTTCTCCGGATAAAAAAAAACCGCCGGAATACCAGCGGTCTTTTCTTTTATGTTCACACACTTTGGGATTAAGATTCGTCTGTTGATATTTCTTTGGTCAGCCTTTCCATTTTGCGTTCGTCAGTTCTTGGCATTACTACGCGGGGATGGTACTGATTTCCGGAAGGATACCTGTGATTTTCAATGGTTGAATTGTCCCGCATGCTTCGTCCTGTTCCTCCCAGGCCCTCGGTCCGGATTTCTTCTTCGGCTGACTCACGGCCGGGATGGTCTTTGCTGTTGATGTCAATTTTGTAATCGGCCAGAACAACCCCGCTGTTATCGCGTACACCGGGTCTGATATCAGGATCGGTTACTACAATCTTTTTCCGGATGATTCTGACAGGGGCCTTCCTGGCGGCAACTTCCTCAGAAGCCTGTGCGCTTGTGGAAGGAGCGATATTTTCCTTGCTGCAGGAAGAGAAAACAAAACAGGCTGAAACGATGGTGGCGGCGAAACTCATGCTGCGGAAACCAAAAGCGGAAGTTTTCATGGCGTTCTTGTTTTAATTGATTTGATATATGGCCCTGCACGGCGGCAGCATCCGGCAGCCTGCCTTTTCAGTGATGAAAGGGCTAAAAAAATAGGTGAAAGGAAAAATAAGTATGCGATCGGAAATCGCCCTTCAGACTGGAATCAGCGGCATCCTTTCCCAGATCATCCAGAAACTTCCCAGCAAAACCACAACGAGTATCAGCCTGCAAACCATGGATTCGGAGCTTGGCAGCATTTTAGCAAGCAGGTAACGGAATCCAAGAATAAGCAGTACAAGGGCAATCTGCCCAAGTTCAACCCCAAGGTTAAAACCACCAAGCGGCATCAGCAGTGATTCTTCCCTGCCGAGCATCGACCGGAGGGTGTTGGCAAAGCCCATTCCGTGCAATAATCCAAAAATTCCCGCAAGCCCGAACATGGCAGAAAAGGAAGAAGTTTTTGATGATTTCCACCATTGCAGAATGGCTGTAATGAAAATGCTTACCGGAATCAGAAATTCAACATAGGCGGGAGAAAGACGGATTTGTCCGCTGCTGCACAGGGCCAGCGTAAGGGAGTGGCCGATGGTAAAGGCGGTAATGAGGATAAGGATTTTCCGGTATTGTTGAATGGAGAAGGGAAGAACCAGTGCCAGAAGAAAAAGCTGATGATCCAGAGCGTCGCCTGATACAATGTGTTCCCAGCCAAGGCTAAGGTAAGTCGCCAGCGTTTCCATTCGTTTTAAAATTCAGGGTAAAAATAGACTTAAATCCTGTTTTATGTTGTTTCAGTGGCAGGCTGTTCTCAATGCCGGGGTTTATTTTACCACAAGTTTCCTTGTCTGAACCGTGTTGCCAAAACGCAGCAGAACCTTATAATCTCCTGAAGCCAGTCTGTTCAGGCTGAAGCGGTTATCATAATGGCCAATCACCCGGATGTCTTTAGCCAGCCGTCGTACCACCCTTCCCTCCGCCGACAGGATTTCGAGTGAAAATAGTTCCGGATTTACCGTTTCAAGGGAAATATTAAGGTATTCGTCTGCCGGATTGGGAAAAACAGAAAGCGAGATCCGGTTGGCAGCTGCCATTACCTGTGTTCCGGTAAAGAGCCTGGTGAAACTCCAGTTAACCGTACTGAAATGCAGCGAGGCATGACCATCTGTTCTCACCAGAGCGGTGGTATCGGTAATCACAGCAGTTAAGGAGTAATTTCCGTCGGCAAGCACGGACTGATCGATGCGAATACTGTCTTTGTTAAGGGCAAGGATGTTTCCGTTCAGTTTCCACTCTGTTTTCAGAGTATTGGGTTCAGGCCTGATGAGGTCCAGACGGAAGTCCAGGAATTGCTGGGTGGAATTAACAGCAGATTCAGCAGGAGTATAGGAAACCAGAGGATTGGCTAAATCGTGGATTTTCTCGACGATGGCCTCGCTGCAAACCGGGCAAAGAGGTGCAAAAAGAACCCGCATCTTGCAGTTGTTGTGCGGTTTGTACCAGAAGGCAGACTGCCCGCCACAGCAATGCTGATAAATGCCCACATTACTTTCCCCCAGCCAGTTTTTCCATTTCACAAGTGCCGGGTCTGTCTCCTGGGTTTTATTGGGCTTTTCAATGGCATAAATGTCGCCGGCATAATACTCATCGGCCAGGTAGGCAAAGGAATGCCCTATTTCATGGGCGGTTATTTCATTGCTGTTCACATTAGTGGTCGAGACTGCAAATGGTCCTCCGCTGCCACCGTAATAAGGCGAATTGGCTATGATGAAGGCCTGATCATAGGCCGGAAAATGGTCGGCCAGAACAGTCCCGATGGCATTGTCGTTGAACGATACCACCAGCCGGTGAATGCCGTAGGCGTCGAAACGGGTATCAAAATAGGTTTGAGGATTGCTTACCGGCACCTGAGTTGAAGCTGAGCCGCAGTCTGCGGCTGTACCCGGATGCACGGCGCCCGATTCAGCCGAAATCACCCGGATGGCAAATACATTGAAGTAATTCCGGTATGAAGCAAAGGGTTCCTGCGTAAAAAGATGATCACTCAATCCCTGCGCAGCTGAAACAAATTCGTCCTGCTGAGAGGCCGTGTAGCCGTCACCCATCATTACAAGGTTGATGTACTGTTCAGGGTTGCCATTGTATTGCAAAGTGTCGACCTCAAAAAGCTGAGCCCACAACTGATTTGAAGAAATTAATGCAAACAGTAAAAACAGGGACGTTCTTTTCATGACATTAAATGCTGAGCGAAAATAATTTTTTTCGGGCTGATTTTGCGCTGTGTTCATACAAGTTGACAACAGCTGCTGCTCCGTGGGTCTGGAGCCGTATGAAAAATTCACCCTTATCCAGTCTGATTTGTTTTGAAATCAGTTCCTTATCTTTTTCATATTCCACCTGCTTCAGCAGGGGATGTTCCATGCTGAAACTGAAAGGCTGCCTTCCTTCCTCCAGCACTTCAATGCTCAGGTATTCTTCAAATTGGACCTCAGAACTTTTCTGCTTTTTCAGTGCGCCTTCTTTGATTGACTTCTTAACCAGCTCCACTGAATTGCTGCCGCTCAGGCTGTCACGGGTCATGCGCATCATGAGAAATACAATTCTTGGCTTTGTTTTTTGTTCTGCGGAAATGCCTGCGGCAGTTCCTGATTGCAGCGATGTGCAGGAAACGCTTGCGAGAGCCATCATGCAAAGCCAGAGGCAGGCCGGATGAAACAATAGCAGGGCATCAAACCTCCGGAAATGGAAGAGTTTATGATTTACGGAATTTTCTTTTCCTGCAGATGTAGCTGCGGCAGACATGGTAAGCTATGAAAAACCGAAACTAATTAAAGATGGAACAGTTTTGGAAAATTATTAAGCAGGCTTTAAAAAAAATTCCCTCGCGGCCCGGATGGAGCGCATGTCTGAATCCCCCGCATCGGCGGGGATGAGTAGCGACAGCCGGAAATGCCGCCCAAAAAAAAATGAACAGCGACAATCTGTCAGTCCTTCTGATGAAAATCATTCCTTCTGCGAAACAGAGGGCTTGAACGGTATGTGCTTAACCCTATTTTTGCAGACAGGCGGCGGAACTTTTTCTGCGGTCCGGAATTTGCAATTGAACAAACATACAAGAAGGAAAAATGACCATCATCGATGTACGAAGCCCCGCTGAGTTTGCCGGCGGACATGTGAAGGGAAGCAGCAACATCCCCCTGCAGGAAGTACCCTCGCGCGTGGAAGATTTACGCAACATGCCGCAGCCATTGATATTGTGTTGCGCCAGCGGCAACCGCAGCGGTCAGGCTACCCACTTTCTTCAGACACAGGGCATTGCCTGCGAAAACGGCGGAAGCTGGCAGGCAGTTCATGCCCGCATCACCACCTGATTATGATCAATACCATCAAAAAAATCCTCGGCCTCGGGCCCCACATCGACCTGAAGGAAATCCTGCAAAGCGGTGCCACGCTCGTGGATGTGCGCAGCAAAGAGGAATACCAGGCCGGGCATATTCCCGGATCGATTAACATCCCGCTCCAGCAACTGGAAGGCAGGCTTGCAAGCATCCCGAAAAACAAAGCTGTGATTACCTGCTGCGCCTCCGGAATGCGTAGTGGTTCAGCTAAATCACTGCTGAAAGCCAAAGGCTATGAAGTACATAACGGCGGCGGCTGGCAAAGCCTCGGGCACAAACTCGGAAAAATTTAAACCCCAATACTCCAATGACTACCACCTTAGAACTTGAAAACATCAAATGCGGCGGTTGTGCCAACACGCTCATGAAGGCCCTGCATTCTTATAAGGAACTAAAGGATGCCAGCGTAGATCCTGCCAGCGGTCTGGTGCGCTTTACGCATCCGGACGATTTCCGGCTTGCGGGCCTGAAACGCAAACTTCACAACCTGGGCTATCCGGTGAAAGGTTCCGTAAAAGGCCTGGAAAAAGCAGCTGTGGCCGCCGTTTCCTATGCCAGCTGTGCCATCGGAAAAATCAGCAGCTGATATGTCTTCCTTTCAGAAACTCATTCAGTCAGACAAGCCGGTGCTGGTTGATTTCTTCGCCGAATGGTGTGGCCCCTGCAAGGCCATGAAGCCCATTCTCGAAGACCTTAAAAAGCGGGTCGGGGATGCTGCCTCCATCGTAAAGGTGGATGTGGACCGCAATCCGCATGCGGCGCAATCGTATCAGATTCAGGGTGTTCCCACGCTGATGCTCTTTAAAAACGGAAAGGTACTGTGGCGGAAATCCGGCGTAGTGCAAAGCCGCGAACTCGAACAGATAATCAAACAAAACAGCTGATGATGAATTTTCTTTTCCACGGCCTGCTGGCCATTACCGTTTTCGGACTCCAGTTCTGCGCGCAGGGTCAGGGCGGAAAAAAAGTGCTTGATGTAAAGACTTTTTCCGAAGAACTGAATAAAACCCCGGATGCACTGGTGCTGGATGTACGCACGCCGGAAGAATTTGCCGGCGGTCATCTGGACAAGGCCGTGAATGTGGACTGGAACGGCGGCGGCTTTGATGCCTGGATGAAAAAAATTGACAAGGAGGCTAACATTTTTGTGTATTGCCTTTCCGGTGGAAGAAGCGGTTCGGCCGGCGCTGCCCTCAGACAGAGTGGCTTTAAGCATGTTACCGAAATGGAGGGTGGAATGATGAAATGGAAGGCGGCCGGATTGCCTGTCAGTGGCGGCGGCAGCGGTAACCGGGGAATGCAGATGGCAGACTATGAGTCGCAGCTGAAAGCCGAAACCAAAACGGTATTGGTCGATTTTTATGCGCCCTGGTGCGGACCCTGCAAAAAGATGAAACCTGAGCTGGAAAAGCTGGAAAAGGAGCATGCCTCATCACTCAAAGTGCTGCGCATCGATGCCGACCAGAATCCGGATCTGGCGCAGCAACTGAAAGTGGATGCCCTTCCGGTGGTGCTGATTTACAAAGCCGGCCAGCTTCAAAAACGGCTGGAGGGTTATCAGTCGCCGGCACAGCTGAAAGCGGCCTGCGGGATTTAGTGTTTCAGTATTTAGTATTCAGTATCCAGTGATTAATGGGATTGGATTGTCGGGTACATGCCAGCCTTTGTCCTGACGCAATTGTCCAAAAATCTGCGAAATCCCAAAATCCCTGAAATCTGTGATGCAGACTTTGGGGCATTGAAGCAGGGATGGTGCGGG
>Ga0315900_10002014_pt1 | contig 31828 bp, 32 predicted proteins | sample LakEriMetagenome_FD_203521 | JGI IMG/M metagenome (GOLD analysis project Ga0315900, IMG submission 203521) | Freshwater fungal communities from buoy surface, Lake Erie, Ohio, United States - Buoy 12 MA114 | ecosystem: Environmental > Aquatic > Freshwater > Lake > Lake biofilm | place: USA: Lake...
TTAATGTCTGAGACAGCATTTTTTATACAGGTCTTTATTTCTTCGTCAGTTAAATCTCCTGCATCTTTTGCATCATTTGGATATATCTTACCATATGAACAAGAAGCCCACAAGATATCTTTGTTGCGAAGTTTATTTGCAATCGAAATTCCTAACTCTCTACCAGCCTGATCTGAATCTGTCATTATTGTAATTTTATTAAAATATCTGTTTAATAGATGATGTTGTTCCTTTGATAAGAACCCGCCTAATGTTGCAACAACATTTGGGAATCCAGCCTGATGAATTCTGATGGCATCGAAATTTGACTCAACTATAATAACGTGACTACCAATTCTTTTGGCTCTATGCAAATTAAATAATGTCTTGCTCTTTGGAAGGTTTGTACTATTCTTAAACTTTTTTCCATTAGTAGATCTTCCGACTATTCCTATTGGAATTCCATCTGGGCTATGAACTGGGGTGGTAATCATTTGCATATTAGAAGAATATCCAAGTTTAAAATACTGCATTGATTCTTTATTTATCCCACGCTTATCGATAAGGTATTCTTGGGACATGTCTGCATTATTTACAAAAAGATCATTGTGTAATTTATCTATAGTATCCTGTGAGAATTCAATAAACTCTGGCTTTTCTTCAATTAATGATTGCAGCATTTGATCAAATCCATCAAGAGATTCTTGGGCTTTTGTAGCAATAAGCCTTAATACCTGAAAGTTATTTTTTCCAGAAACTCTTCTTATTAACTCTATTAGAGATCCAGATTCCCCACATGCTGGGTTATAGCAAAGCCATGCACCAGAAATGCTACTTATGCAGCAGCTTGCACTATGTCTATTTGAATGAAATGGGCAATAAAACATTATGTCATTACCTGGCTCACTGGTAATTTCTAAACCTATTTCTTTTATAATAGATTTTATCTGACCTGGCGAATATTGCGTGGAATCAACTTTCCCTGCGTTATACCCTCGTACTGCCACGACTTCCTCTTTCCAACATATATTCCATATACAACCATTTCAAAGAACCATCTGTCTTTGGGTTGATCATACCATGTGTACCAAATCGGGTCAATATCTAATACCCTAAGATACCCTTTATCCCGCATAGATTTTTCTAAAAAGTTTTCAGAAGATACTCTTGTGTTTAATGCAATAGAATCATCTGCAAATTCTCCATCTATAGTAAATGGTTTAATTGTTCGGTGCATTTAGATTGGGCAGATTTTCATAAATAGGCTTGATGATACCCCTATTGATATCCCAATCAAGATAGAAATCAAACTCATGTCCGTGACGATTCTTTCGGCTAACCACCTCAATCATATTTGTGTTTGGATATCTATGGATAGCCATAGCCATATCTGCATCGTACTCAATAGCTTTTGACCATGCTACTTGAGACATCATTGGAGGCTCGTCTTGGTCTGATATATCGTCTGCAGTTGCAGCAGTAATATCAATAACTGGAATGTTGTTTGATACTGCAAGTAATTTAAATTCACGAGAAATATTTCTATTACGCTCAACTTCAGAATTACTACGCTTATTATCATTAAAAAGCTGGTGGTAATCAAGAATAACAAGATCTGGTTTATGCTGATCTATTTTACCCTGAACCGTTGCTGGCGTTACATCTCCAGCTCCCTCATTAGATATGAGGATGAAGCTATTCTTGTTTTCAAATCTTTTCTTTCCCCAAGATCTAAAATCATCTATATTAATATCTCCCTTAGAGAAATCGCTGGCACGGAATAACCCAGAGCCCATCATTGTATAAATTCGGTCACGCATATTTTCTGGAGACATCTCAAGAGATATAATCATTGGCTTAAAGCCCTGCTCCCAGGCTTTGCAGGCTAGGTATGAGGTAAACCATGTCTTACCCCTTCCTGGCCATCCTATGGCCACTATAAGGTGTCCTGGAGCCATTCCTGTGGGGTATGCCTTATCAATAGCATCAAAGCCAGTCAAAATTCCTGGGCTTCCTCCCATAATTGCTGAACGCTCTTTTATTGAAGCAAAATGTCTTTCTGCTGCCTCAATATCTATAACATCAATATCTCTTACATTATTTGTATATCTTGCTAGTGTTGCAAGCTTGCTTTGCATTTCTGCAAGAACACGAGATGCTGCATCTTCCTTTAATGAAGAGCCAGCCTGAATAATAATATTCTTTAATCTGTTAGACAGGTATTCATTTTTTAGTTTGTCTAGGTAGTAGCCAGTTTCTGCCTTTACGAGGACAGGTTCAAAATCCCTAAACTTTTCTTGAAGTACACCAACTTCTGGCACTGCCTTAAATTTATAATAATAAGACTTTAGCCCATCCCAAATATCTTTATGTGATGTAAAAAGATCATCAACATTATCTGCAAGAAGTGTGCTTATATCTTTATTCTTGCATACTGCTGAGATTACTTCTGCCTCTGTATTCACTCTTCGCCTTCCACCATCTTCTTAGTAGCCTCTCTTAAGGCTATTCTATTAATCTTATCTTTCTGTATCTCGGATTGCAGCTGGTCTATTTTATCAAAGTTATAAAAGAAAAATGATAAGGAATGACCTTGCTTATTTGTTTTAAAATAATAAATAATTAATTCTTTAGCACGATCAAATCCAATGCTTTCTATGACATCTTTCATAGCCCACTTCTCACGAAACTTATTTAGGCGTGGGCTTTTGCCATACTTTTCTTTATACAAAGATTCGTATAGCCCAATTAAAATATAGGGCTCTTTTTCATTTGCCACTCTTTAATTCCTCTTCAACTTCTTGAGTCTTTTGAATTAATTTATCCTCTACAAATCTATAAACTCTTTCGGTAGCGGAATCTGCAGTCTCTCCTTCACGAACCCAGTCTTCGATTCCGATTCCTATCTTAATGCTTTCGTAGTTACCTAAATTACGAGTAAATGATAGGTCAACCTTTACTTTAGTTTCCACTATTCCGCCTTCCATACAGGTACAAAATTGCCTTCAGAGCTCTTAGTATACAATATCATATTGTGTTTGAGAAGAGCCTGTAGCTCAGCCCTTGACGGCAAATTTTTTGAATAACCAGCATCTAAAATAAATTGATGTAAATCTAAAACATCTGATTCGCTCATCATATATTTATACCAATTACTCTCTGGTTTTCCAATAGGGTAAACTTTTTGGGGCTCCCTGACTTTCCCATCAATAACATATTCTTCAACAGTAACTTTATGCCTGCCTATTAATTTACCGACTTCTGTCAATGAGTATGCGCTTTCCTTATATTTTTCTACCTGAGAATATGAATAAAGAACACGCTTACGATCTGGATAGCACCACGCTATGATTTCATCTTTTGACCTAGATGATTTAATTACTTTATGTAATTTACCATTTAGGAAAAAATAGACAAATCTTTTGTGTACTCTCGGTCTTTTTGTTCTAGCCATCTACCAAACGCATTCGTATCTTTATTAACCATCCAGCGCCTGCCGCATAAGATGCAAAACAATTCCATGTGTAGCATTTGAGAAAACACTCTGTCTACAAAAACTCTTCCTCCGCATTTACGACAATGCATCATAGCTTAAATAACTTCCCATCTACCACGCATGAATAATCGCTGGAAACTTCGATTAACTGAATATGTGGCAATTTACCATTCTCAATATGTGCAACCGCAAAACCCTTTTGCCAATCATGGTGCTGCATATATTTCATTCCAGAGGACTTCGGATCACACATGTGTCCAATTTCGTAACCACGAATTGTTTCACCCTTGCCTTTATTTCTAAGTTCATAAGTCTGAAAATGTGAGGCAAGCCTATGTGAATGCCCACGGATTAATGATATCTGCAAACTATTCATGTCTGCTCTTACTGCGCCAGCATCGGCTATTGAAATACCATGATGCACATGGATATCGCCGTATCGCTTTTTAGGAAGAGCATCATAATAAATATAATCATAACCAAGGGAATCAAGATTCCACAAAGCTTCTGGAGTTACAATGTTTAAATATTCTGGCAACTTGGCATCCATGTAATTAAAAATGCGGATATCATGATTGCCTAGAGCAGTAAATAGCTCTGCTTCTTTACCTGCGATTTCACGATTCATCGCATAAAATTCTCTTGCGCCTTTTGCTTCATGCTGCATAAGTGGAACAATTGCTGCTCCATTTTGATCTTTATGCATTTTAAGAAACTCTGCAGATTTACCTTCTGTATATTTACTGTAGCATGCCTGATCATCTGTATCGCCAAGAATGTCTACTACATCTGGCTTAAACCATTTCATTACCTCAAACCAAAGCTTAATCATCTTGTCGTCTTGGTACGGGAACTGCTGATCGGACGATAACATCCATTTGAGATCGTTTGTCATTATAACCTTTATACAAATAAAGTCACGGTATTCGTGACTTATGTTTCTAAATTGATTGTAGCATATTGACTAAAACAGTCAATACTAAGCATACCTCTTACTTATTGCAATATAAGAAATTTTTACAGTTTGTGCAACTGTAGCAGTTATTGAAATCTTAAATGCCTTGGCAGATATGTCATAAACAGAAATTGTAATTTGCCCTTCTGTTTTCCCTTTAGGACAAGCAACAACATCTATGGCTTCTCCATCTCTAAATGGACTATTTGGCATAGATATTGTTTTAAGGTCTGTACCCTTAACCGCTCTTATATCTTCAGATCCGCTATGAATAACTGGTATTTGAGAAACAGTTCTTCCATTTTCATCTATGCTTGTAGATATTGCAGAAAACTTAGCATTAAGATTTGTAAGTTCATCTTTGAGGCTATTTAATTTATCTACATCTAATGGTTCGCCTTCTACAAAAAAACTCATTATAACTGCTCTCCTAAATTATGCATGTTAACTTCTGCTTCGCTTACCTCTATGATTAAGGATCTATCTAAACCATATTTCGTAAAAGAATCTGGATCGACAATATGCCGACGCTTATTCTGCGATATTAAATATAGTTTACCATCTGCTATATTCTTTATCAAGGTGCCGTCTCTAAATCCCAGTTTGCCTACCAGCTTCATTCCAGACAAAGCATTTTCTGTAGCCCTTACTGTTGTAAAGGACCAGGATTTTTCTGCTCTATCTGAAATAAGCTTAAACCTTTTACCGTCTTTGATCCAATAGGCTGCCTTGTCTGTTTTGACGGCAATTCCTGATGGAAAATTAGTTGGCGAGGTTACTAACGCTGTCTGAGTATTCTTGAACAGCTTTTTCATGGGATTTCTTTTCTTCCAATAGTTGAGTAATTTCTGCCCGTAATATTGCAATTTGAGTTTCATAATTAGATACAATTTCTCCAATACGTTGCTGTAGGGCTGTGATTACTAATTCTGCTTTTTCTGCCACTTTATAGCTTTCCTAATTCTTCTAGTAATACATTTCGTTTAGATGTCTCATCAGCAATTTGCTGAGTTAAATTATTTACCATTGATGAATCTGGATTCTCCTTTGCTTGTTCTGAAAGCAGAGCAATTTGAACATTATAAATATTTGTAAGAGCATTTCTAATATGGCCCTCCAAAATTATTCTTTTTTCATCGCTAGTTAATTCCATTTTGTCCTCCATTTAAAGGCTTACCTTCATCATCAATTAAGTCTGGCACATTTTGTACCGCTCCCCATTTTCCAATCGGACATGAGGCGTGAGGAAGTTTAGCCTTTTCTGTCATAAAGCATCCACACTTTTTACAAGTCTTCGTTAATTGTATCAAAGAAGGGCATTTTAGGCAACCCTCTTCATATCTAAACCTAAAGGTTTCATCATCAACCCTGCCTATATTTGGATTTATTAAATCCCAAGGTCTTACTGAATCTCCAGATTGTTTTTCTTTCCATAAATGCCAGGGACTTTTAGACACTACTCTACTCTTTCTGAATATGTATTATCTTCTGGATTATAAATCATTCCTGGTTTTACTGAATTTGGATCCAAATTATATTTTTCTGTAACATCCAAAATTAATGGATTGCTCAAAAATATAGCAGAAAGTCTTTCATCTGTATGTAAAATATCAGCAACTTCATTATCAATAATGAATGCTATTTTAATCGGTGGTGTTTCCATTTTTTCTCCTTTTTATATATTATACATTTGTATATGTAAAATTGTCAAGCCTATTTCCAGTTTGTCTATTATCATTTGTTGGGCTATTTACTATCCCGACTGCCGACTGCCCCCCAACAATTTTTGTTGGGGCAGTTGCTGTATATGTTAGAGTAGACCCCATTTGTGTAGTCAAAGTTGTATTAGAATAAGCTTTTGCAGTAATTGTATTATTTGAAGTATCTGTAGATATTCCATATATTCTTTGATATGAAGAAGTGCTTGTAGCAACAATTTGTTCTGCCATTGATGAAACACTGCTGCCATTTGCCGACAATATTCTTATTCTAGAATAATATGTTGTTACAGAAACACTTTGATTTGTATAACAGTTATAGTATGATCCAATTACTGTATAAACTCCATAAGTAGCTTTTACTTCTGGAGTGGTAGTAGTAACATTAGATGCACTATAAGTATATTTAGTACCGCATCCTCTCGTGGTACAATGATAATATGTAGAGGTAGTGCCTGGTGTCGATACGCAATATTTGACATAATAAACTGTAAAACCGTCTTCTCTAACAATTCTTTGATTACATGGTTGACCCACATTGCTTGAATTACATGTAGCAACAACAACTACTGGAGATCCCAAAGCAGTTTCTGTAGTTCCACAACTATATGTAGTCGGTGATGTTTCTGTAAATGGTCCAAGACATGAGCATTTATCAAAGCATGCGAACCCCAAAGTGTTGTCAGGATATTTAGGGCTTGATGTTGTTGGCGTAGGACAAGATTGACAATCTAAAGAATTTAATGTCGTAGTTAATGTTCCACAACCATTACTAGGAGCACTATTACATTGAGATACTGATCCGCCAGAACAGGTGGTTGTTGATGACGAAGGGGTTCCCTGTGTGCATGTACAATTTGCATATGCTGATGGTGATGGACATTGCCAAGATCCTGCAGTTGTAGTCACGCATCCAAATTGATCATATGGACCATTGAAACTACAGCAGCCTGACGTAGTTGATGTTTGTGTTGGGCCTCCAGTACATTGAACTTGAGTTACAGTTTCAAAGTAATAACTTGGCACTGTTGCCCACCATGAGCCAGCTCCAGTAACCCAATATACTAATCCAGGACCTCCACCGCCGTCTGGTATTGAAGCAGATATTGAAACATTAGAATCTCCAACATCTAAAGATTTCATTGGATAATTTCCTACATTATCAAAAAATGATGGGGTTCTAGTATTATAAAGTGTATTATTATTTATTTCCCAAGAAAAATTATTTGTATCTGTTGTTGGCATTTGCCACCCATATGTACCTACAGAATCATTAGACCAATACCAGCTTCCGCCACTTGTTTGTCCAATTCCTTGAGATCCAGTTGTATTTGCCCTATTAAAGTTGTCTGTAAATGATGGCAAGTATACAGTAGCACTTAATGTGCTAAAGTAATAATATGTACTACCGTTTATTCCCAAAACTATATCAACTGCATAAAAAACATAGTTTTGTAGATATTGTGCGGTAGTAAATGATTGATTTAATGATGCTTGATTTGGACTTGGATTTGTTGTAGTTCCATCGGTTAATGACGGGGATGGATACCATCCATAAACTCTTGTAGCAACCGATGAAGCATTATTATATGTCCCATTAGAGGCGGTTAAAATTGTACCAGCAATTACACTGCCTGTTGAAGAAAGAGTCGGTTTAGTTATTTGAGAAGGTGCTGGTGCAGCACCTATAATTAAACCAGCTGTCTCTGCTGTTTGATTTCCAGGGTATCCTCTAACATTTCCAGAAATTAATGTCTGCGTATATGGTGTAATTTGAAATTTATATGTTTGATTATAAGCTGGTAAAGTTATAGATGCTGGACTAGCAGCAGCTAAATCTGTTGTTGAGCTAGACACAAAAGTAGCTCCGTTATACCTATTTGTTGTAACCCTAATACTATTTGTGTATAGCCCAAGAGTAAAGGAAAGGCTTGCCTGTAAAGTATTTCCTACTTGGGTTGCAGAAACATTTGTTATATTTCTAGGAGTACTAATAGTTGTGCTTGTGCTAGTAGAACTATTAGTTAAAGTAACATTTTGAGCAAATACTCTAAACCTATAAAGATTATCTATATTTGGCGAGGTATTTGCTATTGTTACTGTATAAAATTTTTGATTAGAAGATCCTGAAGACGGATTAGTTATTGATCCAGTATTTATTATTGTCCATGAACTGCCGCCGTCGGAAGACCATTCAAAATAGTACGTTAATGATACAAAATCTGTCCAATGATAATTTGTTCCTGTTAGGGTTATAAGACCATCAATGGCGTCTGGAGTACTTTGTGTTATTGTAACCTGTTGTGCAATTGATGGAACATTTTCTCCGCTAAAAAATAAACGCCATTCATCGCTTACCCAAACCCAAGCTTTTTTAATTGGTTGCCAAGCACTGCTTACATATACCCATGCTTTTTTAATTGTTTGCCAGGAACCGCTATATGTATAAAATGGCATTTACCACTCCAGCTTTATATCACCAGGTGAGGGGTTTGAAAATTCAGTTGGATTTCCAGCACTACTTCTGACGTATATATTTCTAAGAGCTCTAAAGTCAAGAGAATTAGTTCCATTTGCCTCTATGTAATAGGATGTATTGCTTCTTCTAAAAACCAATGAAGCGTGATCGTTATTAAGAGATATGGCTGCAAATCCTACAGTGTTTGAAGCCGCTGAAACTCTTGCAAGCATTCTTATTCCATTATTTGTTATAGAATCCCATCCGTATGTTGAATCATGTATTCTAAATTGACTATTGAAGTATGCTCCTCCATACTGATTGCTGCCATCATTTGAGGTTGGAAAAACAAAAAATCCTTGTGGTGTTATATAGCTAGTAGATCCTCCAGATTTAGAAACTCTCATTCCGCCATAATTTGAAGACAAATCTCCACTAGTTCCTATTTGAGTAGCAGCATTTGATATTTTTACGTCAACAGCTGAACCTGAAACTGAGCTAGTACTTTGAAATGTTGTTGATGATAAGCTAAACCCACCAATTGTTCCTGAAGATGATTGAACTGTTCCTTTAAAATAAGCACTGCCAGCTGGAATTACTATACCTTCTGGCGATGTCCATTGATTTATTTTTATTGCAAAGCTTGGATCTCCACTTCCAGATTGGAAGCCAGCTATACCCTCTGAATTGACAACAATTCTATTTCCAGAAGTTGATGTTCCTGCAGAACTTGAGTATACGGTTATTCCACCAGCATTTATATCGGTTATCTGTTTGCTTGCATTTACTATTGTATTTGCGCTTATAGTTATTTTATTATCTAATCCCGCTAATGCGGCGGCAGCATCAGTAGCATCTGTTGTAACTGTTGCAGAAACTGCAGGAGATGTAGCATTTGAAACAACATTTGTTGAACTTGAAGATCTTAATGTTACTGAATATGTACCTTTGGCAAGGGGAATTGATTTTGTTCCTGCTGCAAAAAAACTGTCTTTATAGGTTCCGCCAACATATATATTTACTTTTTCATAATTTTGTAGTGTTGTTCCTGCTGCATTATTTCCATTCCATGTTACATTTATTAATCCTGGTCCCGCCGTAACAGTAGGTTGAGAAGGAACGGCTGGAGCACTTTCTAAACTTGTACTAAATGTTTTAGAGGCAGACCATTCGCTATATGATCCATCTTCATATTTCCAGGCAAATTGAAAAGAATATTCCGTATTAAGCAACAAATCTTGAATTACTATATCAAAATAATCTTTGCCAAGCTTAAGATCTTTTATTTCATTATCTTTTTGAGTATTGCCCGTGGGAATATGTAGATCTTTTGGTTTACTTATTGCAGATCCACCACCGCCGTTTATTTGTGCAAAATACATTAGAAGGTTAACTCCATCTTATATTCTACGTCTACTTGCCTTCCAGAAACTTTTGTTATAGGTGTTGCAAGCACTGATCTTGAAATCATTCCATAGGTTGGATCAAAGGTATCTTCATCGTTTATTCTTAATCCATCAAGATATACCGTAGAAGAGCCGCCGCTTGAAGCAGTTGAAATTATTCCAACATATGATATGTTTGACGCATCTGGAGAATTGACTGGAGATGATAACATAGAACTTAATGTTACTTCAGATATCCTATGGCCTGTTCCAGAAGAGGGGCTGGATACAACTGTTGCTTCATAATAAGCAGTTGCTGAACTGTAGAATCTAACTTTTATATTGCTTAGATTATTATCATTTTTATAATATGCTAATGTTAATTTATCATTAACGCTATATCCAGATATATCTAAAGAATTTATTGATGCTTTATATTCTTTGCTTGACGAGGTTGATGCTGTTACGGTTATCATTCTTTCTCCGATTTTAGCAGCCGTCGCAGTTTCAATTGCTGGATTTGTACTAGAAGAATCAAACCACTTTGTATTATCTTCAAAATCCGCAACAAATTTACTGTCAAAATTATTAAATGAAACTCTTTCAGTTGGATATAATGCTATCTCGCTAATTATTCCAGCAACATCCTGTGGTATTGTACCTTTATATATAACATAATATTCATATGTTCCAGCATTATCTACGATATCAATACTGCCAAAAGACACGGGCATTCTGTAGAATTCAAAATTAAGTCTTGTATCTGTGTCGGCGGCAGCCGTAGATCCTATTCCAAATGCTAATTCTCTTGCAGCAAAAGATACATTGCCAGCTAATACGTTTGTTAAAAATCTTTTACCAAATTTAGTTATCATTATCTTCCTCCCGTGCCAGCTGGATTTGTCCTTCTGACTGATACTCCAATAACATCTTTACCGCCGCTATTTCTAATTCTAATAATTAACTTGGCCTTAGCCACGTTACTGCCTGCGTCATAGTATTGTTCTGGATCTATTGATTCTATATCTGCAAGCTGGGGAACTTCTTGAATGCTAAAAGAATCTTTTGTGGGCTCTATCGCAAAAGAATTAAATGAATTAAAGCTTTCAGATAAATATTGTCCTAAAGTAATATTGCTAATTCCAGTATCATATAAAGAAAGTTGTTCTGGGTCCACTATTTGAGATATCAAAGAGCCCTTAACAGCTGGATGTTTTTTAACACGATTTACATCTGTACTGCTTATTTTTTTAACTTGATTCTTGGACATTTTTTTATTATACCATTTATATGCTATATGGTTCTACACCTTATGCTGGTAGTTACTCCCCCTTCAAACGAATGTGACACATTTTGAACTACAAATTTTTGAGTATTTGTTATTTCTAAATGCGGGTAGTTAATTGTAACAATATCTCCTACTGAAATCAAGACGGCTCCAAAGACTTGCATATCTATGATATATGATCTTTTAGCCCATTCTGTTTTTAACCATTCCGCCAGCTTTACTACATCTTTTTCATTTTGTAGCCAGTTGGTATCAAAATAAACTGACTCATCTTCGGTATATGTATTTGATGAATTGTTTGAATATTCTAAATCAGAAGATTTAGATATCGAATATCCGTAAACTGCAAACTGATTGTTTTCACCACTCAACAGATTGTATGTTCCTGAGTTGTTTAAAACATAGCATTCTGATCCAAAGTTGTCCTGCTTGTATCCAAGTATTTCAACAAAATTGTTTATGCCAGCGGACGGGGCTATTGGAAAAGCTGGATCTTTAAATTTAAATTCTATTTTTCTTATTTCTCTTGCTATCTTTCCAAAGTCTTCAGTTCTTCCCCATCCCTGAAATGTTCCGCCCTGTTTTTCATTTTTATTAAATATTTTTTCTCCAAAATTAAAATCTAAAATATTTTTTCCATACTGACCGCTGTAAATATTATATATATATTCTAGTTTATACTGCCAATCCTGAATTGCCATTCCGTATATGTAATCAAAATTTACTGTTCCGATATTAGAAAATATTGCAACCGTTTTTGTTCTTGGCAACACATTAGATGTGTCCGTAGCTGTAATCTTAAACCCATTTACATATAAATCAATAGTTACTTTATTAGTTTCATATTTTAACTTGACATCTAGCTTATAAATTTTACCAGGGTGAATTGCATCTATTGTGGACTCTGGCCCCGTTTGGGAATCTTGTAATCTTATTTTATCACCCTTTACTACCTTAAATACCCTTATTCTTCTTTTAGAACTGATATCTCCACTTCGTTTAGTAGAATCAACTTGCACAAAGTATCCAGTCTTGCCATAATTATTTACAAAGAAGCCAAAGCCTCCGCTTTCTGCTGGCTTTACTACATCGTCATTTAAAAACATAGTAGTTCCAAAAGTGTAATAATCATCGACTATTGGAAGCTCTTGAAATGTTTTGTATGCTATTCCATACTCATTGGTATCTTTTGATGAATTTGTAATTGATAGTAATGATTTTTTATTTTGTAAAATAGATGGAGACTTAGGCATTGTTGGTGCGCCTGGTCTTAAAAAGGCATCTTGATATTCTGTTTGCTTTATTCCAGTAGTAAATGTTTCTATTCCTGGCCTTGAAAAAGCGTCTGCATAGGGAATATCATTTATAATTCCATATGAAAATGTTTCTATTCCTGGCCTTGCAAATGCATCTAAATATTCTGGTGATTGAAATTTAGAGGTGTTTATTTCATTTTTAGGAATATAAATTCCTACTCTCCACAATGCGTCGCCTTCGCTTGTTTCTCTTACTGCTCTAACCTCTAATTGAAAATTTTTGCCAGCAGCATTCGGGACTGTTACATTAAATGTTCTACTGGATGAAGTTTGATACGGCAATGCGCTTAAAGTTTGAGTCATTTCTGCATACCTGTATTTAAATGACGTTGCATCTGGTGCGCCTAAAATAGATATTTCTATTGTATCTCTATTGGCCGCTTGCCACACGTCTAATGCATTTTCATACTGAGCAAAGGTGGTTAATCCGTCATATATGCTTGATGGAGCTGGAGCTGGGGCAAAATATATTTGAGTAAGAGTTAGATCAAAAGATCCTGGACTACCGCCATTTATTAATAGATATGGAAGAACCATTATGTCCACCTCACGGTGTCTGTTGTCCAGCCGTCGGAAGGCAAAGATAATTTATGATTAATAATGTCTGTATTAAATGCCCCACGAGTTTTAATTCTTACTCTACCTGTTGGATAAAAATATTCTGAAGATGACTTATAGGCTAGCGATCTATACTTTTTAAGATCTGACTCATCTGTTATCCATTCTTGAATTGCGGTTGATGTTGGAGTAGTTTTATATTCATACTGAAGCGCATCATACTCTATAATTTCAGAATCAATTAAAAGATACCCAGAGAACGAATATATGACCTTTTCATTTGAATATATGTTTTCAGTAATTGGTTCTAATTTTAAGCTAGATCCAGTTCCAGATGTAGCCAAAAGATCTTCAGACAATGCAAGAGCTCCTATCCAAGTTGTTGGCAATACTTCTAAAATTGCCCCATCAGAACTTCCTTGAGAGCTTTCTATGCTATTCCATCTAACAATAACATTATTTGCATTTCTTAATTCTTGCTTATTTAAATTTTGTATATTTGGAAGCAGGCTACCCACTTGAGAATATGTGAAATCCCAAGATGCGCTTCTAGTTGAATCATATAAAAATTTTCTTGTGTATATCTGTAAAACATTATTTTCATCAACTACAGCTACCATTTGATTGTCTGTACAAAGTTCTTGTAATGCCTGCCATACTGTCTTGCTTGAATCGCACCACCAATATCTTGTGTCGTTAACACTGTTTTCATTTGCGGTAGATGCCGTATTAATTTTATAGTTTGTAAAACCAATAGAGTCCATAAGCCTTCTTATAATTGCAGCAACAGAAAAGTCCTGGCATAAAATATTTGGACATCTTTTAAGTTGTAATTTTTTGGCAGCATCTAAAGCAACTATTGATGCTTCTCCAAATTCTGTTATGTTCCAGCTATCTACATAAAATATTCCTTGATTTATTTTATCAAAGGTGCCGCCAGAATCTGATAATGTTCCACCTGCGTGATATACTTTAAAATAAGGATTTAGAATTATGTTCTTATAAAGCATTATTTTGCTGCTAGTAAAAGATGTATTGGTCTTATCATAAGAAATTATGTTAATTGTCCCTGATGTAACCCCATATTTTACGATAGACATAGACAATGAATTTGCACTAATAATTCCAACTGGAACTATTTCCTGATCCATTGATCCTTCTTTTTGTATTTGAAAATTTACGACATCATCAGATATGTCTATATTCCATCTTGGAGATATATCTATCACGCCAATATATTTATTTGAAATAGCATTTACTGTAAGTTCAACTCCAGTAATAGAAACATAAGACGATGTTGAAAGTTGAGATGGGTTAAATGACCATCCAGATCCCGTATAATATAAAGTCATTACACCTGGTGTTGAGCTTGATGATGAAGATATATTAGAACTTGTAAATGTAGATATCTGAGAATATGATCCGTTTATCTTTAACTTAATATTTCCAGATTGTGGAACGGAATGAGATATCTCAAACTTAATAACAATTTTATTTGTGAATGCAGTTTTACCATACTCTATTGCTATTCTAGCACCCTGACCTTTATTTGTAAGATAGTACTGATATTCATTTTTGGTTCCAGCGTAATAGGTTCTATGCCAAAGATTAGCCCCAGTTCTTTCATACTTCAAGTTTTTAGGATCTGCATAATCTGGAATGTTTACAAAAGATCCTGGAATAACTTCTAATTGTGATGAAGATATATCTCCTAGTACTGCATATTTAACTCCAGCATACTCTGGTCTTCCGCTTTTTATAATTGAAGAATATGGAAATGTATTTTTAAATGGCTTATATCCATTTATTGTTTCATATACTTGACTATCTGTTAATGTACTACCGCTAGAAACATCTTTCATTATAATTGTTGGATTATTTATCATGTCATTAATAATATATTCTGCAGTACATCCAGAATTTACTGTTATAGAAGAATTATTTTTTAAAACATTCTTTAAAGATTCGGAAGCGGAAATCATGTTAAACCTCTTCCAGCGCTATAGATACATTCCACAATTCTTGAGGAGTTGAAGATGATGTTAGCTTTGCATTACGCTTAACCATCTCTATTGAACAACTTGTAAAATACATAACCTTTTCGTACAATACTGCTGAATTGGCATTCATAACTCTTACATTAAATGTTGATTTGCCATATGCTCCATCATAAAAGCTTTTAATATTAAGAGCTCCCCAGTTGCCGTCGACAGTAAATGTGCTATAGGATGGCAATTGGTCCCACGATACAGACAGCTGTATCTTATCTGCTATGTGAAGTTTTCTGGCAGTGCCATTTGACATTCTTTGTATTTGTTCTATTCTGTTGGTGGAAACAGATATTGGAGATCTATTATGCTCACTAAGAGCTCTATATTGACCATCGTTTAAAAAGATGGTAGATCCTACGGGTAAAGTTATGAATGACATTATACGTTTATTTTACCACCTTTCTTTAAATTATCAACACGCATTGTTTCAGATATTCTATTTACTACCATGTCAGCAAGCATTCTTTCATCCATGCCTGGGCTGGCAACAACCTTAATATTATTTACAACGTTATAGGATCCGCCCTTATTGTCTTTCTTCATTTGCTCAATATAGCTAGTTGGATAAATACTTTCTGTTTTAGCACGAACAATAGCATTTACTTCTGCATTATATGGTCCAGGAATTGGTCCACGAAGATCATGAAATTTATATCTTTGTTCATTTTGTGTTCTTATATCATCATCAGAATAATACTTATATTCCCATCCTTTATATCTAAATATATCACCTTTTTTAAGTCCTATAAATTCTGCATAATTATCTTTATTAAAACTTTTTAATTTTCCATCTTCACCAACAGTAACATCTTCTCCTTCTGCTGCGTTTGTGCGTGTAACTATATATGGATTAGATTTTGATCCCTTTCCCGTGAGCTGATAGCCTTCAAATCCAGCAGCTTCTTTGCCAAGTTTTGGGTTTAAGATTGCGTTTACAACATCTGTTAAAGTTTTATTTCCAGGACCTTTTAATGAGTCTGCTAAACCTGAAACTTGTTTTGATTCTGAGGCCAATTTTAAGTCTGCTGCACCCTGAACATACTTTGTAGGTATTTTAACTCCTTCAGGAGCATACAAAGAGGTTCTAGCTTCTTGTTTTTGACCAACAGTTTCTTTTCCTGATTTATCAACTAGTATTCCAGTAAATGATTCTTTTAATAATTTTGATAACTGTGCATCTTTTCCGCCAATTCCTCTTTCAACATCTTGCGCTAATCCAGCCAAAGAACCACGGATAGACTGCTCTTCTTTTGTTCTTTCTTCCCCTGGCTCCATTGTTTCCAAAAATGCTTGTCTTTTTACAAGAGATTGATACCTGGCCTGATAGGATTCAATCTTTAATAATCTTTCTTGAGTTTTAGCAGCAGATTCTTGTGCTGCGGCTAGTGCTTCTGTAGCTTTCTTTGCCTGTTCCTGAAGTCTTAGTTTTCTTTCTTCTTGCTCTTCAACTTTTCTTGCACGTTCATCTTCAATTGCTTGAAGTGCAAGTCTTTCTTGATTTTCATTGCTTAATTCTCTTATTTTTAATTGAGCTCTAGCAGCAGCTTCTAAATCTCCAGCAGCCAATGCTGATTGATAATCCAGTTGTTCTTTCTGAATATTAATTCTAAAATCTTCAGCATCCATCTCTTGCTGAAGAGCTTTTTTCCTAGCTTCCGCTTCTTCATTAATTTTTTGTATCTTTTTATCAATAGCTTCAATATTTTTTTGTATTTGTTTTTGTAAATCTTCGTTACTTCTTTGTGCTCCAACAGTTCCAGCCCTTATGGACTTTCTTAAAGAAATGGCAACCTTTTCTATTTGCCCGATAGCGCCAGTGCCCTCTTTCTTTTGTTTCGCAAAAGCTTGATCTAGCTGTACATCATATTGTGCTATGGTTTTAGCCTGTGCTGCATTTAATGCTTTAAGATCAACATTTATTCCAGAAAGGAGTATTCTTTGTTTAGCATATGTGCTTGCTATGTCGTCTGTAGTATTTAATATTCCTTCTAATTCTGGATATTGTTCTTTAATTGCTTTTAATTGAGTTTTAGTATACTGAGCGGAAGTGCCCTGAGATTCTTCTATTTGCTTCATTACACGAGCTAAAGCTTCTGACTCTGTTAATCCTTCTCCGCCTTGAGATTTAGGTTTCATTAATTTTGCTATTGATGTTTCTGCAGCGCCAAATGCAGAACCAAGATTTTTTACAAAAGTTTCTACTTCATCACTATTTAAGGTATAGCCTTCCAAAAGCTTACCAGTATTTTCAATGATTGTAGCCATTGCAGATGCTTCATCTGTAATTCCTCTAAATGATTTAGTAGATATTGCACTAAATGCTTGATCTGCCCTTGTTGATGCAGAAATTATTGCAAATATTTTCTTTGTTGCTTCTTCTGCAGACATTCCAGAAGCAATGAATTGAGCTTTCCAGTTGGCGGCAAAATCCTTTATTGATTGATTATTTTTTTCTGCTGATTGATCTAAATCATCAAGAACTTGAATAAATGTTTTATTTTCTTTTTTAGCTGTTTTTATGGCTTCTTTTAATTCTCCTACAGACATTGTTACGTCTGTTATTCCCGCAGTGCTCATATTTTTAAATGCATTTATTCCCTGCTTTTGGGTAAGAGCAATTTGATCGTTTAAAGCCTTAATATCTTTACCAAGATTTTTTACTTTTATTCCAGCTTCTTGGGCTGCTTTATTAGATAAGCCATAAAGCATTTCTTGCTCAAGTTTATTTTGAGCCATTTCTTCACGCCATTTTTTAATACCAAAGTATAATGCCGTAACAGCACCTAATGCTATTCCTAATGGGCCAACGAATGCTGCTCTGCTAAATATAGAAGCAAACATCTTGCCAGCTTTTGCTGCACCAGAGAATCCTGATCCAGCTGTTTTAGCAGCATTTGCAATTTTTGATATTGCTGCTGGAACTTGTTTTGCACCCTGAAGAAGTTGTGGGCCCATATATGGAAGAATGTTGCTTGCCGCCATTACGCCCATGCCCAGCCCAGAATGTCCTTGAGACATTATCGCTGAGCCCGCCATCATTCCTCCCATTCCTATGCCCATTTGAGCGCCCATTCCAAGACCTCTTGGGGCTATCCCCATAGATCTAGCTTGTTGTGCGGTTATGGATTGGCCGTCAATTTGATATTGATTTCTTCTAAATCCTAAAAATCCTGCAGATTTAGATCTAGTAATTTGTTTTCCTTCAACCTCTCCAACAACTTTTTCTGGTCCTTTATATTGACCAAATCCAGTCAGCATTGGCATTCCAGGGGTGAATGGTATTCCTTGTGCGGCTCTATGCTCTTGCATAAATGAACTTGCGCCTGACGCAAATCCACTTCTTATTTGAGCAGGGGCAAATGAAGATTGATTTATTGAAGTTTTAAGAGCAGTAATCTTGCCTTTTAAGTTTGTAAAAGATTTTGATAATGCGCCATTTTCTCCTGTTAAAGATTTATATGATCTAGATATGTTATCTACATATGTCTTAAACCCAGTTGAGTATTGAACTAGTGTTTTATCTAGTACTGCTATTGTTGGTGTTAACCTTGATCCTATTGAATTTATAATTGGATCAAACATTGCGCCAATTCTTAATGCATTTGCAGTTTGATATAATTCTGGAGTAGGCTGTCCAACATATGTAGTTCCTTTAGCTCCGCCTCTTCCCGTATAAGTTATTGGTGTTCTTCTTATTAGCGGTCTACGTCCTACTGAGCCTCCCTGTTGGTATCCTGGAACCATTCCGCCATCATTAAATGCAAGTCTTGGTCTACCAAAAGATAAAAGTCTAGCTATTTGTGCTCCACGAAATCCACCACGAGTTCCTAAAAATGCTCTTCCTATTGATGAAGATTGTCGTGGCGCTCTTCTTGATGGATCAACTGACAAAACATTTGTTCCTCCATAGGGTCTTCCGTTCATGTCAAGTCCTACGCTTCTGCCACCTACACGTCTAGTCCTTACTTTTCGTAATTCATCATGAAGATTTCTTCCATCTGGAAGAGTTACCATTCTTAAATTAGCAATTTTTTGATCTGCAAAATTTTCAAAAGATTCTCCTCGTGTTCCTCCAAATATTCTTGTAGCATTTTCTGAAGAGGATAAGTCTTTAATAAAGCTATTATAGAAATCATCTACTAAAGAGGGGTCTCCGCCCATTTCATAAGCAAGATTTTTTAATATTGCAGCTGGATGAACTCCAGTCCTTTCTTCCATTGTTGAAAATGATTGTGCTATTTCAAGACCAGTTATCCCATCATAACCTTGCCAAGTTCTTCCTTGAACCATACGCTGATTTACTGCGGTATCCATATACATTAAAAATGCCGATAAATCATTTGATAGATGGCCACGCTGAAGTCCAGACAATGGGTTTCTACTACCTGAATTAAACCCAGGACCTCGTGATCCTCCACCATTTATAGCCTGAAGTAAAGGCAGATTTTTTGCCGTCGCTTCTTTATTTACAACAAATTCTCCAGGTGTAAGCATCGCTGGAACAACATCTGCATTTACGTTTGGACCAGGAACGATGTTTCCATTATTCATATATACTTTGCCACCGTCATTAAATCTTCTTCTACCAAAAGGCATAGGTAGATCTAATGGTCTAGATAAAGCTCCTGGTGTATATGGAAGAGTTGTTTCTATATTATAAGGTGCCCCATAAGTTCTTGTTCCAGTTCTTCGGGCCATTTCCTCAACAACGGCTGCAGTACGCTCTTTTTTAAATAATTCTTTAAAATTAGATTTTCCAGTAATAGGGTCTACTGATGGTTGATCTATAAGCGGAACTCGTGTTACATCTAAATATCTTCCTCTAGATGTTGCAAATGCTGTGGCCGTCGCAGATATTTCTGCTTCTATCTGAGCATTCAATGCCATAATTTCAGCTTTAGCTGCTTCAACCGTAAGCTTGCCAGCTCTTAATTGAGAAACTATTGCTGCAGATTGTGTGGCAGCATTATCAGTAATATTTTTAATTAACGGGAAAAGATCATCATAAGTTCCCATTAATTCTGAACTTATTGTTCCGCCGCTTGCAATTATAGATTTTAATTGCTCTACTTCTTGCATTGATTGCATTCCCAGGGCTGCAGTCATGGTATGCCACCTGGCAGCTTCTGTTGCTACAACTCCAGTTGATACTCCACTTATTCTGGTAAGACCTGGAACATCTGGAAGTTCTCCATGCGAATATATTTGTGGGTTTCTTCCAATACGAAGATTTACTGGATGCGTTCCTGGAACCAAACCAAACATTCCTGCTGGATTATTTGGATCAGCAGGATTCATATGTGTGCTATCTCGTGTTCCTATACCTCCAAGATACGGGCTACTGATATTTACAAGCCTTCTTCCGCCTCCTGGAACCACGACGCCCTCGCTAAGTGTAGAGATTGCAGGTCCTACGCTAAAAGCACCTGACTTAGCTTTTTGTTCTAAAACATTATAACTATTAATTAAATTAGTTAATGCAGTATTTAATATAGATGCAGCTTTTGCATCGCTATAAAATGTTTGTGCAGCAGCTTCTCCAGCTTTATTTGCAGCAATTATTTCTGGTGTTAATAGCTTCCAGCCTTGTCCGCCCTTGAATAATGATCTAAAGTGTCCAATTCCCTTAATAATATATCCGAAGAAGTTTGCAAGAACACCAGTTAACATAATTACTGGTCCAGCAATTGCTGTAAATCCTCCAGCTATTGCAAGTAACTGTTTTACTGGTCCAGGGAGTTTACCTCCAAAATCTATTACCTTATCAATTATATTAATTATTCTTGTTCCAATATTTAAGAACTGTTCTCCAACTCCAGCCAAGTCTGCCTTTAGTCCTTCTACCGCCCTTCTATATCTTCCAGCGGCGGATTCTGTTACTGCAGTTAACTCTCGTGCTGCAATTGATTCTAACTCTCCAGCACTTGCTTTCATTAAGTCTAAAACTTGTAATGTTTGGCTTCCTTGACGACCAAGATTTTCAAACAAAGCATTTAATCTTGAAAACTGAAACTTACCAAATAGTTGTTCTATGGCCTGTTGTTTTTGCAATGGATTTAATTTATCTAATGCCGCCTGAAGAGCAAAAAGAGTTTCTGTTACATTTCCAGCATTGCTATTTACTATTCCAAGTAAATCTATTCCGAATGATCTAAATTTATCAACAGCAACATCTGTTGGATTAATTAAAGAAGCTAGTGCTGACTTTAAAGCATTGGCACCTTCTGATGCATTAATTCCACCTTCACGCATAGCTGTTAGATATAGAGCTAAGTCTTGTACGTTTCCGCCCAAGCCTTTGATTACTGGACCAGCTTTAGGAATTGCTTCTACAAGATCATTTAGAGTAGTAGATGTTTGGTTTTCAACTGCGTTTAAAAAGTTAATAGATTCAGCTAATTGATCAGTATTAGATTTAAATGCAGATTGAATTGCAAGAGTAGCTTTCATTGCATCTTGTCTATCTACTTCACCAAGTACTGCAAGACGTGTTGTTTCAGATACAGAAGAAAGTAATTCGTTTCCTTGTTTGCCCGTTGCTGCAATATCAGCAGCAAGAGCAATTGTTTCTTTAAAGTTAACTCCCATTGCTGAAGATAGTTCTTTTGCAGTTGCTGCAACTTGAGTTCTAATTCTTGTTAACTCTTGAGTTGTTGCTCCGCCTATATCTCCATAAACCTTAGCCAATCTTGTTAATTCTTGATCCGCCGCCCTAAATGCATCTGCTGCTGCTTTGCCGAATGCTGCTAATGGTAATGTAAGACCTACTGTTAACTGACGACCAGCCCACTGAGTATTCTTACCCCAGTTGATGAGTTGTATTCCGCCATCTTGAATAACCTTGTTCATTATCATAAGCTCTTGCTTTAATAATGAAGTTCTATTTTTAGTTACATCTAATCCTCTTGGTATATGAACGTTATATTGCATTAGCCCTTCGGCATTTCTACCCAAGGGCTGAACTACTGCATTTTGTAACTGTACTTGCTGCTTGGCAAGATCTCTTATGAGCCCAGCTGATGACCTCTGGTGGTCTTGATAGACTCTAAAATAATCTCTTAGTTTAAGTCTTCCAGTATCTAGCTGTTTTCCAAACTTTTCTACATCTGATGTTAAACTAACAAAGTGTGTAGAATATTGATTTGTACTTCTTAAAGTTTCTGCAAATGAAGTATTTATAGCCTTTACTTGATTTGCTAACGCTTTATTTGTTGCCGCTAGTTTTTGCTGCAATTCTGATAAGCTAGCAGTAACCCTATTAACATTTGTTAATAGGCTTGAAAAGTCGGCTGTTGCGACTATGTTTGTTACTATTTGCTCTGCAGCCATTTATTTATCCCTTAGAGTATCCTATACCCATTCCGATTCCAAAGCCCGCTGAATGTGCATCAACGCCTTGCAGAGAAACTATATCGTCTGCATTAGCCTCTATGCCCATTGCACGTCTTCGGATATCGTCAAAGGCGGTATCCTCCTTATTATCTCCATCTAAATTTATGCCCTGAAGCGATGCTAAGAATCTTCTTTTCTCTTCTTCAGTTTTTTGCATAGCCTTAAATGTGTTTATAATTTCTGGCATTGAGAGACTTGATTCTAGATCTTCGTAATTTTTCCAATGACCTAAAAGAAAGAGCTCTCCCTCCAATGCGGCAAGGTCTAGTTCTGACCAGCCAGAACCGCCGCCGCTAGAAGGTTTGGGTCGTCCAGCTTAATTCCTCCGCAAACTTCTAGAATACGATTGATTGTTGGAACATCAAGCGCATCCTCCAAAGCATCTCTGTCCTTTACCAAATCTGGCAATTGTCTTTCTAGGGCAACCGCACAGGCATCAATAAGAACTGTAAGGGTCTCATCTTCAGTTTTTGTATCTGCTGTCTTTTGTACTGCTGCCATAAACTTACGCAGCTCTTTAATTGTTAATGGTTTTAGTGTAACCTTTGAACCATTTTGTAGTTCAATTTCTTCTACGCTATATACTGTAGTAGCCAAGTTATCCTCCTTATGGATAGTCTTAATTATTATAACAAAATGGTATTATTAACACAAGTAGAAAACCCCCGAAAATTCGGGGGTTTTGCTATTTATAATATTAAATTATAAATTAAGATGCTGCTCGGAAACGATCAACAATCTTTCCATATTCTGAACCAGCATACGTAGTATCTGGCAGAAGACGGAATGTAACTGGGAATGTTGTTGGGGTATTTCGGGCTAAGCTGAATTGTGACTGCATAACCGACAAAACACGACGACCATAATAAACACGCTCAGTATTTGGCGACGCATTTGTTGGTGCTGGACCGACTGCAAGGAGCTGACGCTCTGTTGGAGCTTCAAGAAGAGCTCCACCTGCAATAGCAAGTACTTCATTTGCACTTGCGCCTAATGTTCCAGTCTTGCTTGACGACTTCTGTCCGAACACTGTCATAACGTTGAAAAGTGTTCCTTCAGACATTTCGGTTGCAAGCATAACTTCCATTGACTCTTTGAATAGCTTTGCAGTATCAAGAAGCTGATCTACAGTAACAGATCCGTATGTTGGATTGTATGTAATCTGAAGACCATTATTTGTAAATCCTACGTTTGTGTAGGCTGCTGCAACGGTAGATCCGACAACAGATGCTCTAAGGTCTCCATTTCCATCTACAGCAGAACCGTTAGATCCTGTTGCAAATGAAGTAAGACCTGTTGGATCTTGAATTGCATAGCTTCCATCTGTGGAGTCCAATGTAGTAATATTAAGCGGTGCTGCACCAATAATAATATTCTTTGCATTAAATGCCATTTTTTATTTCCACCTCCTGTGGGGTTTTATTATTTAATTTTTTGGCTGGCTAGGCCCTTTCCTCTATGTCTAATTTTAGGCTATAAGAGGTCATAAGGCAAACTATGTAAACCTACCTGCCCCATCGGTAATTCTTGAATATTTGATCTCCAAAATAACATCTGAGGCAAAAAATCCTGCAAGCTCTTTTGAGGGGGATGTTGGAGATATGTCTGCTATAAATATACTATGGAATTTAAATTTATTTGATAGGTTGGCATATGCATTTACATCCTTTGCAGAAGCGTCTAGCCTTCTAAATCTATCTACCATGTAGTTTCTAAATTGATTAATTTCTGACACATTGGTTGAATAAATGGTAAATAAAACCTGTTCACAGCATATTAGCCAGTTGTCCTCGTATGACATTCCTATCTTATCATAGACTATATGCTTCTTCCCGCTCAAAAGCTGATTTAAGACTTCAGATTGCTGTACTGGAATTATAGGATTATAGTTATCTCCGTTTGCCGTCAAATAATCATCTTCGTCAAATATGTTTAGGGTAACAAGATCTGACCAGATGAATTTACGAAGTTCCAGCATGGCATCTAACGTATAGTCTACGGTCATAATACAACTCCATTAGCCTTTGAATGTGCCATAGCCCTGACGGCTGATGGAGAAAATGAATATTTAACTCTTTTAATATCAGAAGGAAGGCTTAATGTTTTTAATGCTGCCGCTGTAAATATCTTTTGAAATCCAGATTTCTTTATAGAAAGATTAACTAGCTGTCCACCAAAAAATGTTTTATATGCAACTTCAAATGATCCCTTAACAGAATTTCCACCTGGCCTATTTACGGTAACAGATTTTCCTTTTGGCATATAAACTGTATATCCATTTTTAGTTTCAAATATTAATCTTTCTGCATATCTTGGAGATATTATTAATGGCCTTCCCTCTTCCATTATCTGTGCCTTTTGAACAAACACATGCCTTCTGTTGCCGTTAGAAGATGGCACTAATGATTTAGATGGCTTAAACGAATAAGATATTAATATTTGAAAAGACTCTGAGTCTAGTTTATTTAATTCAAATAGTCTAGAATTTTTATCTCCCGCCAGCTTCCACTCATAAATATGGTGAAATGTCTTTGGCTTTGATCTTGCTTGGGAATCCATAAACGCCCCAAAATCTTCGTTTATCTGATTAAATATAATCGATTTAAATGCAGAGTCTATTTTCTTACTTTTTGTTAATGCTGCTATTGCATGCGATTTATAATATATTGCAGCAGATACCTGAGCTACAAGACTCTCTTTTAAGTTTCCCGTCATTCCAGAGCCAGACATAAATTTTTCTAGCCTGCTTGCTGCTTGTACTAATAAAAAATCAGATTCCAATTCTCTGGTTCTCCGATCTCTTCATTGTACTATTGAATGCTATCACCCTACCAAAGGGATCGGTTATTGGGGTTACTCCTACCACCTCAAAAACAGTTGGGGTATCTGTAGGATTATCTAACTCAGTCCAAATAACCGTACCTTCGCTGTCACGAACGTTTGTTATCTTTTGTCTTAAAGTTAATTTTTCCGAAGTTCTAACTTGAATTAATTGATCATTAATATATCTATTATCAAATACTTGGCGATCTCCGTTTCTAGATGTAACGGAGTTGCTAATAATTCCTTTTGCATGGCAATCTAAAGTTTTACTGTATATCCATTCTTTAATTATGGCACCAGTATTTGGATCTTGTATGTCCCGCTGAATATAAATATCCAGCTTCATAGAAAGAATAGAGTCTACTATGCTATACATTAAATCACAACCATTTGATTTAATACATAGTTTGACAAAAGCTTGTCGGCATAACTACATCCAGTACCAGAATAAATTCCTTCTGTATACTCGACCTGCCAATCAAACGTCTGAACACTCTTTATATATTGATCTTTCCAATACCTATCTTTCTCAAAAAAATGACCCATTAATTGTATGCATGCCTGCTCTACATTATCTGGAACGTCTACCCATCCGTATCTTCCGACAACTTTGTATCTTACATTTTTAGCAAATGCTTCGCCTGCGTATTGATCGCTTATTGTAGGCGGAATCATTCCGTTTGCTACATAAACAGTATTATCTAATAAACCTGTTCTATCAATTCTTATTCCAAATCCTGTTTCAGTAATTTGTGGTGTATATATCCAATTATTTACAGCAGGACTTGCTAAATTATCAATCAATAAAATATCATTTGCGTATAGCTTATGAATTTCTACAATTTTATATGGGAGGGGAAGTATATCTGATTCACTTCCATAAACTATCTCTGTGTCAAGATATGTGCTAAACTCTTGACCAGTGTAATCTTCTATTTGTTTTCTTGCATATTTTTCCGCCATGCGTAATTCATGATATGTTCTGTACTTAGGATCGCTTGGATCTGTTCCTATTTGTAAATCTTCTACAGCATTACCAAAGCTGCAGTACGGAACTACGACATCTACAAATTGATTATGACTAACATTAGTGCCACCAATTTGATACGACCAAACAACCTTTAGCTTTCTTTGTCTTGTTGTAATAGAAAAAGGAGCGGATATTTGATAAGTACCAAAATCATTTTCAAGCTTGGTGGCATTAAATGTTAGTATTGCGGTAGTAGGACTTATTGGTGGAGATATAGTTGGATCTTGAGTAATGTCATAAACAGCGGCAGTTACTTGACCATCTGCATCAATAATTTCACCAGAGTAAAATATCTTAGTGATAATTGGATCATTACTATTTACATATACCTCTGCCATTTTTAAAGGCTTAGCTAGTTATAAAACTCTTGTACTTCGTTTGGAGTAGCTAGTCTAAAACCTTCCTCCTTATCAAAAATTGCCTGGGCTTGAGACTTGTCCATAGCAACAAATGGGTGCTCTTTTGTAAAAGTATGACCCAAAATATCGTATCTAAAGTTTGCCCTTGTCATTCTAACCAAAACAGTATCTTCTGAATTTGAAGACTTTGCCTTTGGCTTTTCTTCTGTAATCATATCCTCTTCTTCCAGATTGTCAATGGTCTTTGAGTAGACCGACCAGGTTACACCTTCTTCTGCAAGTAGTGCAATAATATCATTTTTATTCTTTTTGTTTTCAATATCAACGCCGAAGTCTTCGGCTATCTTTTTTAATTCAGATATTTTTAATGTGTCAAAAGACATTAATTTCTCCTTAGTCTCGTGAGTTTAATTATATCATTAGTAAATTAAAATGAAAAGCCCCCAAATTAATGGGGGCTTTCCCAGAGATCAAATCCTATTAATTAGGAAGCGACCTTGACGTTCTTAACAACGACCCAAGCATCTGCTTGCTCGATTTGAACACCAACGCGAGTATACATAGTATATTCGATGGAGTCCTTGCGTGGCCAGAAGAAACGATAAACTGTGACATCTCGCTTGATTCCAATAACAACGTTATTTGGGAATGTCAAGTGGATATCTCCATGATTACCTGTCTCGCCTGAATAGTCGCCGTCCTGATCTTCCTTAAGAAGAGGAACTTCAACAATCGGAATACCGAATGCGAATGGAGCGACATAACCTGCTGGACCACCAAGTGGTGCAACATCTCCACGGATGATTGACGATGCAATATCCTGTGGGATTGTCTGGTTTGTTCCAATGCTATTTGCATACAGGAAGTCCTGAATCAAATTGGAACCAACGAGGAAGCGAAGGTCGGTACGACGCTGCTTGTACTTACGTGGAAGTGCCTTAAGAGCGCTATTGAAAACAGCACGTGATACTGCAGCACCAGCTGCATCAACAACGTGTCCGTTAGCCTTAGCCTTCTTAGATACTCCATCAAATGCCTTATAAAGTGCATCTGATGTAAGTGCTGTATTTCCATTAAGAACTACGTCCTCAATGTCATTTCCAGCCTGTGTAGCCATCATACGTGCGATGTGATCCTCTAGATCTGGACCTTCGATATTATCCTCAAGGGATTCTGTCGAAAGCTCCCAGTCAAGACGAAGCTTCTTTGTTGAAAGAGAGATCTTGGAGAAAGTAACAGCTGCGTTTGCTGCAGTATCATCTGCCTCAGTTGCAAGCTTCATCAACTTCTCCCCGACTCCGATGCGATCAATTTCAGTGGTGTCTGCTCTCATGCGAACAGTACGAGCCACCTTACCGATTACAGTTGCATCGAACATATAATCGAGGAATCGTGCGGACTGCTCAGGATTGAGAAGACCACCCTTACCTTCAGAACCGACGTGGATGCCAGTTGTAGCTCCAGCCGATCCAGTCATATTAGCTGTAACGTGTGTGTTTGTTGCTACAGCCTTTTCTAATGTTTCATTGCTCATTATTCTTTTTTCACCTACCTTTTTTAGTTGAATAACTCATTTACGGAACCGAGGAAAGAACCGTTCCATTTTGATTTCTTTATTGTTACTTCCTGTGACCCGCCGAGGTCATAGGACTTCTTAATTGCAGTTTCTGATTCAACTGCGTCAACACGCTTTTCTACTGTATCAATCGTGTTCTTTATATCTTCTACAGCCTTGGAAAGTGCTGCATGCTGTTCTGCCAACTCTGAAATACGGCCATCTACGCTCTTGCTAAATGTTTCAACAGTTTCTTTGATTGCTGAAACCTGAGCAGAGTTTGCCTCAGATGCCTTGTTTAGAGTCTCTGCGAAAAATCCCTTAAGATCACCGAGCATCTTTGCAAAATCAGGTTCATCAACCTCAACTTCTGATACGTCGGCTGCTTTTTCCAGAGTTTCGGCAGGAGCGTCTTCAGCTGCTGCTTCTTCAGCAGGAGCCTCTTCAACAACAGCTGCGGTTTCTTCAACAGCGGCTGCTTCTTCAACTGCAGGAGCTGTTTCTTCAACTACTGCATTTTCTGTGTTTTCTGACACTTCATTACCTCCTTCTGCGTTTGCCTGTTTTGCGATATTTGTATCAGGCAACGGTAATCTTGAATTCTTAAAAGAATCAAGAATCTTATCTATTTCTTTTGATTTATTAATATCAGTACTTTCAACCCAACCTATTAATGTTGCTTGCTTACCACTAACTGGAGAAACATATTGAGATTCTTCTGACATAAACACTGAATCAGAATCCTCACAATAAAAAATGTTTTCTATTTTTGTTTCTGCAGCAATTCCTTTAAACATCAACTTCCCGTTCATCTTTTGAATAGAAAGAATGTTGCAAAGCTCATTTGCTGGTGAATCTACAATTGATAATTCTACTAATGCATATTCTTTAATAAAGCGAACTGGTTTACCAGTTGCTTTGTTTACTTCGTTTTCTGAATCTACAATCTTTCCTCCGATTGAGAATCCTGCCAAAGTTCCGTCAAGAATCTTTTCCCAGGTATCTTGTGCACCCTTAGAAATGTATGCATCTACATAAACGCCATTATAAAATTCTCTTGTGTTTGGATCATAATAAGTTTCTGGCTTGAAAGAAATCATCTTGCCCACCGCATTAGATCCGTGCATCTCACGAATGTTGCCACGGAAAGACTCAAATGCTTTTAGGCTAGCTTCCTGAGTTACAACATCGCCAGTTTGATCTAGGTTATCTAATGTTGCAAAACCAGAAACAGTTCGCTTTTCACGATTTACTTTTGTAAAAGGAACTGATAAACTGATATTGTCGCCATCAGCAAACCACAGAGATTTTTCAATATTCATATGCTTAATTTTATCTATTTGTATATAAAAAGGCAAATAATGGTTGAGTAAGACTAGTCAACTTGAGGGCCGTCGCCCTTTGCATTTCTGCCTTCCCCAGAAATATCTGGAGATGTATTTTCTCTTTCTTGATCCCGTGTTCTTGAATTATTTGCTTGAGATCTTATCTCTGCCTGATCCTGTGGCTTTAATACAACAACCTGGTCTCCTCCATCTATAGGCACCATGCCTTTTCTAATTCTAACTTCATTTGGAGTAATTACCTGCATTCTTAAATAACGCTCATCAATTTTAGATTGGGTATCCTCATCGGTAAGAGCCAGCTCATTAAATTTAATTTCTAGAGCATCTGTCATTTCAGAAATAAGTCTATTTAATTTCTTTTCTAAATTCTCTTGTGCTGGTCGACATACCTGCTCTTTAAATGTCTTATCAGCATCTCGTGCTGCCGCTAAATTAATTCCTTCTGGTGTTCCAATTTTATTTACTGGTGTTCTATGTGCCATTAGAATTTCATCACGATTTGATTTGCGATAAACATTAAATGAAGATTCTTGAGGATTAGCCTCAATTGGTTCCATCTTAAATTCAGTTTTTGATTCCGAGGTATCTGGTGGCAATGGAATATAAAGAGACCTATGATTTTTACCTTTTAATCCAACCTGGAAAAATTCAAGCAACTTGCGCTCGGACTCTGGAGCAAGCTTTGCTCCCTTTACTGTAATAATATATCTTGGCACTGCCTTATTTTCAAAATAGTCTAAGTTATATTTTCCAGCAAATTCATTACCAGTCATTGCATTTGCTGCAGCTACAATGTCTGGAATTCCATAATAGTTATTCATTGGAGTATATTTCTTCAAATGAATAATTTCATTTGGACGATCTGATCCATCTGCTATTGGATTAGGAGTTTCTGTATCTCCGTAATTTCTAAAGAATACCGCCTTGCCGTATAGGAGTTGAATAAATCCATCACGCAGACGGCGTACACGCATTGTCTTTGCTGGTATATGTCCAATATATCCTATCTTGCCAGATGTTGTTCTACCGATTTCAAGATAACCATTTCCAGTTGCTTCTATATCTGTATAAAATTTAATAAGCGTTTCTTTAAATGTTTCTTCTTCGTTGCAATCTTCTAACCAGTTATGGAGGTCTTGGCGAAGCCTATTTAGTTTTCTTCGTGCCCGCTCTAATTGAACTTCATTTGTAATACCATCAAATGCTTCTATGGTTTTGCGAGTTTCAATAAAATCAAATCCTAGGCCGACAATGTTTGATACTTTTGCATTTACTGCTGCATAGTTATATGAAGAGATTTCATAAATCTGAGAAAGATATTCAAGGTTATATGGTGGCTCAATAAGATCAAACATATTGTAGCCTGATATGGCCTGAGCCATAAGGTTTTGCTGTGTTTCTGTTCCATCAACACCAACAAATCGTTTTTGTAATTCTCTTGATACCTTGCGTCGGAAGTTTGGGCCAAGACCATATACCTTCTTTAAATCTTCTCCGCTTATCTTAAATGGATCATTTGTCTTTTCAATTGTTGGATTATTAAAAATCATCCAGTCAGCAGAATTTGATATTTGAATATCCTGAGATTCTGTATCGTCTATATGCTCCACCACTATCTCCCGTTTTTATTCATAGCCTTTATGCTATCCTTATATTCTCCAATATCCAGCGGATCTGGAGTCAATCCCCACTTCAATCTTTGTTGCTGGTACTCAAATTCTTCATCGTCAATTTTACGACGGCCTGACAAAAATTTTGGACTACCCTCATAAATTCCATACGACCTTACAGCTTTTGCTAGCAGTTCTATTCTCTGCCTATTACCCTTTTTAGAGGCAATTGATAAAAAGTTACCGTCGTCATCGCCTATCCATCGTCCGTCTGGCATTTCCCAGACATAGGTTCCTAATGTAGTCTCTTCATCATTTATCTTAAAGCCTGTTTTCTTAATGTCCATAGGCTAACATTTTACCATTCTTTTAAGTCAAAGTCCATATTTTGTCATAACAAATGACAAAATTATATAGTTTCTAGCACAATCCAGTCATTATTATAGGTGCTAATGCCAGTTTCTGTCATTGCAAATGACGGTTCTGTAACCACTATATCTGGTCTGCCA
>Ga0315900_10002015_pt1 | contig 31822 bp, 26 predicted proteins | sample LakEriMetagenome_FD_203521 | JGI IMG/M metagenome (GOLD analysis project Ga0315900, IMG submission 203521) | Freshwater fungal communities from buoy surface, Lake Erie, Ohio, United States - Buoy 12 MA114 | ecosystem: Environmental > Aquatic > Freshwater > Lake > Lake biofilm | place: USA: Lake...
CCGTGTGGGGCGCGTTCACCAGCGTGGGAGCCGAGCCGTTGATGGTGGCAGCCGTGAAGTTGGCGGCCGTCAGGTTGTACAAGCCGAGACGGGCTACAGGGGCCGTGGCGGCCAATTCACCCGCAGCGGCGACCGAGATGGCCATGGCCGGGGCGGCCGTGTAGAAGCGTCCGGGCTGCACCACCGTGTAGGCCAGCAATTGGCCGCTGGTGCCATTGGAAAGCACCGGGGCCACCTGCGCAAAGAGACCGGCAGGGATGGCCACCGTTGCTCCCGTACCGCCACCACCGGTCAGGGTGATGCTCGTGGGAGGCACCGCATAGATGGGGGAGGCCGTGAGGAATACGCTCACCACCCGACCACCGGCCACGGTAACAGCGAAGGTCGGCGTTGCAGGCGTGCTGCCCGGAACGATCGTACCGCCGGTGAAGGCTACCGTGGGGTTGGACAGGTACCCGCTACCCGGGTTGGTGATGAAGTTGAAGCCCGTGGGGCCGGCCACACCCACCACCGGAGCGGTGTTGTACCAACCCAATACCGGTGCACCGCCAGCGCTGACACTGCCAACGCCCTGGCTGGAGTTGATGACCAGACCGCCGGTCACGCCAGCCGTTGCTTGCTTCTGGGCCAGGCTGTTCCCCGCACCCAGGAAGCCGGTGGTGATGGCTGCCGTGGCTGCGGGCGAGGTGCCGAATGTCGTTGCCGTGCTTGGGACGAAGGCGACCCCCGGTGCCGTGCTGTACCCCGATCCCCTGTTGATGATGTTCAGGCTCCGGACGGTTTGGGTGGTGGCGTTATAGTTCACGGAAACACGCGCCACCGCACCCACATAGGCGAACGTCGCGGCTCCGCTCACTGCAGTACCGGATGTGTGCGTGGGCGGAGCAGCGGCGGAAGGCGTTCCAGTTACAGTGCAGGTATAGAGGTTGTTGCCATACCAGACCTGCGTTCCGGCCGTGACGCTGGAGATCTGAAAGCCCGTGCCGATGTTACCTTCAGGACCCAACCACAACAGGGTTGCCGTGCCATTGGCCGCGGTGCCGCTGGTATGCGTGGGGGCCGCGGTGCCTGTGGTACCGGCCGTGCTCACCAGGTAGACGTTCCCATCAGAGATCACACGGGCGTTCAGTGAAAGAGCGGTGCTGGCTATCCACCTTGCGGTGGTTCCCGAAGCCCACGTTCCGGTTACGAATGGCTGGGCGGCTACTGTCGCACCCATGTTGGTGACCACGGCCATCTCCACCCGGTTGTTGTAGGTGGTGCCGCGGGCCACTGCGGTGTTGTCCAGCTCCAGTTTGTTGTTGGCATTGATCGTGCCACGGAGCGAGTTCAGCGTCGAGGCAACCACCAGCGATTGACTGGTGGTGATATCCAGGGTACCGGCACCTTGCATCTGCAAGGTGGTGATGTAGCCCTTGGTGTTGCTGCCAAAGAAGGTACCTGTGCCGGCGAGTGTCTGCGAACCGGTGCCGCCAAAGCGGATGACTGAGAACGCCAGGTTCGCGTAACCGTTGTTGGTGAAATTGCCCAGGAAATTCACCGTCTGACCCGTGAAGCCGGTGGTCACCGGGTAGAAGGTGCCGGTGCTGCCCACGGTCACATCACCGGTGGCGGTCATCTCAAAGGAAGTTCCACCCCAGTTCAGCACACCATCAATGGTGTAGTTGCGGTAGTTGATGGCTTGGTTCACCGTGACCACACTACCGGCAGGGATGACGATATCATTGCCTGAAGCAGGTACCACACCTCCGACCCAGGTGGCCGGGCTGTTCCACAGACCACCCTCTGCCGTGGCTGTAAAGGCCGCCGGTGGCAGGGTGGTGAAGCTGTTCACCGCACAATTGGTCACGGTACCACCAACGTTGATCGGCACCACCCGCCAATAGTAGGTGGTGTTGAGCAGCAAGCTTGGAGGTGTGTAAGTGGTAGCGGTGGTATTGGTCAGGACCCGTACGCTAACAGCGTTGCTGTTCACCAAGGTCTGGTCCGCGGAAAAGTAAACGTCGTAGGTCGGAGCCGGGGTGCCCGTAGCACCGCTCCAGCTCAGCACCTGGTTCGTTGGCACGTTCGTTGCCAAGTCTGCCGGCACATAGGTGGAGGGGCAGGTGGGGGCAACAGGGGTGGCGGAGATCAGTGAAATGTTGTCGATCGCGGCCGGAGGCTGAGTTCCTCCAACTTCGTTCTTCCATGAGAAGATCAGTCGGAACGTGGTCCCTGCCAAGGAGGCTGGTAGGCCCACCGTGGTCGTTTGGATGCCCGTTGCAGGTGCACCGTTCGCGATGAACGTCGCACCCGCGATGCCACCAGGCACGAGGGTCGTACCAGATCCAGGGTGCGCGGCAGCCCCCACTGGAGTGATGGTCGTGGGAGCAGTGAACACTTGCCAAATGTCCCAACTGCCTTCACCCTGCTGCTGCCAGTTGAACTGCAGCGTAATGGCGGTTTGGCCCGCAGGTACGGAAATGTCCCTGTAGAAGTAGTTCGTTGCGTTATTCGCAGGTGTGTAGGTGCTTGTTACACCGCCATCCTGCGAGATATACGCACTACTGCCTGAGAATGGCGCTGCAGCCGTGTACACCGCACCGGTGGTCCAAGGGTTATTGACCGAATTGGCTACGGTCCATCCGTTGGCTGCAAAGCTGCCGTCGCCGAGAGAGAAGCCCCCTGCTCCTGCAGGGTCTATCAAAGTGGTCTGTGCCCACGCTGGTGCAATGCCCAGGAGCACTGCGGCCAGCAAGGCCAGCGACCACGTCCACGCCCGCGCTCGCCGCGTTCGTGCCGTGATGGGGTTAGGATGATTCATCAGGGTTGGGGTTTTGGTTTCTGGTGGGTGAGCGCCGTCCTCATCACTTCGCCTTGGACCCGTGCACGCCGGTGAAGGCGTTGATCAGCGGGCGGTCGGTGAGGTGGAGCTACTGGGAATTACTGGTCAGTGTTTCGGGTTCTCGGTATTGATGAGATCACCATCAGCATTGGATACGGGGGCGAAACCCGGCTCGCTGCCTTCAGCAGCTCCGGTGCGCTCCTGTTCGGCCTGCCTGGCCGCTTCGGCCACCATGGCCTCCGCCTTCTCCTTCGACGCGCCCTTGGCCATGAGCTGCTCCACCTGCTGTTCGCTGGTGAGGGTCGCGGGCTCCTTGGTGGCCTCCTCCTTCGAGGCAACAGGCTCTTTGCGGGCCTCCTCCACCTTGGCAGGTGCAGGGGTCGCCTCAGCCTCGTTCACCACCGGTGCTTCCACCGCGTGCGTGAGCTCGTGGGACGTGATCCGTTCACCACTGCCGTTGCGCTCCACCTGGGGAGCAACGGTCTGTGCCCATACGGCAGGCGCCAGCAGGCTGAAGCAGACCGCCAAGGCCAGCATCAGCGGGCGGCCGCCCAGCAACAACATCAGTTCGGGTTTAGGTCGTCGACTCATGGTTATGAAGGGTTAGGGGATTGTGTGGGTTTTTAGGGAAGCATCAAGTTGCCGTGCATGGTCAGTTGGATGCACGCACACGGGAGCCAGGTTTGGTCGCAACGAACACTGGCGGACTGGGGCCTAAGCCTCATTCCAGCCAGCGCGGTAAACGGTTCGTTCGATCGGAGCAAGGGTCGAAGTGAAGCCGTTAAGGACATCACCAGGGTCCAATGTATGGGGACTTGAGTTTTGTTAACAACCCCTTGTGGGAATATTTTTTTGAACAGGCAACCCATCCTCCCAAGTGCCGTCTATGCGCCCTTCGGAAGGTGCCGCAGGGGGTCGTGGGGCCTGCCGACCCTCACCCTGCCAAGGCCTTCCAGCTGGCCGTCAGGGGGCTACGCACGGTGGCGGCCTGTTCGGTGCCTGGACCGGCGTGTAACCTAGTGGTGCCGCCTTGCGTTGGAACCGGCATGAACAACTGGGTCCGCCTTATGGCCCTTCCGGTCGGTGCGTTGTGGCTGTCCGTCCAAGCACAGCCCGACACTGTGCTGCTGGCGTTCGATGAGCATGACCTCGTGGGCGATGCCGGCGAGGACCCTTCCCCCGACCTCAACGTCTACGAGGCTTATAACTCAGCCTTGGGTGGAGACTCCATCCGGTTTTGCGGTGGTCATCCCTGCATCGGCTGGGTGGAGGACCACTATCCGGATGGCACGCTCAAGCACCGGGGCTCTTATGCCGACGGTCGCCTGCTGGTTTACCGGAACTTCCATCCGAACGGGCAGGTGGAACGGGAGTTCAAGGCCATTGATGCCACGCGCAGTGTGCAACGCTCATGGCATGCGAACGGCCACCTGCGATCGGAGACCCACTATGCGGATGGTGCCGTGTTCCGCTACGAGGACCACTACCTCAACGGGCAGCTCCGCTATGTGGAGGAGCGGGGTCGCCGCGACCCCTATTTCGTCCGCCTGGACCTGTTCGCCGCCGATGGCACGCCGATCAGTCTGCTATCGCTGGTGGACAAGCGCCACCGCATCTTCGAACAGAAGGAGTACCACCCCGGTGGAGCGATGAAGGCCACCGGCCGCTCACAGTATAACGAACAGCGCATGGACACCCAGCGCATCGGCACCTGGACCTATTACGACCCCTCAGGGGCGAAGGTGCGTGAGGAGGACTACATCGACGGCAAGGTGCACGCGGTGCGCTGAGCACAAGGCAGGTCTGGTAATGAACGAGCCCCGCATGCGCGGGGCTCGTTCGTTGGGCTACCTGGGTGGCAAGTAGCGGGCGGATCACCGGTCCATGCGGTGCGACGTGAACGTCGCCCCTATTTGCCGTCCTTCACTTCCTCGAAGTCCACGTCGGTGACATCGGCATCGGCATTGCCCGTGGCATTCCCGTTGCCGTTGGCGGCACCGCCCTGCTGGGCGGCGTTGTACATCTCCTGGCTGGCGGTCTGGAAGGCGGCGTTCAGCTCGCCCATCAGCTTCTCGCAGGCGTCCACGTCCTGGGCCTTGTGGGCGTCCTTCAGGCGCGTGAGGGCGTCCTCGATGGGCTGCTTCTTCTCGGCCGGGATCTTGTCACCGTACTCCTTCAGGCTCTTCTCGGTCTGGAAGATGAGGCTGTCGGCGGCGTTGAGCTTGTCCACACGCTCACGGGCCTGCTTGTCGGCATCGGCATTGGCCTCGGCCTCCTTCTTCATCTTCTCGATCTCGTCCTTGCTCAGACCGCTGCTGGCCTCGATGCGGATGCTCTGTTCCTTGCCGGTGGCCTTGTCCTTGGCGCCCACGTGCAGGATACCGTTGGCGTCGATGTCGAAGGTGACCTCGATCTGGGGCACGCCGCGCGGCGCAGGGGGGATGCCATCGAGATGGAAGCGGCCGATGGTACGGTTCCCGCTGGCCATGGGGCGTTCGCCCTGCAGCACGTGGATCTCCACGCTGGGCTGGTTGTCGCTGGCCGTGCTGAAGGTCTCGCTCTTCTTCGTCGGGATCGTCGTGTTGGCCTCGATGAGCTTGGTCATCACACCGCCCATGGTCTCGATGCCCAGGCTAAGGGGGGTCACATCGAGCAGGAGGACGTCCTTCACGTCGCCGGTGAGCACACCGCCTTGGATGGCGGCGCCCACGGCCACCACCTCGTCGGGGTTGACGCCCTTGCTGGGTTCCTTGCCTCCGAAGAACTTCTTCACCGCTTCCTGGATGGCCGGGATGCGCGTGCTGCCACCCACCAGGATCACCTCGTCGATGTCGCTGGTCTTGAGGCCGGCGTTCTTCAGCGCGCTCTCGCAGGGGGCGATGGTGCGCTTGATGAGGCTGTCGGCAAGCTGCTCGAACTTGGCGCGGGTCAGGCTCCGCACCAGGTGCTGCGGGATGCCGTCCACCGGCATGATGTAGGGCAGGTTGATCTCCGTGCTCGTGGTCGAGCTCAGTTCGATCTTGGCCTTCTCGGCAGCGTCCTTCAGACGCTGCAGGGCCATGGGGTCCTTGCGCAGGTCGATGTTGAACTGGCCCTTGAACTCCTCGGCCAGCCAGTCGATGATCACCTGGTCGAAGTCGTCGCCGCCCAAGTGGGTGTCCCCATCGGTGGCCTTTACCTCGAATACCCCATCGCCCAGCTCGAGCACGCTCACGTCGTGCGTACCACCACCGCAGTCGAACACCACGATCTTCTGGTCCTGGCCCTTCTTGTCGAGGCCATAGGCCAGAGCGGCCGCGGTGGGTTCGTTGATGATGCGGCGCACTTTCAGTCCGGCGATCTCACCGGCCTCCTTGGTGGCCTGGCGCTGGGCATCGTTGAAGTAGGCGGGCACGGTGATCACAGCCTCGCTCACCGTGGTGCCGAGGTAGTCCTCGGCGGTCTTCTTCATCTTCTGCAGGATCATCGCGCTGATCTCCTGCGGGGTGTACATGCGGTCGCCGATCTTCACTCGGGGCGTGTTGTTCTCGCCTTTCGACACTTCGTAGGGCACGCGGCCGATCTCCTTTTCACACTCGCCATAGGAGTTGCCCATGAAGCGCTTGATGGAGAAGATGGTGTTCCGGGGGTTGGTGATCGCCTGGCGCTTGGCCGGGTCGCCCACCTTGCGTTCGCCACCCTCCACGAAGGCCACCACACTGGGTGTGGTGCGCTTGCCTTCGCTGTTGGCGATCACCACCGGCTCGTTGCCTTCCATCACGGCTACACAGCTGTTGGTGGTACCCAGGTCGATACCGATGATCTTGCTCATGTTGTTGCTTGCTTGCGGTTTGCTGGTCGGCCCTCCCTGTCAAGGTGCATGCCAGCGGACGTTCAGGCCCAACTGAAGGCAGCTTTGTCCGGTCGGCGCTGTCGCACCGGACGCATTGTACTGACAAAAGGACAGATCGTCAGTCGCAGCCGTAGGGCGGACCGACATTGAAGCCCGAACAGAAGTTCAGGGTGGCGGTGTAGGGGCCGTTGATCAGCTCGTTCAACGAAGCGCCGTTCATGCGTTTGTTGATGACGTTCTTGTAGTAGCGGCTGGCCCACAGGCCATAGGCTCCTTCCAGGTTCGAATAGGCCGGGCGGTCCTCCACGATGCTTGAGATCGGTTCCGTGAGGGTGAGGTACGTATGGAAGTCCTCGTTGGCCACATCCACCTTGATGTCGATGCCACGGAAGATGCGCTGGTCCACCGAGGGGTCGGTGGGGATGCTGTTGCTCAGCCAGCTGTAGAAGGTCTCGCCGCCAAGGGTCACGGCAAGTGGCTGAGAGGCACTGGTGGCCACCACGGTACCCAACTGACGCGACTTTACCACGCGCTGGCTCACCCCATCGCGCACTTCATCGTATTTGAACTCCAAGGTCACCACGAACCGTCGGTTGGTCCAGGGAATGCCTGACACGGAGGAGGTCCAGTTGAATTCGTAGATGCCATAACCCGCACCCGTGGCGTTCATGAAGTTGATCGCGGCCGCGCTGTTGATCGTGTCCTGGTCGTTCGATGCGATGGAGATGTCGTTGGCGATGTTGGTGGTGGAGCTGACGTCCTTCCCCTTCACCTTCAGCTTGATCTTGTACAACCCGGCCTGGTTCAGGAAGGTGGGGCCGGAGCTGATCTGCGGGGTGCCGCTGGGGTTGAGGATCCGGTTGGGCGTAACGAAGTAGTAGGCCTTCTGGTCCGGAGAGTAGAAGTCACCGGGTTCGCGGCCGGTGACGAGCGTGTCCCGGAGGGGGAAGGAATCGATCGGTTGCCCGCTGGCGTTCACCCGGTACACCACCATCTGTGTGATGTCCTCGTCACGGTATTCGTTGGAGTCAGGGATCGCCGCGTAGATGTAGGCATTGTCCTCACCCAGGAAGGCCTTGTTGATCTTGACGTAATGCACCGAATCGCGCATGTTCAGCAGGCCATAGACAATGGTCACGTCCTTGTAAGGCGCATTGATATCGAGTTCGGTGCTGCAGCCGGCCATGGTGGCGGCTGCCATGAGGAGGAGGAGGTGACGTCGCATCGGGGACCTTGTCCGATAGGGACCGGACGGGGACGCCAAATATAGCCGGATGTGGCCAGCTACCGGGCCTCAACGGGGAACGGCCGGGACCGGAGGGGAAGCGGCGGTGCCATCGGTCCGGTTGGCGCTAAGGGTGGGGGCGTAGCTTTGCCGGGAACGGCAGCGGCCGGTCAACCCCCAAGCCATGAGCACCAACCTGAAGGAGGTGAAACGCGTGACGACCCACGTGCTGCAGGAGATGAAGTTGTCCGGCACCCCGATAGCGATGCTGACGGCCTATGACTTCAGCCTCGCCCGGCTGGTTGATGCCGCTGGCATCGATGTGATCCTGGTGGGCGACAGTGCCAGCAATGTGATGGCCGGGCACGAGACCACGCTGCCCATCACCTTGGACCAGATGATCTACCATGCCAGCAGCGTGGTGCGTGGATGCCATCGGGCGCTCATCGTGGTGGACCTGCCCTTCGGCACCTACCAGGGGAATAGCAAGGGGGCCTTGAACAGTGCCATCCGCATCATGAAGGAGAGCGGTGCTCACGCCGTGAAGCTGGAGGGTGGCCGCGAGGTGCTGGGTTCCGTTGAGCGGATCCTCACGGCCGGTATACCGGTCATGGGCCATCTCGGTCTCACCCCACAGAGCATCTACAAGTTCGGCACCTATGTGGTGCGGGCCAAGGAGGAGGCCGAGGCGCAGCGTTTGCGTGAGGATGCCAAGTTGCTGGAGGAGGCCGGTTGCTTTGCGCTGGTGCTGGAGAAGATCCCCGCGAAGCTCGCCGAGGAGGTGGCCAGCAGTGTGTCCATTCCGGTGATCGGCATCGGTGCGGGCCGCGGGGTGGACGGCCAGGTGCTGGTGCTGCACGACATGCTCGGCATCAACACCGAGTTCCGGCCCCGGTTCCTGCGGCGTTACGCGGACCTGCATACGGTGATCACGGGAGCGGTGTCGTCCTATGTGGCCGATGTCCGGTCCAAGGACTTCCCCAATGCCAGTGAGCAGTACTGAGCCGCGGCCAGCGCCGGTCGTGCTGCACCAAGGGCCTTATCTGGCCGTGGTGAACAAGCCAGCAGGCATGCCGGTACAGTCCGATCCCTCCGGCGACCCGGACCTGCTGTCCTGGGCGCGAAAGGCCTTGGGTTCACCGGACCTCGAACTGGTGAACCGGCTGGACCGGCCGGTCTGCGGCCTGGTGGTGCTCGCGAGTGGCGCCACGCTCAGCGCGTTGAACAACGCCTTCCGCGACCACCGTGTGCGCAAGCTGTACCGGGCCGTGGTGGAGGGTGTGGTGGGTCCCGAAGAGCATGTGCAATTGGAACATGCGATCGTGCACGACACCCGGTCGCACAAGGCGCGGGCCGTCGCAGGCCCGGCAGCGGGTGCGCGCACGGTGCGGTTGCAGGTGCGCGTGCTGGGCCGGTCGGAACGCTACACCCTCGTGGAACTGGAGCCCGACGGCGGCGCCTTTCATCAGATCAGGGTCCAGTTGTCCGGTTGGGGGCATCCCATCAAGGGCGATGTGAAGTACGGTGCTCGACGTGGCGAGAAGGACCGCAGCATTGCGCTCCAGGCCGCCTCCGTCACGCTACCGGGTACCTCCGATGGCCCCCAGCTTACTGTGGAGTTACCGCTGCCGGAGCAAGGTCCCTGGCGTCTGTTCAGGTCGAACTGAAGCGGGATGCTTTTGGTGGACGTGGCAAGGAGGGCTATTTTCCTGCCGCCAACCTCCCCACCATGCTTCGTACTGCTGGTCTTCTTTTGCTCACCCTGGCGTTGCGTCCAGCGGTGGCCCAGGTGCTGCTCAGCGACAGCCTCATGCTGACCTACACCACCGAGGAATTGGTGGACTGGGGAGTGGGGAACGCCACGAACGGCGTGGAGATCCATCGGCTCCGGTATGCCACGGTGGATCCGTTCGGTGCGCCGACCACCGCCAGCGGGGCCTTGGTGCTGCCGTTGACGGATTGTGTGTTCCCGCTCGCAGCCTACTGCCATGGGACCATCCTGGACCGGGAGGATGTGCCATCGCGGCTGAGCAATGAGATCGTGGTGGGCTATTTCCTCGGGGGCACGGGCTATGTGGCCGTGCTGCCAGATTACCTCGGTCTCGGCGATGGCCCTGGTCCGCATCCCTACATGCATGCGCGTTCCGAGGCCACGGCCACCATTGACATGCTCCGCGCGGCACGTGAGTTCTGTGCAGCGCGTAATGTGGAGCTAAGCGGGCAGCTATTCCTGGTGGGCTATTCGCAGGGTGGCCACGCCTGCATGGCCACGCACCGGATGATCCAGGAGGAATTGAGCGAGGAGTTCTCGGTGACCGCCAGCGCACCATGCAGTGGTCCGTACGATGTAAGCGGTGTGCAGGCCCAGGCCATGGTGGATACCGTGCCCTATCCTGCGCCCTACTACCTGCCTTATGTGCTCTTTTCCTACGGTCATGCCTACCCAGGTTTGTATGGGAACATCAGCGAAGTGATCGAGGAACCATGGGCCACCTTGCTTCCACCCTTGTTCCAAGGCAACAATGGCTCGGGTGCAGTGGATGCCGTGATGCCCGAGGTGCCGAGTGTCATCCTGGTGGACAGTGTGCTGGAGGCCTTCAGCAACGACCCGGACCATTACTTCCGGGTGGCCCTTCGGGACAACGATGTGTACGACTGGGCACCGCAGGCCCCGGTGCGCATGGTCTATTGCGAGAGCGACAGCCACGTGTTCCACGAGAACAGCCTCGTTTGCCGGGACAGTATGCTGGCCAATGGCGCCGTGAACGTGCAGGCGGTGAGCGCCGGCGCTGACTTCGATCATGGCGATTGCGCCTTCCCTGCGCTGCTTGGCTCGAAGAACTGGTTCGATACCATGAGGTGGCCGTGCTCGCTGAGCAGCGTGGATGAGGTGGAGCAAGTGCAGTGGAGCGTGCACCCCAATCCGGCCCAGGACCGCATCATGATCTCCTCCTTCCGGGAGATGGATGGTCGTATGGGCTGGCGGTTGTTGCTGGCCGATGGCCGGCTTATGGGTTCCGGTGAAGTGGTGATACAGAACGGGACCTCCTCGCTGGAGCTTCCCGCCGGGCTGCATGGTCCCTGTTTCCTCCAGGTGCAGGGCGAGCACAGCACCACCGTGCTGCGGCTGGTGGTGGAATGATCCCACTACAGCGGGTCCACGTCGGTGACCAGTTGCACGGGTGCGTGCAACGGATCGCCGAAAACACGGTCGATCGTGGCGCTCACGAACTGCTTCTCCGTGTGGTGCGCACTGCGGCGGACCTTGATGAGCAGTTTGCGCAGATGGCGGTCGCGGATGCGGGATACGAGCGGGATGTCCGGACCGAGCACACGCTCACCCAATCCCTCCCGCAGGGCCGTGGCCAGCACCAGCGCGGTGGCCGCCACACGTTCCTCCGACCGGTGCTTCAGGGTGAGCTCGATGAGGCGTGTGAAGGGCGGATAGCCGTGTAGCTGGCGTTGTTGGATCTCGCGCTGGTACATGCCCTCCACATCGTGGCGCACGACCAGGTCCAGCACGGGGTTGTTCATATCCATCGCCTGGATGATCACCGTGCCCGCCTGCTGACGACGCCCTGAGCGGCCCGCCACCTGCGCCATCAATTGGAAGGCCCGTTCATGTGCCCGGAAGTCGGGGAAACGCATCAATAGATCGGCATTCAGGATGCCGACCACGCTGACATGGTCGAAATCGAGGCCCTTGGTCACCATCTGGGTGCCCACCAGGATGTCGATACCCCCTTGTCCGAAACTGGTCAGCAGCCGGTCCATGGCGTGTTTGCCGCGCATGGTGTCCTGGTCCATGCGGCCGATGCGTGCATCCGGGAACAGTTCGGCCAGTTCCTCCTCGATCTTTTCCGTACCGAATCCGAGCATGCGCAGCCTCGGACTACCGCAATGGCCACAGGCGGTCGGCGGCGTGTAGTGCCTTCCACAATAATGGCACCGGAGCTGGTGCAGCTGTTTGTGGTAGGTGAGGCTCACATCGCACTGGTCGCATTCGGGCACCCATCCGCAGGTCTCGCATTGCCACACCGGCACATAACCCCGTCGGTTCTGGAAGATGATGGCCTGTTCGCGGCGGTCGAGGGCCTGCTGCACGGCATCGACGAGCGTGCTGCTGAAATGCCCGCGCATCGTGCGGCGGCGTTGGGCATCGCGCAGGTCCACGCGCAGGACGTGGGGCATGGCCACATCGCCGAAGCGCGTAAGCAGTTCCACGAGCCCGTATTTACCGGTGCGGGCGTTGTGATGGCTTTCGAGGGCGGGCGTGGCCGAGCCCAACAACGTCTTTGCCTGGTGCAGGCCCGCGAGCACAATGGCCATGTCCCGTGCATGATAGCGGGGCGCCGGGTCGTGCTGCTTGTAGCTGGGGTCGTGCTCCTCGTCCACCACGATGAGGCCGAGGTCGCGGAAGGGGAGGAAGAGCGCTGACCGCGCGCCCACCACGATCGGTGGGGGGGCATCGCCCTGGGCCATGCGGAGCCACAGCGCGGTGCGTTCATGCTGGGCCATGCGTGAGTGCGACACGGCGATGCGGTCGCCGAAGCGCTCCCGCAGGCGCGCGATGATCTGCGTGGTGAGGGCGATCTCGGGCAGCAGGTACAGCACCTGTCGCCCGCTGTCCACCATCTCCTGGATCAGGGTGATGTAGAGCTCCGTTTTACCGGATGAGGTCACGCCGCGGAGCAGCACCACGTCCTTCCCTGCAAAGCCTGCCTTGACTGCGCGGATCGCCTCGGTCTGTGCGGGGGACAGCACCGGTGGTGGTTTGGATGCGGCATCATCGGCCGGCACCCCCGCTTCCCGCTCGTAGGTGGCGAAGAGACCCTTGTCCAGGAGCCCCTTGAGCACCGGTCCTGTGGCGCCGGCCGCACGCAGCAGTGCGTTGCGTTCCACCTCGCGCGGATCGCTGCCCAGACAGCGGCTCAGCTCGATGTACCGCATCAGCAGGTGCAATTGCTTCGGCGCCTTTTCCAAGCGGTCGAACCACCCGTGCAGCACGGCTTCCTCGCCCTGGCCCTGTGCCAGCCGCACGTAGGTCACCATGCGCGGTTTCCAGGTATCCTTCAGTTCCTCTTCCAACTGCAGCGCGCCCTGGTCCATCAGGTTCTTCACCACCGGCATCGGGTCCTTCAGGCCCAGCAGTTCGCCGGCCTCCTCCAGGGTCACCACGTTGCGGTGCTCCAGTGCATCGAGCAGTATGCCTGCCCTTCGGCGGACCACCGGGTCCTGCACATGATCGGGGTTGGCCACCAGGCGGGTCTCGCTGCTCAGTGCCAGCTGTGCCGGCAATGCGGCGATCATCACTTCACCCAGGCTGCATAGGTAGTGCTCCGCCATGCGGTCCCAGAGCTCGAGCTGGATGGCATTCACCACGGGTGCAGTGTCCAGCGCTCCCAGGGCGGATCTGACGGTGCGGTAGGTGGGCGCCTCCTGGTGCACGCGCTTCACCACGCCGCCGTACAGCTTCCGACCGCGTCCGAACGGCACAGAGACCCGCATGCCGGGCCGCACGGGCGGTAGCGCATCGGGCCACGCGTAGGTGAACACACCCGGCACGGCCAGCGGAAGGATCACATCGATGTACGTGGGCATTGGACCCGGCAAAGTTGATCCATCCTGCGCAGGACAGTGATCGTCATGGTCGTGTCGATCGCGGTAAGGTGCAGGGCAGTGCAGGCAGCGTCCGCCCCCACCATGGGCGTCCTAAGGGCATGAACCGAGTGAACGACAAGAAAAGGGAGGGCGTTGTGCCCGCCGAGGGGGCGATGGTTCCGGATGAGGTATACGACCGGGCCACCCCACGTTGGGAGGCGTATTACCGGAGGACCAGGAGCACGATACGCTTCCCGCGCTATTACCGCCGCGATGTGAACTGGTAGGCCGCTGCTGGTCTTCGGTTGACGATCGCGTGTTGACAGAACCACCGGGCGGCGCGCGGCCCGGAAAGGGCGGTTCCTACCTTGCCCGGGCGCTCCCTGATGAACCCGAAGAGCGCGACCATGCAGAGCTCTTCGCGTACCACCACCGCCATCATTTTCCTTGGTGGCCTCTTCTTCCTGTTCGGCTTTGTCACCTGGATCAACGGACCGTTGATCAGCTACCTGAAGATCATTTGTGAGTTGCGGTCCGGTGCCGAGCCGTTCTATGTCACATCAGCGTTCTACATCGCCTATTTTGTCACTGCCCTGCCCATGGCCAGGGTGTTGCTGCGCACGGGCATGAAGCGGGGAATGATGTACGGCCTGTGGACGATGGCCCTGGGAGCAGTACTGTTCATTCCGGCTGCCGAAGCACGCTCGTACGGCCTTTTCCTGGCCGGTCTCTTTGTGATCGGCACCGGACTTTCACTGCTGCAGACGGCCAGCAATCCCTACATCACGGTGGTGGGGCCGATCGACAGTGCGGCTGCCCGGATCAGCGTGATGGGCATCTGCAACAAGCTGGCCGGAGTGGCGGCCCCTATGATGTTGGGCGCGGTGCTGCTGGACGACGCCGATGCGCTGCAGCAGCAGCTGGCCACCCTGCGAGGGGAGGCGCTCTCCGCCCGCTTGGACGAGGTGGCCGCCCGGGTGGTGCAGCCCTATGCCATGATGGCCGCCGTGCTCTTCGGCCTGGGCTTGCTCGTGCGGTTCGCGCCGTTGCCTGACCTGGACCCCGAGGTGGATGCCGGCACGGAGACGGGTGACGACCGAAGTGTACTTTCCTTTCCCAACCTGGTCCTCGGTGTGGCGGCCCTGTTCCTGTACGTGGGGGTGGAGGTGATCGCGGGGGATACGATCCCCAGCTATGGCGAGTCGCAGGGCATGGCCCTTTCCGAGGCGAAGCACCTGACCAGCTGGACCCTGATGTCCATGGTGACAGGGTACATCTTGGGCATCCTGGCCATTCCACGGCTCATCTCGCAATCGACCGCGTTGCAGCTTTCGGCTGGTCTGGGGGTCCTTATCGCGCTTGCTGCATTGTTCCTGGAAGGTCAGGCCTCGGTGGCCTGCATCGCGCTGCTGGGGCTGGCCAATGCCCTGATGTGGCCTGCGATCTGGCCGTTGGCCATCGAAGGCCTGGGACGGCATACGAAGACGGCCAGTGCCTTGCTCATCATGGCCATTGCGGGAGGTGCCGTGCTCCCTCCGATCTACGGCGCGCTGGCGGGAATGTCGAACATCGGCCCTCAGCAGGCCTATTGGCTGTTGATCCCCTGCTACCTCTTCATCGGTTGGTATGCCCTTCGTGGTTCGCGCGTCCGCCGCTGGGCAGCGTCCGCTGGTTAGTGGCCCGCTGCTGTTGAAAACTGGCGGTTCTGGTCAAGATGCCCGCCAATGCGCGCGGTTACCTTCGACGCCTGACGAACCGTTCCGCATGCCCATGGTCCATTCCTTCCGTTCGCCTGTGGTCCTCGGCCTTGGCCTTAGTATGTTGCTGACCGCTTGTGGTGGCCCGCAACCTGCAGAGGACCAGCAGCCGCAGGCCGACAGCCTAGCCACCGACACCCTCAATGGCGACAACGAGCTGGTCTCCGTCGGTGGCCGCTTGTTCAGCATCCCCTCCCCGGTGCAGACGGCCTTTGCCATCCGCAAGGCGGGTCTCGCCTACCGCAAGGACCTGACAACACCGCTGGAGAAAGGGGAGTCCCTGACCACCAGGACGGCGCGGGCCGCCGCACTCGGGATGTATGGAGCCGACCTGGCTTATGTTACTGTGCACCGCGATGGGCAGCGGGCCATGGCCACCATGCAGGCCATCGAGAAGTTGGGCAACTCCCTGGAGCTGTCCAATGCCTTCGACAAGTCCCTGCTGGACCGCTTCAAGTCCAACCTGGGCAGTGAGGACAGCCTGCTCCGCTTCAGCGGTGTGGCTTTTCGCGCGGCCGACCGTTACCTGAAGAGCAATGATCGCAACGATGTGAGCACGCTGGTGCTGGCCGGAGGCTGGGTGGGGGCGCTCCATCTCACCCTGTCGGATCCCGCCTCGCTCAAGGACCAGGGCATGGTGGACCGCATCGGCGACCAGAAGGCCTCCCTGGATGCCATCGTGGAACTGATGGACGCCCACGTGAAGGACCCCGAGGCCGCCGCGCTGAACACGGCCCTGAAGGAGCTGCAGGCCAGCTTCGCGGGCATCCAGCGCTCCTACAGCTTCCAGCAGCCGGTAACGGATGCGGCCAAGCGCACCACCTTCATCAACAGTACCAGCACCGTGACCATCCCAGCCGGTGTGCTGGAGGCCATCACCAAGCAGACCGCGGCCATCCGCGCCATGATCCTCGCCTGACCATGCTTCATCGGAATATCATCCCCTCCATGTGCGCCTTTGGCCTGGTCATGGGCCTGGCCTTCGGAGCCAACGCACAAAGCCTCTGTGAGCCCATCGCTACGCGTTGCGAGCAGCACATCACCTCCCAGTACATCCCCGATGGCCAGTTCTACCGGGCCTTGCTCCAGGGGGACGAGGTGGCCGAGTTCAACCTGACCCTGTTCGGCGGTACCACCTACCGGGTGGCGGCCTGCAGCGGTGAGGCTGACGGCATCCTCATCTTCAGTGTCTACGACAAGGATCGCAACCTGCTCTTCACCAACAAGGACCACAGCAACGCCCCCTTCTGGGACCTGGCCGTGGCCAGCACGCTGGATGTGACCGTGGAAGCCTCGATCGATCCCGCGAAGGCCGGCAGTGGCTGTGCGGTGATGCTCATCGGCTTCAGGAAGTAGACGGCACGCTCACGCAACCTTCCGGCGCCCCTCCCGTAAAGAGGGGCGCTTTTTCATGTTCGAAGGGAAGGACGCATGAGCGAGAAGATACTCAAGGCCCTGTTGCAGTTGTTCGCCATCATCGCCAAAGGCGAGGCGGTGGCCGAGGGTGCGCGTCCAGAGAACGCAGCTCCCCTGGAGCGATTCCTGCGCAAGCAGTTCAGTCCGGAGGTGGCCGCCGCCCACATGGTGCGTTACCAGACCTTCGTACAGGCGTTCCACGCCAGCGGCGGGCAGAGCCGCAGCGGCCGGAAGCGCACCTCGCTCAACTCGGTGAAGGTCCTGAAGATCTGCACCCAGGTGAACGAGGAATTGAACCAGCGCCAGAAATTCGTGGTGCTGGTGCACTTGTTGGAGTTCATCCATGCCGACGGCGTGGCCAGTGAGCAGGAACTGGAGTTCGTGAGCACGGTGGCCGAGACCTTCAACATCGGTGCGGAGGATTTCACCCGCTGCCTGCAGTTCGTGAACGGCGATCGCGCCCTGCGGGAGGATGCGCCACATCTGCTCTACGTGGATGCTGCCGTGGAGGCGTCCTTCGATCAGGCGCGCCACCTGCATGCCCACGGCCTGGACGGAGACCTGCGCGTGCTGCACGTGCCCAGTGTGAGCCTCTATGTGATGCGCTACACCGGCCACGGTGAGGTGCTGCTGAACGGCCAGCGCATGAGCCCCGGCAGCCACTACGTGCTCTCCAACGGCAGCAGCATCCGACCGCCGAGCGGAGTGCCCATCTATTACAGCGACATCATCGGGGCGTTCATGAACCGGTCGGGCAGGTCCCGCATCGTGTTCAAGGCCGATGGCATCGAGTATACATTCCCCAATGGCAAGCCGGGTCTCCATGAACTGAACATGGCCGAGACCGGTGGCAAGCTCATCGGCATCATGGGGGGGAGTGGCAGCGGTAAGAGCACGCTCCTCAATGTCCTCAATGGCAACCTCGTGCCCAGCCAGGGCCGTGTGACCATCAACGGCATCGATGTACACCGCGACCGTGACCGCATCCGCGGGGTGATCGGCCATGTGAGCCAGGATGACCTGCTCATCGAGGAGCTCACTGTCTACCAGAATCTCTTCTTCAACGCGAAGCTCAGCTTCGGCGACCTGGACGACAAGGGCATCCATGAGCGCGTGCTGCGCATGCTGCAGAGCCTGGGCCTCTACGAGACCAAGGACCTGAAGGTGGGCAGTCCGCTGGAGAAGACCATCAGTGGCGGTCAGCGCAAGCGCGTGAACATTGCCCTTGAACTCATCCGCGAGCCCAGCGTGCTGTTCGTGGACGAACCCACCAGTGGCCTGAGCTCACGCGATTCAGAGAACATCATGGACCTGCTCAAAGAGCTGGCGCTCAAGGGCAGGCTGGTCTTCGTGGTGATCCACCAGCCTTCGTCGGACATCTTCAAGCTGTTCGACCGGCTGCTGCTGATGGACCAGGAGGGCCACCCCGTTTACTATGGCGACCCTGTGGATGCCGTGGTGTACTTCAAGCGCGTCACCGGGCAGGTGAACAGCGACGTTGGCCAGTGCGGGGCCTGCGGCAATGTGAACCCCGAGCAGATCTTCAACATCCTCGAGGCCAAGCTGGTGGACGAGTATGGCAACGAGACCGACCAGCGACGCATCAGTCCGGAGGCCTGGAACGAGGTGTTCAGGGCTCAGATGGAAGGGCGCATGGCCCAGGTTCCGGAGGAGCGCACCGTGCCGAAGAGCACCTTCACGGTGCCCAACAAACTGCGGCAGGTGCAGGTCTACTTCAAGCGCGACCTGCTGAGCAAGCTGGCCAACACGCAGTATGTCCTCATCAACCTGGTGGAGGCGCCGGCGCTCGCGTTCATCATGTCGTTCTTCCTGCGCTACTACCGTACCGGTCATGGCACGACCGGGGAGTACATCTTCCGCGAGAACGACAACCTGCCCCAGTACCTGTTCATCGCGGTGATCGTGGCGCTCTTCCTTGGATTGACCGTGAGCGCCGAGGAGATCATCCGCGACCGGAAGATCCTGCAGCGCGAGAAGTTCCTGGACCTGAGCTGGCTCAGCTACCTGGTGAGCAAGGTGGGGCTCATGTTCCTGATCTCCGCCATCCAGACATTCCTGTTCGTGCTGGTGGGGAACACGGTGCTCGGCATCGAGGACCTCACCTCCATGCACTGGCTGCTGCTCTTCAGCACCTCCTGTTTCGCCAATGTGCTGGGGCTTAACGTAAGCGCCAGCTTCAACAGCGCCAAGGTCATCTACATCATGATCCCGGTGCTGATCATCCCTCAGCTGCTCTTCAGCGGTATCATCGTCAAGTTCGACAAGCTGCATCCGTGGTTCGCCTCTGAACGAAGCGTGCCCTGGATCGGCAACATCATGGCCTCGCGCTGGGCCTACGAAGGTCTGGCGGTGAGCCAGTACATGTGGAATCCCTACGAGCGGCAGTTCTATGAGTTCGATCGCCGCATGAAGACCGCCAACTGGAAGAAGGACCTGTGGGTACGTGAATTGGAGAACGCGCTGGGCAATGTGCGGCGTGGGCTGGATGGGCACGGCGAAGAGGCCGGGACCAGTCATGATCTGGCCTTGTTGCGTGCCGAGCTCACCAAGGAGACCGCCAGCCTCAAGGGGTTCAGCCTGCCCGTGCTGGACCAGTTGACACCCGACCGCGTTGATCACGGTGTGTTGGACCGTGTGGAGGATGCCCTGCGCACCTTGACACACCACTACCGCACGGCCTACAAGGAGGCCGAGGCTGGCAAGGAACGGCTGATCACCCAGCTTACTTCCACGCCCGAGTTGCGCAAGGCCTACTTCGAGCGGTTGGACAGTTACCGCAACGAGAGCCTAGCCGAGGTGGTGACCAACAAGAACGATGTGAACGTGATCGTGGAGTACAAGGGCGAGCTCGTGCAGAAGAACGACCCCATCTATTTGGAGCCCGTTTCAGCAGGGTTCTTCGGGGCCCAGTTCTATGCGCCGTCGAAGTGGCTTGCCGGGCAGCGCATCCCCACCCTGTGGGCCAACGCGCTCGTGCTCTGGGGTATGTCGCTGCTGCTGGCGATCGCGCTGTATGCGGATCTGTTCCCACGCCTCATCCGCCTGATGCCCCGCGTGGGTCGCAGGCCGGCGCAGGGTTGATCCGGCCCTGCGCCTACTTGTCGTCCACCTCCTCGATCTGGACCATACGGAAGGGCACGTTGATGATGCCCGCATAGTCCTCGCCGGCTTCCAACATGTCCTCGTCGTCCACCTCGTAGTGCCAAAGCACGGCGACCTCGTTACCGGCGGCTCGTATCGATTCCAACTTCTTGAACACGTCCAGGATGCACTTCGAGGAGCTGGTGTTGAAGTACTCCAACTGCACGTGCAGGGCGGTCTTCTGGCGCGGGTTGCGGCCGTAGCGGTCGATCCAGTCGATAAGGGGCTTGTAGAAATCGATCGAGTTCTCCGGGATCGAACGGCCCTTGAGCTCGAGCAACCCGGTCTCGGGGTCGAAATGCACGTGGGGCGTCTTGGCGGATCCTTCGAGGAGCAGCGCGTCCATGGTTGAGGGTCTAGGGGGTCACGTTCACGTTAAGGCTGAAGAAGGCGTTGTCCTTGTCGTATGGCACGAAGCCATACTCCAGCTTGCCTCCGCTCTTGCGGGCGATGTCGATCATGCCCAATCCACCGCCGCCTTTGGTGCTGAACTGTCCATCGGCCAGTGTCTCGCGGTACAGGTCGCGCAGTTCATCGGGGCCAAGGGTGTTGATGCGGTCCAGGTGCACCTTCAGATGGCCCACATCGGTGGCGGCCATGAAGTTGCCGGTGAGCACGGAGTAGCCCTGCTGGTTCTGGGCGATCATCACCACGCCATGCGGCTCACGCGTATGGATGGCCTGTCCATCAGCCAGCTTGAGATGAGCGTTGTGGTGGAACAGGTTCTGCAGGCATTCGGTCACCACGTTGAACACCCGCTTCCGTACCCGGTGGTCCGGTTCGATCGCCTGCATCTTGCGTTCCACCAGCCCGAGCAGGGCGGTGATGAGGTCCTCCGTCAGGCTGCCCTTGAAGGAGATCATCACCCGCTGGCGCTCGAGTTCGTCGTAGAGGTCGTGTATGCGGTCGAGCATGCAGATGACTTCGGCCGCTTGGGCCGATACACAAAGCAAGGGGTGGGGGATGGCCCCTTGGGATGGAGGGGGGGCGAGTTATCCACGGAATTGTCAACCCGCTGGCCGGGGTTACTTTCGCCGTCCTTTCAGGAAGACCATGGCCTGGTATCGCGAATGGTTCGGCACCCGTTATTACAGCCTGCTCTACGGGCACCGGGATGAGCAGGAGGCCTGCGCTTGGGTGGACCTGCTGCTCGGCCGCTGGGAGCTGCCAGCCGGTTCTCGTGTCCTGGACATGGCCTGCGGCCGTGGAAGGCATGTGCAGTGGTTCGTACGCAGGGGGCTCCGGGTCACAGGCATCGACCTGGATGCGGCCAGCATTGCGGAGGCCCGCGCGCTGGTGCCCGAGGCCGACCTGCGGGTGCACGACATGCGCCAGCCCTTGGAAAGCGACCATTACGATGCGGCCTGCTGCCTCTTCACCAGTTTGGGCTATTCAGTGGACCGTGCCGATGACCTGCGCGTGTTCCAGGCGGCTTTTCAGGCACTCCGCCCGGGCGGTCGCTTCGTGCTGGATTTCATGAACACCCCCAGGGTGGTGGAAGCCCTGGTACCGGTCGAGGTCTTCGAACGGAACGGCGTGCGGTTCACCGTGCGCCGGATGCTGGCCGACGGTGCGATCATCAAGCGCATTGAGGTGGAGGACGGTGCCTACCAAGGGCAGTTCGAGGAACGTGTGGCAGCATGGAGCCCTGGCGAGCTCGATGCCATGGCCCTGGCTGCAGGGTTCCAGATCAATGACCGTACCGACGGGCCCGATGCCGCTCCGTTCGACCCCGCCAGCTCTTCCCGTTACGTCCTTTGGATGCGCCGCCCCGTCTGATGTCACCGATCGTGGCCATAGCCTTCTTCGCCGTGCCATTGGTGGCCGGTGCGTTGGTACGATGGATGCGACCGGATGCCCGCTGGCTGCGGCTGCTTCTCTCGTTCAGTGGGGCCTTCCTGTTGGCGGTGGTGTTCCTCCACATGCTGCCCGAACTGTATGAGGAGGCCGGAGCGTCCATCGGTGCCTGGGTGCTGGGGGGATTCCTGTTGCAGGTGGTGCTGGAGTTCTTCAGTCATGGCATCGAGCATGGCCACATGCATGTGCATGGCACGGGCGGCAAGGCGCTACCGTTCCTCACCCTCGCCAGCCTCTGCATCCACTCGTTCGCAGAAGGCATGCCATTCGCCGATCCCGATGTCGCCTCCAATACGCCGTTCCTGACCGGGGTGCTCCTCCACAAGATGCCGATGGCCGTGGCCTTGGCGACGGTACTTCAACGCTCAGGGGCCGGTATGGGTCGCTCGTGGTTGTTGTTGACGGTCTTCGCACTGGCCGCTCCACTAGGCATGCTCGCCGGCACCCTCATCGGTGGGCCTGGGCATCATGGTCTGGATGGCATGCTGGCGCTGGCCATCGGGATGCTGCTGCACATCAGCACCACGATCATCTTCGAGAGCGCGCCCGAGCACCGGTTCAACGCCCAGCGGTTCGCTGCTGTGATCGTGGGCACCCTGCTCGGAGCCCTCACCATGCATTGATCTTTTTTTTAGGAATGGCATACCAAGTCTCATCGCATCGCGTTACTTTGCAGTACAAAGTACTTTGAGAATGGTGAACGAGCATCTCGATGAACTGGCCCGCATCCGCGGGTTGATGGACCGCAGCACGCGTTTCCTGAGCCTGAGCGGATTGAGCGGCGTGATCGCCGGCACGGCGGCCCTGGTCGGGGCATTCCTCGCCCGGAAGCACTACCTCGATCTGCTCTGGTCGGAGCGGATGGACAGCTACACCTACATGGATGGGCCATCACTGCTCGATGCCGGGCGATGGAATGAGCACCTGGTGTTCCTGTTCGTGGATGGGATGGCCGTGCTGCTGGTGGCGATCACTGGTGCGCTCTGGTTCACCTGGAGGCGTGGGCGTCGCACTGGACAGGGTCTCTGGGATGCCAGCGCCCGTCGGATGGTGGTGAACCTGCTGGTGCCACTTATGGCCGGGGGGCTTTTCTGTTTGTCCCTGCTGCAGTATGGCGCACTGGACATGGTCCCGCCAGCCACACTGGTGTTCTATGGACTTGCGCTGCTGAACGCGTCCAAGTACACCCTGGATGAGATCAGGTGGTTGGGCGTGAGCGAGATCGTGCTGGGCCTGGTGGCCTCCTTCTGGACCGATGCAGCGCTGTTGTTCTGGGCCCTTGGCTTCGGGGTGTTGCACATCTTCTACGGAGGGTTGATGTACCTGCGTCACGAGCGGAACGTGACCACTGAGGAAGAGGCATGATCGACCGGTTGAACAAGGCGTTCGAGAGCCGTGTCCGCCTGGGCATCATGGCCGTGCTCGTGGTGAACGATTTCGTTGACCATGCGCGGTTGAAGGAATTGCTCGGGGTCACCGACGGCAACCTGGCCAGTCATCTTGCCGCGCTGGAGGAGCTGAAGTACGTGACCGTGCGCAAGCGGTTCGTGGGCAAACGCCCCAACACCAGTTACAAGGCAACAGCGGGTGGCCTGCGTGCGTTCCGCCAGCACCTCGACGCCATCGAACAGCTCGTACCCAAGAACCCCGATCCCCATGCTTGAACCGACCAAGGACCTGCGCACCCGATGGGGCGCCCTGCTCATTGTGCCCTTCTCAGCCCTCCTGTTCGATCGCCTGTTCTACGAGGCGGACCTGGGTCTGAACCTGCTGCTGTTCGCTGGGCTCGTGGTGGGCATTCTGGTCCTCGAGCGCGGGCCGGCCGCGCTGTCCCTGCCAGCCCGGGTGGCCTTGTTGGGAATGCTGTTGTCCGCCGCGATGGTGGTCGTTCATGGCAGCGTCCTGGCCAGGATGTCCACCCTGGTCAGCCTGGTCCTGGGGAGTGCGTTGGCGCAGGAGCCACGCATGCGAAGCCTTTTCTACGCGGCACAGCGGGCGATGCACAACCTCCTGAACGTTCCCACTTCCGGCTGGGATACGCTCGGCACCTTGCTGCGTGGTCGCAAGGGTGAGCGCACGCGTACCGGATGGGGCCGGATCGTGATACTGCCCGTGCTGGTGGCCATCGTGTTCTTCCAGATGTACCGGGTGGGCAATCCGCGGTTCGACGCGCTCACGGCGGGATTCCTGGACGGGCTATGGAACGTGCTGGGCGACCTGCTCTCCGAGATCTTCACGGCCCACACGATCTTCTTCCTGTTCGCGCTGCTGAGCTGCGCTGCACTGTTGCGGAGCCATGTGCATCCGCTGGTGCTGCAATGGGAACAGCGTTGGACCGACCAATTGCTGCGGGTCCGTGTGCGCCGACCGCACTGGCTGGCACCACTGTCGATGAACGCGCTGGACCGCGAACGCCGCATGGGCCTTGTGCTGCTGATCATCGTGAACCTCCTCTTGTTGGTGGTGAACATCATCGACATCAATTGGGTATGGTTCGGTTTTACGGTGCCTGCCGACTTCAGCCTGAAGCAGTTCGTCCACGAGGGGACCTGGGCGCTCATCTGGAGCATCCTGCTGAGCATGGTGGTGATCCTCCACCTCTTCCGCGGCAACCAGAACTTCTTTGCGCGCAACAGGGACCTCAAACGGCTCGCGCTGCTGTGGGTGGCCCAGAACTTCATCCTCGGGGTATCCGTCTTCCTGCGCAACTACCACTACATCTCCTTCCACGGCCTGGCCTACAAGCGCATCGGGGTCATCGTCTTCCTTGCCCTGGTCCTGGTCGGCCTTGTCACGCTGTACATCAAGGTCCGTGAACCGCGCAGCTTCTTCTACCTGGTGCGGGTGAACGCCTGGGCGGTGTTCGTGGTGATGGTGGGGGCCTCGTGCGTGGATTGGGACAGCAGCATCGTGCGCTTCAACCTGCGCCACGACAATCCCGGCGAGATCGACATCGACAACTACCTCGCCATGAGCGACAAGGTCCTGCCCTTGGTCTACAGCAACTTCGACAAGGTGGAGGCCCAGATGGCCAGGCACCGCACCAACCGCGTACGCTGGGTGGAGCACCTGTACCCGGAGGAGTTCAGGGCGGCGTTGGACCGCAAGCGCGAGCGCTTCCTGTTCCGGTACGAGGAACAGGACTGGCGGAGCTGGACCTGGGCGGACCACCGCACGCACGAGGCCTTGAAGCAGGCCGGACTGGCTGTGGCCGACCAACATCCCGTAGGTCCATCGACCTTGGCAGAGGTGGGCCACCCGTGTACAATGTCCGCGGTTGAACTGCGCTGAGCCATGAAGGTGAAGATGATCCTGCCGGCCCTGGCCGAGGCGGAAAGCCCCTTCTGGCGACCGATCAAGTATTCCTTGTTCCCGCCATTGGGCTTGGCCACGCTTGCAGCCTACCTGGACCCGGACGACGAGGTTGACCTGCAGGACCAGCATGTGGAGCGTCTGCGCCTTGATGATGAGCCGGACCTCGTGGTCATCCAGGTTTACATCACCAACGCCTACCGGGCTTATGCCATCGCCGATCACTACCGGGCAAAGGGGGCTTATGTATGCTTGGGCGGACTGCATGTGACCTCGTTGCCGGAGGAAGCGGTACCCCATGCGGACAGCATCTTCCTGGGGCCGGGAGAGCACACCTTCCCCACTTTTCTGAAGGACTTCCGGGCCGGCAGCCCCAAGTCGCGCTACGAGAGCGCGGTGCGGACCTTGGAGGGGATCCCTCCGGTGCGCCGGGACCTGATCAAGCGTGATCGTTACCTCGTGCCCAACTCCATTGTGGTGTCGCGTGGCTGTCCGCATCACTGCGACTTCTGCTACAAGGATGCGTTCTTCAGTGGAGGCAAGGGCTTCTACACCCAGGCTGTGGACGCCGCGCTGGCCGAGATCGACCGGCTCCCAGGACGGCATCTGTACTTCCTCGACGACCACCTGCTCGGCAATGTGCGTTTCGCCACCGCGCTCTTTGAGGGCATGAAGGGTATGGACCGCGTATGGCAGGCGGCGGGTACCGTCGACTCCGTCCTGCGGGGCGACCTCCTGCGCAAGGCCGCTGATGCCGGATTGCGCAGCCTCTTCGTAGGCTTCGAGACCTTCAGTCCGGAGAACCTGAGGCAGAGCAACAAGAAGCAGAACCTGCAACGCGACTACGAGGCCGCTGTGCAACGCCTGCATGATCATGGCGTGATGATCAACGGCAGCTTCGTCTTCGGGCTCGATGATGATGGCCCGGATGTGTTCGCCCGCACGGTTGAATGGGGGGTGCGCAATGCGATCACCACCAGCACCTATCATGTCCTCACGCCTTATCCCGGCACCCGCTTGTTCAGTGATATGGATGCGCAGGGTCGGCTTGTGACGCGTGATTGGGACCGGTATGATACCCGTCACGTGGTGTACCGGCCCGCCAAGCTTTCGCCGGAGCAGCTCGAGGCGGGCTACTGGTGGGCCTACCGCCAGTTCTACTCGTGGCCGAACATCGTTCGGGCCAGTTTACGGCACGACAGTGCGAAGCATATGCTGAAGCACTTCGCCTACACAGCGGGTTGGAAGAAGTTCGAACCGGTGTGGAACTTCCTGATCAAGACCCGACACCTGAACGAGATGCTGCCGGTGCTCGAGGCCATCCTGGCCAAGGTGGGTATCCGGGAACCCAGGCCGGCCGCGGAGAAAAAGGTCCTTCAGCCCGTGAATGCGATCAGCTGAGCATGAACATGAACGACAACCACCGCATCCGCCGCGAGATCCGTATCTGGATCTGGTTCTTCATCGTCGCCCTGTGGGTGAGCGGCCTCACCGCCGTGCCGCTGGAATGGGGCACAGCGTGGCTTGCGAAGCTCACCTTGGAGTGGCCGGGTCCTTGGCATGCATGGGCACAGCGCAGCGCAGAGGCCATCGCGGACGTGGGGGCGAAGCACGCTTTTCTCTTCTACGGCACCGATTGGCTGGCCTTCGCCCATGTGGTCATTGGCATCGCGTTCATCGGTCCGCTGCGCGATCCCGTGCGCAACCGCTGGGTGATCGAATGGGGCCTGTGGTGTTGCCTGCTCGTACTGCCGTTGGCTTTCCTCTGGGCGCCGGTGCGTGGGATCCCGTTCTTCTGGCGCTGTGTGGACGCCTCCTTCGGGGTCCTCGGAGCCTTGCCGCTGTGGCGCGTGCACACACTGATCAAGCGACTTGAACACCCGGTAACGAACCCTTCATGAGATCCCCGATGCATACCGATCATCGTGAACTGCAGCTTGCGGCGGTCCTGCTCGCCGTGACCTGCGTGCTCGCCTTCGCCCCCGATGCCTATCTGCCCATGCTCGTCCGCTCGGGCATGCGTATCGGGGCCTGGGTCCTGCTGCTGGTCTCGCTCTGGTGTCTGTGGCGCCGGTGGTGGTGGGGCTTGGGGTCCACGACCTTGGCCTCGGTCATCATCCTGATCCACACCCAGGTGCCGGCGCTGGCGCCAACGACCCAATTGGGACATGGGTTGCGCGTGGCGCACTTCAATGTGCTGCAACCGAACCGCCAGCGGTCGGAGGTCATCGATGCGATCCTGGCCACGAACGCGGAGCTCGTGTCCGTTCAGGAGGTGGACGAGGCCTGGGCGGCGGCGTTGATCGATGGACTCGACGGGGAGTTTCCACACCACCATGTGGTCCCCCGGTCGGACTGCTACGGCATTGCGCTCTTCAGCCGCCGGCCGTTCGAGCAGGTGGCGACCTTGGAGGTCCAAGGCGCGCCGTTCATCGAGGCTGTCGTGCCTGCGGCTGAGCAGCGGGTTCGGCTGTTGGTGGTGCACGCCACCTCGCCCACGAGCCTGCGGCACCATCAACGCCGGAATGCCCAGCTCCGGGAGCTGTCCATGCTGATCGCTGACAGCCACCTTCCCACCGTGCTGGTCGGTGACCTGAACACCGTGCATTGGGATGAGGCCTTTCGCGCGCTTTGCGTTGGATCAGGTTCTCGCCCGGTGGTCCCGGCTTCGTCAAGGACCTGGCCGGCCATAGGGCCGTTGGCCCTGATCCCATTGGACCATTTACTGCTGTCGCCTGGTATGGGCTATTCGTCACTGGCCCTGTGCGATATCCCTGGCAGTGACCACCGCGGTCTGGTGGCCGATATCTTCCCCGTGGCCCCATGAGGAGCAGGACCGAACAGTGGACGTACGCCACGCTGTTCTTCATGGCCATGGCCTTTCTGGAAAGCGCGGTGGTGGTCTACCTCCGGGCCTTGTACTATCCGGAGGGGTTCCAATTTCCCCTGCGGCCAATGACAGGCGTGGTGGTGGTCACGGAGATCTGGCGGGAGGTCGGCACGATGATCATGCTCTGGACAGTAGGCGCCGTGATGGTCCGGTCCGCTCTGGAGCGCTTCGCATGGTTCTGTTATGGGTTCGGCATATGGGACCTGTTCTATTACATCTGGCTCAAACTTCTGCTGGATTGGCCGGCAACCTGGTCGGACCCCGATCTCCTCTTCCTGCTGCCCGTCCCCTGGGTCGGTCCGGTGTGGGCTCCCTGCGTGGTTTCCCTGGGCCTGATCGCACTGGCCGTCATCATGCTGAAGAAGCGCGCAGAGAATGTACGTTGGCGCCCCAGCCTCAGGACCTGGCTGCTGCTCTTTGCGGCGGTGGGCCTTTTCCTCACCGCCTTCATGCTGGACCCGGTGGCACAAGGCCTTGGCACGGGCGGGTTCATCGAGGGAACAGAGGCGCACACGGCGTCAATGTCCACGGTCATTGACAACTATGTGCCTGGTCCCTTTCCTTGGGGATGGTTCGTGGCTGGGGTGGTCGTGGGTGCCACCGGTCTTTGGTCAGCTTGGGGGCTTGACCGCCGGTGACCGCCGCCGGTGAAACCTGGCTTCACGCAACCTCGTTATAAGGCTGCGTCTACTACCATGGATACCAAACAACGGATGGTCACAGAGGCACGGCTCTTTGTACGACTGGGGCTCCTTTCTTTTCTGGGCTTCCTGTTCTACTATGCCCACTTGTTCTTCGGCCTCATGGACAATGTGGTGCTCTTCAAGACACTCGCCATCACCTTCCTGCTCGCGACGGTGCCCTTGCCGATCATCGCCATGAACAACAAGAAGATCTTCCCGGAGCTTTCCTCCAGTGGCAAGGCGGTCCTCACCATCGTCACCGGATTGCTCCTGCTCCATCACTTCCTCATGACCTTCATTTTCGTCATGTTCCTGAAGGGTGAGGCCGTGATGTGACGCACTGGGCAACATTCGGCACGTCCATTGCGTTATAGAGGCAGGTCTGGGTAAGCAGACCAGAAAGTACACCTGACCACAGGGGGCATGAGCCCCGCGGCGTTGAAAGCCCCTGTCCCGGCCCGTAAGCCGGGAGGTCGGAGACTACGAAGCCCGCCCCGTAAGGCGGGCTTCGGCATTCAAGGCTGCACGGCGGGCTTGCGGGCCCGTAGGTCTGCGTTGTAGACCAGGGCCAGGTGGATCGTGGAGTTCAGTTCCATGAGGTCCGCACCCTGCGCAGCGCCCGGCCGCTGGATGGTCTGGTACAGGTAACCGGCCAGGATGCTGAACGGCTTGCTCACCTGATAGCCGATCAAGCCTGAGAGGCGGTTCTGGTGGATGTAGTCCATCCGGCGGTCGTCGCCGAAGTTCAGGAACACCTCGTCGTACACGTTGAAGGACCAGACGCCAGGCTCCACGTTCTGACGGCCCCCGAGAGGCACCGTGAGCCAGACCCGGTAGCGGAACCGGCTCTGATAGGTGTATCGATCGAACACGCCTTGGGAAGGGTCGGAAGCGGAGGGTTCAAGCTGTGCGATGAAGCGCTCTTCCATCCGGAACCTGTGCTGGAACTTGACCCGGCCGATCGGCTGGGTGAGCTGCACCTGCTGGAACACGTGATGTTCCCAGTTCTGGAAGCGGATCGGATGGTCGCCGTACTGGTAGTTGAAGTAGTAACTGTATCCAAGGGTGAAGAGCACCTGGTCGTTCAGGTGGAAGTTCACCGCAGGGCGCAAGAGCAATTGCTGCCAGTTGACGCCAAGGTCGGCCCGCCGCCAATGCAGCTCCGTGTGCAGGCTCCACCGGTCGTGGAGGCGTTGGTCACCCCAATGCGAGACCCACAGGTTCGAATTGGGGTCGGTGACCCGCGGGGTCTGTGCATGGGCGGCATGGATGAGCAGGATGCACAGGAGGGTCAGGGTGCGCATGCGTTGTGCTCCCTTTAGCTCTTCATGTTCTCGAACTGGAGGGGAAGCTCGAGATCCTCTTGGCGGCAGAGCGCCATCACGGCCTGCAGGTCATCGATCTTCTTGCCGTTCACACGGATCATGTCGTCCATGATCTGGGGCTGCACTTTGAGCCCGCTATCCTTGATGGCCTTGATGATCTTCTTCGCCGTTTCGCGTTCAATGCCCTGCTTCACCTTGATGATCCGGTAAAGCGTCTTGCCACTCGGTGTGGGTTCGCCGCTTAGATCGTAGCTGCGCACATCCACCTTCTGCTTCCCGCTGCGCTCGAGCAGGATGTCCAGTATGGCATCCAGCTTCAGGTGGTCCTCGGTGCTCACCTTGATCGTCAGGGCCTTCTTGTCGAGCTCGATGGTGCTGTTGGTCCCGCGCAGGTCGTAGCGCGTGTCGATCTCGCGTTTCACCACGTTGATCGCATTGTCGAGCATCTGGAGGTCGACCTTGGAGAGGATATCGAAGCTGGGCATGACGGATGGGACTGTGGCGCAAAGGTCCGGTTTGATGCCATGCTTCCAAAACGAAAGGGGCGGTCCAGTCGGACCGCCCCTTTCACTGCATTGATGTGGGGTTACTTGGTCACCACCACGCGGAATTCCGAACGCTGACCATTGTCGAACTCCATGCGGAACATGTAGGTGCCATTGGCCAGGCGCTGAAGGTCCATGGTGAGGGTCTGGTCGCCACCAAGGGAGACCTTGTCCGTCATCACCAGTGCACCGCTCAGGTCGAACACCTGCAGGGTGGCCCCGCCGCTCATACCCTTGAGCGGTATGCGCAGCTCATTGGCCGTGGGGTTCGGATACGGGGTCACATCCACCGTGTTGCGCTCGTTGATCCCCACCGTGGCGGAGCCCAGCTTCACAGAAAGGGCCGAGGTGACATCGGAACCGAAGCCAGCGGGGAACCAGGTGCCGTTGTCGCTGATCACGGTCACCGGCTGGTCATCGTCCAGCTGGTTCTCGTCGTAGTTCAGGTAGGTGTCATGCCCAATGAACACGGAGTCGCTGGGCGTGAAGACGCAGAACAGGTAGCGCTCGTCGTTCTCGAGCACCACGGGCTCCTGGAAGGGGATGTACACCACTTCGTTGGCGAGGTCCTCCTCGTAGAAGTACTCGCCGGTCATGAGCAGGGCCACATTGTTGAATGCGGCGTCCGCAATGCCGGTCACAGCGTCGTTCCACTGGAGCAGTCGGGCTTCCAGCACCTGGCCGTCCATGGTTCCAGGGGCACGGAAGGTGGCGGCGGCATAAATGCCCTCGGCACGCACGCGGCTGGCATTGGGGTTCTGGAAGTGGATGCAGCTGAGGAAGTTGGGCGGCGAAGGCGTGCCACCGGGGCGGTAGAACGCATCCTGATTGGGCAGGCCCGTGGTGGGGTTGATGCGTCCGTAGGCCAGGAGCGTATCGATGGCGAAGTTGAACGAGAACTGGTTGTCGTTCGGGAAGTTCTCCTCCAGCGGCGAGTTGAGAGCGTACGTCACGTCGTAGAGTCCGGGAGCATACGATGACTGGCTGAAGGCCGGTAGCGTGAAGAACACGCTATCACCCACGGCGATGGTGGCCGGGGTGGCGGTGTTGTTGTACAGTTCTGTACCGTTCAGGCTCACCGTTGCGTTCAGGGTCACGTTCGCCTGTTCGCTGGTGCCATAATTGTGCACCCAACCGCCAAGGTTCATGCTGAACTCGGAGCCGTTCTGGGCCAACAGGGAATGGGTGGAGGTCTGCTTGGCGATCAGCACATCGCGGCTGTTCACCGAGATGTTGTTCTCGAAGATGCCCTGCACACTGCCGATGAGCAGTTCCACGTTGCCGGCGAGGATCTCATCGCGGAGCGTGACAGCCGCATCGGCCGTGATCATCACCACAGGGATGGTCACACTGGCACCGCTGGCACCTGGGCCCATGTCGATGGGTGCACCCG
>Ga0315900_10002016_pt1 | contig 31820 bp, 41 predicted proteins | sample LakEriMetagenome_FD_203521 | JGI IMG/M metagenome (GOLD analysis project Ga0315900, IMG submission 203521) | Freshwater fungal communities from buoy surface, Lake Erie, Ohio, United States - Buoy 12 MA114 | ecosystem: Environmental > Aquatic > Freshwater > Lake > Lake biofilm | place: USA: Lake...
TATATGCAAATGAAAGTAATGCTCCTCGCATCTCATCATTCATTTCATTCCAGTATGGAATCTTGGTAAGTGGTGAAAGATATTGATTTCTTAGTTGATACTCAAATAATTCATCAGCTTGTTGCTGAGTAATCTTATCTGTAATCTTAAATGGTTTGCCGTTTAAATCTTTGGTGCTTCCCCATCCAATTGTAATAGGAAGTCCACCAGTAAGAGGATCATAATATGCACTCAAATGACAACCTTCAAATTCTTTAATTAGATTGATTCCAGCTTGAGGAATTACACTGGAATCTGCAGACTTATATTCATTTCTAAATTTTTTAGCAAATTCTTCTAGAACTTTAGGTGAAGTGTTTTGCTGAAGGTATTCCCATGCATCCATTTGATGCATATATCCTTGAGTGTGCTTCGCTGCATCTGTTAATTTTATAGACATAAAAAAAGGAGGTATTGAACCTCCTGTATTTATTTACTTCAAAGAATTCCTGGGATTAATTGACCAGTGGTGAGATATGTCCCCACTGCAATTACAAATCCTAACATTGCAAGACGACCATTGAGAGTTTCTGCTTCAGGGGTAAATCCAAATTTCATTTTAGTTCTCCTAAATTAAAGGTTTTCTTCTTGTTCGGTTAGAATCACACAATCACTAGTGGGATATGCAACACAAGTTAGCACCCAACCAGCTTCAAGTTGTTCATCATCAAGGAATGATTGCTCTTCGTTGTCTACTGTACCGCTAATGAGTTTGCCAGCACAAGCAGAGCAAGCACCAGCACGGCAACTGGAAGGTAGATCAACACCTGCTTCTTCAGCAGCTTCAAGAATATATTGGTCTTCAGCACATTGAATAGTTTGTTCAGTGCCATCAGGGGATTGAAGAGTAATAGTGTAAGCCATCAGTATGTTTTAGAAAGTTGATTTACAGAATGTGCAAGTAGTACAAAAAATGCAATACTTGTTACGGTGAAAATTAGTGCGGTCATTTAGAAGATCCCGAAGAAGAAATTACCTGTGACCAGATAAGAAACAAGACCAGAAACAAAACCGACCATTGCCCAGCGCCCATTGTACTTTTCCTTTACTTGATTGGGGGTATCCATACCATAGTTTTCGTAGTACATAGTGGGTTCTTTGGCCCACATATTTTGTTGACCACGATCATTTGATGTTACAGTCATTAGCGATTAAAAATTACAGTACCAGTATACATGAGAAAGGGGAGCTTGTCAACTCCCCATTGTCAGAAAATCAGAACTTGAAGCCCAGACCAGTGGTGAACACAGGACTATAAGCGGCATCAGAACCACCATAGGCATTACCAGCATTCGTGGTGGGGAACTTCAGATCAGCAAAACCAACTAGTGAATTGGTAATACGACCTTCCACACCAAGGGCAAGTACAACTTGACCCTTCTCACCAACAGCAGACTGATAGTTAGCCTGAGTATCGTTAGCAAAGGGAACCTGATAACCAACACCTGCATATAGGTTAGCAGCACTTACGCCAGCCTTGCGAGCAAGAGACCAGTCATAAGAAACTAGAGCACCACCAGCAGTACCGATGTTGTTGTTAGGACCAGCAACTGCATTTAGATAGGGACGTACTGATACCGCATTCTGGTTACTAAAGTTCTTCACAGCATAACGTGCCTGAAGAGTACCACCAGAGATAGTGCGATTGGCAGTGTACCCACCACCATCAACACCTTGCTTGTTCAGCAGTACACCTAGACCAACATAGTTACCTACACCTTGAGCCTTTTGTGCAGCAGCAACTTCTAGTGCAGTTACACGAGCATTAGTTGCACCTAGTTCTTTTGCAAACTCTGCACGTAGAGCAGCTGCTAGTTGTGCATCAGCTGCGGTTTCAAATTCACTAATGCGATCAAGACATGCATTAGTTAGTGCTGCAAGTTGAGCACGAGTGGCAGGTTCACCAGGACGGAAAGTACCATCAGGAAAACCAGCAACACAACCATAACGTGAAACTAGGTTAGCGATAGCCTGATAAGACCATTCAGTTGGTTGAACGTCACGTAGTTGGGTAACACTAGTGACTTGTGCCATCGCAGGAGCTACAGTAGAAGCAGCAACTACACCAGCAGTTAGAAATGAACGAATCATCATAATTTTAAATGATTAACTACAGATTTTATTTATATTGTTAGAAACCGTAACAGTGTTCGGTCCCTTCCCCAATATTATAGGGTAAAAGGTGGGGGTTGTCAACCCCCCTTTGCAGGCTCGCCACTTGCCCTTTGACTGGAGGCAAGAAACCAGGCGGGAGTAAGCATTCCTCATCCGCACCAGTCGGCATATTTACTGTCCATCCGACGAGGACTAACTTGGGTCATTTGACTCCACCAGGGTAATTTTTAAGTCATTCCAAGACTTCTAAAGCTTTGTATATTTGCCAAATATACTGCTTGTGTTCTTGAAGTTTATCAATTGTCTCTTGTATTTTAACATAATTTTTCAAGTCCATTCGGTCTTGAATTTGTTTGAGTGTAGTAATTACACCCTCAATTTCAGTGCAAGCATTTGATAACTTGATAGAACAGTAGATTGAATTGTCCATTTGTTTAAAAAGGGGGTTGCTCCCGACCAGGGTTTTTAAAGACTCTCCATGTCTTCTAGGTTATTTAGGGTTGTATTAATCTCTAGGTTTTGGCTTATTGCATTCGTTGCAATAAAACGAAAACCCAGATCGAAAATATTTTACCACTTGATAGTGGTCTTTGTCAAGGGGTAGAACAGTGTGACACTGAGAGCACTGTCTAGTCCCACCACCAACAGAGGTTTTCAAGGGTGTTGATGAACTGTTCCCAATAGACAGTGCGGCTAGGATTCGGTTTACCATCTTTCATGTCCTGTAGATACTCAATTATGCCACGAACCACTGGGGTGTCTTGGAAGTATTCGTGCATTCTGTAACAATTAAACTTTTCATTGTATTGGATGAAGTCATGTAGAGGTGCTGTGTTGCGACGATGAGCACGAATGAATACATCTTCATCTTTGATGCCATGCTTATTACGAATGTCTAATGGTGTATACCTTTCTTCTTCTGGAATATCATCCGTCAGTATTGCATGTTCAGGTTTTTCAAAGACAAAATGAAGACCTTCATAATACTTCTCCATCAACTCTAGATCTGGAGCAACACGAAGTTCTTCGTTTTTTTCTAAGTAATACTGCATTCGATTGATTGCATCTGGATCTGTCAATCGAAATACAATATTCCCAATGTAGTAATCTACAGGACCACCGTAGAGACTACTTGATTCCCTCTTACGAAAAGAGAGGTGGATTATTTCAAATCCAGCCTCTTCATTCTCTTCTCCAACTAGTCCTTGTGGTATAGTCATAATTAATGAAATCCAAAGTTGTCTAAGTCTTTACCGTGCTTTAATTCTTGCTTACGAAGCTTTTTAAGCTCCTTTACTAGATCTTTGATTTGCTTGTATGCATCATCTGCATGGAGTTTTCCACCAACTTCAAGCCCAACAATAACTTGAACTCTATCGCCAAAGTGAGCTAGTTGTTTTTCAAAAGTTGTTAAGTTTTCGTACATGGCAGGTATTCAATTTTAAAGCCCAAGATCGGACTCGAACCGATGGCCTACGCTTTACAAAAGCGTTGCTCTATCCAACTGAGCTACTCAGGCATATCCTCTGGATTTTCTAAGTCTACAGGAAACAGACATGGATGACATTCTTCATCAATCAAATAAAACGAAGTACGGTATAAGTCTTCTGGAGTATACTCCTCATTATTTGTTGCATCTATCTGAATATATGGATCCTGTTGCATAAGCTGAGGAAGTTCTTCAAATGTAAACGGAACATTGTTTATGAAATACATTTCCACAATCTCATTGTTATAATAACAATACTGTGAGGAAATCTTGTATTTCATAACTGTATCCACCGATACTGATATTTATCGGTAACTGGAGTGGCAGGGATCGAACCTGCGACCAATCGGTTAACAGCCGACCGCTCTACCGCTGAGCTACACTCCATTATGGTAGGTGGAGATAACTTGTACCTACGTTATCTCTCTTTACTTTCACTTAGCCACAGAATACTAGACCAAGGAGCGGTTTTGGCACCTACAATTTAAGGGCAAGAATGTCCACCTACGATAGAATCTACGATGTGGCCGAGGGGATCCTTTGTTTAATACAACGTTCCTTGTTGTACCCTTTACTACAGCATTCTGGTTTATCAGTCCAGTGCCATTAGTACCTCTGGCTGGGAATCGAACCCAGTTTCCAAGTGCATTGTCTGCCTGTCTTTACCAATAGACTAACAGAGGATAAACTAAATTTGCCCTAGAAGATATTCTACTGTATTTGCCACATCATTCATAGCATCACGAAGATTAGGACGTTGACCAGACTCTTGTTTAATAACCGGTCTATGATCATCAGTTAGAGTCCACCTCCACTGATCCATATCTTTACAATACCAAAGATTAATCTTCATGTTTATAATACTCTAGTTCAATCCAATTAAGAAGTGTCTGAAATGCATTGATGGATGCTTGAGTACAATTATCTTCTTTAAGTCGATGAATGTAAAACTCAAGAGCTTCAATGACCATCTGACGATCAGTTTGTGAAATAAGTGACATAATAACCTCAAGATGAGGAAGCGGGAAACGGGGATCGAACCCGTGATTTCAACTTGGAAGGATGACGTGTTACCGCTACACCATTCCCGCAGTGACCCCTCTGTTTGAGCATTGTTAATAGGCTTGAGGGGTATTGATTTTATTTAGTGAAAGTAATTACATCAGGTGTTGATGATGGAATTACGGTATCTCCTAGTTTAATTTGATATTTTGCACTAGACTCCTGAGCTTTATTCATTACAATAATGTAACCTAATTTTTGTAGTGCTTCAGCAATAGAATGAAGAGTATAAGGATCTTCATGCATTGCACCTAGTTCAAGTGCAGAACGAAGTGCATGTTCAGCTTTTTCAATTTGATACTTAACCGAGTCTCCCATAGAAATAATATAGTGGGAATGGAGAATAGGAGACTTGAACTCCTGACATCCTGCTTGCAAAGCAGGCACTCTACCAACTGAGTTAATTCCCCAGATGGATTAAGTGTGATATATCTCATAAGGATATAACAGGGACTTAATCTCTATCCGTATACTGACTTTGCAGTTCACCGACAATTTACCGTCAGAATGGAAGTTCTGTTAACGGTAATCGGGATGATAGGACTCGAACCTACGACTTCCGCTTCCCAAAAGCGGCGCTCTAGCCAAACTGAGCTACATCCCGAAATAGGAACACTGGGAATTGAACCCAGACCAACCCGTTATAAGCAGGCCGCTCTACCATTAAGCTATGCTCCCTAGACTAAATTATCGAACTTCGTAATCTAGTCTACGTATTCGCCTTTTCGGCACATCAACTTGATCAATAACTTTGGGTTTTGGTTTTGGTTTCATAAATCCACTTACCATTTCAACTTGGCTGATGTCTTGTCCTATTATAACAGGTAACCCATTGTTGTCAAGTCTTATGTAGGTCTCGTTAGGACACTTACATGACTGACCTCTGTTTGGTGTTGCTACCTGAAGTGTTGCATTGCAACATTTACATCTGATTGTGTACATTGTTTCATACCTTAAATATTCAGTTGTCACGACTCAGGAGGGACTTGAACCCCCGACCAACTGCTTAGAAGGCAGATGCTCTATCCAACTGAGCTACTGAGTCAATTGTTGGAAACTCATAAGATATTTACCTTATGTATATTACCAGAAGTATTAGAGGACTTCCGAACCAACTGATTTAGTTTACCATGTCTTGGGGCAGTTGTCAACCCATGGGGCACACAACCTGATTTCCCCGCCAAGGGCACGACACTCATCAGTATAACACACATCTGTGTCAACTGGTTTCTCTGAGTACCGTGGAGTTAATACCTTAGCATATTTATCGTCTTTTGTCAAGCGTTCATAATCACGGATTGCTTTGTCCACGGTTCGCTCGACATCTCGTTCCACTACACCAGGATTTTTTTGAAGTTCTGGGATTAGTGGAGAATCTGGTTGATATGTTTGAAAATATTCATAAACAATATCCCAGATATGTTTTTCTTCTATCTTTAAGCAAGAAGAGAGTGATGCTACTATTAAAGATAAAACTAGAATAGTTCTAATAGATGTTTTCTTTTTACCAAAAGAAAAATTAAATTTCATAGGTTAATCATTTTGGGTCATCATGTGATAGCTCACGGTCTATTATACCTTTGATTTTTTTGATTCTTTCTTGTGGACTTTTTGTTGTTTTTTTAGAAGACGGCTTACTGGGTTTTGATGGTTCATCACCAACAACCGATGCAGCCATTTGTCTCATTTTTTTAATTCTATCTAGTTGTCTTTGATGTCGTTCTAGATCTTGTTGCATAAGTTTTTTATGAGCATCATCAAACCCATCTAAAATAGATTCATTAAGATTTACTATATATGCTTCTAAACAAAACTCTTGAAAGGTTTTCATGATGCTCTTTATAGTTCTTTATGAGGAAGGGGAGAACTTATCTCCCCATTATTTATCTGTTAAACTCTATAGTAACAGACTCTTGCCACTCCCTGTCCTGGAGACGCAATAGTAGAGAATGCCCCGTAGGACAGGTCGAGGTCTCGTCCTCCGACATATGGACCTCTATCATTCACTCGCACAATAACTGATCTTCCATTTCGTTGATTTGTAACACGTAACCTAGTGCCGAATGGAAGCCACCTATGTGCAACAGATCGACCATATGCATTATATCTTTCACCATTAGCGGTGGTTTGGCCGTGATATCCATCACCTACACCATAATATGATGCCAGGGAACATCCGCTGGCTGCCTCAGCTTTTTGGGGCGTAAATCCAAGAAGGGTTGAAGCAATAAGAAGTGTTGAAATAAAACGCATTAACTTTAATAGAACTCTACATCCCAATAGAAGGGGGGTACACCCAACCTCTCGGAGGGCACCTTCCTGGGCACAAACGATAACACTCAACCGCATATAATAAAAATTGGTGTTATCAATGGGCAGGGAGGGATTTGAACCCCCGTAGGCAGAGCCAGCGGATTTACAGTCCGCCTCCATTAACCACTCGGACACCTACCCGATAACAAAATGTTACCACACATTCATCCAGTTGTCAAGGTGCTTGGGATATTTATAAAACTTATCAGGGCTGGAAAACCCTACCCCATCCATCGTTTCTGTTTGGACACCATCTACGCATTAGATCAGTTCTCTTATATACAGCTCCTTTACCATTAGTTACTGCTCCAGTATAACCATCATTAAGTGAACCGTATGGATCATTGACTACATAATCTCCTGCTGGAGTTTTACCAATTACTACAACCATGTGCCCACCAGTAGGATTAGATAAAGAGCCACGGTGCAGGATACCAATAACGATAGGTCTTTGAGCAGCAAGCTCACGATCAAGATCATTAAAAGTGAGATTGTAACTAAAGTGTGACTTAATACCATAGCTTGCGAGAACTTTGGTCTGAACCAAATGATCAGTTGTATCACCGATTGTAAATACTTTCTGAACATATGCATCATCACCTTTAGGTCCTTTTAAAGTGCCTGGTTTAAAATACTCAAGACACATAGCACAAGCAGAGCTGTTACAAGTACGGTTAGCATCTCTGTAATTATCAGTTTGAGGAAAGAATGGAACTTCTAGGATATTTGATTTTGGTTTATCTGGTTTAGTCCTAAAGATTCTAACCCAGTTAGCTTCATCCTGCATTAGGTCTTGAGCTTTGAGAACTAGATCCTTTTCAAATTGCTCTACCGCAGCTACATGCTTTGGATTAGTTTCGTCGTAGTGTTTAAAGAAATTGTGTAAATCAATCTGCATTGGTCTCTCCGAATAGTTTGATAAAGTACTCTGCATCAACAACGACTAAAGGTTTCTTGTGATTCTTTTTCATAACAACAATAGGTTCATAATCACCTGAATTAGCTTTAGCTTGATCATAAGCCTCCCATACATTCAACTTCTCAACATTCTTACATTCAATTGAAAAAGGAAACTTAGCTCTAGCAGCTCTGGCCATGATCAAATCTTCACCACCCGCACCCATAGATCTTGATTCAATATCTTCAGGATGTACATCTAGTTGTTCTATGAGTTGATCTCTAACCCATTTCTGTAGATTCCTACCTTTAGCTTTAGCACTCTGAGGTTTCATAATATATCTCTAAGTAATATCTAAGATATTTATCTGAACCCTGACAGAATTATTATACAGGGTTTTAAGGGTCTTGTCAAGCCCCCCTATCAAAAATCCCTAAAAGGCCAGAAAACATGCTTTTTTTCTACGGTTTTACTAGGGTTCTCAGCCATAAAAAAAGAGACCCCATAGGGTCTCAGGAAAAGGTTTGAGCTTAAAATCAGCCTTCTAGAATCTCAGAGATCCATGCATCTGACATGTTAGCCATGATAGATTGAGCATCTTCTGGAGTATCGGCATAGCCTTCATCTAGGAGATGAGCAAGAACTACATCATAAAGATCTTCTCTTTCTTCTGAATAATAGTTTTCAACAATCTGATTTACTTCATGATCGCTAAATGAATCGAGAACTTCAACTGCCTGGTCAAAGGTTTCAGCATAACCTTCGTTAATTAGATATTCAAGAATATAATCAAAATTCTCACCGAGTCTATCAGCAAGTTTTCTATTCCATGCTGCGGATGCAAACTGATAATTTCCTTTGGTAAATGGTTTACCTTTTTTAGTAAGTTTAGCTGGAGGAAGTGCTTTTACAGATGAAGAAGATGTAGTACCACTTTTGTTCCCAACACCTGCATTCCTATAAGGAGCAGGAGATCTTGGACCTTTTGGTGCTGGAGATGGACCTTGTTGGGGTTTGAATGTTCTGTTTACATTCTGTTCATCAGGTCTCCAAGTTGGTTTTGATGATGATGATGATGCTGGTTTTGGACCCTGCTGAGGTTTGAATGTTCTGTTTACATTCTGTCCACCAGGTCTCCATGTTGGTTTTGATGATGATGCTGATGATGATGGTTTTGATTCAAACTCAGAAGTATCCGCACGTCTTGCAGCAGAAGCTTGGGCTCTTGCTGCTCTTCTCATTTGACGACCAGTTTCTCTTGCCTTTGCTTCCTTTGCTGCTTGTCCACTAAATTCTTTCTTGGCAGCACTATACCCAGCTTTTGCGGATTTTTTAACATTACTCAAAAATCCTTTAACTTTCTCCTTGGCAGATGATAGTTTGCGTCCAACTTCAGCAGCGCCTCCCATAGCAGCAGAAGCAGCACCAGCACCTAAAGTCTTTGCTCTATCTGCAATATTACGACCAGCACGAACTGCAGCAACTTGCATTCTTTTTATTGCATGTTTTCTGCCAACTCTTTCACGCTCAGCAGACTTTTCTCTCTTTGCGGTTGCCGCTGCGGATTTTCTCTCACGAGTTGCTTTGTTTTGCAGTCTATTCATTCTTTCCATTTCACTTTCTTCGGAAAGAATCTGAGAGTCAAGTAATTGCACACACTCGTTAAGTTTGAACTCACCTTCAGAAAAAATGGCTTCCATAATTATGGTAAGCTCATTATCGGAAAGATCATCAACAAATGATAAATCTTCTTCAACTGCGAAAATATCTTCTCTTAGTTCGTCGTCATATACGGCGAAGTAAGACTCATAAAGTTTTTGGGTACTTGTCATTGGAGTTTCTATAAATGTTACTTTATAGTATTATTTATAAAAACTCCGGCATTGACTAAAGTTTAAATCCAGAGAAAGTATCGTTTTTCATATCTTGTTTAATGCCACCAATAACATACGATTCAATCTCTGTTTCTTGTGGAGCATTCTGCATCATCTTAGAATTGAGCCAATGCTCAGTCCAGGGAAGAGGATTGTTTGACATAGAAATATCAAACTCTGGCTTTAGTCCAAGAGCTTTCATCCTACGGTTTGCAATATACTCAACATATGAAGACAATAGTTTTGCATTCAAGCCAATCATGGAACCATCCTTGAACAGATACTCTGCCCAAGCTTTCTCTTCATTTACTGCACGAAGGTACATCTGACGTACATTGTCTTGCTCCTCTTCAATGATTTCTAGCATCTGCGGATCATCACCATTCTTCCAGTTCTTGATGATATTCTGGGTGATGACTAGATGCTGAGATTCATCACGAGCAATTAGGCCAATGATCTTTGCAGATCCTTCCATGAGTTTTAGTTCACCAAATGCAAATGAACATGCAAATGAAACATAGAATCGAATGCCCTCAAGAATATTCACATTCATGACAGCACGATATAGTTTACGCTTCAGTTCTTTGAGTTCAATCTTTGCAGTAGTATGATCTCCTAGTTCCCATAGCTTACCACCACCCCATTGCTGAGCAGATTCGATGAGTTCATCGTAGGCTTGGGTTACACTAGTAGCACGTTCTAGAATCTTTTCATCATCTAGAATAGTATCAAATACTTCAGTTACATCAGAGTATACATTCTTGATAATGTATGTGTATGAGCGACTATGAATCATCTCCATAGTTTCCCAGATAGTCATGCAAGCTTCTAGTTCAGGAAGGGAACAATATGGCAAAAATGCCATACCAGGACCACGACCCTGAACCGAGTCAAGCATGATCTGATACTTCAGGTTTGAAGTGAAGATATGCTTTTGTTCAGGGCGAAGTGTTTGATAGTCTGCACGATCTTTTTGGAGGGAGACCTCCTCTGGTCTCCAGAAATATCCAAGCTGCTGTTGTGTTAGCTTTTCAAAGATAGGATACTTGTATGAATCATACCTTTGAACTCCAAGAGGAGCACCAAAAAACATTGGTTGCTTTTTGGTGTCTACATGATTGCTGTTGAATACGGTCATACCCTTGATTTCACTGTTGGTATTTTTGATAAATTGCATGTAAGTTCTCCTTAGATTTTGCAGCTTTCGCAATCGTCGTCTGATTCTAGTTGACTTAGTAATTGAGTTAGAGCTTCACCCTTTTCTTCTACATCGCCATCAGACTTACTATCATATGTGTTTTGATAATAGCTTGTCTTCCAACCATACTTGTATGTTGATAGAAGATCTTGAGCCATAACAGATACTGGAACTTCATTGTCTGGATAGTTTTCTGGATTGTAACTCCAGTTACCAGAGATTGCTTGATCAAAAAACTTTTGCATCACAGCAACAATATTAATGTAACCAGTGTTACTAGGCATATCCCAAAGAAGTGTATAATTCTTCTTGAGAGATTGGTAGCTTGGGACAATTTGCTTAAGTGGCCCTTTCTTTGATTTCTTAACGGACAGGTAATCTCTAGGTGGCTCGATTCCATTTGTTTCGTTTGACACAACGGAACTGCTCTCCGATGGCATTTGTGCGGACAGTGTTGAGTGCCTGAGACCGTGAGCCAAGATGGATGTTCTAAGTGTTTCCCAATCATAGTTAAGATTATTCTGTACGATTTCGTCTACATCTTTCTTGTATGTATCAATCGGAAGAATACCTTGGGAATACTTAGTACGATCAAAGTAATCACACTTACCCTTTTCAATAGCAAGTTGATTGGATGCCTTGAGAAGATAATACTGGAATGCTTCAGTTAGATCATGTACTAGTTTCCATGATTGAGGATCTTCATATTTCACTCCATTGCGAGCAAGGAAATGAGCCAGACCAATATAACCAACACCAAGAGAACGACGTGCCTTGGTTGAAATACGTGCAGCTTCGATTGGATAGTCTTGATAATCAATCAGTTCATCCAGAGCACGAATTGAAAGATCACATAGTTCTTCCATCTCATCAAAGTTGCTGATCTTACCTACATTGATTGCAGATAGAATACAAAGTGCAATTTCACCTTTTGAATCATCAATATGATCAATAGGAACTGTGGGAAGTGTAATCTCTTGGCAGAGATTAGACATATTTACTTTGTCAAGGAAGGAAGAGTGTGAGTTGCAATGGTCAATATTCATGATGTAAATACGACCAGTTTCTGCACGTTCCTTGAGGATATTTAGAAATAGTTCCTGAGCGCCGATAGTTTTTCTTGGAATAGTTGTATCTCGTTCGTAAGATACGTATAGCTCGTCAAATCTATCAGTGCCAAAAGCATCATACAGACCAGGAACGTCGTGTGGAGAGAAGAGTGTAACTTCTCCGTTTTGAATGAATCGTTCATAGAAGAGTTTGCTGATTTGGATACTGTAGTCTAGCTTACGAACACGGTTATCCTCGGTTCCCTTATTGTTTTTTAATACAATGATATCTTCTATTTCTTGATGCCAAATAGGGAAGTGAACAGTTGCCGAGCCACCACGGATGCCGTTTTGAGTGCAACATCTGACCGTCGCTTCAAATTTCTTGAGGAAGGGAATAACTCCTGTATGGGCAACCTCTCCACCACGAATTTTGCTATTGATACCCCGGATTCGGCCTGCGTTGATACCGATTCCAGCACGCTGAGCCACATAACGGCCAATAGCCATGTCAGAGCTGAAGATAGAATTGAGAGAATCGTTAGAATCAATAAGCACGCAAGAAGCAAATTGACGAAGAGGGGTCCTAACACCTGCCATAATTGGTGTTGGAATGTTAATTCGGTGCTTGGAGATTGCGTTGTAGTATCGTTTGACATAATCTAGTCTTGTCTCCTTTGGATATTCTGCAAACATAGCTGCAGAAATTAGCATGTACATGTACTGAGGAGTTTCATAGATTTGCTTTGAACTCCTATCCTGTACCAAATATTTGTCTACTACTTGACGAAGACCGGCATAAGTAAAAATATAGTCTCGCTCATGATCAATCCAAGAATTAATCTTGTCCCATTCATCATCAGTATACTTACCAGAAAGGGATTTATCATAAACACCTTTCATAATTCCCTGGTATAGGTGATCACCTATTGAGGGGAAACCGTTTTTCCAATTAGCTCCAAAGACTTGCTTATATAAACCGAAAAGCAAGAGACGAGCAGCAACATACTGATAATTTGGATTATCGAGACTGATAAGGTCGCTAGCTGACCTAACCAGGATTTCTTGGATTTCATCTGTTGTAATCCCATCATAAAATTGAAGACCGGATTGAATCTCAACTTGGGATGCACTAACACCAGCTAACCCACCACAAGCACATTCAACCATATTATGAATCTTATCTAAATCTAGAGATTCAAAAGTACCATTACGTTTTTTAACTTTAGTACCGTTACTCATACTTTCTTCCATGTAGTAAATTTAACTTTGGCTTCCAACCCTTGATATGTATTTTCTTTGATTATCTGCTGGGGGTTGAGACCAGCAATGATCATATCATTTATATCCTTTTCTTTAACTGAAGTTGGCCATATAACTACTTGTTCTCCTGCACTGATAAGCTTGTCATAACGTTGAACTATTTGAAGATTGCGAGGTTCATTATCTAGAATAAAAACTCTATCTTTGTAAATAGATTTTTCTAGATGAACATCGGATCCACACATGGCGATTGCATTAGACAGAAAAAGAGAGTCGAAAGGACCCTCTGTGACATAGATGGTTTTGTCGAAATCTAAAGAATCAAGTCCAAATAGTTTAGCGTACTTATCATCCAGGATGGTAGTAATATAGCGTAGTTTTGCAGTTTTGTCAAGAGCCCTCCCCTGAAATCCGAAAAGATTTCCACTTTTGGACATGAGGGGGATGATGATTCTAGACTCTTTAATTTTTGCTTCAGTTTTGGCCCACGCATGAAAATCCTCGGCGTAATAGAACTTAGAAAAAAACTTTTCTGGAATCTGTCTGTTGAGAAGGTATTCTTTTGCTGGGTGTGAATTATTTAGTTCTGATATCTTTTCTAGCTCAGACAATGGAGTTTTCTTGAAGACTGGCTTTTGAAACTCAAATTTAGGTTCTGCTGTATTTGAGCCACGACCAGTCAATCCAGATTTAAACCTTTCCATGACATATTCATCATGGATAGTAACATCTAGATCCTTTAGGAAATTAGCTAATGACCTTCCTACACCGCAGTTATGGCACTTAAATACCATATCTGCATTCTTTGCATACAGGAATCCTCTAGCACGGTTTTTGTTTTTTGTGGAGTCTCCACAATAAGGACACCGAAAGTTATATAGATTTTCTTTCTTCTTTGTAAATTTGTTTAGTCTGGTTGAAATGAGGTTAATGTATTTGATGTCAATGTAACTCATTTTTTGGTGGTGTGCTCAGTCCCTCCATTATAGGGCATTACGAGCATGTTGTCAATGAATGGGACCACCAGACCGACCACTAGGACAACTGCCCCTGAGATGGCGGCCACCTGCCACCTAAACTTTAATAAATCTCCAACTGTTTTTTCTACTTCTTCTACTCTTTCAATAACGTGTTTATGCTCTTCAGTATTACTTTTTTTGATATCCTGCACCATACTAATGATAACTTCATCAGATTTAGATGTTTGCTCTAGTCTTTCTTCATGAATAGCTAACATCTTACTGATTGTTTGACTAGTTTCACCGATCTTTTCTATTGCAGATTCAATCTTTCTCATCATTTTCTCGTATATGCTTAGCTTCTCTTCTAGTAAAGCTAATTTAGTTTCTGTGGTTTGAGATTGAAACATGCATCTTCTCCTGTTTACTGAGCTGGTTGAACACCTCTAGTGGATGCAAATGTCGAAATCTTTTCAAATCCAGAAGAAGATGAATTGATTGTTTTAATCATTTTAACTCTATTACTAGCGTTTAAATTTCGATACAAGTCAACTAATTTATTTGCACCATCAGGAGATACTTGAGCTTTCTCTCCGTTATCAAACATAACAACTCCCTGTTGACCAGCTAGTGCAATTTGCTTCAATTGGTCAATTACTTTACCACCACTTTCAAATAGTGCCTGTTCGTTTACCTTTTTTCTCTTTCTTTTTTTAGAGGCAGGAATTCCAGGTGGTTCTACACTTGGAGGTAAGGATACTGCAGATCCAGTTCCAACACTATTAGCAGCAACTTCTTCGTTATAATTCATATCTTATTAAGTTCTTCTAAACAATAATTATCTGGATTAATGTGAGGGATAGTGTCTGGCTCTAACCTGTCTAAAAACACAATAAAGGATTTTAAATACGTCCAGTATTGAGTTTCAATTTTGAAAAACAGTAGAGGTGTGGCAGCATCACCAAAAATATTATAAACAACTATAATGTGATTTAACAAAAGATGAGTTTTCAGAATTCCAGTTTTATCATATCTTTTAAGTAATCTTTTGATATACTTAAATCGTTTTAGGTCTTCAAGAAAATCATCTTTTGTTAATGCATTTGGGTTGTCATAATGTTTGATCGCAAATAACAAAAAGTTATCATCATTCAATTCAGTAAATCTCATTTGTTATCAGGCATAAGTTAGGGTAGCTGAATTAGAGATTACTTCCTCAGTACCACCGGCAGAATTAATCTTCACACGGAACTTATATCCGTTATAAGTTGCTTTAGCAGCTGCAGTTAGAGTTAGAGTATTTGTGGTAGCCCCAGTGTATACTCCAGCGTTTGTAATATTGGTCCAACGAGTTCCAGTTGGAGTCTGAACTTGCCACTGATAGGTAAGTGTACCAGGAGTTCCAGTCGTTGAAGTGGTAACTGCAAAAGTTCCGGTGAATGGAGTTGCTGCACCAGTTACGTTTGCTGGCTGAGCAGTGATAGTTACTGCAGATGCTACGTCAGCTGCGATTGTATCATCGGCCTGAGTTTCGTTAGCATTGGTATCTGGGTTTCCAAGTGCAACTAGCTTTTCTGCCTTGTGGCGAGTATTTCCTGCAGCATCAGTATAAGTAAAATATGACCACCAACCAGGACCATCAATACCACGTTGACGGTTTTCATTTAGTCTTGCTTCGGTTTCATCTACAAATACAATTGTTTTTGCTTGTGATGATGCAGCAATAGTTCTTTCGACTTTAGTTTTATTTGCGTTAGAGTCAGTTCTTCCGTATAGAGACATCTAAAAAATCCTCTTGAAATTTTTATTCTATTAATATTTATAAAAAATGGGGAGTCACCTCCCCAACATTTTTTTAATTGTATTTTTAGTAAAATCTATTATAGTATTCTCTTTGAATCTTTTAGTTTTACCTAAGTACTCTGAACCTGCTAGGAGTAGAATTAAAATTAACTCTACTCCCCAGTTCAGAAGTAAACATTCAATCACTTACAATCTCTAAGAAGTGCAGTTCTTACAGTTGTAGCAAGTACATTATCAATATCATTATCAGTGGTATTTACATAACGATCAAGTAGTTCACAAACAAGTCGCTTTGTATGGCAACTATTCATTGCAGCTAAGAGTAGTGGTTTAACTACGTCTACTAATACTCCCATGATGTTCTCCTATAATGGATCATCTATATTTATTATTAATGTTCCCTTCTATAAGCACCAACTGTACCTGGCTTTTGACGCTGAGGACCATATCTAGAAGCAGCTCTAACAGTACGTTCAAGATTTCTCGCTGCAATATCTGCAGAAGCTCTAGTCACCATCTGATCTTTAGTTTTTCTTACCTTATCAATAGATGACTGAGTTGATCTTTGATAATTTTCAAGATCCTCATCTTCACATCTCATATCAACCTGAGGATTGATAATTACACCATCCTTTCTTCTACCCCTGACATCTGGAGTATTATCAGTTCTATTAGTCTGAGTTAGGCTGACAAACTTTCCAGTTGCTTCATCTCCACTATTCTTTTCAGTTAGTTGTCTCCAATCTGCGAAAGCAAATCTTTCGATATCAAAAGTGTTATAAAGAGTTTCTTCGATGATTTCACGAGCTGAAGGTCCAGACTCTTCCACCATTAGCATTGCCTGCTCTAGGAAATAGTCAAAGTGCTCTTGATCGAGAGATTCAAAGATTTCCTGAACTTCATCATAATTGAATGCAATTTCAGACTCAAGGAAGTAGTGAGTTAGAAGTTCCTTTTCTTCCTGTTTCATTTTTTTTCCAATATATCTACTCACTCCAACAGTAACTCCAGCAACTTCCGCTGCACGTCTTGCAGCTACATTTCCTGCAGTATTTATTGTTTTTTTAAGGAGTTTAGTATCTCTCTTTGCTCTTGCTTGAAGTGCTCCAAGAATACCACCCTTTGATTTTTCTTTAGTTTGTGTTGGTGTTGATTTAGTTTCTGGCTGAGATCTCTTCGCCATTGCAATTTTAGATTGGCTCTGCAATGCAGCCTTCATACCAGATGTTTTTGATGGCTCTCTTTCTCTTTCTGCCTTTCTTGCTTTATGCTCAGGTGTTGCTTCGATTGATTTTGTTTTAGCTGCTCCATATATAGAACGAATTGGCGTACCACTCTTGGCCATTCCAGAACCACGAACCTTAGTTCCACCAGCACCACGTCTCCACTCTAGAAGAACTTCTTCAGTTGAAATCTCATCTACAAAATCACAGAAGTCATCAAGACCCATCTCTTCGATTAGAATATCAATCCCGTACTCATTGAGACCTTCTGATAGAAAATACTCAGTTGCAATTTCTGCAACATCTTCCATCTTCACACACTTGTCTTTGCCATTTTTAGTTCCAGCAAACCTATATTTGTCCCAGCAAGCCTTGCCATCAGCACCTTGCTCTTTACCTTCTTTATTCTTTGCTTCAGTGGTAAACTCTTCGCCCATTGGTGGACGATTTCTAACTGCATCAATTTTATTTGCTCTCTTGTTTTGCCCTCTTGATCTCAATGCAGTTGCTCTTGTTTCCATTCGTTTTGCAGGAGTCATTGCAAGCTCAGGCTTTTGCTTTCTCGCAAAATCTCCAGATGGTTCACCTTGATGATATCCAGTTGTTGGTCCAGTTGATCCACCAGAATAAAACTTAGATCTTCTAGGATCAGAAACATCTTTACCTTGTTGCCTATTGCGCCAATGTGTGGCATGTGCTTGCTGAGAAGGTGATCTTCTCCCAGTAGGTTTTCCAGTTTGTGGATCAATATGTCCGCCATATCCTTTTACTTCATCTAGCTGATCATCAGAATTTCTATTTCTCCAAAGCTCAGCAACGTAATCTACAGCTTCATTTCTGGCCTTACGTGTTCTGGCCTTACGTGTTCTGGTTTTACGTACATCATCACCAGGCTCGTACCACTCACCATCACAATCAGAATCTTGCCAACGCTTACCAGCTCTAGCAGCTCTCTTGTGTGCTGCTTTTGACATCTTTCTCTCTTGAAGTTCTAGTTCTTCCTTCTTCATTCCACCTCGTGCATTCAATTTAGCCTGAATACGCTGCTTCATTTCTGGCATTGAAGCTACATTATAAAGTGCTAGAGTTGGAGCACTGAATGTTTTGCCATTTGTATATACAGCAACATCCATGTAATCTCTAACTTTTTTATCTTCAAGAAGAGTTAGAGCATACTCAAGAGTTTGATCAATTAGATTTTCGTTTAGATACTGCTCTTGAGCATCCACATCACCCGGAAAATATGATTGAACAGTTTCAACCATCTTTGTAGCCTTATACATCATGTCAGGAGTAAGTGACATGAATTGTGAGACAATAGATAAATCCATATTCTGTACGTTATTGAAGTTCTATTTATTATTATTTATCTTTTCGCTTACCTTTAGTAAATGACTTAACTGGCTCCGAAGGATGCATTCGTTGTAGATATTCACGATAATCATCCGTACCAATTTCTAATGCCTTTGGATGATAACTCAAATCTTTAATCCATGTACGATGAATTTTCTTCTGCTCATCTACAAAGATTACATAGTTAGATCCACGAGTGACAATCTTTCCAGATATGCCAGTGACTGAATCTATTACATGTTCACCAAGATTGTAGATATTTCCCTGATAATATTCTTCACGAAGATTATCAATATCTAGATTTGGAGATATTTTCCAAAGTTCTTCTTTTAAGTTTAATGCATTTCTAACTTGCATATAGATTGCACGGCATTCTTTTTTGCTTACTGTGCCAGGCAATCCTTGCTTAAATGTTTCGTAATCATTTTCAAGTGCTGCTTTACGCATCATTGAACTTGTGATGCCTTCAGTTTTATCTGTGTCTGGATCAGACATTCCAGCACCAACAACTTCTACTCCATAAAAATCATAAACAGTTCCGTTATATTTTTGTGCAATCTTTTCATATTTCTGTACGTTTTCATCGCCACACATAATGACTACATGATGATACCCTTCGTCATGTAGAGATGTTAGAATATCATAAATGTTATCACCGTTCTCGGGATCATTGATAATATTCTCTGCATGATTAGTGAAGATATGCTGAAGAATATTATACTTGGATTTGAAATCTAGTGGATTTTGCTTTTTGTCTGATGTACGACTTGGGTAAATTCTATATTCAGCATCAAGTTCTTCTGCTTGCTCTTGAACTGCATTCAGCAGATTTTCATGTCCAAGAGAAGGAGGATTAAATCTACCAAAAGTAATAACCACTGCAGGACCCTCACCAGGCTGTAGTTCCGCTGGTGGTTGATCTGCAGTGGTTTGAGATTGAGCTGGAGCTTGTTGCTGAGGCATATTTTGCACATCTGCAACAGAAGCTGGCCCCATTAATGGTTGACCAGCTTTTAATTTCTTCTTATCGTCCTTTGAAATAGGTACTAGCTTTTTGCCACCACCTTCACTTTTAGCTACAACGCTACCTTTAGCATCCGTATAGTAGCCTTTTCCCGCATGAACATATCCTTTTTTCTCCGCTTCTTTACCAGCAGGAGTTCGTGCTTCTGTTATAAATTGCCTAAAAGTTTTCATCAAAAACAAAAGTTCTACATCTATTATTTAGGTTAAAACTTAGTTGCTATAATGGTTTTTGCAGTGGTCAAATACTTTGCTAGTCGATAAATCTCTTCAAAATTTTGCTGATATAGTTTGAAAAAATCTAATCCGTACTTTGCATTTTTATTGTTGCGAGTAGCCTTTGAATAATACTCTTCAAATGTATCTAGATTACCAGATGTTTGAATGAACGATTTGAATATTATAAACAGATAGAAGTTTTGGTTTTTAAAAATAAAGTTTAGAAACGCAGAATTTTTCTTGATGGAACTTTCTGCGTTTCTAAGTGCAATCGTAAATGTTTTATACTGAGAAACTGTGAAATTGAATGACTGCCCGATGGATCTTAGTTTACCTACGTCAGACAGAATCATCGTAGAATTTTTGCCAAATACATCTTTAAGGCAGTCATTAGTGTTCATCAGATGTCTCCTTCTTTACGATTTTCGGAATGGAATACTCGGAATGCTCCTTCTGGGTATCGAGCAGTTAGTTTGTCTACATTAGTTTCTAGAACTTCTTCAAGTGTAGTGCCGAGTGCAATACAACCTTGAGCGATATACCACATAACATCACCCATCTCCTTAATCATATGAATGCGAGACTGTTCATTATATGGTTTGCCTTGGAATGCAATCTTCTTTACAATCTCAGCAAACTCACCACCCTCAGCAGTAAGACCAATTGCAGCGGTCAGTAGTCGGTTCAAATCAACACCTGTTGCGTTTACATGGTCTTCAGGTTGCTTGCGTTCAAGTTCGTTTACACGATTGACAAACTCTTCAGGATTGCTGGAGCAGATACTGGTAGTATCACCAACAAATTCTTGGTATGCGTCAAGACTGATTAGTTTCTTTGTCATATTTTAAAGCCTTCAAATGATCGTTGTGTTTTGGAAAGTTTGGAGTCGTACTCATCGTCTGCTGCCTGTCCGCTTTGGATCAGGCTCTTCTGAGCACTGTCCTCCACATTATACAGCTTCATCTTCGCCCTGTCAATCCCCACCACGAATCTCTTGTAAGCAGTGGGATCATTATATCTGTTCTTAAGCTGTTTAATCATAAGCTGATTTAATTGCTCAAGTTCTTCCGTGCTGATGAGAGCAAACATGAAGTCTGCAGTTGCAGGAAGACCAAATGACTCTGAGGTATCTGTCAATTCAACATCAGAGTTGCCGTATCCAGAACGAGTAGTTTGAGTAGCACTTACAATAGGAACATTACATTCCACTGCAAGTCCACGAAGTTCTTCGGCAATCGCCTTTACATATGTATAAGAATTTACAAGAGATCCCTTATACCTAGACGATGCACAAATGTTCAGATAGTCAATGAAGATAATATCTGGTTTAAATCCCTTCTTGAGTGCTAAATCATTTAGCAGAGATTTAAAGTGTCCTACATGAGCTGACGCAGTAGGATACTCTTTAATAATTAACTTACCTCTAGTCTTTTCAGCCAACTTAGATAATTTACTTTCATATGTACTCTTTGGAATATTAGTAATATCCTGGATATTAATATTCAAAAGATTTGCATCAATTCGCTCAGCAATTCGCTCCTCCGCCATTTCAAGAGTGATGTACAGAACGTTCCTGCCTTGCAGTAGGACGGAAGAAGCCACATGGCACATAAAGAGACTTTTTCCGACACCCGTACCAGCCAGAGCGATATTGAGAGTCTTATTAGGCAGACCACCTTTTGTGATCTTGTTAAAAAAGTCAAGGTCGAATGGAATTTTATCTTCCTTCTTGTGGTAAAAATCATAACGAGATTCCGAATCTATGATATAGTCATGGCCAATATGATCATCAAATGAAACTGCAAGTGCATCGGAAAGGATAGAAGGAATAGAATCTTTACTTCTAGTCTTATCCTTGCCGTCTGCGATTTTAACTGAATCTAGTAGAGCCAAATAGATGGCTCTATCCTTACACCATTTTTCAGTAGTATCTAGTAACCATTGTTCATCGAATTTTTCTTCCTTCAAATCATTTACTAAGTTGACTGAAGTTTGAAAAGCATCATCTGAAATATCTTTTCTATTCTCAATCTCAATCTTCAGTACAGATTGAGTAGGAATATGATCGTATTTCATAACATAATTATGAATCTCCTGGAATACAATTTTTTCTGGAAGGAGTTCAAAATATGTTTCCTTAATGAAAGGAATTACTTTTCTTGTATAGGTTTCATCATAAATTAAATTTGAAAGAATTTTAGATTCAATTCGATCCATCAAGCATCATCTCCATCAAAGGTTTCAATTGTACCGTAACTGTACTCTTTTTTAGCACATTCGTCAAGTGCTTCCATCACTTGGGGAGTGAAGAATTTCTCAGGATCCGATAGGATAGCTTTAGCATAAAACTTCCCACCATCAATTTCATAACGACCCCCAGACTTAGTGAAGATTCCGTGCTTTTCACCCAGCTCCAATAGTCCATAGTATTTGTCAAGACCACGTTCATCATAGAATAACCTCGTTTCAATTAGTGAATTTTCTTTAGTAAACCTAGACTTGAATGCTTTACACTTGATGATGTTACCTACTACTTCAGTGCCATCCTTTTCTTTTGATTTGGAAAGATACACGATGGTAGAGGCAGCATACTTCAGACCAGATCCACCACCCATTTCTTTGGTTGGCATGTATGAGCCGATCACATCATAGGTGTGGTTGGTCACGATCATCGGGATGCCTGCGGTGCCCAGCTTGAGGGACAGGATACGGAACACAGACTTGATGACCTGTGAGCGGGTCATGTCACGGGTTTCCTTGCCTTCAGTGGCATCCTGGATCTCCTTGGTGGTCGCAAGCATACCCAGAGAGTCTAGCACAAACATCAGAGGTGGGCGCTCATCCTTCTTAAGTTTCATGTACTCATCAACTACTTTGATTGATTGAGTACGAAACTCTTGCACAGTAGATACTGGAACTAGACCAACACGCTTAGCATCAATACCACGACTGGTCATCATCTCCTTAGTAATGGCAGATTCAGTCTCAAAGTAAATTACTTCTCCAGTAGGATTTTGTTGAAGGAAGTATTTAACGATTGACAGAGCGAAGAAAGTTTTTCCAGTAGATGACTCACCAGCGAGAGCTGTAATCTTGTTGTTAGGTAGCCCCCCAAAAATGCTACCACTAAGGAGAGCATTAAAGATATAACTCCCAGTGTCAACAAAGCCCCCACAATCTCCTGCGGCGACTCCATCTTCGACGATTCCTGCATACTCATTGTCCAGTTCTTTAATAACACTATTTAAGAAACTCATAGTAACCTCATTGATAATTTAAAAGAATGCTTCTAGTGTACCACGTTTTTCGGATACCCATCCGATTGAATTTAAAACAGAGTTTAGTGGTTCAAGGAAGCTCTTGGTGAATTGCATATTGTAATCAATATACTTTTCTAGGTTAAACTCTGTAGGTAATGTTTGAAAATATGAAATTACATTTTCCTGAATTGGATTGGGAACTTTCAAGTATACAAACTTGATCTTTTCCCCTTCTTGGATAAATGGATATTTGCTATTCAGTTTTTTAGTCTTGATCAAGTGATTGTATAGGATAGCTCCACGCACTTGAATTGGAGTTTTTTCTGCATACAAAGTAGAAGATCCCTTATACTTATGTAGATTGTTGAGACTTCTTGGAAACGAGATGTTCACAATATCCTGTTTCTTTGTATCTGCCTTTACTTGATTGATAAAGTTAATCAATGTGTCATTATCTTTAGTTAGGATAATTTGGAATGCTTTGAATAATTTATCTCTGAAGTATGATGGAGTAGATGATCTGGCAGTCTCTAGGCCCATGATTTTCATCTTGGGGGTTTCATATCGCACACCCTCTGAATCCCAGACGTTGAGCATGTAGCGTTTCTTTGCAGTCCAAATTCCTTTGTCTGCAATGTTCTCCCGCTTCATCTTCATCTTCTGGTCATATGCATTTACATACGTTGCCAGTTCTTGGTAGCAACTTTCAATATAAGGTTCAAGTTCCACTTTACAGATCTTATCAAGGAACCCGACAACTTTTTCAGGAGCTTCCTCTCTTCCTTTGTATATAGTTTGAACCAAAGGACCCAGGTTAAGGTAAATAGAATCGGTATCAGAAGCAATAACATAATCTTCACCATCTGTCTTCAACAGTTTATTTAGATATGCATTCATTTTGTTCTCAATCCAGCGGATTGATACTTGCCCAGATAGTGTGATTGCTTCTGCATTGGTGATTAGGAAATACCTAAAGTATTCGTTTCCAATCGCACCATAAGCAGAATTCAGTGCAATCTTACGAGCCATCTGGTTATTTTCATAACGTGCAATATCTTTGAGATGTCGTTTATCCTTAGTCTCCTCATAGAGTTTTTTTGATTCAAGCATCTTCTTTTTAAAGATGACTCGATCATCATACATCTTTTGCATCAACTTTGGAAGAAACCCCATCTCATGGGTGTCATACATTGCACCATTTGCACATACAGATGCACACTCTAGCGAACTTGTATCTACTGATTTCTGTAGGATTTTATCTACTGTGATGCCAGGGAATCGTTCAGATAGTAAAGTTTCAGGTGAAATATTATACTGCATGATCAGGTGTGGATAAAGTGAGTTCAAGTCAAAACTCACAACCCAATCATGCTTACCGATTAAAGGATCCTTTACATAAGCTCCTTCATATGCATAATCTTTCTTCTGGCTAATCTTTGGGGGAACTACAACGTGAGTTTTCTTTAGATAATTGAAGATGATATTGTCCCAAGTCTTAACCTGAGAATATACATCCTCAAAGTTCTCTTTGGCGTCGTATGCCATAGTGATAGCTAGTTCAATTAGCTTCATCTTGTCATCTAGACGGTCTACAAGTTCTACGTCACGGATGTTGTAGTCAATGAATTTCTGCCAGTCTCTGGTATAGAATTCCTTGAAGTTTTCAAACTCAGAGTGGTCAAGCTTTTGTTCACCTAGTTCCACCTGAGCGATGTAATCAAGTCGATAAGATTCTCGGTTTGTATAAGTAAATTTCTTGTACAAATCTAGGTAATCTAGAACAGATAATCCTGCAATCTCATAGATGATATGAGCCCTGCCCATGATTACAACTTCCCGATTGGTAGCAACTGTCCAAGGAGAAATAGATTTCATGTGCTTGGTAGATAATACCTTTTCCAACCTTCTCATGATGTATGGAATGTCATATAGGGTGACGTTCCACCCAGTTACAACATCAGGAGTATTTTGAACCCACCAAGAAAGGAAATCGGAAAGCATTTGTTGCTCGGTCCAGAATACTCGATACTCGACATCAGAACGAGTATTATCATATTCACGGACACCCCAAACAATGATTTTCTTTGTATTGATATCCTTGATAGTAATACAAAGCATTTCTTCAGCAGCTGCCTCTACATTTGGAAATCCGTTTTCACAAGCCACCTCAATGTCCAGAGATACGATGTGCATTGCAGAGATATCGAATTTAATCTCTTCCTCTGGGAACTGATCTGCAATATATTGATACAAAAACCTTTCATATCCATAGACTGTAAAGTTGTCTACACCATCGTACTTCTTTAAAAAATCTTTTGCATCATTGGTCTTACTAAATTTAATAGGACTTACGTATTCATTATTGAGGGTTTTATACTTGGTAGGTTTTGGTGAGGGCACAAACAATGTTGGGGAGAAAGTATCTTGGAAGATTTCCTTAACCCCGTTGTTGTACCCACGATAGTGAACTACATCACGAATTAGTTGTACGTTGGTGTAAAACCTCATTTAGCAATCAGTTGGGTGTATAGAGTTAGAATTTCAGAACAAGGTTCCACGATAGTCATAATCTTATCAGAGTTGAGAAGAATATCTACGTCTTCTGTGAACAGTGGATACCTAACTAGCTGAGCATAATCAGTTTGAATAGTTACAATTTCCTTCTCGTCTTTAATATTTTTTTCTTCTGTAGTCCGTAAAAATACTGCATTATCTGGAGGGAAATGTTTATCCTTATCATTGTAATCCCAATAAGTCAGGTCTAGAACTCGATAGGGATTCTTCATGTATAGAGAGGGCTCTTCGTCTAGCTCCTCATATTCACAGATAATATAATCATTGTTGATAAGTTGAATCAGTTTAATATTCATGGCAGGGTCCATGGGAACAACTCTATGTAGTATAGCATACCCTGGAGCCCCTGTCAAGGAAAAAGACCCAATCCCTGAAAGTTGCCAGGGTGGGTCTTTGCCGACGATATTTGGGGATTTCCCAATACTATTTATTCTGTTAACAGAGTTTTTTCTGTTGTAACTCCTGGAATATTCCAGGTGGTTTTCTTTTGATGTTCTGGAATTATTCTTTCAATATCTACAGATAGTAATCCATGTTCAAAATTCACAGAGGATACTCGGTGCTCATCGGAGAGTTGAATCTTGCGGGTGAAGGAACGTTTTGACAAACCTTGGTGTACATACTGTCTTGAAGTATTTCGTTCCTCAACTTTGCTGGCAATTGTGAGAACGTTTTGTTCTGTAAAGACTTCAATCTCTTCTGGTTTAAATCCTGCAAGAGCGACTTCAACGGTGTAGTTACTATTGTCATGCTTGACGATGTTGTAGGGAGGATAGTTGACATTAACTGAATGATGCATTGCATCTAGTCTGCCAAACATTTCATCCAGACCTACAGCGAGTGGAGCATAGTCGTTCCAAAATGAATCTAGGGATTGAGTGGTAAATTTCATTTTCTGAATCTCCTTATTAAGCGAGAGTTGTTTTTAGAGACCCCGAAGGCATCTCTTCACAATTATATATATAAATTTTCTAAAATGTCCAGGTCGGATTTCCGAAAATAAATACAGTATAATCAGTACACATATTATGCTCTCTACAAATTATCGACTCAGACTAGAAGGTATTTGCAATGATATTATACATGGAAATGAGGTTTCATTGCAAGATATTATCTGGGCAGAGAAATTGGCAACCGCAAATAGAACAGCAGGAACAATGCTCCGTCAGGCAAGACGTAGAGCAGAAAACCCAGAAATGACAGAAGATAGCTTAGATGGCTTTTTGAATGCCCTAGACATTGGAGGATTGGGCCACGAGAGAAAAGGTATAAGTGGATTCAATACCGTAGATGATATTGTAGATTTCTTCACTGATGATAAACCAGAAGACTGGAGGCAGCGAGACTAAAACGGTATCAAATGTTACAATTATGCTTGCATATATATTAATACGTTCATCGCCATTGGCGACGGAAGTAAGCCGACTCGGAACGGATCGTTCATTCGCTATTCGCAAATAGCGAACGCAAAAGTTGACTGAAGGAACGCTCTTTAGCCTCAAAATTAAGGAGAAAACCTATGTCACAAGCAACTTATCGTGGTGCCAAATACGACACCGAAATACGCCAAAATCAAATTGCTTCTAACTGGCTAGCACTAATTCGCAGCCAAATTGAGAAAGAAAATAAACTGAAAGAAGCACAACTCGCAATGGCGATGAAATAAAAAAATGGGGGCATAAAGCCCCCTTTTTTATTCTGGCTGTTTCTTTTTGCCAATATTGTATTTACTCTCTAGAGTCCACTCTGGTTTATCTTTAAAAGAAAGAACCTTAATTTGACTCAGGGGAGCTGCGTCTGCTACTTGATCAGCATTTACAATCTTCACAAGACCCCAATCCTGAAGTAGCTGAGCAATTCGATTTTTCCTTTGCACATCATTCAGAAATAGATTAGCTCGTTTGCCATCCAATGCAAAAAGCTCTTTGAAGTGTACAATGTAATATCTACCTTGTTTGTGCAAAATATGGCAAGATTGATATAGCTTTTTTTCTTTTCGGGATGCAACTCCAATACGAGTTAGAGTTTCTCTGACTTTTAGAAAGTCATCTGGCTCATTTAGAGTTACTTCAACCATTTGATCTGGCGACCAACTCACTTCACTATCAACGTTCATTTTTTCCTCCACGATTCAATCTAGATTTGATAAATTCAATTTGTTCGTCTGTTAGTATCTTTAAGGCATTCTTAGCCTTTTCATCACTATAACCATAATATTCTTTGATGCATTCCAGAGAATCAAGTTTCTCTTTCTTTAGCCAAGGAGAGAAACGTTTCTTTGGTCTGATAATATTTATATAAAAATCATATTGTAGTTTTTTATCAATATGAGAATTTAAATTCATCTCATTAGCAAGAAGAATCGTGTCGATAAAACCAGAATAACAACGATTAATAATATATGGAAGATACTTAGACTCAGCCATGGGATCTGAGTCTATAAGATTTTGTTTAGAAACGTTGATAGAATTTAGATAATCTTTGAGTTCGTACATTTATTTAAATTTACAGTCGCACATAATTTCAGTAAAGCAAGCAAGAGTATTGATCTCTTGATCTGCTACGAATGCCGATTGGTATTGATATTTCGCAAGAATCAATACTGCCTGAGGAATTGAATTGGGTTCCAGGCATTCATACATGGTGTTGTAAATCTTTCGGATAATAGAATTTACATCATTATCCAAATTCTCAACAACCCACTTACGCACATCTTTGAAGTTCTTTTGCTTCAGTGAACTAACAAGATTCTTTAAATTGATATCGCTTACCGAAGCTAGAACTCCACTATCAATCACGCCACCAGATGCATATCGTTGAAGTTCATTGAGAACTCTACGCCAGTCTGGAAAGAACTTGTTGATTACTTCCGCAACAACCTTTTCATCATACTGGATACCCTCTTCCTCAAGAATAGCCCTGATACGGTTGAAGAACTCTCCTGCGACCCTTGGTTTGTGTGGACCTGTGATGTTGAAGTCGAAGACGGCACACCTAGATTGTAGCGGTTCAATAATCTTGTTCTTGTAGTTACAGGTAAAGATGAACCTGCAATTGCTATGAAACGTCTCAATATTAGCCCGTAGGAGGAGTTGAACGTCGTTGGTTGTGTTATCTGCCTCGTCAATGATGATGACTTTTGGTTTACCATTGCCTTGAAGTGATAGGGTCGAAGCAAAGTTTTTTGCTTGGTTCCGTACCGTGTCCAGAAATCGTCCTTCATCAGATCCATTGATGACATAAAAATCTACTCCTAGTTCGTTACATAATGCCTTTGCGATAGTGGTTTTTCCAATCCCTGGAGGACCACATAACAGTAGATTAGGGATTTCTCCCCGATCTACAAAGTTTTGAAATGTCTCCTTTACAGTTTTAGGGAGAATGCAATCACTTACTTTTTGTGGGCGATACTTCTCAACCCACAGAAAATCATTACGAATCATTCAATCAACCTCCAAAAGTGGAATCTGGTTCAAGTGCAATCCAATAAATTAAATTATATTTTGAACTCGTAAACTTAGAAATATTCGTAGATGAAACAAGAACCTTGTATACATCTGGAATAATCTTCATGTTCTCAATCTTGAAGTTGAAAACAAATTCTTTGTCTGTTTCTCCAACCTTAGCTGAAAAATGGTTTGATGTATCGTTGTCCTTATTACGAACAACAAGATTGATTTCATCATCTTGTCCAATCAAAGACATATCACTAAGCTGATATACGCTAGCTGCTTTCAAAAGAGAAGATAGTACTTCTTCGCTCAGTTCAAATTCTACAAGTTCTCCACCCATAACGATTTCCTTGTCAGGGGCAACTGTAATCAAGCTAGGATCTGAGAAAAAATATTTTACCTTGGATCGACCGCTTTTAATAGTGACGTAACTGCTACCATCAAAAACAAATTCAGGATCCTTGAATAGAGTTAGACCACCGAGGAATTCATTCAAATCATACAGTGCAAAGTCTTGCTCAAATTCTTCTGTAGAAATATATTCAGCAAGAATATTCTTGACTGGAGAAATAGTACGAATTTTACTACCAGCCTTCACCACAATCGAAGAATTGATAGTGGAGAAATTCTTGAGAACATTGAGAGTTTCAGTGGAAATTTTCATACAGATTTGAACTCCTGAAGGCCGTTGTTTGTACGTGAGTAATGCTTGTCAAAGTGAAGCAGTAGCATAGCATAGTGAATCACTTTAAGAAGATCACGTTTGTTATGACCATCTTTGTCACCATACCTGGAGCCATACTTCAGAATATTGGCTTGGCAGAAATCTTGTGCAAGACCTTTCGCTGCCATTAAGTCAATAGTTTGAACATCAGAATATTCTTCATCATGACCACAGTAGTGGCTTCCATAAGTACTTACTACATACTCCTCAATATCCTTGAGGATTCTGTCTTCGTTGTACTTCCATTGCATAATTAAATCTCCGAATAAAAAATGGGGAGAGAACTCCCCTAGTATACATTAATCAGTTGGCGTTGTCAAGTGCCTCTTCGTTGGGTTCTACTACACCTTCTTCAGTAGTCTCTAGAGCGGATGCATCAATGTTCTTGTAGAGATCCAGGAAAGAACTCTTGGTGTCATCATCGAAACGATTGATGCAAACATTGATTGCTTTCTTGCGATTCTTAAAGATAGCAAACGACTGAATGATATGGACAAGACGACGAGTAGTAATGATCTCATCAACACCACCATCATAGAAGGTCTTACGAATGTTGTCTGCCCAGACAATCAGTTTGTCAACAAACTCCTCATCAACAACCTCAAAAGAATTCATCAGGTTCATGAGAATCTTCTTCTCAGTTGCCATCGAAGGATATGGCTGTTCAAAAGTGATGGGAAAACGCTCAAGGAAAGCTTCGTTCATCACGTTGGTGCCGATGAAGCGACCATCATCTGAGCCTTTACCTTTGGTATTGGCAGTGGCAATAACATTAAAGCCAGCAGAAGGAGTTACATACTGGTTAATTTTCTTGAGGAAAACACCTTTACCTTCTAGGACAGACTGAAGACACATGATCTTGTTAGATGCAAGGTCGATCTCGTCAAGCAGAAGGACCGCACCACGCTTCAGTGCATTCACCACAGGGCCATCATGCCATACTGTTTCCCCATCAACGAGTCGGAAGCCACCCAGCAGGTCATCCTCATCGGTTTCAATGGTGATGTTGACACGGATCAGTTCACGCTTCAGGTGGGCACAAGCTTGCTCTACACTGACGGTTTTACCATTACCAGAAAGACCAGTGATGAATACAGGATAGAACATCCCAGACTTGACAATTCGCTTTACATCACTGAAGTTACCAAACGAGACGTAGTTCTTATCCTTCTGAGGAATGAAGCTAACTACAGGAGTAGCAGGTGATGCAGACATAGAATTAAAGGTTTTTTCAAGTTGTTCAGTTACAGTCAAGTTCCATACTCCACGACTAGATTTGTTGGGCTCAAGAATCTTACAGATGGCAGCAAGAGAAGTATTTGAGCTTGCAGCGTATTCAATTAGTTGCTGGCGAGTGACAGTCTCACCATAGATAGCAGTTAGATCTTGAACAAGCTGAGTGGTCGTTTGAGTCATAATGAAGTTACCTCGTTTGGTATGAAAGTAGTATAGGGCAAAGGGAGCGGAGTGTCAAGCGATTTGCTCGATGAATTTCGATAAGATGATCTTATTGAAAGCCTTCTTACTCATTTGAGTTTTAAATGTAGTCAATGCATTTGATGTTACTGGGGAAGTATCTGTGGGAGTACAATTACCAATCTCAATGAAATATAGTTCATTGTACCCCAAAGAGGTTGCAGTGAATGATCGAGTTTTTGCCCACTGAGGAGATACTGCAGTCCAATTTGAAAACTCATCCTTTAAGTATCGAGAAACAAAAGACTTAGCACCATAATAATCAATGAGTCGGAATCCTACAGCATTCGATCCAGTGATTTGACGATAGTAATCTACAAACGCACTAGTAATTCCAATGCTACCATTCTTGCTGATATTCATCATAGTAATTTTGTTCTTTTTGTCTTGAAGACACAGAACTTCATTGCCATTTAACCAACCAGAATGGACAATATTTCTACGGCCATGAGAT
>Ga0315900_10002018_pt1 | contig 31813 bp, 32 predicted proteins | sample LakEriMetagenome_FD_203521 | JGI IMG/M metagenome (GOLD analysis project Ga0315900, IMG submission 203521) | Freshwater fungal communities from buoy surface, Lake Erie, Ohio, United States - Buoy 12 MA114 | ecosystem: Environmental > Aquatic > Freshwater > Lake > Lake biofilm | place: USA: Lake...
CCAGCTTCCTGCTCCTTCAAGATCGCAATGATCTGCTCTTCGTTGAACCTGCTTCGCTTCATATCGTCCGACTCCTTGTGTCAGACTCTACCAAAAAGCGGTCACAATTCAGGGGAGCACGTCAACCAGCACGCGCCCTTCGACCGAACGATCGTTGGAGAAGGTGAAGAACCGCTCCGAGGTGTAGTTGGCGTTGGCGCGGGCGTAGAACATGCCGTCGTCATAGGCCGCTTCGAGGTTGGCGATGCTTTCCGGGCTGTCGACCACGGTCTTGCCGTCGATCGCCTGCAGCACGGTGCCGGCCTGGTTGACGACGTCGTTCTCATAGGTGTTGCTGTTGTAGGCATAGCTGCCGGTGATGGTGAAATTGGTCACCGGCTGCCACTGCACGCCCAGTTCCACCCCGATCGAGCGGACATCGCCGACGTTCGAGAGCAGCGACGCGTTACCGACGATGCCCGGACCCTGCGGGATCGACAGCAGGCGGTTCGAGAAGTTGACGAGGTAACCGGCAACCACCCCGGTCAGCTCGCCCTCGCCGAAGCGGAAGCCGACTTCGAAGGTGTCGGTGGTTTCCGGCTCCAGCTGACCGCGGATCGCCGCAAAGCCGGCCGCCGAGGTCGCGAAGGGACCGGTGGTCGCCGCTGCGGTGAAGGCACGCTGGTTCTGGGTGAAGCTGGCGAACAGCTCGTTGCCGCCGCCCAGCTTGTAGAGCACGCCGACCTGCGGGAGGAACAGGTCCTCGCTCTTGATCTCGCCCAGCGCGAGCGGGCCCGGAACCGGGTTGATCGGGGTCGCTTCAAGCTTGACCGACTGGCCCTTGAACCCGGCGGTGATCGACAGCGCGTCGGTCACGTCCCACTGGTCCTGGATCGCGTACTGGAAGGTCTTGGTGTTGTAGGCGTTGTTCCACTGGGTGAAGAACGGGTTCGACTGATAGTCGAGCGCGAGCGCGCCCGGCACGGTCTGGCTGGTGCCCATGGTGTAGAAGCGGCGGGCCTGTTCGAAATCGTTGTTCTCGTAACACAGGTCGATGCGCAGGGTGTGCGCGCCGAGTTCGGCTTCGAGATTGCCGAGCACGCCGATGCGCTCGATCTCGTATTCGGTGGTGCGGAAGCTCAGCGGCAGGCCGCCCGGGCTGGCGCGGTAGGGCGTGATCCACGAGCCCTGACCCTTGTTGGTGTGGAAATAGGCCTGCAGGCCCAGCGTCACATTGTCACCGATCTGCTGATCGATGCGGGCGCTGCCGAGCCAGTCGCGGCGCAGGCCGGCGGCATCGTAATAGGCATCATCGACGGTCGCGATCGGCGCCGGATAGACCGTGCCGAAGCTGTTGGGGGCGACCACAACGCCGGTATCGCCGCGGTTGGCGCCGATGAAGGCAATCCGCACCGCCAGCGGCCAGTCATTCGAGATATTGTCCCAGTCGAGCCCGAGACGGTTCACCATATCGAGGCTGAGATCCTGGTAGTCGCTCTCCTTGCGATCGGAGAAATTGACGAAGGCGGTGAAGGTGGTCGAAGGCGAGAAGTCGGCCACGAGCTTCGCATTGACCTGGGTCGCGCGCTGGGTGCCGAAGCCCTTCCACTTGTCGGCCGAGATGTGGGAGGCGCTGATATAGGCCTTGAACCCGCCGAGATCGCCGGTGTCGAGCGTGCCGTAAGCGCGGATCGTGTCGCTGTCGCCATAGGTGATGTTGCCGGCAATCCCGAGTTCGTCCTGCGGATCGCGGCTGAAGAATTCGATCGTCCCGCCGAGGTTCGAGGTCGAGGCAGTGCCGAGCGCACCGGCGCCCTGGCTCACGCGGGTGCTGCCGATATTGTCGGCGATGATCGCGCGGCTGATGTGCAGCCCGTTGGTGTTGCCGTAGCTCATGTCGCCGAGCGGCACGCCGTCGAGGGTGAAGCCCAGCTGGTTCTGGTTGAAGCCGCGCAGCGTGATGCGGGTCGACCATTCATAGGTGCCGAAGGGATCGGCCGACTGGAAGTTGACGCCCGGCAGCTTGCGCAGCGCGATGAAGGGGCTGGAACCGGCGGCGGTCAGCTGGATGTCGTCGGCGGCGATCTCGGTCACCTGGCGCACTTCGCCCTTGCCGTAGACGACGATTTCCTCGCCCTCGGCCGCAGCACCGGTTTCGGCGGTTTCGGCAGCAACGTCGGCAGCGTCGGCCTCGGCAGCAAAGGCCGCCGACGGGATCGCGACAGCAACAAGCGCGGCACCGGAAAGGAAAGCCGCCCGCAGAATTTCAATCTTCATGTGTTTTGCCCCTGCAAATGGTTGTCTCGTGAGGGGGCGCCTATCGGGGCGATGTTGCGATTCGATAGGATTTCGGTTGCACGCCAAAGAATGATCCATGACGTTTTTCGGACGTTGCAAGCGCGTCACAGCAGGCCAGCGGATGGCCGGAAGCATGACAGCGCGGCGCGGCACGGCCTGCGAGATTCGCCAGTTCTGCCCTCCCCCTGCCGGGCGTAGCCTGCAACCCGAGCAGCCAGCCTGCCGGGAGAGACCAATGCCCGCCACCAGCCCGCGCCCCCATGCGCCCGACACCTCGCCGATCCCGATCCGCAATTTCGACAAGCAGCGCTATCTCACGCGCGAATGGATGGAGCGCGAGCGCGCGGAGCTCTGGGCCAGAACATGGCTGGTCGCGGGGCTATCCTGCGATGTCGCCGCCCCCGGGCAGTATTTCACCTTCGAGATCGGCGCGGAGAGCCTGATTATCGCGCGCGGGATCGACGGAGAGCTTCGCGCGATGCACAATGCCTGCACCCATCGCGGCACGCGGCTGGTGAGCGAGCCTTTGGGCGTCTTGCGCAAGTTCGTCTGCCCCTATCACGCCTGGGCATACGGGCTCGACGGCAGCCTGCAGGGCGTGCCGGGCGCGGGGCGCTTTTCCAACGGGCTGCCCAAGGACGAGCTGGCCTTGCAGCAGATTGAGGTGGAGGAGGCGCTCGGCCTTGTCTTCGTGCGCCTCACGCCGGGCGGGCCGTCGCTGGCGGAGTTTCTCGCTCCGGTGCACGATCTGATCGCCCCCTACCGGATCGGGGCGATGAGCGTCACCAATGACCAGACCGTCTCCCACACCTGCAACTGGAAGGCGATCCTCGACAATTTCGCCGAGCTCTATCACGTCCCCTTCATCCACCCGATCCACCGCCGGATGTTCGAATGCGCCACCGCGCCCTTCGAGCTGTTCGAGCATGGCCACACCGCGGTCTATGTCCCCGGGGGCGTGACGGATTCGGGCTTCCCCACCCCCGAGGTGCCGACCGACATGCTCGCGCTGCAATTGCAGGGGCTCGGCCTCAATCCGGAGGATTATCGCGGAAGGGTGGAGGCGATCAGGCCGGCGATGCAGACAGCCAAGCGCGCCATCGCCGCAGCGCAGGGGCTCGCCTATGCCGATTTCAGCGACGCGCAGCTGACCGATATCTGGCAGTTCAACTTGTTCCCCAACATCATCCTGTCAGTGACGCCCGAAAGCGCCTGGCTGATGCGCTCGCGCCCCGACGCGACCGATCCCGGCAGGAGCCTGTTCGACATGATCACGCTGGTGCAGTTCCACGGGCGCGAGGAGGATGCCGCCGCCGCGCGCCGTGCGGAAGGCAGCGAAGAGCCCGAGATCGGCACGCATTTTCGCCTCAACGGGCCGCGCCCTGCCGATTACCGCCGTCCGGAGCGCGATAGCTTCACCCACGAGGATATCATCGCCGGGCGCAAAACCATGACGGTGACGATCGACGAGGACATCTCGCTGCTCGCCCGCGTGCAGCAGGGCATGGCCTCAAGCGGCTTTAACCGTGTGTGGCTGAGCGACGAGGAAAGCCGCGTGCAGCATTTCCATGACGCGCTGGACGCCTGTCTGGGGAACTAGGGCGTTACATCAGGCTTCGTCGCCGAATTCGGCGAGTGCCTGAAGATAGGCCCGATCGCGCACCTGCAAGGTCCGGCCGGTGCGGGCGATGATCCCCTGCCCTTCCCAGTCGGACAGCAGGCGGCTGACATTCTCCCGCGCGAGGCCCGCAAAGGCGCCCAGATCGCTCTGGCTCGGATCGTAGCGCAGCCGCCCGTCGGCGCTGTCGGTGTCGATCAGCCGTTCGATCGCGCGGGCGAGGCGCGGGGCCATCGAGAAGGTGCGGTCGCTCTCGATCACGAGATTGAGCTGGCGCACGCGCCGCGCCAGCTCGCGCATCACCCCGGCAGACGAGGCGGCATTGGCCGTCGCCGCCGCGAGGAAGGTGTGCGAAGGCAGCAGCATCACCGTCGAAGGGACCGCCGCCGTCACTGTCGCGGTGCGCGGGCCGCTGTCGAGCATGGCGATCTCCCCCACCAGCTCGCCGGGGCCGCAATAGTTGAGGATGATCTCGCGCCCGCTGGCGCTGACCATGGTGATCTTGAGACCGCCCGCCAGCACCACCACTGCGAAATCGCCGTTTTCGTCACCTTGCGAGATGATCGTCTCGCCGGATCGCAATTCCCGGCGGTTGGCATCGCGCAGCAGCGACTGGAGCTGGTCGGGCGCGAGCGCGCGCAACAGCGTGTCGGGTTGAAGCCGGGCGATAAGGTCGTCGAGTGTGGTCATGGTCTGCGCCTCCACTGTGCCACGCTATGGCGCCGGCTGCGCGCTTGCGACCGGCCTGCCTGACCCTTGTAATTCTCCGGAGGCCACAAATCCGTGATGGCCATCACAGACAGCGCCGTGAGGGCGCGGCAAAAGCACAGCAAGGCCGGACCCGATGTCCGGACACGATCCAGACGGTGCGACCCGGACGAAGGGGATTTCCCCGACGTCTCCCTGGCCCACATCCCTTTTTGAGGGGTGTGGGCCTCTTGTCGTTCGGGAGGGCAGGCGCTGCTCAGTGCCCGCCGCTGGGATCGGCGAAGTGGCTCGGCAGGTGGGCGTTGACCACCCCGCCATCGACCGTCAGCGTCTCGCCCACCACATAGTCGCCCGCGCGGCTGCACAGGTAGATCGCGGCGGCAGCCATGTCCTCGGCCGTGCCGATGCGCTTGGCCGGAATCCCGCTCGCGCTGGTGTCGGGCGCGTCCTTGGCGGCCTTGTTCATCTCGGAGGGGAAGGCCCCCGGCGCGATCGAGGTGACGACGATATTGTCCTGGATCAGCCGCGCCGCCATGCGGCGGGTGAGCTGGATCACGCCCGCCTTGGAGGCCTGATAGGCATAGGTCTCCCACGGGTTGATGCGCTGCCCGTCGATCGAGGAGACGTGGATCACCTTGGCCGGATGGCCCTGCTTGCCACCTGCGACCAGCAGATCGTGGAGCTTCTGGGTGAGGAAGAACGGGGTCTTGACGTTCAGATCCATCGTCCGGTGCCAGCCGGCCTCGGAGAATTCGAGATAGGGCTGGCCCCAGGCGGCACCGGCATTGTTGATGAGGATGTCGAGATGGCTCTCGCGCGCCTTCATCTCGTTGGCGAGCGCGATCATGCCGTCCATCTGGGAAAGGTCGGCGGGGATGCCGATGACCTTGTCGGCGCCGAATTCATCGATGGTCGCCTGCATCTGCTCGATCTTGCGCGCCGAGATATAGACCCGCGCACAGCCCGCCGCGAGGAGGCCCTCGACGAACATCTTGCCGATCCCGCGGCTGCCGCCGGTCACCAGCGCGACACGGCCTTCGAGGCTGAAAAGTGATTGAATGTCCATGTGATCAATATCCGCTCAAGGTCGCCACGCGGTTCGCGTGGAAGTAGGCATCGCCCAGGAATTCGGCCAAGGCGCGGTCGCGCTTCATGTAGAGGCCGATGTCATATTCGTCGGTCATGCCGATGCCGCCGTGCATCTGCACGCCTTCCTGCACCGCCAGCCGCGCGGTCTTGGCGACCTTGGCCTTGGCGACCGAGGTCATCAGATCGGCGTGGGCCGAGCCGCCATCGAGCAATTGCTGCGCCTTGATGGTGATGGCGCGGGCGATTTCGACTTCGGAATAGAGGTGGCTGGCGCGGTGCTGCAATGCCTGGAACTCGCCGATCAGCCGACCGAACTGCTTGCGCTGCTTGAGGTAGTCGACCGTCATGTCCATCGCGCCGCGGGCAACGCCCACGCCCTCTGCCGCCGCGCCGACGCGGCCTGCGAGCAGCATGGCATCGAGCACGGCGCGCCCGCCGTCGATCTCGCCGATCACGGCATCGCCATCGAGCTCGACACCGTCGAACTTCGTGTGGGTCGCCATCGAGGAATCCACGAGGCGCACGACGTCATGGCTCATGCCGGCGGCATCCTTGGGCACGGCGAAGAGCGTGATCCCGTCCGCATCCTCGTCCGAACCCGAGGTGCGCGCGGCGACCACGATCATGTCAGAGCTGGCGCCCTGAATGACGAAGCTCTTGGAACCCGTCAGGCGGAAGCCGTTGCCCGACTTTTCGGCGCGGGTGACGATGCGCGAGGGGCGGTGCTTGGCTGTCTCGTCGATCGCGACGGCGAACACGCTGTCGCCCGCGATCAGCCCCGGCAGGTAGCGGCCCTTCAGAGCGTCCGAACCGTGCTTGAGCGCAGTCGCCGCCAGAACGGAGGAGGTCAGGAAGGGCGAAGGCGTGAGGTTGCGGCCGATCTCTTCGAGCACGATCCCCGCCTCGACATGGCCCATACCGAGCCCGCCGTCGGCCTCGTCCACCAGCATGCCGGTGAAGCCCATTTCGGCCATCTGCTTCCACAAGCCGTGACCGAAGCCGTCCTTGCAGTTGCGATCGCGCCAGTGGCGCAGCTGCTTGGCGATATTGCCTTCCTCGGCCATGAAGCCGCGCGCGGTGTCGGCGAGCATCGCCTGATCTTCGTTATGATACAGGGGCATTGGTTCCCTCCTCTTGCCCTTATCGTCACCCCCGCGCAGGCGGGGGTCCAGCTGACCTTGTGACGAAGCTGGATCCCCGCCTGCGCGGGGATGACGGGGATTGTTCGTTGATTATGCCCCCGGCAGATCGAGGATGCGCTTGGAAATCACGTTGAGCATGACTTCCGAGGTGCCGCCCTCGATCGAGTTTGCCTTGGTCCGCAGCCAGTTCTTGGCCGGCTTGCCGCCCTCGGTCGCCTCGCTCTCCCATTCGAGCGAATGCGAACCGCCGACCGCCATCATCAGCTCGTGGCGGCGCTTGTTGAGCTCGGTGCCGGCGTATTTCATCATGTTCGGCTGGGCGGGGTGCGCCTTGCCGACCTTGATCTCGTCGAGGAACTTCTCGCCCATCGCGGTGTAGGCGAGCGAATCGACGTCGAACATCGCCAGCTCGGCGCGCAAGCAGGGATCGAGCTCGTCGCCGAGGCGGGCCGCATGGCGCTTCATCATCGCGCCGATCGCCGCCGCGCGCTCGCCATTGTCGGCGCCCGAGATCATCTCGCGCTCGTGGCCGAGCAGGTACTTGGCAACGTCCCAGCCGCGATTGATCGTGCCGACATAGGCCGGCACGTCATCGCCATAGGACTTGGGCACCTTAACATTGTCGAAGAAGGTCTCGCAGAAGGGCGAGGAGCCGCTGATCAGCTTGATCGGCTTGGTCGTCACGCCTTCGCTCGCCATGTCGTAGAGCATAAAGGTGATGCCCTGATACTTGTCGGCCTTGTCGGTGCGGACAAGGCAGAAGATCCAGTCAGCGTGATCGGCGTAGGAGGTCCAGATCTTCTGACCGTTCACCACCCAGTGATCGCCCTTGTCCTCGCCATAGGTCTGCAAGGAGACGAGGTCCGAGCCCGAGCCGGGTTCCGAATAGCCCTGGCACCAGCGGATTTCGCCGCGCGCGATTTCGTTGAGGAAGCGCTGCTTCTGGCCTTCGGTGCCGAAGTGCAGCAGCGCCGGGCCGAGCATCCAGATGCCGAAGGAGGAAAGCGGCGGGCGGGCGTTGATGCGGCCCATTTCCTCGCGCAGCACCTTGGCCTCGGCCGGGGAAAGCCCCGCGCCGCCATAGGCCTTGGGCCACATCGGCACGGTGTAGCCCTTGGCGACGCAGGCTTCGAGCCACGCCTTTTGCGCCGCGTTCTTGAAGGTCGCACGGCGACCGCCCCAGTAGATATCGTCTTCCCCGCGCACCGGCTCGCGCATTTCGGGCGGGCAGTTCGTCTCCAGCCACGCGCGGGTTTCAGTGCGGAATGTGTCCAGATCGGCCATGACCGACTCTCCTCTTTCAACTCTCACTTGACGCTTACGTTAGGAGCATTTCGCGCGGGGCTGCAAGCGTCCATCGCGCAAAGCGCCATGCCGTAGCGTCAGCCCCCCAATAGACGCGCCGCGATTGACGCGGGGACCAATCGGTCTAGGTTCGAAACCGAAAATGGGAGAGAGATTTTGTCCGGGATCGTGAGCGCACGGGAGTCGCGCGGGTGGGCGTGACACCTGCAAAGGTGCCCTATCGGCTCAAGCTTGCCTTCGGGGCCGGCTCGGTTGCCTATGGCATCAAGGACAATGGTTTCGCCGTCTTCCTGCTGATCTTCTACAATCAAGTGATGGGCCTGCCGGCCAATCTGGTCGGCTTTGCGGTGATGGTCGCGCTGATCATCGATGCTTTCGTCGATCCGCTGATCGGCCACCTCTCCGATCGCACCGACACCCGCTGGGGGCGGCGGCATCCGTGGCTCTATGCCTCGATCCTGCCGGTCGGGCTCTCGTGGTTCATGCTGTGGCATCCGCCCGCGCTGGGGCAGACCGAAATGCTGGTCTATCTCACTGTCTCGGCGATCCTCGTGCGCACCGCGATTGCGCTGAACGAGGTGCCCTCGATGGCCATGCTGCCGGAGATCACGCAGGATTATCACGAGCGCACCGATGTGATCCGCTACCGTTTCCTGTTCGGCTGGATCGGCGGGCTGACCCTGCTGTTCCTCGCCTATGCCGTGTTCCTCGCCCCCACGCCCGAGCAGCCTGCGGGCCTGCTGCGGCGCGAGGGGTATGACGCCTATGCCTGGGCGGGCGTGATCATGATGACGTTGGCGATCCTCACCGTCTCGATCGGCACCCACCGCGCGCTGGCAAAGCCGCCGGCCAAGCTGCCGCCGCGCCTGCCTTTGGCCGAGGAGCTGCGCGCGATGCGCCGCACCTTGCGCAACCCCGCCTTCCTCACCCTGATGGGCGCAGGCGTGTTCGCCTATGCCAACCAGGGCCTCAACTTCGCCACCAGCACCTATATGCAGACCTATGTCTGGGAGTTTCCGCGCTGGGCGCTGGCGGCCTGGCCGGTCACGCTGCTGGCGGGCGTGGTGATGGCTTTTGTCATCACCCCCATCGTCTCGCGCCGGATGGGCAAGAAAAAGGCCGCCGCGACGATGGCGGGCATCGCCGTGACGCTCGGCCTCCTGCCCTATGTGCTGCGTCTCGCCGGCCTGTTCCCCGCCAATGGCGCGCCCGAGACGATCCCGCTGTTCCTGCTGATCATGACGCTGGCCACCGGATGCGGGGTCAGCCCGATGATCCTGACCGGATCGATGCTGGCCGATGTGGTCGAGGATTCCGAGCTGAAGACCGGCCACCGCGAGGAAGGCCTGTTCTTCGCGGGCAACCTGTTCATGCAGAAATGCGTCACCGGCATCGGCACCTTTGCCGCCGGCTCGCTGATCAGCGCGGTCGGCTTTCCCGCCAATGCCGTGCCCGGCGAGGTCGATCCGGCGGTGATCGAGCGGCTGATGCTGTCCTTCACCATCCTGACCGCGCTGTTCGTGACCTGTGCGGTGCTGGTGTTCCTGCGCTTCCCGCTGGGCGAGGACGACCATGCCGAACGGGTCGCAATGCTGCAAAGCGGGAACGCGCCGCACCACAAATGAGAGCTTGGCGCATGGCCCGTGCTCTGCCACGAAGACCCGCAGATTCGACGAGCATTCAAGGACGAGAGGAAACTTCCGAATGGATTTCGAACCCACCGAAAGGCAGGCCTATTGGCGTGACCGCGTGCGCGATTTCATCGAAACGCATGTGCGCCCCAACATGGATGTCTACAAGGCGCAGGACGCCGCCGGTGATCGCTGGAAAGTGATCCAGATCATCGAGGACAAGAAGAAGCTGGCCAAGGATGCCGGCATCTGGAACCTGTTCATGCCGCCGCGCAACGACAGCCACCACCATGTCGACGATAGCTTCGAGTTCGACGGCCCGGGCCTCACCAACCTCGAATATGCGCTGTGCGCCGAGGAAATGGGCCGCATCGGCTGGGCGAGCGAAGTGTTCAACTGCTCGGCGCCCGATACCGGCAACATGGAAGTGTTCCACCGCTACGGCACCCGCGAGCAGAAGGAAGAATGGCTGCGGCCGTTGATGAACGGCGAGATCCGTTCGGCCTTCTTGATGACCGAGCCCTACACCGCCTCCTCGGACGCCACGAACATCGAGACCCGCATCGAGCGTGACGGCGATCATTACGTCATCAACGGGCGCAAGTGGTGGTCTTCGGGCCTCGGCGATCCGCGCTGCAAGGTCGCGATCGTGATGGGCAAGACCAATCCCGATGCCCAGCGCCATGCGCAGCAGTCGCAGATCCTGATGCCGATCGACAGCCCCGGGGTGAACATCCTGCGGCACCTGCCGGTGTTCGGCTATGACGATGCCCCGCATGGCCACATGGAAGTCGAGATGGTCAACGTGCGCGTGCCGGCCTCGAACATCCTGCTGGGCGAAGGGCGCGGCTTCGAGATCGCGCAGGGCCGCCTCGGGCCGGGCCGCATCCACCACTGCATGCGCACCATCGGGGTCGCCGAAGAGGCGCTGGCCAAGATGTGCCGCCGCCTGCAGGAGCGCGAAGCCTTCGGCAAGCCGGTCTACAAGCACTCGGTCTGGGAAGAGCGCGTCGCGCGCGCCCGCATCGACATCGACATGACGCGGCTGCTCTGCCTCAAGGCGGCCGACATGATGGACAAGGTCGGCAACAAGTCTGCCAAGCAGGAAATCGCGATGATCAAGGTGCAGGCGCCCAATATGGCGCTCAAGATCATCGACGATGCGATCCAGGCGCACGGCGGCGGCGGCGTGTCGGAAGACTACGGCCTCGCCTCGGCCTATGCCCACCAGCGCACCCTGCGGCTCGCCGACGGGCCGGACGAAGTCCACGCCCGCTCGATCGCCCACATGGAGTTCGCCAAGCACGCCCCCGTCCCCGGCCCCACGGCCAATGCCCTGCGCGGCAATCACGGGCGGGCGGTCAATGACACCCAGAGCTTCAGCTCGGGCGACATGGGCGTGGCGCGGTAAGCAATATCCTGAAGACCGTTCGTGTCGAGCGAAGTCGAGACACCTTGGCACGAACGGTTCTCGACTGCGCTCGAACCGAACGGAAAGATTAGACTATGGCAAAAGCCGCCATCCTTGAACAACCCGGCCAGCCTTTGCGCATTGCCGAGGTCACCTATGCCGCGCCCGGCCCGCATGAAGTCCTGATCGACACCAAGGCCTGCGGGCTGTGCCATTCGGACCTGCACTTCATCGACGGCCATTACCCCCATGCCCTGCCCGCGATTCCGGGGCACGAGGCGGCGGGCGTGGTGCGCGCGGTGGGTTCCGAAGTGAAGACCGTCAAGCCGGGCGATCACGTTGTCTCCTGCCTCTCGGCTTTCTGCGGCCATTGCGAGTTCTGCGTGACGGGGCGCATGGCGCTGTGCCTTGGCGGGGACACCCGCCGCCAGAAGGGTGACGCCTCGCGCATCGCCTTTGCCGATGGTGCGCCGGTCAACCAGATGCTCAACCTCTCCGCCCTGTCGGAGCAGATGCTGATCCACGAGCACGCCTGCGTGTCGATCGACAAGGCCATGCCCTTTGACCGCGCCGCGCTGCTCGGCTGCGCGGTGACGACGGGCGCGGGCACGATCTTCAACGCCTGCAAGGTCACCCCGGGCGAGACTGTCCTGGTGGTCGGCTGCGGCGGGGTGGGCCTGGCCGCAATCAACTCCGCCAAGATCGCGGGCGCAGGCAAGATCATCGCCGCCGATCCGCTCCCCGAAAAGCGCGAGCTTGCCGCCGTGCTGGGCGCGACCCACACGGTCGATGCCCTTGCGGAAGACGCCGCCAAGCAGATCATCGCGATCTCGGGCGGCGGGGTCGACTGGGGGATCGAGGCGGTGGGACGGCAAGCCTCGGCCGATCTCGCGGTCGCTTCGCTGCGGCGCGGGGGAACGGCGGTGATCCTCGGCATGATGCCCTTGGACTGCAAAGTCGGGCTCGGCGCGATGGACCTGCTCGGCGGCAAGAAGCTGATGGGCGCGATCATGGGGATGAACCACTTCCCCGTCGATCTGCCGCGCCTTGTCGACTTCTACCTGCGCGGACTGCTCGATCTCGACACGATCATCGCCGAGCGCATCCCGCTCGAGTCTGTGAACGAAGGCTTCAACACAATGCGCGCCGGCCATTCGGCCCGCACCGTATTGGTGTTCGACTGATGCCAGAAACGAACGATATCGATTTCGACAAGGAGATGGTCGGCACGGTCGAAGTGACCGAGAAGGACGCGCTCGACCTTGCCAGCCTCACCGCATGGTTCCAAGCCAACGTCGAAGGCTTCGCGGGGCCCATCAGCTACACCAAGTTCAAGGGCGGCCAGTCGAACCCGACCTACCGGATCGACACGCCGGGCGCCTCCTACGTGCTGCGCCGCCAGCCCTTCGGCAAGCTGCTGCCCTCGGCCCACGCCGTGGACCGCGAATATGCCGCGATGACCGGGCTCTACCCCACCGGCTTCCCCGTCCCGCGCACCTATGGGCTGTGCGAGGACGTGGAGGTGATCGGCTCCAAGTTCTTCGTGATGAGCATGGCCGATGGCCGCAGCTTGTGGAACGGCGCCCTGCCCGGCCTCTCGCCGGAGGACCGCCGCGCCCATTACAACGCGCTGATCGACACCATGGCCGAGCTGCACCTGCGCGAACCCGAAAAGATCGGCATGGGCGAATTCGGCAAGCCCAATGATTACTGCGCGCGCCAGATCACCCGCTGGACCAAGCAGTACAAGCTCTCCGAAACCGAGCTGATGCCGGAAATGGAGCGGCTGATCGAATGGCTGCCGCAGACCATCCCGCCGCAGCATGGCTCGAGCGTGGTGCATGGCGACTACCGGCTCGACAATGTGATCTTCCACAAGACGGAAGCCCGCATCATCGCGGTGCTCGACTGGGAGCTTTCGACGCTGGGCGATCCGATTGCCGATTTCAGCTACCTCATGCTCAACTGGCACAACCCCGCCGATGGCCGCGCAGGCCTCGTTGGCTTGGATATCGAGGCGCTGGGCATCCCTTCGCAGGAAGAGGCGGTGGAACGCTATGTCGCCAAGACCGGCTTCCCCGTGCCGCCGATGGACTGGTATTTCGCCTATAACCTGTTCCGCCTCGCCGGGATCATGCAGGGCATCAAGAAGCGCGTGATCGACGGCACCGCCTCCAGCGCCCATGCCCAGGCGATGAGCGACCGCGTGCGCCCGCTGGCCGAGCGCGCCTATCAGTTTGCGATTGCCGCGGGGATGGAAGCCTAGGTTTGTGGCAGGCCCCTCCGGGCCTGCCTCCTCGCCGCTATTTCGCGCATGACGCGCGAGCGGCTGCGGGCGGCCAGTCGGCCTTGCGGCCCTTGCGGGCCGATGGGTAAAACTTGCCGAGGCTCTCCGGCGCGGCTAGGCGCGCGAAGCCAATTCCTGACCGCCCGGAGACCTCGCATGACCGACGCCCTGATCACCGCCATCGAAGCCGCGTGGGACGACCGCGCTTCTGTCACCCCCGGCCATCCGGTGGGCGAGGCCGTCAATGCCGCGCTGGCCCTGCTCGATAGCGGGCAGGCGCGTGTGGCCGAACCGGACGGGAACGGGGGCTGGCGCGTCAACCAGTGGCTCAAGAAGGCGGTGCTGCTCTCCTTCCGCCTCAACGACAACGCCGTGGTCGATGGCGGGGCGGCGAGCGCGCCGGCCTATGACAAGGTGCCGCTGAAGTTCGACGGCTGGGACGATGCCGCTTTCCGCGCTGGCGGGTTCCGCGTGGTGCCGGGCGCGGTGGTGCGGCGCGGGGCGCATATTTCCAAGGGCGCGGTGCTCATGCCGAGCTTCGTCAACATCGGCGCCTATGTGGGCGAGAACACGATGATCGACACCTGGGCGACCGTGGGCTCCTGCGCGCAGATCGGCGCGAACGTCCACATCTCGGGCGGCGCAGGCATCGGCGGCGTGCTCGAACCGCTTCAGGCCGAACCGGTGATCATCGGTGACGGGGCCTTCATCGGTGCCCGCGCCGAAGTCGCCGAAGGCGTGCGCGTGGGCGAAGGCGCGGTGCTTTCGATGGGCGTCTATCTCGGCGCCTCGACCAAGATCGTCGATCGCGCCACGGGCGAAGTCCACATCGGTTCGGTACCGCCCTATGCCGTGGTCGTCCCCGGTTCGATGCCCGGCAAGCCCCTGCCCGACGGCACCATGGGCCCGAGCCTCTACTGCGCGGTGATCGTGAAGACGGTCGACGCGCAGACCAGCTCCAAGACCGGCATCAACGAGCTCCTGCGCGACTGAGCGTTTTCGAGCCGGACATTCATGTCCGGCGGCTCGGAAAACGCGGCCACAAGGGACTCATCGGAACCTTTCGGCGCACCCGGGGTTGGTTTACGTAAGGGAAGACCTTTCCCTTACGTAAACCATAAAAGAGGAGTGCGCAGAATGGCCGATCAGAACAAGGCAATCCGCATCGATGACGAAGCCGCGCGCGGTGCCGTCACCAACACCGGTCTGCGTTACGTGCTGGGTTTCAGCCTTGCCTTCGCGGTGATCGCGATGAGCCTGGTATGGATCATCCCCGCGCTGTGGGGCTGATCACTCGGGCTTGGCGGGCGCGTTGATCAGGGTTTCGATCGGCGGCTGATCCGCGACGCTCGCGGCATAGGCTTCCGCCGCGCGCATGACGCGCAGCACATTGCGGCTGGCGATCATCTCCAGCTCGGCCTGCGAAAGCCCGCGCTTGGCCAGTTCGGCGAAGAGCGCGGGATAGCCGCTGACATCCTCCATCCCCACCGGGCCGATCGGCATCCCGTCATAATCGCCGCCGATGCCGATATGCTCGACACCGGCCACCTTGCGGATGTGCAGGATATGATCGGCGACATCGGCAATCGCCGCCTTGGGCTCGGGATTGGCGGCGAGCCAGGCGTCCATCGCCTTGGTCGCGGCATCGGGATTGCCGAGGTGGACGACCCTGAGCCGCGCCAGCTCCCCCGTCCGGCGCGCATCCCACTGGCGCAGCTTCTCGTTGATGAAGCGCGGCAGGGCAACCACCATCACCACCCCGCCATTCGCCGGCAGGCGCGCGAGCACGGAATCGGGCACGTTGCGCGGGTGCGGCGTGACCCCGCGCGCGCCCGAGTGACTGAAGATCACCGGCGCCTGCGCCACATCCAGCGCGTCCATCATCGTGTCCTCGCTGACATGGCTGAGATCGACCAGCATCCCCAGCCGGTTCATCTCGCGCACCACATCCTTGCCGAAATCGGTGAGGCCGCCGTGCTTCGGGCTGTCGGTGGCTGCATCGGCCCAGGGGATGTTGGAATTGTGGGTCAGCGTCATGTAGCGCGCGCCCATCGCGTAGAACTGGCGCAGCACGCCGAGGTTGGAGGCGATCGAATAGCCGCCCTCCATCCCCAGCAATGAGGCGATCTTGCCCTCGCGCATCGCGTTCTCGACCTCGTCGGCGGTGAGGGCATAGCGCATGCTATCGGGGTTGCGGGCGATCAGGCGCTTGGTGACGTCGATCTGCTCGATGGTCTGCTGCACCGCTGCCGCCTCGTTGGCGTTGTGCGGCACATAGACCGACCAGAACTGCCCCCCGACCTTGCCCTTCTTCAGCCGGACGAGATCGGTGTGCATCGCCCCGTCATCACCGCCGACATGGTCGTGCTCGTCCATGGTGTCGGCGAAATCGAAGGCGTTGATCTGGTTGTCGTGGCGCGAGCGCAGCTGGCCGGGGGCGTCATTGTGCCCGTCGAACACCGGCGCGGCATCGAGCGCGGCGGCGGCGATGGCGGCGGCCTGTTCGTCGGTGACAGTCTGGGCATTTGCGGCGGGAGCGGCGATCACCAGCGCCGCCGCAAGGGCAAGGCGCGAGGGCAGGAAAGATTGCATGGGGGAGGCTCCCGAAGCTAGAGCGCCCAAGGACACGGGCAAGGAATGCAGCATGGATAGCGCGGACGCACTGATCGAACAATTGGGCCTTGCCGCCCATCCCGAGGGCGGGTGGTACAAGGAAACTTGGCGAGGTGCGGCCGCCGCCGCGGGGCGCGGCGATGCTGGGCCGGATGGCCGCGCGCAGGGCACCGCGATCATCTTCCTTTTGAAGGCCGGCGAGGCCTCGCACTGGCACACGGTCGATGCGGCCGAGCTGTGGCTGTGGCAGGCGGGCGATCCGGTCGAACTGCGCCTTGCTGCGAGCGACGAGGGGCCGGTGCGCTCGGTGATCCTCGGCGCGGATGTGGGCGCTGGGCAGGCCTTGCAGGGCCTTGTCGCACCGCACGAATGGCAGGCCGCACGCCCCTTTGGCGAGGCGCGATACGGCTATTCCCTCGTCTCCTGCGTGGTGGTGCCGGGGTTCGACTTTGCCGGCTTCCGGCTGGCCGAACCGGGCTGGGAACCCGACCAATGATCCGCCTCGTCCTGCGCTGGCTGTTGGCGGTGTTCTACTTCGCCGCGGGCGTCATCCATCTGGTGAAGCCCGCGCCCTTCCTCACCATCACGCCCGCATGGGTGCAGATGCCCGAGGCGGTGATCGCGCTCACCGGCGTTGCGGAGATCCTTGGCGCGATCGGGCTGGTGCAGCCGTTCTCGCAGCGCCTGCGGCAGGCGGCGGGGTGGGGGCTGGCGCTCTATGCGCTGTGCGTGTGGCCGGCCAATATCAACCACTTCATCATGGACATGGCCAAGGCGGACGGCGGGCTCGGCCTTGCCTATCACGTGCCGCGCATGATCGCGCAGCCGGTGATCATCTGGCTGGCGATCTGGGTGTCGCGCAGAAACGAAACGGCGCGCGAAGCCTGAAGGCCCGCGCGCCGCTCCTGTGGCATCCCGCGCTAACGCGGGGCGCCGCTCTTAGCTGAGGTGCTTCGAGACCGCAGCGGTCATCTTGAACATCGAGATCTGGGCGTTGCCGATCACCGCGCCGAGCTTGGCATCGGGATTGATCTGACGCTTGTCCTTGGTGTCCTGCAGGCCGTTGGCCTTGATGTATTCCCACACCTTCGAGGTCACCTGGGCGCGGGTCATCGGGCCCTTGCCGATCACAGCTTCGAGTTCACCCGAAAGCGTCACCGGCTTCTGCAGTGCGTTGGTCGTACCAGCCATCTTCTACTCCCTTGTCTTAGTGGCAGTTACTTAAATGTCGTCGTCTTCCCAGTCCGCATCATCATCCCCGCCGCCGGTATAGGTGGCGTGGAGCACCGCGCAGGCCGTGATCGACCCTTGCAGAGATGCGAGCAGTTCCGCCCGGCTTGCACCCGGCATCAGCACGAGCGGCAGGTCGGTGGCGAAAATCTGGAACAGGTAGTGGCGCGTCTCGCCTTCCGGCACATCGGGCAGCAGCCATTCGGAATTGCCGAAAGCATTCTTGCCCGTGCGCGGCGGCACTTCGCCTTCGAGCAGCTTGCCGCGCTGGGCCGCCAGACCCCACACCAGCCAGTGGCAGGCGGGATCGGCACCCTTGGCAGAGGCTTCCTCGACCACGATTACCAGTTCCTGTGAACCCGGCGGCGGCGCGCTCCATTCCAGCGGAGGCGCAACCGCATCCTCTTCGGCAGCGGTGAAGCTGCCGTCGAGCTCCTCGCCCGCGGCGAAGGCCGGACTGGTCAGCGCAAAACCGCCGCGTCCGAGCACCTCGGCCGAACCAAGCGCCAACACCGCGAGGCCGGGATGGCGCGCGGAAACGGGCACTCGGGGTGCGAGCCAGGTCGGAAAGTCAGTCATGATTCTGTCGTTCCATCGCCCTCCTGCTAGTCCCTTCGGACACGAGAAACGAGACTGGCGGGGGTGGTTTTTGCCGGATTCTGAGGAAAACCCTGCAAAAGCAGGCCCGCGGAGCCCCAGATAGGCATTTTTACAGGGCTTTTTCGCGCCTGCTTGCCCTTGCGGCCAAGACATTGCATCCATGACGCGCGGCGCTCCAGCCTGCCGCACCCCGCCCAACAGCCGCCGTTTCGCCGGAGTCGCCCGCCCCATGAATCCCGCCCGCACCGCCCTCAGCACCGTTCTCGCGATTGCCCTGGCCAGTTGCGGCGGCGGCGGTTCGTCCACCCCTCCACCCACCGGCGGGGGCGGTACCACGCCGCCCGCAACCGGCGGATGCAGCCTTGCCGCCCATCAGGACTTTGCCGACAATGTCCTCAATGAATGGTACCTCTTCCCCGATCTGCTGGCGACGGTGAACCGGTCGAGCGTCACCAGCCTGCAGGCCTATCTCGATGCGCGGGTCGCTCCGGCGCGGGCGCTGAGCCGGGATCGCGGCTTCACCTTCGCCACCTCGATCGCGGAGGAGAATGCGCTGATCAATTCGGGCTCCTCGGCCGGCTTCGGGATCCGCCTGTTCTATGACACCGCCGCCAACCGCGTGTTCGTGACCGAGGCCTTCGAAGGCGCCAACGGGCTTGCCGCAGGGCTTGACCGCGGGACCGAGATCACCGCGATCGGCACCACTTCGGCAAGCTTGCAGAGCGTCTCCAGCCTGATGGCCAGCGGCGGGCCGCAGGCCGTGGTCAACGCGCTCGGCCCGTCCACCGCAGGCACCGCCCGCGTGCTGCGCTTCATCCAGCAGCCGGGCGGGCCGACCATCGAGCGTTCGGTCACCAAGACCGACTTCGCGCTCGATCCGGTGTCGGACCGCTATGGCGCCCTGATCCTCAACGACGGGGCCAAGAAGGTCGGCTATATCAACCTGCGCACCTTCATCGTCGCCGATGCCTCCGCCCAGTTGCGCACCGCCTTCGGCCAGTTCCGCGCGCAGGGGGTGAGCGAGGTCATCATCGACCTGCGCTATAATGGCGGCGGGCTGGTGGAAGTGGCCGAGGTGATGGGCGATCTGCTCGGCTCGGGCCGCACCGGGCAGGTGTTCGGCCGCACCGTGCTGCGCGCCTCCAAGGCGGCGGAAAACACGACGCGCCTGTTCCGCACCGAAGCCAATGCCATCGCGCCCACGCGGCTCGCCTTCATCACCACCAGCGCCAGCGCCTCGGCCAGCGAGCTGATCGCCAATGCGATGATCCCCTATCAGGGCAGCAGCATGGCGCTGGTGGGGGCGAACACCTTCGGCAAGCCGGTGGGGCAGTTCGGCTTCGATCTGGCCGCCTGCGACCTGCGGGTGCGGGCTGTGACCTTCCAGACGGTCAATGCCAATAATCAGGGCGACTATTTCAACGGCCTGGCCGGCGTCATGCCCAATTCCTGCCGCGCCGGGGATGACATCAACCGCCCGCTCGGCGACCCGGGCGAAGCCTCGATCCGCACCGCGCTCGATTTCCTCGCCGGGCGCAGCTGCTCCCCGATCGCCGGTTCGCCCAAGGGCACGGACGAGGCGCAGCGCGCGCGCTCGGGCCTCGATCTGCCCGATCGCCTGCCGCTGATGTCCGATACCCCGCGCGCCGGGCAGTTCGAAATTCCGGGGCTGTTCTAGGGGCTAAAGTCCCTGCGGCACGGTCTCGAAGCCGGGAATGTCGCCGAGGTCGACCCAGTCCTGCTTGCTCTTGGTATAGCAGTGGAAGGCGGGTTTCAGGATGCTGGTATCATCCAGCGTTCCGGCCTTGATGAACATCATCCCCGGCGGGGTTTCGACCCGCGTGAACACCGGCGATCCGCAGGTGCCGCAGAACTGCCGCCGCACCGTCGCGCCGCTGTCGCCGGTGTCGTTATAGGTGGTGAGCTCGCCCTCATGGGTGACCGCATCCTCGGGCACGCCGATGATCACCGACAGGCTGCTGCCCGCCTGGCGCTGGCAGTTCTTGCAATGGCAGGTGACGCATAGCAGCGGATCGGACTCGCAGGTGTAGCGCACCTTGCCGCACAGGCAGCCTCCGGTCATGGTCATGGTCTTGCTCCCTCGGTTGAACCTTCGCCGCCGGTGAACGGCTGGCCTGTGGTATAGCCGCAGCCCTGCAATGTCTCCCCGCCCAAAGCGATAGTGGCAACGAAGGGAAAGCGCCGGTCGCTCATCCCGTCATTGCAGTCTCCGGGGGTGAGCGCGGCGGTAAGCGGCTGGCCGTCGAGGCTGCCGTTAAAGCCCAATCCGCCATTGCCGGCAAAGCGGGTGACGGCAAAACTGGTGCCCTGCGGGTTCTCCGGCGTGGTCCAGCGCGCGGTGTCGCGGTCAATCGTGAGAGTCCAGAAGGGTTCGGTTCCGGTCATGGTCACACTCTCCTCCGGCGAAACCGCGTCAAAGGCCTTGCCTTGCGGGTCGATCCCGTCCTGCTGCTCTTGCGGCGTGCAGGCGGCGGCAAAAATCATGAGCGCGGCAAGCGGCAGGAAGCGCGGGGGCATCGGGTCTCTCCTTGGATAGCCATGGATAGGCCGGAACCAGCCGCGCGCCAAGGCATTGCCCGCCCATGGACTGGACCCCGACCCGCGCGCGCGGCCTCAACCGCCTCGCCGAATTTTGCCCCGCTGCCGGACAGCTTTATGCCGCAGAGCGCAATCACGACAATGGTCCTGCCGCAGGCGGGCGGGCGAATGTCTCGCAGCTCTCGCCCTGGCTCCACGCCGGATTGCTGGGCGCGCCCGAGGTGCTGGCAGCGGTGCTCGGGCAGCACTCCCCGCGCGCGGCGGAGAAGTTCATCGCCGAGGTGTTCTGGCGGCTCTACTTCAAGGGCTATCTCGAACAGCGCCCCGCGATCTGGGACGATTACCGCGCGGGCCGCGACCATGCGCTGGCGGCGCTGGATGCCAATGCGGGCCTGCGCAAAGCCTATGGCGCAGCCGTGGAGGGCCGCACGGGAATAGCCGCCTTCGATCTGTGGGCGCAGGAATTGCAGGCGACCGGATATCTCCACAATCACGCCCGCATGTGGTTTGCGAGCATCTGGATCTTCACACTGAAGCTCGACTGGCGGCTGGGGGCGGACCTGTTCCTCAAGCACCTGATGGACGCCGATGCGGCTGCGAACACGCTCTCGTGGCGCTGGGTCGCGGGGCTGCACACCCAGGGCAAGCACTACCTCGCCCGCGCTGAGAATATCGCGCGCTACACCGCCGGACACAGCGGCGGCCCGCTCGCCGCAAAGGGCCTGGCCGAGGACGCCGAGCCGCTTTCCGAGCCGCAGGACTATCCCCGCCGCCTGCCCGACCTGCCGCCGCCTGTCAGCGAAGCCGATTTGGGGGAGCCCTTCGCGCTGCTGCTGCATGACGAGGCTTCGCACCATGCCCCGCTCGCTCTGCCGGGCGTGCCCGCGCTGGTGATCGGAGCGGGGCGCGCTGCGGTGCGGTCACCGGGGGTGCTGGGGAGCCACGCCGCGGCATTTGCGCAAGGGGCGCTGGCGGGCGGGATGGCCGAGGCGGCAGCGACCTTCGGCTGCGCGGCTGCACAATGGCGCGCGGGCGAACCGCTCGCGCCGCTGCTCGAGGCGGCTGGCGTGGCCCGCATCGCGGTGCCCTATCTGCCGGCCGGATGGACCCGTGACGCTCTCGCGCCCGGCCTCGCGCCATGGCAAGCCGAGGGACGCGTGGTCACCCTGCTGGGCGATCTCGACCGCGCCACCTGGCCTCATGCCAAGGCGGGGTTCTTCGGGGTGGCCAAGCAGATCGAGGCGCTGCTCGGCGAATGCGGAATTGCCGGCGCGGGTTAGTCCTGCGTGGCTTCCATCAGGCGCTTTTCCGCCCTTTCGCGGTCCGCCTTGTCGCGCTGGATCGCGGTCTTGCGCGCCTGTTCGGCCAGCCCGCGCCACGTCTTTTCCGAGCGCAGCTCGCGGTCGCGCACATTCTCTAGCGTCGCCTTCGCGGCGAGCGCAGCGGCTTCATCGGCGCGTTCGCAGTAGAATTCGTAGGTCTGGGCCATCGGGGGGTGTCCTGCCGGGAGAGGGGGGAGGCGGGCGTGCGTCAGTCAATCAGTCAGGGGTTGGCCAAAGAGGCGAGGCACGCATCGCGCCCCGCCCCCTTGTGCCGGTATCGGCTTAGTCGGCAGCCGAGAGGTTCACGGCGCTTTCCTTGCCATTGCGGCCGCGCTCGAGTTCGTAGTTGAGGCGCTGGTCCTTATCGAGCGTGTTCATGCCCGCCGCCTGCACGGCGGTGATGTGGACGAAGCTGTCCGACGAGCCGTCATCCGGCTGGATGAAGCCATAGCCCTTGTCGGTGTTGAAGAACTTTACGGTTCCGGTCTTGCTCATGGGGTATTCCTTTCAGGAACAATCAATTGCCCGCGCACGACATGTGCGAAGGTAGCCTCGTATCGTCCGATGAAAGGAAGTCGTCGTCTGGTTAACGCCGGGGCCGATGGGCTGAACCCGTGGCAAGCGGCGGAGCGCAAATTTCGAAGTCCGTCGCAAATTTCGACGTCAGCGGGAGGGCCCTTAGCACAGTTTGCCCCGAACGCCTAATCGGCCCCCAACCGAGACCGGCGTTAAGACATTGGCGAGAGCTCGGGCGTAGAATTTAGCCGTCATGACTCACTCCTCGCCTGCCGCGCCGTTCGACAGTCGAACCGGCACTCCGGCCGCGCCCCTTTCGGTGCGTGCGCGGCTGTGGCGCACCGGGCTATGGGTGGTGGGCGGATCGGTGTTCGCATCGAGCGGGCTGACCCATATCGCCTTCACCTACTTCGGCGACGCCGAATATGCCGGCACAATGATGTTCGCGGTGCTGATCCCGCTGATCGTCGCCAGCCTCGCCTTCGGCTGGATCGCCTCGCTCACGCTCCAGCTCGAAGGTTCGCGGGCCGAGCACGAGCGGCTCGCCCACCAGGACGCGCTGACCGGCCTCGCCAACCGCCGCGCCGCGCTCCACCAGCTCGCCACCTGGGCCGAGGAGCCCGCGCCGATCACGCTCGCGCTTGCCGATCTCGACCACTTCAAGCACGTCAACGACCGGCTCGGACATGATGGTGGCGATGCCAGCCTCGTCCACTTCGCGGCGATGCTGCGCAAGCTCGCTCCGGCTGAATGGCTGATCGCCCGGATCGGCGGCGAGGAGTTCCTGCTTGCCGCATGCGGGGTTGATCCGACCGATTTCGCCGCCCGGATCGAAGCGATACGCACCGCAGTAGCGATCACCCCGTTGATCACGCCGGCCGGGCCGTGGCACCTTACCGCGAGCTTCGGCATCGCGGCTCGCGCCGGACAGGAAGGCACCGACGGCCTCATCACCCGCGCCGACACCGCGCTCTACGCCGCCAAACAGGCCGGACGAAACCGCACCGAAAGAGCGGCGTAACCTGAGGCCTGCGCGCAACGCGCGAAACCCACCGAGGACATGCCCGCGGAGGCGGGGACGCAAAAGCGCGCAAGCTGGCGCTGCGGGGCAAGCGGGGGTCAAGCAGGGGTCAAGCAGGGGTCAAGCAGGGGTCAAGCAGGGGTCTAAGGGGGGTCTAGCGGGGGTCAAGCAGGGGTCTGGGAGGGGCCTGATTTTCCCTCATATCCATGTTTATCAGTGCCTTAAACATCTGCCGCGCAGAAAAAACACCGATCCCGTCCATTCCGTCAGCATGAGGCACCCGGGCGGCGGTAGGAAAGGGGGTTTTGTGGCGTGCGGCCAGCTGTGGTCGCGGGAGCCCGCTCACGCCCCTCCGCCACAGGAGGCAAAAACTCCGGGCTTGCCCCGGCGCGCGGTTCGTCGCACATCGCTGGCATGTTGCGCTCCTCGTTCCGCCATGCCTTGCGCGCCTTTCAGCAGGTGCGCGGCGATCCGCCTGATGCCGGGTTTGTCGCCGATCTCGAATTTCTCGAGAACCGCGATCTCGATCTCTCGGTGCGTTCGGGGGCGCTGCTCGGGTTCAATGCGCTGCTGCTGACGATCGGGACGCATCCGGTTTCGGCCAGTCCAGGGGCGCCGCTCAGCCTTGATGCGGCGAGCCAGCCGGTGATGACGCTGGCCAGCCTTGCCGCGCTGGTGCCGCTGGCGGTGTCGAGCTGGCTGCTCTTGCAGGCGATGCTGCTGGGCGAGGAGTTCGAGAGCGAGGGGCTGGAGGGCGATGCGCTGCGCCAGCGGCTGTTTGCGGCCTTCGTGCGCTCGATCGATGCGCAGGCACGGCGGCTGACGCTGGCGATCAGAGGGACGATTGCGGGCGCGGGGCTGACGCTGGTGGTGTGGGCGGTGATCCTGGCAGGGAAGATGCTCTGACAGGGCGGCCCGCCCCCCGCGCCGGTCAAGCCGCGCGCGCGGCGAGCATGTTCCAGATCAGCGCGAAGATCACGCCATAGGCCAAGCCGATGCTGGCGGTCAGCGCGATCAGCCCCGCTGCGGTCACCAGCTCGAACGGGCCGACCTGCATGGTCATGTGGATCATGTGGAGCCGCAGCACGAAATCGAGCACCGGCTGCCCCCAGCCCGCCACGACGAGCGCGGCCCACAGGCTGTGGAGCAGGCCGAGCATGGCGCCGGTCGAAAGGCCGGTCTTGATCGGGTTGATTGGTCGCATGGACACCTCCTGACAGACGCAGGGCTAACACAGCGCAGCCCGCGACGCAGGGGGGCATCGATCCGTAATTATACGTAGGCCGCGCGGGTCAGGCGGCGGCGCTGCGCTGGGCTTTCGGCAGCAGGATGACGAAGGCGATGGTCACCATCAGCAGCGCAGGCACGTCGCCCAGCAGGTGGCCGCCATGCATCGGATCGCCCAGCGATTGCACCGCCATGATCGCGGCGTGGACCGCGCTCGAAATCGCGACGAACCAGATCAGCGAGGCATGCTTCAGCGGATCGCGCGCGGCGGCGATCATGAACAGGCCCAGCGTCGCATAGACCCCGACGATCATCATGAAATAGTGCGAGGCCATCACCGGCCCCTCGTGCCACGCCCAGCCGCTCGGCCACACCACCGCGAGCGGGGCGACAAGGCAGAACACCGCCCCGAAGGCGACGAGCAGGATTTGCAGCAGGCGGTATGCGGTCATGACGATGATCCCCCAAGGACCGCGTCCAAATTCTGGCCCCCCGGCGGGTGTCTGCCCTTTATCGGGGGCGGTCAATCACGCGCCCGCCGTGGCGGGGGATTGCGCCCGCGCGCGCCCTGCACCCCGAGCGGCCCGCTCGTCCTAGCGGAACAGGTAGAAGTTCAGATGATACAGCATGAAGGTATCGTCGGGATCCATGCTGCCCTTCGGAACGATCTTGACGACAAGTTCTCCATCCGGATTACCGCCGGGCGGCGTGACGAAGTACCACAGATGGCCATTTTCGGCCCGCTCGATGACGCCGCTGGACTGCTCGTCCGTTCCGAAATCGCTTTGCCACTCGAAGCTGCGGTGCCAGCCGGCGTCGAACTCGGCATAGAGCTTCCAGTCCGCGCTCACCCCGGTCGTCAGTTCCAGTTTGCCGTCCTTGCCATCGAAGGTGATCGGGCCGGCTGAACCACCCGCGCACGAGAGAAGGGGCACAGCATGGAGCACTGTGCCCCAGATGAGGTCATCCACCGCGCCAAAGAGCTGGCCCGAATGGACGAGCACCGGCCCTATCATTTGGGCGGGCGGCGCGCCGTTGTGTGCGGTGATCCGTTCGATTGCTTCCGACATTTCACGTCCCCCCATCCCAACCCCCTCCCCTCACGAGGAGGGGGATTGCGGATCAATCGTGCTCGCGGTCGCCCGCGCCGACATAGAGCTGGTTGCCGACTTCGCGGAACTTCTCGCTCATTTCGGCCATGCCCTTCTCGGCCTCGGCCTCGGAGGCGACGAAGGTGGTGATGTCGGCGTTCTGCCTGGCGGCGAAGTCGCGCACTTCCTGCGTGATCTTCATCGAGCAGAACTTCGGCCCGCACATCGAGCAGAAATGGGCCGACTTCGCGCCTTCCGCCGGGAGCGTCTGGTCGTGATACTGCTCGGCGGTTTCGGGATCGAGGCTGAGGTTGAACTGGTCGCGCCAGCGGAACTCGAAGCGCGCCTTGGAGAGCGCATCGTCGCGCACCTGTGCCGCCGGGTGGCCCTTGGCAAGGTCAGCCGCGTGGGCGGCGAGCTTGTAGGTGACGACGCCGACCTTCACATCGTCGCGGTCGGGCAGGCCGAGGTGCTCCTTGGGCGTGACGTAGCAGAGCATCGCCGTGCCGTACCAGCCGATCTGCGCCGCGCCGATGCCGCTGGTGATGTGGTCGTAGCCGGGCGCAATATCGGTGACGAGCGGCCCGAGCGTGTAGAACGGCGCCTCGCCGCAGGCTTCCAGCTGCTTTTCCATGTTCTGCTTGATCTTGTGCATCGGCACGTGGCCGGGGCCTTCGATCATCACCTGCACGTCCTGCTCCCAGGCGCGCTTGGTGAGCTCGCCGAGGGTATAGAGCTCGGCGAACTGCGCCTCGTCATTGGCGTCGCGGATCGAGCCGGGGCGCAGGCCATCGCCCAGTGAATAGGCGATGTCATAGGCCTTCATGATCTCGGTGATCTCGTCGAAGTGCTCGTAGAGGAAGCTCTCCTTGTGGTGGGCAAGGCACCACTTGGCCATGATCGAGCCGCCGCGGCTGACGATGCCGGTCACGCGCTTGGCGGTGAGCGGGATGTAGGGCAGGCGCACGCCGGCGTGGATGGTGAAGTAGTCGACGCCCTGTTCGGCCTGCTCGATCAGCGTGTCGCGGAAGATTTCCCAGGTGAGTTCCTCGGCAATCCCGCCGACCTTCTCGAGCGCCTGATAGATCGGCACGGTGCCGATCGGCACGGGGCTGTTGCGGATTATCCATTCGCGGGTGTCGTGGATGTTGCGGCCCGTCGAGAGGTCCATGATCGTGTCCGCGCCCCAGCGGGTCGCCCAGACCATCTTGTCGACTTCGCTCGCCACGTCGGATGCCACGGCGGAATTGCCGATATTGGCGTTGATCTTGACGAGGAAGTTGCGCCCGATCGCCATCGGCTCGGACTCGGGGTGGTTGATGTTGGAGGGGATGATCGCCCGGCCCCGCGCGACTTCGCTGCGCACGAATTCGGGGGTGATGACGTCGGGGATCTCAGCGCCCCAGCTTTCGCCGTCGCGGATCAGATCGGCCGCGATTTCGCGCCCGAGGTTCTCGCGCTCGGCGACATATTCCATCTCCGGCGTGATGATCCCGCGGCGGGCATAGTGCATCTGGCTGACGTTCATGCCCGCCTTCGCGCGCAGCGGGCGCTTGATCGCATTGGGGTATTGCGGGACGCCGCCCGAACGGTCGGGGCCGAGCTGGCCGTTGTCTTCCGGCTTTACCTCGCGGCCATCATAGGCCTCGACATCGCCGCGCGAGAGAATCCAGTCGCGGCGCAGCGGGGCGAGGCCGGCGTTGATGTCGATATGGGCGTTGGGGTCGGTATAGGGGCCCGAGGTGTCGTAGACGCGCACCGAGGGCTCATCGCCTTCGAGATCGATCTCGCGCATCGCCACGCGGATGCCCGAGCCGGTGCGCGCACCGACATGGACCTTGCGGCTGCCACGGATCGGCCCGGTGGTGACGCCGATTTCGACGGGGGAATTGATGTCGGCCATGTGCTCGTCTCTCTCTTCGGTGCGGAAAGAGGGCACATCTGGCAAGCGCCAGCCCACTCCCTCCGCCGATGCTAATCGGTTCAGGTTCGACGGGTCGGGCAGAGCTTACCTGCCCCTCTCAGCGCAAGCGCGCTCCCCGGGGATGGGAGGGGATTAGGACAAGGCGGGAATTGAGTCCACCCTCACGCAAAGCGCGCCGGGATCTCCGCGTCGCCGGTGTCGAGCAGGGGGATGCTCCCCTCGGGCAGGCCCTGATAGGCGCTCGCCCAGTGGGCGACGCTCATCGTTGCCAGAGCGAGGCATGCCGACTACCATCATTGCGATGCAACGGGCGGAGTACTCTATGACCATGCGTATCGCTCAACTATCCGCGTTCGGTGCCTGCTTGATCGCGACGGGAATGCTTCTGCCAAGCTCCCAGCTGCAGGCGCAGACAGCGAACCACCGCACCGAAGTGGCCAACACGCGCACCACCACCTGCACCGATGCCAACTACACGATCGCGCGCGGCACAGACGGCGAGATCGAGAGCTACACAAGCAAGCGCAGCGGCTTGCGCTTTGCGCGCTATGTCGGCCAGAGCGAGCTCTACAAGTGCGCGATCGGGGACAATGGCGAGGAAGTCAGCTATGTGTCCGATACCGCCTATGCGACAGCCGAGCGGTGCAACGCATTGATCATGTTCCGGTATTTTCCCGGCTTCGGGACCCAGCTAAAGGCTGTTATCGATGGATCGGCCGAACAGTGGCGCGCAAGCACGAGTGACAAGCCGGTTGCCCCGCCCGACGTGCGCGAGGCGGTCATTCCTGTTCCCGGACGCAAGCTTTCCGTCTATCAGGCCAGCGTCAAGACAGACGGACCTACGCTCGGCCCGCGCGGCAAATTGCTGCTTGGCTACTCCACAAGCGCCAATGCGCTGGTCCAGATGTCGGCGGCCCATCCTGACGACGCCTTTTGCGGGTCAGCCAAGCAGGAGATCGGCGCATTCATCGGCAAGTTTCCCTGGCCGTGAGCTGACCCCATCCGCCCACCCCCTCAGAACGTGTAGCCCACGCCGAGGCCAGTGATGAACTGGTTCGCGCTGCCTCGGAGCCGCGTGTAGGGCGTGTCCGCCGCGTCGCCCAGCAGGCGCGAATAGCCGCCTGTGGCGAAGACGCTCCAGCCGCCGTCGAGCGCATTGCCGGAAAGGTCGTAGTTTAGGATCGCCAGCGTGCCGATGCGGTTGAGGCCGCCTGTCGCGGTGAAGGCAGGAAGGCCGCTGGCGAGGCGCTGGGCCGGGGTGACCGAGAAGTAGTAATCGGCAAAGCTGTCATCGACGAATTCGATGCCGGTCTGCACCTGCAGCACGAAGGCCTTGCCGAGCGGGCTGGCATAGCTGATCTGCGGCTCGATCACCGTGCCGTCATGCGCGCCGAGCACATCGCGGCGGGCCTGGATGCCGATGCTGAGCGTATCGAGCGGCTTGAACACGCCCGGGAAGGACACCGCGGCATTGAGCCCGACTTCGAGCGCCGCGTCGAGCTTGCCCGCTGCGGCGACCACATTGTCGCCCACGTCGAGATTGCGATCATTGCGGAAGCGGAAGGTCGGGCCGAAGGCGAGCCGGGTCTTGCGCTTGCCGAGGGTCGGCTTGGCGGAGAGCACATCCAGGGTCAGGCCCGGCCCGTTGGGGCGGATGCCGATCCCGCCGACGCGGCCCACCACCAGCGGCAGGGGGAAGGCGATATAATTGTCCGAGCCGGCATAGCTCGGCACCAGCCCTGCGCCGAGGCCGATGGTCGCCCAGGTCTCGTCATAGACCGGCTTGGTGAAGGCGAGGCCCATCGGGGGTGCGGGCAGGGTCGCCGGCTGCTCGGCCTCGGCAGCGGTGTCGGCTTCGGCTTCGGCATCGCCAAGGGCATCGGCGGTATTCGCCTGCGCGGGGGCGGCAGCCAGCGCCAGCAGGGCGAGCGGGGCCAGCGGGGTAAGGGCGGTGAGAGGCTTCATCGGGAAATCCTTGTGGGGGGGTTCAGGATTCGCACAGGGGGTGTGCCAGCGCCCTCTATTGCCTTCGGGCGATGGTGCAACATTCTTCAATTCTGCAAAGATTGGCGCGCCATCGCCTGCCGCCCGGCGCATTGCCCAAATCGCGCACCTGCCCTAGGGCAGAACCAGATGGCTGATTCCTCGCACAATAGACCCGCGCCCGGTGCCGCCCCGCATGACGTCGTAATCGTCGGCGGCGGGCTGGCGGGCGGGCTGATCGCGCTGGCGCTGCACCGCCATGCGCCGGGCTGCCGTTTCCTCGTGATCGAGGCCGGGCGCACGCTCGGCGGGCATCACCGCTGGAGCTGGTTCGAAACCGATATCGCCCCGGCCGCGCGCCCGCTGATGGCGGGCTTTCATCTCAATGGCTGGGACGAGGGCTATGACATCGCCTTCCCCGCCCTCGCCCGCACCCTGCCGACCGCCTATCGCTCGCTCGCCAGCGCGGAATTCCACCGCGCCCTGAGCGCCGAGCTGCCGCCCGAGCGGGTGATGCTGGAGACCAAGGCCGCGAGCCTCGATGCCGGCGGCGTGACGCTGGCCGACGGGACGCGGATCGCGGCCAGGCGCGTGATCGATTGCCGCCCGTTCCGTTCCTCGAAGCATCTGGGCGGCGGCTGGCAGGTGTTCCTCGGCCAGCACTTCAAGTGCGAGCGTGCCCACGGCCTCACCCGCCCGACTATCATGGACGCCAGCGTCGATCAGGTCGCCCCCTATGGCAATGGCGAGGCCTACCGCTTCGTCTATGTCCTGCCCCTGTCGGAAGACGAGGTGTTCATCGAGGACACCTATTACGCCGATCAGCCGAAGATGGATGCCGATGTGCTCAAGGGGCGCGTGGCCGAATATGCCCTCCGCAATGGCTGGAAGGGCGAGGTGATCGATCAGGAGGCGGGGATCCTGCCGGTGATCTCGGGCGGGAATTTCAACGCGGCGCTCAGCGAAATCGCCATTCCCGGCGTGGCGCTGGCGGGCGCGCGCGGGGGCTTTTCGCACCCGCTCACCAGCTACACCCTGCCCTTTGCGGCCGAAAACGCGCTGGCGATCGCGCAGCTGCTGGCGAGCCGCCCGGCATGCACGGGCGATGAGCTCGCCGCCTTCTGCCGCACCCGCGCCAAGCGCCACTGGCGCGCCACTTCCTATTACCGGATGCTCAGCCGCATGCTGTTCGAGGCCGCCGATCCGGGCAAGCGGGTGGTGGTGTTCGAGCATTTCTACGCCCTGCGCGGCGCGCTGGTGGAACGGTTCTATGCAGGCCGATCGACCTGGCCCGATCGCCTGCGCATCCTTTCAGGCAAGCCCCCCGTAACTATCCCGCGCGCTATCCGTGCGCTGTTTTCATCAGGCAAGCCTTTCAACATGGAGACCACGGCATGAACGCCGATGCGAAGCTCAACCTTACGCCTGCCAAGGGGGTGAACCCGGCGCTGGCGCAGCGCTATGCGGGCAAGACCGCCTGCGTGATCGGATCGGGCTTTGGCGGCCTGGCGCTCGCCATCCGGCTGCAATCCGCCGGGATCGCCACCACCGTGATCGAGAGCCGCGACAAGCCGGGCGGGCGCGCCTATTTCTGGGAGAAGGACGGCTTCACCTTCGACGCCGGGCCGACCGTGATCACCGATCCGCCGTGCCTTGAGGAACTCTGGGCGCTGACCGGCCACGACATTGCCGAAGATGTCGAGCTGATGAAAGTCATGCCCTTCTACCGCCTCAACTGGCCCGACGGCACCAATTTCGACTATTCGAACGACGAAGAGCAGCTGAACGCCGAGATCGCCAAGCTCAATCCGGCGGACGTTGCGGGCTATGCGCGCTTCCTCGAATATTCGCAGCGCGTCTACGAGGAAGGCTACTTGAAGCTCGGCACCGTGCCCTTCCTCGACTTCAAGTCGATGCTCAAGGCCGCCCCTGCCCTGATCAAGGAACAGGCGTGGCGCTCGGTCTATGGCATGGTCTCAAGCTACGTGCAGTCCGAGAAGCTGCGCGAGGCTCTGAGCTTCCACACGCTGCTGGTCGGCGGCAATCCGATGAACACCTCCTCGATCTACGCCCTGATCCACAAGCTGGAGAAGGACGGCGGCGTGTGGTGGGCGCGCGGCGGCACCAACCGGCTGATTGCGGGCATGGTGCGGCACTTCGAGCGGCTCGGCGGCACGATGCGCGTGGGCGATCCGGTGGTGCAGGTGCATACGCTGGGCACCAAGGCGACCGAGGTCGAGACCAAGAGCGGCTTCAAGC
>Ga0315900_10002021_pt1 | contig 31789 bp, 39 predicted proteins | sample LakEriMetagenome_FD_203521 | JGI IMG/M metagenome (GOLD analysis project Ga0315900, IMG submission 203521) | Freshwater fungal communities from buoy surface, Lake Erie, Ohio, United States - Buoy 12 MA114 | ecosystem: Environmental > Aquatic > Freshwater > Lake > Lake biofilm | place: USA: Lake...
TAGTGTCTTCTATTATGAACAAGGACTTCGCTTCCTGTCGAAAATGGGTGACAAACAACCTTGATAATGATATCACCAGAATCTTTAGAAACATCTATGATGGTCTGTATGAGAAGTTGAAACCAAACTCTGTACCGCAAATGGTTCTGATTTTGGCCAAGTATCAATATCAATCAGCCTTTGTTGCAGACCATGAAATCAATTTGATTGCCTGTCTCACAGAATTAATGGTCGAATGTGAATTCAAATGAGTCCGTTCGATTATGCCGATTTTATCCTGAGAAAGAAGGTGCCGGATGGTGAATTGGACTTCAAAGATTATGCACCTTTCCTAATCAATAGGTCTTTATCCAACCACTTAGATTGTGTCTTGTATGCCAACGACATGAACTTGTGGCCTGGAATTGATAAAGACATGCAATACCAGTATCTTCTAAATAGTATCAGGCCTATGAAACGGAAGTTTGTTCCGTGGCAAAAGGCCGATTCTGAGAAGGATATTGAATGTGTGAAAACCTATTTTGGGTATTCAAACTCCAAGGCTAAAGAAGCCCTACGTATCCTCACCGATGAACAAATCGCTGATATAAAAACAAAAATAGATACAGGCGGAGTGAAGAATAATGATAGACATTAAAGACTTAGTTGAAGTGACATTGGATGATAAAGATGATTTTCTAAAAGTACGTGAGACACTGACCCGAATTGGTGTCGCCTCCAAGAAAGACCAAACATTGTACCAATCTTGCCACATACTCCACAAACGTGGTCAATACTATGTGGTACATTTCAAAGAACTATTTGCCTTAGATGGCAAACCAACCGACATTTCTGAGAACGACCTATCTCGCAGAAATGCAATTGCAAACCTATTGGAAGATTGGGGTCTGGTAAAGATTGTCAATAAAAAACAAACCGAGGTGCCCACACCTATCTTTCTGTCACAGATTAAAATATTGTCACATAAAGAAAAGAATGATTGGCAACTTACACCAAAGTATAACATTGGTAAAAAACCAAACGGTTCTTGACAACTAGTATAAATACTGATATGATGGTCCCATTCGGGATGGGAAAAAGGTGCTCCACCTACCTTAGGAGCGTATTAAAACGGACAGACGCACTGTCACTGGATAACGTAACCAGTACCTAACCGATACGCCTTCGGGGTATCAATTTTTTAATCTCGCTTTTAGGAGAAACATATGACAAATCTTATGAAAGATTTTTTCGGTTCTGACTTTGGTAAAATCCAACCCTTCACTGTAGGTTTCAATGACACAATGGACCTCATGCGTGAAGCTGCAGCGGCTGCATCTAAAGCCGTATCTTATCCTCCATACAACATCAAACAGGTAAAAGAAAACAAGTATGTCATTGAAATGGCAGTTGCTGGTTTTGCTAAGTCTGACATTGAGATGACTTTGGAAGGAAACAAACTCGTAATTAAAGCTGCAACAAAAGACGCAGATGAAGAAGAATATTTGTACAAAGGCATTGCCAACCGTGCATTTGAACGTACCTTCACTCTCGCAGACAAAGTAGAAATTAAAGATGCGGAATTGATGAATGGTATGTTGAAAATTTGGCTAGAAAACATGGTCAAAGCACAAGACGCCATTAAGAAAATTTCTATAAAGGAAACGGTAGAAAAATGATTCAACTAATTACCTCTTTACTTAAACGTATAAGTGGTGATTATGGAACCAATTTAGAATCATATATCACCAGTAGAAATCCTCAAAATGAGGGCGACATTGAGCGCTTCACCCGTGATTATCATTTTCTTATAACTCAAAATAGGTACTAAAATGAAAAAATTATTTACAAGTATACTTGAGGCCATAGAGGCTATCAAACAACACAGGTCGGGACCCGACCTTAAAGGTAGATAATTACCATAAGGGGTCTTGACAGACCCCTTTTTTTATTGTATAATTGAGACATTATGAAAACTGAAAAACAATACATCAAAAAAGTACGTGTGAAAACCACGTTGGAGAATTACTACGTTTGTTCACCAGAGACTAAAGAGATTGATGGGGTACAATTTGTTTACGTAATCAAAAACATTGGTATTAGGGAAACACCTAAATTAATGCGGAAAGAATCATTAGAATATATCAAATAAGGGCCGATAGCTTAATGGTAAAGCAGTGAACTCATAATTCATTGAGTCTAGGTTCAATTCCTAGTCGGCCCACCATTTTTATTAAGGATTATCATGTCTATTACAATTAAAAACCTTGAGGCGGCATTGGCTGGAGAAAGTCAAGCGCACATCAAGTATCGTTACTTTGCAAAGATTGCTATGGAAGAAGGTCATGAGGAAATTGCCAAACATTTTTGGCACACCGCTGACCAAGAATTACTCCATGCATGGGGTCACCTTGAGTTGTTGGTTGGTAAACCAACTACCAAAGAATGTCTTGAAATGGCCATCGAAGGTGAAACATATGAGTTCACTACAATGTATCCTAATATGAAAAAAGATGCAGAGATAGAAGGCAACAAAGAAGCAGAACGTGAAGCTGCACACCAAATTGCAGAAAGTCACACACACGCTGAAGAATTCCGTGCAGTTCTTGCTAAGGCAGAAAAGAAATTTGCAGCATTGGCTAAGATTGAGAAACGTCATGCAGAAGCATACAAAGCAAAATTGGAGGCACTATAATGGATCACGTATGTGTAGTTTGTGGCCACGTCCACGATGAAGAAAAAGAAGGTGCATGGGATACATTACCTGATGATTTTACTTGTCCAGAGTGCGACTGTGGTAAAGAAGATTACGAGGTCCTGTGAAAACAAAATTTCGTGATGCGTATATGAAAGTTGCCGAGACATTCGCAGGATTGTCCTCGGCTAAAAGACTTCATGTTGGTGCCATTGTAGTCAAAGATGACAGAATTATTTCAATTGGTTACAATGGTATGCCATCTGGTTGGGATAACAACTGTGAAGATAAAATCTATTGTGATGATGGTGATTGTTTAGAACAACAGTTACCAAAAGAGTCGGACACATGGAAAAGATATAAACTTAAAACCAAACCAGAGGTACTTCATGCAGAAACAAATGCGATTGCCAAGTTAGCTAAATCTACCGAATCTGGTATGGGTGCTACTATGTTTGTTACCCATGCTCCATGTTTGGACTGTGCCAAACTTATATACCAAAGTGGTATTAATAGTGTTCTATATCGGAACTCTTATCGGAGTGATGATGGTATCCAATTCCTACAAAAAGCAGCCGTTTGGGTGGAAAAAATCTAATACTCCTAAATAGCTGAGGGTAATTGTGCCCTTAGGAGACCAGGATGATTATTCGTGTGGTTAACTGTCCAGACAAAGATTTTAAGCCCTTTGTTGAAAGAGCTGCCCAATTCTTCGCTAAAGAATTGATACCTAATACACGGATAAGGAATAATTGTGCAACCGAAATTAAATTTTGTACAAAGATAGATGAATATGGTTTTGCTAGTATTGAAGATTACAATACACAAAAACAACCTCGAAAATTCCTAATAGAAATAAATCCAAATATTGGATCCAGAAGAATACTGGAAACTTTGGCACATGAAATGGTTCATGTGAAACAATACATTGATGGTGAAACGAACGATGAGTTGACCCGATGGAGAGGTAAACGGGTTGATCCAGACAAAATTGATTATTGGGTTCAGCCATGGGAAATAGATGCTTACGGCCGTGAACCAGGACTACTTACGAAGTTTGCTATATCTGAACACTTGTGGGAAACGTTTGCTGACTTTGTTGACCCATCTGGTCCAATAAATTATAATCCGATTGCATGGAAAAAAGAATGAGTGTTGAAGCGGATAAATTTACATATGGCCAAGGTAACATAAAAGTTATCACAAATGAACCAGGCGTAAAAGTAAAAATGGGTAAATACTGTTCAGTTGCTGGGGATGTAAAGGTCTTTCTTGGTGGCAATCATAGAGTTGATTGGATTACAACATTTCCTTTTGGCCACACAAGCACAAACGAAATCAACGTTGGTAAAGTTGAAGGACATCCAAGTACAAACGGTGATATAATTATTGGTAATGACGTTTGGTTAGGCACAGGATGCACAATCATGTCTGGTGTAAAGATTGGTGATGGTGCTGTTGTTGCTGCACATTCACACGTTGTACGTGATGTTGAACCTTATGCCATGGTCGGTGGAAATCCAGCAAGAACAATCAAACTTAGGTTTGAACAAAGAATTATTGATGCACTGATGGAATTAAAGTGGTGGGATTTAGATACAGATGTGGTAAAATTAATCGTCCCGAGCTTGTGTTCCGAACCAAATTATGATACAATACAAAACTTAATACAGAAGTATAAAAAATAATTTTTAATAACCGCTTGCCAAGACATAAAAGTTCCTATATAATAACACTATGACAAATTTTAAACACATATCCTTTACGTTGCATCAAGAGTATCGCACAATTAATTGTGGTGATAGCTCATGGGCGCCGACCGGGTTTTGTGTAAAGAGAGAGAACTAAAACATAAGTTCTAATTAAGACTCCAAACACAAGACCCTAGACCTAAAAAATCTAGGGTTTTTTGTTTGTTGTTTCAATACAACATAGTGGTTGCCAGAATCTTTGGTTCTGATACAATACACTCTGTTCTTTAAAAATTTGTTGTAGTTTATTGGGGTATAGCATAGTGGTAGTGCTGCGGACTTTGAATCCGTAGGTCCTTGTTCGATTCAAGGTACCCCAGCCATATAAAAACACATTGATGCAGTGTGTTTCTATATGGAAGATGATGCAGCGGGGTTGGTCCTGCGACTGGCCTTGAAAACCAGGTTCTCAGAAATGGGATGGGGTTCGACTCCTCCGTCTTCCGCCAAACATAGAAGGTTGCCCGAGAGGTTAAGGGAGCAGTTTGCTAAACTGTCGTTGCGAAAGCGGCGCATCGGTTCGAATCCGATACCTTCTGCCAGTAAATGCCAGCGAGACTGGGTAGTCAGAGAGGTCTTAAAAACGAAGAAACATGTAGGTGTGACCCGAAAGGCTAGGGAGCAGATTGCAAATCTGTTTTATGCAGGTTCGATTCCTGTCACCTACTCCAAAAATTAGTCGTATAAAAATTAAATTTGAAATTTATACGACAAGTGTTGTAGAAATACAACACACTGGTTGACAGACATTCATGGTTGTGTTATACTTCATCTATGAATTGAGAAATCAATCATTGTTCTTTAAAATTTTGAATGCTTTATGCACCTATCGTCTAACGGTTAGGACGATGCCCTTTCAAGGCATAAACGGCGGGTTCGATTCCCCCTAGGTGTACCATTGTTAAGTGTTATCAAGGTATCGTCATAGGACGCTATGACTATGCGGGCTCAACTGTGCGAGGAACGGGTCCTGATATAACTGCTATTCGCTTGTGAGTGCTAGCTACATTGTTCACAAATAGGCACGATAGCACTTAACAATGGTAGTTTGGAGGTATAACTTAGTGGTAAAGTAGTAGGCTTTTAACCTATTAACCAGAGTTCGATTCTCTGTACCTCTACCAAAAAATTGGAGATGCGGCAAAGTGGGAGAGTTGCGGCAGACTGTAAATCTGTTCTTTCGGGTGAGTAGGTTCGAATCTTACCATCTCCACCAAATCCCGTTACCACTTTCGTTAAAGTGGCGTTTGATTAGCGAGAGAGATCCGGTGGCAGAAAACCGATAGCGGGGTGGGAATAAAGCACTCCCCAGACTCTGATAGGCAGAATCCTAACTGCACACAGACATTAGAATAAAATGGATGGACAGAGTAACTGCTCAATTAAGGGCTTGTGTGGAAACAAGTAGCTTATACTATTTTAGGTGCGTTCATATAATGGTCATTATCTCGGATTGTCTATCCGAAGATGGGAGTTCGATTCTCCCACGCATCGCCAAATGTTATATTGTTGTAAGGAAATAAAAATGAATATAGAAGATATGGTTGGTAAAGTGTTCACATCGGTGACACAAGATGGTCGTGAAATGATATTTGCTAATGATACTGAAAAATTCAAATTCTATCATTATCAAGATTGTTGTGAATCGGTTTACATTGAAAGTGTTGTAGGCGATTTATCAGATTTAGAAGGTGAACCACTTTTGATTGCTGAAGAAGTATCAGGTGAAATACCAGAAGCTAGAGAAGATGAATACATTGAATCTCGTTCATGGACATTTTACAAATTTGCTACACGCAAAGGTTATGTTGATGTTCGTTGGTTGGGAGAATCAAACGGTTATTATTCTGAGTCAGTAGATTTAGAATATGAGTTAGTATAAGAATATTCCAGAGTAGCACAGCGGTAGTGCAGTTGACTGTTAATCAATTGGTCGTAGGTTCGATCCCTGCCTCTGGAGCCAAGCCGCTCCGCTTTGTTAGCGGATACTGTGACCCGCAGGATAGAAGTGAGGTGACTCTCAAGGGTGGTAGTCTTCTTACCGAAAGGCCGCTGGCAATGCGTTAACGGTCCTGGTCGGGAAGCGGGTGGAAGGTGTGTGAGATTTGCGGGGCAACCCAAGAGATGATACACTAAATTACCGCCGCAGGATGCAGAGCATTTAATTTCGCCCTATTAGTATAATGGTATTACACCTGTTTTGTAGTCAGGTTACGGCAGTTCGATTCTGTCATGGGGCCCCAGTTTTTCTCTCTGAAGCGTTATCAGGTTGCGTACACGGTTTGGGGCCGTGTGGTCAAGGTTCGAATCCTTGCAGGGAGACCAGTTTATGGGGAATTAGTATAATGGGATTACGGCAGCTTTGCAAGCTGTTTATAGGAGTTCGATTCTCCTATTCTCCACCAAATTTCGGTGATGTAGCAAAACGGTAATGCACCTCCTTCATACGGAGAAGATTGGGGGCTCGAGTCCCTCCATCACCACCAATATTATGGGCGATTAGTAAAATGAATATTACACAACGCTACGAACGTTGAAGTGGGAGTTTGATTCTCTCATCGCCCTCCAAAATGCCGAGGTAGCTCAGTGGTAGAGCAGCGTCTTGATAAGGCGTTGGCCAAGAGTTCAATTCTCTTTCTCGGTACCAAATATCTCGCTGGTGTAATGGCAGCATAGCGGTCTCCAAAACCGTTGGTTGGGGTTCGAGTCCCTAGCGGGATGCCAAGTTTTATTAGAAGGTGGTTAATATGAAAAATTTTAATATAGAAGAAGTCAGACAATACCTTGCAAATCAAGGTCCTGATACCAAGGTTTATCTTGGTGCCGACTCTGAAAGAATCAGAGTGAATGGTGTTTGGTATGCTGACTATGCTCTAGCAGTTGTAGTTCATATTGATGGCCGACATGGTTGTAAGATTTTCGGATATGTTCACCGTGAATTGGATTACGACCATAAGAAAAGTAAACCTGCTATGAGGTTGATGACTGAAGTTTATAAAGTTTCAGAATTGTTTCAATCATTAGCAGAAGTGTTGGAAGATTATCATGTTGAAGTTCATCTTGATTTAAATAAAGATGATGTTCATGGTAGTTCATGTGTTGTTCAGCAAGCAATTGGTTATATCAAAGGTACATGTAACATGACACCAATGGTTAAACCAGATGCACCTGCTGCAAGTTTCTGTGCTGACAGATTGAAAAGAATTCTGGCAGAACAGGAAGCAATTCAGTAATATGGAGTTGTTAGTTTAGTGGTAAAACTGCGGGTTGTGATTCCGCCATCACGGGTTCGATTCCCGTACTTCTCCCCAATTTATGCCTTGTTAGCTCAGTGGTAGAGCGCCCTCCTTACAAGTGGGATGTCGGCAGTTCGAAACTGTCACAAGGTACCATTATGCTGCTTTAGCTGATGTGGTCATAGCGGTGGTTTGAAGAACCATTGAAAGAGGTTCGATTCCTCTAGGCAGCACCAAATATGCCCAAGTGACGGAATAGGTATACGTACTTGATTCAAAATCAAGGTTATGTGGGCTCGAATCCCACCTTGGGTACCATGCTCTTATAGGTAAATGGCATACCACATCCATGGTAAGGATGTATCCTAAGTTCGATTCTTAGTAGGAGCACCAATTTGTTTTAATGTTGTTAAGACAAACTCTTTTTCTTGTGTGATATATAATTCATCCTCAGTAAAAGATTTTTTCTCAGTAACATATGATGGAACAAAATCAGAAGGCACACAATAATAACCATGTGGTTCATATGGTTGTTGTGCATACAGTCCGTAGAACATTTCTACTGTAGGTCTTTTTGATGTTGGTATCATATGAGTATTTATTGCCCCGGTGACGGAATTGGTATACGTGTTGGTCTTAGAAGCCAAATTTTGAGAGTTCGAGTCTCTCCTGGGGCACCAAAAAATCTGGCGTTAGTATAATGGATAATACAGTAGGCTTCTACCCTTCTAATGGGAGTTCGATTCTCTCACGCCGGACCATTTAACAAGGAGTTTATTATGCCATCAGTATTTTTAGTAAGTGACACACACTTTGGTCACGCTGGTGTGTGTAGATTTCTCCGTGAGGACGGTGTGACAAAGCTTAGGCCATGGGATAATCCTGATGAGATGGATGAAGAAATGGTAAAGCGATGGAACGAAACTGTAAGACCAAACGATAAGGTATATCATCTTGGTGATGTTGTTATCAACCGTAAAGCAATGAGTACTCTGTATAGGCTTAACGGCGATAAAGTTCTTATCCGTGGCAACCATGATATATTTCGTGATGAGGAATACAGACAACACTTCCGTGAACTACGTGCTTATCATGTAATGAACGGAATGATCCTGTCACACATTCCAATTCATGAGGAAAGTCTTGGTCGTTTCGGTGTAAACATTCATGGACACCTTCATGCAAATCGGGTAAAGATTGCTAAACATGCAAAAGCACAGCCTGAAATTGATACTAGATACCATTGTGTTTGTGTTGAACAAACAGATTTTAGACCGATTCTTTTTGAAGATGTTATCAAAAGAATCAAAGAAGAAGGTGGTATGGTCGGTTTCAAAAATGGAAACGGACCTGCCATGTGATGCGAGTATGGGGGAATTGGTAGACCCAGCAGACTTAAAATCTGCCGCCATGTGCGTACCGGTTCGACTCCGGTTACTCGTACCATTTTGGAGATTATATGAGAATTTTGGCTATACATAGTGAACACGGAATACACCATTCATCATGCTGTATATATGATGGTGATTCAATTGTTTATTTCTTAGAGGAAAGATATAGTGGTTACAAACACGATTCTGGTTTAGAACATTGTTTGTTTAATGTTTTAAAAACTAATTTAACATTCGATAAAATTGTATTCAGTGAGTTTCACAATTTAGAAGTTTCAAACAATGATAATTATGATGAAAGGTTATTAAAGAAGATATCAAAATCTTTACCTTACATGACAAAGATTGCATTAACGGAACCAAAAAAATTCTTAGATGTTAATCCAGAAAATGTGGAAGAACAAATCATAACAGACATTGAAATACCTTTACCCGATTCTGTGGATGCTTCGATTGCAACAGAATGGAAAAAAATTTCTAATGGTTCTAAAAAATTTATACTATCATATTATAAAAAATATAATCATTTTCCTTTGATTGAATATGATAGTAAACACCACCGCAATCATGCCTCGTTGGCTTTTTACAATAGTGGTTTTGATAAATCACTTATCTTTGTTGCTGATGGTGCTGGTGAAGTAAATTTTGCAACAGCACCTGATGGTAAATTTATTAATTATAAAGAGATTGAATCTGTATATGTTGGAGATTATCCTAGTTCGGTAGAACCAATTTATAAAAATTTCGGTTCATATGAAGGACACGATTACACAAAAGAAATTACAAGATGGAAGAAAAAATATCCTGATTGTGAAGTTGTTTTTGGAAATTATATGGGTATAGGATTCTTATATGGATGCGCCGCAATTCACATCAATGAAACGATGGAAGAATCTGGCAAAGTTATGGGATTATCTTCATATGGAAAATCAACAAATAATAGTTATATAAAAAACGATTACTATGTTAACACAGATTTATTTAATTGTGCAGCACACGATTTTTTACCTATATTTGCACCACCAAATGGTTATTCAGAAAATTTCAAATATAAACCAGTACATGAAAATACACCAACACAAATAGGTGGTCCGGAAACAATAATTGCTTTAAAGACTTTGCCTTTGCAAAAGATTATCACCAAAACAAATTATAAACCTTATGCTGATTTTGCAAAAGATGTGCAATTACAAACGCAAGAGATTGGTGCCAACTTAATTAGAAAAGCAATAGATAAAACTGGTATAAAAAAGGTTTGTGTTTCTGGTGGGTATGGAATGAATATACTTTCAAATTCATACTATGTAAAGCAATTTCCTGATGTTGAGTTTTATTTCGAACCATTGTCGATTGATAGTGGTATCTCGATTGGTTGTGCTTTATACCATTTTCATAAAGAAACGGGCGATTGTACCTCTAGACCAGTTAAAAGTATTTCATTTCATGGTTTTAAACATGATGTTACTTCATATAAAGGTGTTGATGCATCATTACAAGATATTGCAAAACTTTTATATGATAATAAATCTGTTGCAGTATACACAGGTTTAGCTGAGGCCGGACAACGTGCTTTGGGTAATCGTTCCATATTGTTTAATGCATTGAATGTTGATGCAAAAGATATTGTTAACAAAATCAAGCGTAGAGAATGGTATAGGCCATTTGCTGCTGTTGTCTTGGAAGAAGATGCTGAGTTGTATTTTGATATGGGTAGAACCAAGAAGAATTTGTTTATGACACAATCATTTGATGTTAAGACCGATTTAATTCCTGGTGTCACACATGTGGACAACACCTGTAGAGTACAAACTGTATCAGAAGGATATTTGTATGACCTTTTGGTTGAGTTTAAAAAACTTTCTGGTCATGGCATTCTATTGAACACTAGTTTCAACCTTGCTGGCAAACCTTTAGTGGAAACACCAAAACAAGCCATAGAGACTTTGAATACTTCAGTATTGGATTATCTTTGGTTTGAAGAAACCGGACAATTATTTTCATAATGTGCTTGCCAAGTGATTGTAAAGCATATATAATACACATGATGCGGGTATAGTGCTAGTGGTAACACAAGACCTTGCCAAGGTTTAGTTGTGGGTTCGATTCCCACTGCCCGCTCCAAGTTAACTACAACAAATTTTATGCAGGGTTAGTTTAATGGTAAAATTCCATCCTTCCAAGTTGGTGTCGTGGGTTCGATTCCCACACTCTGCTCCATTTAATGCGGTTTGTAATAGTACGATACAAGGTACCCCCTTGTGTTAACTGAGCAAAGCAGTAGACCGCTCCATTTTGAGGACACTATGAATATTAAACCATTGCACGATAAAGTATTGATTGAACGGCTTGAAAATGTTAAAGAGACCGCTTCAGGCATCATCCTAAAACATTCCGAAGAACCAGATAAAGCAAGAGTACTTGCAGTTGGTCCAGAGGTTACAGAGGTACAGGTTGGTGATGTTGTTCAACCAGATTGGGGTAAGGCTGCAGCTGTACAAGAATATTTCGTAGTGAAGATTCAAGATATCGCTTACATCTACGGAGAGTAATATGTCGGATGGTGGTAAAGGTTCTAATCCAAGACCGTTTAGTGTTTCGCAAAAACAATTTGCGGATAATTATGATGCCATCTTCCGTAAACCTTCACCTAAAGAGTTAGAGGAAGACAAATACGAACAAGAAGAATTTGATAGAATCTTAGAAGAAAATCGTATGCGCCAAAAAAGAGAAAAGGCTCTGGATGAGATTGTCAGAATTAATCAAGAATTAGGATTGTATGACGATGAATACAATCCTTTAATTAAGGAATGAAGCGGGTTGGTGAAACAGTATCACAGTGGGCTCATAATCCTCAGTTCCGGTGCAACTCCGTGACCCGCAACCACTAATCTTTATACACTTCATATATAAATTCCGCTTCAGGAATTCTTGTCTTTGTATTCTTACTACCCAATACAACAACCACTCTATCACCTTCACTTGTGTCTAATAGAAGCGTGATACATCCACCAGATTCATTTATAAAACCAGTCTTACTGACCACTATGTTTTGATAGTGTCCTATCATTGGGTTTGTATTTCTAAAAACAAACCATTTCTTCTTTACTTTTATTTTTATTTCTAACTTGCGGCTAGCATAAACTATATTGCTGTATTCTGCCGCTTTCTTTGTCAGTATCACCAGCTCTCTTGCAGTACTAACATTCCTTTTATCTAATCCTGTTGGTTCATAAACAATGGATTTTTCCATTTTTAATTTCTTCAACTTATCATTCATGGCCTCAACACAAGCAACCATACCACCAGGATAATGTTCACATAGTGTATATGCGGCTCTATTACTACTGTGTATCATGGTCATAGAGACCAAATCGGCTCGACTGATAGCTTGGTTTTTTACTGGCAACCGGTCTCGTATTTTTGTAGTCATTGTCAATATCTGACTCATGTTAGGATTTGTATCCATTACAACCATAACAGTTAACAATTTTGTTATACTGGCAATAGGCCTAACCTTATCATAATCTTCACCACCCAATACAGTGCCATTTAAATCCGACACAATCCAGGATTTGGCTGTGAGGAATTCTGCTTTGACTGGTGATTGACCAAGAAGTATGGTGAAAAATAACAGATTAATAAAAATTCTATATAACAATCGAAGGCTCCGTACGGATTAAATATCATGGTGCAGGTACTCTAGACTTACAAGCCCTAGCACTGTTTATAGAAGTTGTATGCACAAGTTTACTTCCTCTTTTTTGGTTATCACATTTGTATTCACAAACTTGTATTCCTTTTGAATCCGTAAAACTTCTTTCCAAATTACAATAAGCACCAGTATTTTCTGAAATGCTTTTTGTATATATGATAGCATCCGGCATCAAGTTTATATTGATGGTCGGGTTTGTAATCATAAGTGTTGCACTAGTGGTTAATAAAGTGAACAGTAGTTTGTTTTTCATCTTCCTACGTATTTCTGTGGTAATGCTTCTCGTCTGCGTTGTTCTTCCGTTTTTGGTATTAAACCATCTCCATATTGTGGATATTTTCTTTGGCGGTCATATGCTACCCACATAAACAATCCACCTAGAAAAATTATCATTATCATAACTCCTACACCGATTACAAATTCTTGTCTGAGTTTTGCCATCCTTGCTCGTTTGCGTTTATCCAAAATTGCTTGTTGTTTCATCTCTTTGGCAATAAGAACACTTTGTTCTTTGCCCATTTGTTTCATCATCTCCTCAACTTCGGTGTATAATGCACCTAGTTCAGGTGGACTTTGATACACCATCAGTTCACGCAAATCAATACTCATTTGTTCTAGTTGTTTACGCATTAGAACACGTTGTAATGCACGTTTACCTAAACTGGCATCACCATGATACACCTCAGTTTTAGCACGGCGTTCTTCTTCTTCAAAAATAGCCATGCATTTGTAATAGTTATCATAGTAAGTACCAAGATGTTCACCAATCTCGGTATAAATGTTAGTGTGTTGGTTTGAGTTTGCTTTCTTGTTTAACTCAATTACATTATTCTTTTCACGGATAAACTGATTGCGTTGTTCAGTCGTGGCAGGTTTTTCAGGGGGATGGAGTTTTTTGAACTGGTCGTCAAGGTCCTTGAGGACGTCTTTAACTTCCCCAGCAGCTCCTTTGATATCTTTGTATAGTTTACAACCAGCTTTGACGGCTGATACTGCACCATTTGCTAATGCAAAGAGTGTGATTGGATCCATTTATATTTTGTACCATTTTTTTACTTGACTTTATGATAAAAAAATGATATAATCTTGATTCAGTTCACACTATATAATTATTTAGGATAGGATTAACATGAAAATATATGCAATGAAATTGGTAACCGGTGAAGAACTCATTGGTGAAGTTGAGATGGAAACTGAGAATAAGATGGTAATTAAAAATCCATTGGGTATCGCAATTGTACGTGGTAAAGATGGTCAACCAAATGTAGGTTTCGCACCATTTCCAATCCACGCAGAACAAAAATCAGACTCTACTATTGCCTTGAAACACGAACATATTGTATACTACTACGTTCCCGCAGAAGACTTTGTGAAGAATTATGACCAGATTTTTGGCGCAGGCATTATTCTTCCAGGTCAACAACAAATTATTACAGGTTAATGTCAACTTTTTATACAAACGTACAGTCGCTCGGTGGAAAAATTCTTTATCGTGGCGTCAAAGATGGTAAACGAATCAAACTGAAGATTGATTATGAACCACAACTTTATCTTCCAGCTCGAACTGGTAAAGGTACACACAAGTCACTTGATGGTTTAGACCTTGTTCCAAAACGATTCGATGGTATTCGTGAAGCCAGAGAATATGTGAAACAATATGACGGTCTTCATGGTGCACCAAAAATTTATGGTAACACAAGGTTTGAATATGCATTTATTGCAGAACAACATACAGACATGGTCGATTGGGAACAAGATAAAGTAAGTGTTGCAATTATCGACATTGAGGTTGGTTCAGAAAATGGTTTCCCTGATCCATACCTTGCAAATGAACCTATCACCGCAATTGCATTGACCTTTATTAATGGCCACACTTATGTGTTTGGTTGTGGTGATTTTCGTAATGATACACCAGAAAGTGTAACTTATATCAAGTGTAAAGATGAATATACACTTTGTAGTAAATTTATTGAACTATGGTACAAAATGTACCCCGATGTTATCACTGGTTGGAACACCAAGTTCTTTGATATACCATATCTTGTTAATCGTTTCCGTAAAATTCTTGGTGAAGATAAGACCAAGATGTTGTCTCCATGGAACTACATCAGTGAACGTAAAACCAACATCAATGGTCGTTTGTTGATTGCATACAGCTTTGTTGGTATCGAATCACTTGATTATATTGAGTTGTACAAATGGTATGCGCCAGGTGGTAAATCACAAGAATCCTATCGACTAGATAATATCGCACAAGTAGAACTTGGTGAAGGCAAGATTTCATATGATGAATATGAGAACTTACACCAACTGTACAGACTGAACTATCAAAAGTTTATTGAATACAACATTAAAGACGTTGCATTGATTATCAAACTAGAAGACAAGTTGAAGTTGATTGAGTTGGCCTTAACTCTTGCATATGATACTAAGTGTAACTATGAAGATGTGTTTGCACAGACACGTATGTGGGATTCACTAACATATTCCTATTTGTTAGGTAAAGACATTATTGTTCCACCAAAAGAAATACAAGATAAAGATGCTGCGTTTGAAGGTGCATATGTTAAAGAACCACAAGTTGGCCTACACAATTGGGTTGCATCATTTGACTTAAACAGTTTGTATCCTCACTTGATGATGCAATATAATATTTCACCAGAAACGTTGATTGAACCAGAAAATTATACAACAGAAATGCGTGATATACTTTCACAAGGTGTTACTGTTGATAAACTCTTGAAAAGACAAATTGACATTTCAAGTTTGCAAAATGCCACAATCACACCAAACGGCCAATTCTTCCGTACCGACATTCAAGGTTTCTTACCTAAGATGATGGTTGAGATGTATGATGACCGCAAAAAATTTAAAAAGTTGATGTTACAGGCATCACAGGAGTATGAAAATGAAAAAGACGAATCAAAAAAATACGACATTGAAAAACGAGTTGCCAGATACAACAACCTCCAGCTCGCAAAGAAAGTATCCCTTAACTCTGCCTACGGTGCTTTGGGAAGTCAGTATTTTAGGTTTTATGACCTACGCATGGCTTTGGGAGTCACTACGGCAGGCCAGCTTTCCATCAGATGGATCGAAGCGAAAATCAACCAATACATGAACAAACTTCTCGGTACAGAAAATGATTATGTCATTGCTTCTGATACCGATTCAATTTATCTCCGTATGGGTGAGTTGGTTGACAAGTTTGTTAAAGACCAAACCGATAAACAGAAAGTAATTTCTGTCATGGATAAAATCTGTGAAGAAAAGATTCAACCTTACATCGACAAATCATACCAAGAACTGGCTGATTATGTTCATGCATATGACCAGAAGATGCAAATGAAACGTGAAGGTCTTTCTGACAAAGGTGTATGGACTGCCAAGAAACGTTATATTCTAAACGTATATAACAACGAAGGTGTGCAGTATGCTGAACCTCATATGAAAGTGATGGGTTTAGAAATGATTAAGTCATCGACACCATCTGCTATTCGTGAGAAGATGAAGGCTGCCATTAAGTTGATGATGACTGGTACAGAACAACAAGTACAAGATTTTATTGCCGAGTTTAGGAAAGAGTTTAGAACATTACCAGCGGAAGAAATATCTTTTCCAAGGGGTCTAAATGGGCTAAATACTTATTCCGATCCAGTAATGTTGTTCAAAAAAGGAACACCGATTCATGTTCGTGGTGCTATTGTATATAACCACCACTTGAAACAAATGAATCTCACAAAGAAATATCCACTCATACAAGAAGGTGAAAAACTCAAATTTACCTATTTGAAAATGCCGAATCATTTTAAGAATGATGTGGTTTCTTTCCCTGGTAGAATACCTAAAGAGTTTGAGCTTGACAACTATATTGATTATGATGTACAATTCGACAAAGCATTTCTGGAACCAATCAGTGTCATTTTAAAATGTATGAAGTGGTCTGCGGAAAAAAATAATTCTTTAGAGGACTTTTTCGGATGATATTCTTAACGTTACTAACAGCAATAGCATTATCTGCCGTTGCTGGATACTATTCAGTTATTGGTTTAGCACAAATCTTTCCGGGTTCTTTCTGGCCAGTTATTATTATGGGTTCTATTCTTGAAGCATCAAAACTCGTAACAGTATCTTGGTTGTATAGAAACTGGAGAGAATGTCCTATATTAATCAAATCATATCTATCAATTGCTGTAACCATTTTGATGTTGATTACATCTATGGGTATCTTTGGTTTCTTATCAAAGGCACACTTAGAACATTCAGCAGATAATGCACCACTTGTGGATAAAATTGCATTACTGGATGAAAAGATTAAAACGGAGAAAGAGAATGTCGAGGCAAACCGTAAGATTATTAAACAGTATGATGAGGTTGTGGACCAAACGATGGGTCGCTCAACAGATGAAAAAGGTGCCGCTACGGCACAAGCGATACGCCGTTCCCAACAGAAAGATAGGATTAGAGTACTTCAAGAAATCCAACAGTCGCAAGCCACAATTGCCAAATACTCCGAGGAACGTGCGCCTCTATCTACAGAGCTTAAAAAGATTGAAGCGGATATCGGGCCAATCAAATACATTGCAGCCTTGGCGTATGATTCAGAGGCTGATGGTGACATTATCGACAAAGCGGTAAGACTTGTCATTCTATTGATTATTGTAGTCTTTGATCCGTTGGCAATTCTGTTGTTGATTGCATACAACATGTCTATGAAAGAAAAAGAACATGTTGAAGACTTCTTTAAACGTGATAGACAAACTGCCAAAAAATTGGATGAAGATGTCAAAGTTGAACCTCAACCAGAACCGGTTGATCCGTATGCATACTTGAAACAACCATTCAAACACTTTGAGAATTTGAAACCGATGGTTGCACCAGTTGTTAAACCAAAAGAAGAAACGGTGGAGATTAAAAAAGACAATATGATTGTCATTGATGATGTAACTGGTGAAACAATACCACCAATTACACATGAGAAGGTAACAATTGAAACTCACAACACACAAAATTCTATTATGTACGAAGAACACCATGTTCCCGTGAAAACACTTGAACCTAAGTATGATTATGAAGAACCTTATTCGTTTAAAGAAAAAGAAGTTCGTGATGCTGGTAAATTTTAAAGGATGATAAAATGAGTATATTAGATAAAATTAAAAAGAATAGTAGTATCAAAGATTCTGCTATCTTGTCAAAATCAAAATTCTTCAATGAGAAGGATATGATTCCAACCGCAGTGCCAATTATTAATGTGGCACTTTCTGGTAAATTAGACGGCGGCCTAACACCAGGTCTTACAATGTGGGCAGGTCCATCCAAACACTTTAAGACAGCATTCAGTTTATTGATGGCCAAATCTTACTTGGACAAATATCAAGATTCAGCACTTCTATTCTACGATTCAGAGTTTGGTACTCCGCAGTCTTATTTTGATTCCTTTGGTATTGACACTAACAGGGTACTCCATACTCCTCTTACAGATATTGAACAACTCAAATTCGACATAATGGCACAGTTGACACAATTGGAACGTGGTGATAAATTGATTATCGTCATTGATTCAATTGGTAACTTGGCATCCAAAAAAGAAGTTGAAGATGCGTTGGCTGAGAAATCTGTAGCAGATATGAGTCGTGCAAAACAAGTTAAGAGTTTGTTCCGTATGGTAACACCACATTTGTCTTTGAAAGACATTCCGATGATTGTTGTTAACCACACATACAAAGAAATTGGTATGTTCCCTAAAGATATTGTTGGTGGTGGTACTGGTTCTTATTACTCAGCCGATAACATTTTTATCATTGGTCGCCAACAAGAAAAAGACGGTACAGAAGTTACCGGTTATAACTTCATTATCAACGTAGAGAAAAGTAGATATGTCAAAGAAAAATCTAAGATACCTGTTAGCGTATCTTTTGACGGTGGTATTAGCACTTGGTCTGGTTTACTTGACCTTGCTCTTGAGTCCAAACATGTGGTTAAACCAAAGAATGGTTGGTATCAACGTGTCGATTCCGATGGTGTGATTGAGGAAAAGAATTACCGTGAGAAGGACACCGACACCAAAGACTTCTGGATGCCTATTCTGAAACAGAAATCATTCCGTGATTTCATTGAGAACAAATACCGTGTGGCTGCAGGAGAAATTATGACAAGCAACATTGATGAAACATTTGATGTTGAAACTATGAATGGTGCATAATGGTCGAAGGAATACATTACTGTTACATCTATCCAAAGGATGATACAACAGCAGTCAACATCAAATTTTTGGAAGGTCCTTACAAAGATACCATATTCAAATATGGTAAGGTTAAATTTAAGGAAGAAAATGAACAGGTCTATTTACTTTTTGCTTATGATGTGTTAGAATCACCAGTTAAGAAGCCAGCTAAGCTGGAAAAAGATAGTGACTTTAAAAATTACATTGGTGACTTATTGGTGGAAATAATGTCATCTAATATGGAACAGGAAGTAGTAGATGAAACTGGAACAAACAATTCTAAAGAATTTAATTTATAATGAAGAATTCTTACGTAAGGTACTTCCGTTCATCAAGGAAGAATATTTTACAGATAGGACCGATAGAGCAATCTTCAATGAGATTTCCAAGTTCACAGAGGCTTACAATTCTACACCAACGATTGAAGCAATTGAACTGGCCATCAAAGAAAAGAGAAATCTCTCAGATGATGAAGTGGAGAAGTGCGAATCTTGTTTACAAGAGATTGTTAAGACTAAACACGAAGAATCCAAAATTGACTGGTTGGTTGATAAAACCGAAGAATTTTGCCAAGAGAAGGCCATATACAATGCTGTATTGGGGTCTATTTCAATCCTCGATGGGAAAGATAAAACCCAAGATAAAGGGTCCATACCGAAGTTACTTTCCGATGCTTTAGCAATTTCATTCGATAGTTCAGTTGGCCATGATTACATGGAAGATTCTGATGCTCGATACGAATTTTATCACCGTACAGAAGAACGTATTCCTTTTGACCTAGAATTCTTTAACAAGATTACTAAAGGTGGTTTGCCTAATAAAACACTTAACATTGCTCTTGCTGGTACTGGTGTTGGTAAATCACTGTTTATGTGTCACGTTGGCGCAGGCTGTATGGTACAAGGCAAGAATGTTCTTTATATCACCATGGAGATGAGTGAAGAAAAGATTGCTGAACGTATTGATGCAAATCTTTTAAACGTTACAGTAGACGACCTTGTAAATTTACCGAAAGATTTGTATGATAAAAAGATTGAAAGACTCCGTGAAAAAACTGTTGGAAAACTTATCATTAAAGAATATCCAACAGCGTCTGCAAGCAGCACACACTTTCGTACCTTACTCAACGAACTCAATCTTAAAAAGTCTTTTGTTCCTGATATTATTTTTATTGATTATCTTAACATATGTTGTTCAGCAAGAATCAAAGCCGGAGCGAATGTCAACTCTTACACCTATGTCAAAGCAATCGCTGAGGAGTTGCGAGGTCTTGCCGTTGAGTTCGGAGTACCTATTGTTTCTGCGACACAAACAACTAGAGGCGGATTTACTTCTTCCGACCCCGGACTCGAAGACACAAGTGAGTCTTTTGGTTTGCCCGCTACAGCAGACTTGATGTTTGCTTTGATTTCTTCCGAAGAACTAGAAGAAATGGGACAGATTATGGTCAAACAGTTGAAGAATCGTTATAATGATCCAACTTATTTCAAACGATTCACATTGGGTATTGACAGAGCAAAGATGCGTTTATATGATGTTGACCAATCTGGCCAAGATGGTATCACCGATTCTGGCCAAGATAAACCACTTAATACATTCAGCAACAGAGAAAAACCACAGAAAAAATCATTTGATGGATTTAAAGTATGAAATTAGAATTTGAAGATGCAGTTCATTGTGCCAAAGTGTTTGAAGATTACTTTGGTAACTTTGACCGTATTGATGAATACATGCGTGACCAGAAGTTGAATTCGCTGGCAGAACTTCCATCCAATCCTTTGTTTCCCATTGAAGATGAATTGTTTCAGAACTTTACAATGGATCCAAAAGATATGAATTTCGAGGTTGTAGAGATTGATAATGAAACATGGACCAATCTGTTGAACATTACATCATCACACGTTAATATTCCACCTGTTGGCCGTAATGTCAAATTGGCTGTACGTGAAACGAATACAGGAAAGTACGTAGGATTCATCCGTCTTGGTTCACCAGTAATCAACTGTAAACCACGTAATGATATGTTAGGACAAGTGTTTACACAACAACCTGAATGGGGTAAACGATTCAATAACTCCGCAATGATGGGTTTTGTTATTGTACCTGCACAACCATTTGGTTACAATTACCTTGGTGGTAAACTTCTAGCTGCAATCTGCACTTCACACGAAGTACGTGAGATTGTAAATGCGAAGTATGGAATGAATCTATGCCTCTTTGAGACAACCTCTTTGTATGGTAGTTCAAAGACTGTATCACAATATGATGGTATGAAACCATATATTCGTTACAAAGGCCTGACTGATTCCGATTTCTTACCAATGATGCACGGTAAACCATATTCCGACTTACGTGACTTTGTGCAAGACAAAGTTGGTCCTTTGGTAGAAGAAGATGCTTCTAGTAAGAAACTAAAAATCTCAATGAAGATTATATCACTAACTAAGGCTGCACTTAAAGGTACACCTGAAGGGGATACATTCATAGCAACGATCGAAAAGGCCAAAGGGTTGACAGAACAGAAGCGATATTACATTAGTGATTATGGTTTCAGTAACATGATTGACTATGTGAACTGTAAGACGGACGTGCTTATTCCTGGTGAAAACTATGAAAAACACAGTCTGGTAAACTTGATTGAATGGTGGAGAAAAAAGGCTTGCAATCGGTATGAAACCTTGTATAATGATAACCGGTTAAAAACCGAACTGGAGATTTGGACTTCTGGAAAGGAGATTCAAATCATAAGATAAATACTTTCTTTGAAGGTGTTAAATGGCTTATACTTTTTTCCCAAAGACTGCAACTGAAATCAAGCAAACTCTAAAGGGTGACAAAGGAAAGATAGATGATATAATCAATATCTTTGCTTACTTGAAATCAAAATTTAAATCGGTTGAATCTCCCATCAATATTGATCCAGCAGCAATTGCAAAAATTAATGTCACAAGAGATTTACAAACTGATATAGACCTCGCAAAAATAAAGCGAGAAGCAAAAGTAACCAAAGTCACAATGAAATTTGGTTCTGGATCATCTGGCGGCCGAGGTGTACAGAACAAAGGTAATGCATATGAAGGACAACTTGCAACTGCTTTGAGACAATGGTGGGATGGTGAAAAAATAACCGATGTGAAATTGAAAGATGCAGTTGATGATATTGTTAAATTACACAAATTAGAAAAATGTAAAAGTGTGGAAGTCAAAGAGGTTGGTGAGTTAAACAACAAACGACCTTTTATTTTTACACCACAAGTTTTAATCTCATCAAAAATTCCTGTACACGATAACAATCTGGGGCCCGTTGTTACCGACATTACATTAATTTGCGATAAAAAGGAAATTTACTTGAGTTTAAAAACTGGCGGCACAGTAACTTTTTTCAATTCAGGCATTCGTACCGTTCTTTCACCAGCAGAAATCAAGTCTGGTAAAATTACAAACAAAGATGGATTGAAGATACTTAATATGTTCAATATCAATGATGCATTGTTTTGTGATATCTACAATGGTAAACTCAAAAAAGGTTATGTTGAAGATGTTTGGAAAACAATGTCATCTAAACAGAAGAATGAATTGAAAAACTTTTTGATTTCTGGTGTTGGCCATGGATACACAATTGTTCATAAACTCACGGGTAAAACCGAAGTGTATGAAATTGACAAAGACTATATGACCTCAGCTGCAACACCAAATTCATGTAACGTGTATTATGGTGGTAAATCAGGTACAGGTAAGCGTATTGACATGGAGATAGAAACCGGTCATTACATTCTTAAACTAAACATACGTGATACACAAGGTGGTGATGGTTATCCTACCCGTATGATGTGTGATTACTCTTACAAATAATGGCACTAACAGACTTCGATAAAATTCTAAAGAGTTATGAGGACACCGAAAATGATTTCGGTTTCTCAGCTATTTCGGAACAGGAATATAATTCTACAATTAAAGAAAGTGTACAGACCGTTGAGAATTACAAAGTAAATTTGGATGAAACGGAAAGACGTTTGGTTGAAGTTGAGAAGATGATTATCCCTTTCCTAAAGAAACTACATAGTACAGGAGATAAAGAATATATCTACTGGCCTAATCGCAAACCAGCAATTGAAAAACAGATTGAGGCAATTCTAAAACTGACTAGAGGATGATAAATTATGAAGCCGTTAGTGACTGTGATTACACCTACAACGGGTGCTCCGTATCTACGCCAAGCGATAGACTCGGTTAAAAACCAAACTTATGATAATATACAACACCTCGTTGTTGTAGATGGCCAACCAAAAGGTCGTGTGATAGCAAGAGAGTATCCACACATCGACCTAATAGACCTCCCATACCCAACAGGACTTGACCGGTTCAACGGACACCGAATATATGGTGCATCTGTATATCTTGCAAAAGGTGACTTGGTTTGTTTCTTGGATGAAGATAACTACTACGATACCACACACATTGAATCGTTGGTGAAAGTTATTGAAAAAGGCAACGATTGGGCTTTCTCTTTGCGTAAAATTGTAGACAAAGAAAGTAATTACGTTTGCCTGGACGATTGTGAATCATTGGGTAAATGGGAATCTTGCATTGGTGATTACTTTGTTGATGTTGGTTGTTTCTTTCTACCAAAGATGATTGCAATTCAAACAAGTGCAATTTGGTATCGTAAGGCAAGAGAACCTGGAGTACCAGAGGTTGATAGAATGTTGACTCATGTATTGAGAAACAACAATTTAAAATATGACACTAACGGCGACTACACCTTAAATTACCGCACAGGTAACACACAGTTATCGGTGCAATCTGAATTCTTCTTACAAGGAAATAAGAAGATGCTTGAAAAATATAATGGAGATTTACCATGGAACAAAAAGACCTGATTATAGGGGCATTTAAAAACTATAACTACGAACAAGTCAAACCTTGGATCGAATCTATTAATGAATGTGGATTCAAAGGTGACAAAGTGCTGATTGCAATTGATGCATCAGAAGAAACAATATTAAAAATAACTAAAGCAGGTTTTACAGCCATAGCAGCAAAGTCTATGTCTGGTGCAATGTTTCATATGGAACGTTTCATTCACATCTATGACTACTTGAAGAAACATAATGGTGAGTATCGTTATGTTGTCAGTACCGATGTACGTGATGTAATTTTTCAACTTGATCCGATGGAATACTTGTCACATGTACTAACAAATAATTCTGGTTATGATTTGATTGGTGTATCTGAATGTATACTAGTTAAAAATGAACATTGGAATCGTGACAACATTTTAAAATGTTTTGGTACATATTTCTATGAAGAAATTAAAGATTTCGAAGTATTAAACGTTGGTACATTGGCTGGTAAAGCACACATCATTTCTGACCTATGTGGTATGTTGTATCAATTGTCTTTGAATAGAGCGGATTGGGTTGCAGACCAAGCTGCATATAATATACTGATGGGTTGGTTCCCATATATTGATTTGACATATATCAGTGGTTTAAATGATGGTTTTTGTTGCAACCTACATGTGACAAACAAACCAATTGAAAAAGACCACTTTGCTCCATTCATTACAGAAAAACATCCAATATTTGAAGATGGTTTAATGAAAACTGGTGATGGTCAACCTTATTATATTGTTCACCAATATGACCGAGATCCAGAATTGAAGAAATTTTATCATGATAAGTATAAGGTTGAAGAATTAATTACTTTTAGGACAACATAATGATTACTATTGTTACTGCTTTTTATGACATTGGTCGTGGAGAATGGACACCAGATAAAGGTCTACCACACTATCTACAAAGAACCACCGATACATACATTGAACGTTTCTCACACATGGCTCAAATGGAAAACGAAATGGTTGTATTTTCCACACCAGACATTATTGAGAAACTAAAACCTTTGCGTGGTGATAGACCAACAAAATTTGTTTCGTTTGATATTTTTAGTAAGTATGCAGACTTGATTAAAGATGTACATAACATCCAAAGAACTGATGCATTTCAAAATCTAATTGTTCCAGAACAACGAGCAAATCCAGAGTATTGGAATGCACATTATGTGGTTGTTAACTTTCTCAAGTCTGTGTTTGTCAATCTGGCCATCAAACATAATATGGTCAGTAATGAACTGGTGTCTTGGTTAGATTTTGGTTACTGCCGCACAGCTGATAAAGTTCCTGCAAGTAAAAAGTGGTCTTATGACTTTGATGTAAACAAGATGCATCTATTCAATTACAAAGACTATGATAGCAAACCAATACATGAAATTATTGCAACAAATGATGTTTACATTCTTGGTGCAAAAATTGTTGGTGGTGTAACTGCATGGCCGAAATTTGAATCTGCAATGAAAGAGAACTTAATTGAATTAGGTACAAATGGTTTGATTGACGATGACCAAACACTTATGTTAATGTCAACAATTAAATATCCAGAATTGTTTGAACTACATAAGATTCCGGACCACCAACTCGGACTTGATCCGTTTGTTATTTTTAGTGACTTTAATAAAGAGGTATAATATGAGTGATGTAATTAAATTTAATACTGAAACACAAGCATTTGGTGTTCAAAGAGCTCCAACCAAGTGTTCTGGTTATGGACTTGGCGAATTAACCAAAGGTATGAAAAAAGGATTGGAGATTGGTTGTTCTGAGGCACACACCTCAAAGTTTCTTTTAGACACCAATCCAGAATTGACACTATATTCAATTGATCCGTATGTTGCATATACAGATTGGAACGGTAATGTATTGAATGACCGAGAAGAATTCTTTCAACGTGTGACTAAAGAGATGGCAGTTTACGGTGACAGATTCGTTTTGATTAGGGATTTTTCAGACAATGTTGTTGACAGGTTCAATGATGGAGAATTCGATTTCATCTTTATTGATGGTTTACATACTTACGAACAACTTACAAAAGATTGTCACAACTATTATCCAAAAGTTAAAAAAGGTGGTATATTCTCTGGCCATGACTATCAAACTATTCCTGGTGTCAATAAAGCCGTTTGTGAATTTGCACCAACCAAAACAGACAAGGTTCTGACAACTGAATGTGATGTTTGGTATTGGTACAAATGAAATCAATTTTTATAGTAACATCTTGTTTGATACCTGCAATTGGTGTCTTTAGTCCAGAAGAACGTCTGAAACAAACACTAGAAACTGTTGATTCTATTAGAAAAAAATCTCCAGATTCATTCATCGTACTTTCCGATGTATCAATACAATCATTGACAGACAAGTATTCAGAACTTGTTTCTAAGGTTGACTTATTCTTAAATTTGAATCAGGTTGATTTTTTATTACACTTTACCAAAAACGGAATGAAAAGCCAAGGTGAATGTGCAATGATGCATGTTGTATTAGACTATCTAAAACAGAATTCGGATTTATTAGAAGGTGTTGACCGTGTATTTAAAATAACTGGTCGCCTACAACTTGATGATGGTTTCGATATTAGTCAATATGATGGATTGAATGGTAAATATGTATTCAAAGAACGCATACCAACATGGATGAGTGAACCTGTTCACGGAGCAACTCATGTTTTTGATACTCGTTTGTGGTCAATGTGTACTTCTCTGGTAGATACACACCAGCTAGTGTTACAGGAAGTCTTTCCTTTATTAGGTCCTTTAGACTTGGAACACGCATATTACAGTATTATAGATAAAGAAAAAGTAGTAGAATTTGACCGAGTTCATTGCAAGGGTCAAGTGGCATCAACAGGTGAATGGAAATTCGACTGATTTTGAGTACTATATATCGAACCCAATATTTGACAGATTTATGAATCTGTGATATAATCCATTATAAATAACCCTACGGACAACCAAAGTGTGTTGTAATTCAATAGGTAGACAATGTTATCATTCAAAACTTTTTTAACAGAGCAAGAGGATCCTGAAGAAGGCGCCAGCCGTCAGATTAAACACCTGACCCATGTGGAAGACCGACCTCTACAAACTGGTGAAAAAGGTGCTGCACATGCTATCAAGTCATTATCAGCTGCAGCAGAACACATTAAGGCAGGCAATAAAACCTCCGAACTAACGACAAAATATGATGGTTCACCAGCACTTGTTTATGGCCATCATCCAAAGACAGGTAAATTCTTTGTTGCATCCAAGTCTGCTTTCAACAAAACACCAAAGATTAATTACACACCAAAAGACGTAGATATGAACCACGGTCATGCACCTGGTCTTGCTGCAAAATTAAAAGATGCATTAACACATTTACCTAAGATTGCACCAAAACAAGGTGTATATCAAGGTGACATGATGTTCGGTACCGACAAAGAAGATAAGAAAAGTGAAAAAGGTGGCGGAACATCCTTTCATCCTAATCCATCCGGTCTAACATATACTGCTCACGGAACACATGAAGGCTCAGTTAAGAAGGCGAAGATTGGTGTTGTAACACATCTATCATATCATGGTAAAGATGCAGCCAGTCTAAATGCATCACATGAAGTTGACCACGAAAACTTCAACAAACATTCAGATGTATTCTCTGTCGATCCAAGAATGGACACATCAAAAGTACATTTTAGTCCGGAAGAACAAAAGAAATTCAGTAAACATATTGCAGATGCACAAGCAGTCCATGATACACATGGTGATGATATGTATGCTGGTTCAAGCGCACACCACGGCATCGGCGGCGCCTTAGAGACATATATGAATCATACTGTTCGCACAGGCGAAGAAGCAAATCACAAGAACTTTAAGAATTGGTTAGAAACCAAAAAGAACAAAGACATTGACAAACTCAAAGTCGAGAAGAATAAGAAAGCCAAACAAGCAGACCTAAAAGATGAGTTAGGTAAGATTGAACGAAACAAGAAACACTACAACAATCTTTTCAAAATGCATGGTCACTTGCAGGCAGCTAAAGATACACTCATTGGTGTTATGAATCAACACCAAGAATTCCAACACACACACGGCGGCGAATCTGCGAATCCTGAAGGATATGTTTTCCATCACGGCAAAGAATCTGATAAATTCGTTAATCGTGCGGAATTCTCACGTAGAAATTTTGCTGGAATAAGAAACATATGAAAAAGTTTTTAGAAAAATTACACGAAGATGCACAGACCCACACACCTGTGGTTATGGCATTTGGTCGAATGAACCCACCAACTATTGGTCACGAAAAACTGGTCAATAGAGTCACACAGTTAGCCAAAGATTATAAAGCACCACACCACATTATTGTGTCACATTCTATGGATGCAAAGAAGAATCCATTGGAACTTGCAAGTAAAATTAAACACGCAAAGAGATTCTTTCCAGGTGCGAACATAACTGGTTCAAGTAAAGAGAAACCAACATTCTTACAACATGCAGCTGCACTACATGCGGCTGGACATGACCACTTGGTGATGGTTGCTGGTTCAGACCGTATTCCAGAATATGAACAAAAGTTAAATCAATATAATGGTGAAGGTCCAGGTAAATTATTCAACTTCAAAAAGATTGAAGTGAAGTCTGCTGGTCAACGTGATCCAGATGCCGAAGGTGCAGAAGGTATGTCAGCATCCAAAATGCGTGAACATGCAAAGAGTGGAGATTTCAATTCTTTCCGCCAAGGTGTTCCATCACACGTTCCAGATAATCACGCTAGAGCATTGTTTCGTGATGTTCGTAAAGGCATGGGATTGAATGAAGATTTCAACCGTGGTCTGTTTAAAGCCATCTTTGTGACTGGCGGACCTGGTTCAGGTAAAGACATTATCATCCGTGAAGCGATTGCAGAATCAAAAGCAGTCGAGTTAAATTCTGTGCAAGCATTTGACTTATTGATGGACAAACAAAAGTTGTCTGAAAAAACAAATGACTACCGTAGAGAAGCAATTCGCAACCGTGGTCCACTAATCATCAATGGTCCTGCTGACGACCACACAAGAATGATTACCATTAGAGAAGAACTAGAAGAATTTGGTTATGAAACCGCTATGGTGTTTGTTGATACAACCAACGAAGCCAGTAAAGAACGTAATGAGAAGTTGAACAAATCAATTTCCGAATCAATCAGATATGATAAGTGGCAACTTGCACAAACTTCAAAAGAAGCATATCGCCAGAATTTTTCCAATTTTATAAATTTCAATAATAGTTCCACTTTCGAAGAAATTCAAGAGGATATTACTGACACTTACGGAGAAATAAATAGGTTCATCGAGGACAAAAATTACAATGAAATTGCGTTCTCTTGGTTGGAAAGTCGTGGTAAAATTAGTATCACATCATTATTTAAGGAAAATGAAAATGTTAAGAAAAATTCTAGATTTTTTGAAAGTTACAAAACCAAGCGCACCAGCGGCACCAGTGGAAGTCCAAGTCTCAACACCGGAACCGGTCCAAGAGCAGAAGGTCCAGGAAGTGAACTCCCAGATAATCGTGCAGGAGACAGTAACGCCGACAACATCAAGTGGGACGGAAACAAAAAACGTGGCGGATACACCTTCAGAACCTACACCGAAGAAAGCCCCAGCCTCAAAGTCAACCCAATCCCCAAAGAAAACAACTTCTCCAAGGACAAAGAAAAAGTAAAGCGTAATCGTTTTACTGATGCACCAACTGTCAATCAACGTATGAGAAATATTACAACAGTTGGTCCAGAATTTGATACACGCCAACAGGGAACAGTATACCCTATGTCTGGTCTAGGCGATGTAACATATAGAGAGTCTTACAATAATCCAGCTGATACCGAAATGGGTGTTAGTGGTGTTTTGGGTGGTGCAACAAATAAGGAACCTATGGAAAATCCAAGAGACAAGTTTGGTTCAAGTTCTCTAAAGAATTCTCTAAAGAAGAAAAAGAAATGAAAAAATTCACAGAATTCGTAAAAGAATCCACAAAAGAAACTGAACACCACGATGCTCAGGAAATCAAACGTCAAAAGGCACACTTGATGGACAAAGCTAAAGAGTATGGTGACCAAGCACAAAAAGAAAAACATTTCGGTCATGGTGGCGCCGCACAAGCAAAAGGTGAGACTATGGCTGCAGCTGCAAAAAACATTAAAGGAGAGTAACATGATAGACTTAAAAAAGAACGATGCACTTGCTGATGCGGTAAAAGAAATTTTACAGCAAGAAGCTTTAAAAGGTAATCAACACGAAATTGATAAAAATAAGAACAATAAAATTGATGCACACGATTTTAAAATTCTTCGTGGTGAAAAGAAAGCAGTTAAAAAAGAAGAAGTTGAAACCGTTGAAGAAGGTCTTAAAGATATTGCCAAGAAAGCTTTCAAAGCTTTGACTGGTGGTTCAGATGAAGACCAACTTAAAGCACTACAGAAAAGAGCTGGTGCACCAGTAACTGGTAAAAAACCAGAACCAAAAAAAGAAGAAGTTGAAGTTTCAACCCAAAAAACTTTGAAGCAATTCAGAGAAAATGCATTTGACTGGAAAAAGAAACCAGAACCACAACCAAATGGCGGTTCAGGTGTAAAACAAGGTTCACGTTATGGTGGTTCTAAACAGAAAGATAAACCAGAACAGGAAACAGACGAAAAAAAGTAAATGAGGCAAAAGGACCAACCAGTCAGGAAGACGGACCTTTTGTCTCTAGTATTAATGATACACATGATTTGAAGCCATTGAACCACGCAAGGTACTTGGCTAAAAAATCTTTAAATAGAGTTCAAAAAGAAATGATGAACAAATAAGGCACAATAATGAGCAAAGCACAAACATTAAAATCTATAGTTAAAAGGGGGGGTGCAGAAAAGCCTTCTTTTGGAACCAATCCTTGGGATCCATGGTCCGCAAAAGCAAATATTGCGGAAGATGCTGCTTTGGATCAATATTTGACCTCTAGAGGTATCAATCCGAAACACGTTTCTAAAGACCAGAAGGTTGCACATTCCAAGATGGGTCAATTCCTAAAATGGAAAAGAGACCACATGTCTGAAGCTGTAGACAGGAAAGATACAATTGTTTTTGACATTCCTTTATTGATTCGTGTGTTAGAATTTGCTCGTGAAGAATTGAAATCAGACGTATTACTACACAAAATGGTAGAAAGATTGATTTCTATCCGTGGTAAGGGAACATTGACAATGAACCAATATGGCAAGATTGTCAAAGAAGAAGCTGAATCTTTAGGTGAATCTTTTCCTGAATATGGTGAAAGAGCCAATAAACTTTTAAAAAGAAGTCATGAACTGTATGATAAATCTCGTTCAGAACCAGACGCTTCAAAGAAAAAAGAAATGGTTTCTAAGTCAACAAGAGCTCATGGTATTTTTATGAAAGCCAAAGAAAAACACATGAGTCGTCATCCTGAAGATGCAGAATCTTTACGAAACAAAACAATGTCTGGTGCAAGCAAAGATTATGAAGGTGGTAAAAAATGGACTGGCGATTCTGTTGAACATCCGGAAGACACTAGTGTTATTTCTGAAATCAGCAGTGCAACTTTGGATAGTTACAAAGAGAAGGCCAAGAAGTCAGCTGATGATTTGTCAGCAAAAGGTGAATATAGAAAATCTACAAACCGCTGGTCTAACATTATGAAGGCTACTGGTAAACAGATTGATAAGACAACTGCCAGCATTAAGAAGTCTTTGAACAAGGAAGAAACTGTTTCAGAGGTTGCACCTCCAGGATTTGAGGGTACCGTCAAGGCCATGAAAAAACATAAGGATATTGATAATCCTTATGCGCTCGCATGGTCAATGAAGAACAAAGGTTACAAGTCACATAAGAAGGCTGACGGAACACCAAAGAATGAAAACTTTCAGGATCCAATGGCCGCATCATCAATG
>Ga0315900_10002022_pt1 | contig 31783 bp, 33 predicted proteins | sample LakEriMetagenome_FD_203521 | JGI IMG/M metagenome (GOLD analysis project Ga0315900, IMG submission 203521) | Freshwater fungal communities from buoy surface, Lake Erie, Ohio, United States - Buoy 12 MA114 | ecosystem: Environmental > Aquatic > Freshwater > Lake > Lake biofilm | place: USA: Lake...
AACACGAGTAGCACTTGCTAGATCTCTAGCCACAAAACCATCAGTTATGTTGCTAGACGAACCATTTAGTGCATTAGATGCTGCATTGCGTGATGAACTTAGATCTGAAGTTGTAGCACTATTAAAAACTGCGAAAACTACAACCTTGATGGTGACTCATGACCGCGAAGAAGCATTAGTTAGTGCTGATCTGGTTGCTTTAATGAGACGTGGTCAGATTGTGCAAGTGGGCAGTCCTGCTGAGGTTTATCGAAATCCCATCTCACCAGAGATCGCAATTAGCACTGGAGATGTTTTGGTATTGGATGCAGCGCAGTCCAGCACAGGTGAGTTTAGTTTTGCTTTAAATCAGAAACCAAGGTCAGCAAATAGTGTTTTGGGCAAAGTGATTATTCGACCAGAAGAGATCAATATCTCCAGCAACACAACCGCTGGTGTTTTGGCAACAATTGCCAAGATTGATTACTACGGCCATGACGCTGTCATTCATTTAAGTGTTGCTGGCAGCCCAGATCAGCTAATTGATGCTCGAGTGCCCGCACCTGTGGACTTTGAGGTGGGACAAGCCGTCGGCTTAGAGCATGTGGGGCCAGTTCGCTGGTTTCCTAACCCAACCTAAGAAATCAACTAGGCTCAGCGCGTGATTAGGGCTGACGGCCGCTTGGGCCATGAATTAAGTCCAGAAGAACATCTACCACAAGATGCTTGTGGAGTTTTTGGCATATTTGCACCAGACGAAGATGTTGCTCGCTTAACTTATTTTGGTTTATACGCATTACAACACCGTGGCACTGAATCTGCAGGAATTGCAGTGTCTGATGGTGAATCAATTATGGTTTATAAAGACATGGGGTTAGTTGCTCAAGTATTTAATGATTCCAACCTTGAAGGTTTAAAGGGCTATATTGCAGTGGGTCACACCCGCTACTCAACAACAGGATCATCTAATTGGGAGAACGCCCAACCAACTTTTCACTCTAGTGAGCATCGCCAAATAGCACTGGGTCACAACGGAAACTTAATGGGTGTGGACAAGCTTCAAGATGTTTTAATTGATGAGAAGCGCATTATTGATGGTAAAAAGCTTCGAGGAACTTCTGACACCGAAGTAGTAGCAGCTTTGATTGCCTCGAACCCACTGCTCACAACCAATGAAGCACTATTGGTGGAACTTCCTAGACTAAAGGGCGCATTCTCATTTGTGTTAACAGATGCTAAATCTTTAATAGGAATTAGAGACCCAAATGGAATTCGCCCATTAGTAATTGGTGAGTTGGATAAGGGTTATGTAATAACCAGCGAAACCGCAGCTTTAGATATTGTTGGTGCTAGGTTCATTAGAGAAGTTGAACCAGGTGAGATTGTCACCATAAATGAAACAGGAATAAGTAGTGCACGGTTTGCCAAAGCCACCCCAACTCATTGCTTGTTTGAGTATGTTTATCTAGCAAGACCTGATACGAACTTAAGTGGTCGATCAGTGCATGCCACCCGAGTTGAGGTTGGTCGCAGGTTGGCACATGAACACCCTGCACCTGGTGAATTAGTAATACCAGTTCCAGATTCTGGAACACCTGCCGCAGTTGGCTACGCCCAAGCATCTGGTATTCCGTTTGCTCAGGGACTGATTAAGAATGCCTATGTTGGCAGAACTTTCATTCAACCCACTCAAACCATTCGACAACTTGGTATTAAATTAAAGCTGAACCCACTTAGAGAAGTAATTGAGGGCAGACGTTTAGTAGTAGTTGATGACTCAATTGTTAGAGGTAATACCCAAAAAGCCATCATTAAAATGCTCAAAGATGCTGGGGCCCTCGAAGTGCACGTTCGAATCTCAGCTCCACCTGTTCTTTGGCCATGTTTCTATGGAATTGATTTTGCCCAAAGAACAGAACTGATTGGTCATGAGCGAACAATTGATGAGATTAGAGAATTCATAGGTGCTGACTCATTAGGTTATGTTTCTTTAGATTCACTAATACAAGCCACCAAGCAGGCTGCAAATACTTTATGCAAGGCCTGTTTTGATGGCAAATATCCAATTGAAGTTGCCGAAGATGTGAAGCTGGGTAAACACCATCGAGAACTTCCGGTGTTAAATGACTAGTTATCAAGACGCTGGTGTAAACACCCAAGCTGGTGAATTGGCAGTAAGTTTGATGAAGAAAGCTATTAATTCAGCACAACGCAGCGAGTCTTATGGTGAATTTGGTGGCTTTGCTGGATTGTTTGATGCATCCAAATTAAAGAATTACCAAAAGCCGCTGCTTGCAACTGCAACCGATGGTGTTGGAACCAAGATTGAAATTGCGCGTAAGCTCGATATCCACAACACCATCGGTATTGATTTGGTAGCCATGGTGGTTGATGATCTAGTAGTAACAGGTGCTGAGCCACTCTTTATTACCGATTACATTGCATGCGGCAAGGTTGAACCTAAAAAAATTGCAGAGATTGTGTCTGGCATAGCTGCTGGTGCTCAGCTGGCCAATGTGTCTCTTCTTGGTGGTGAAACAGCTGAGCACCCAGGACTTATGCAGCCTGATGAATATGACTTAGCTTGTGCTGGAACTGCAGTGGTTGAAGAAGCACATTTGTTAGGTAAGCACAAAGTGGCTAATGGGGATGTAGTCATTGGAATCAGATCATCAGGACTGCATTCAAATGGTTATTCGCTCGTGAGAAAAATTGTGAGTGATCAAAAATTGGATCTCAATCAAAAGGTAGATGAATTTGGTAGAAGCTTAGGTCTCGAACTTTTAGAGCCAACTCGTATTTATACTCAAGAGATTTTACGGACGATTAAGTCTCACTTTGGGAATATTCACGCAATCTCACACATAACAGGTGGTGGCATAGCCGCCAACATTGCTCGAGTGATTCCCAGTGGACTGCATCTAGATATAGATCGCAATAGTTGGCAGCCCCACCAGATATTTAGATATTTAGCAAATGCTGCAAAGATTGATTTAAAGGCTTTAGAAGATACCTGGAACTTGGGTATTGGAATGACTTTAATAGTGAAAGCAGATTCAGCAGATTCAATCATTAAGACACTAAAGGGATTGAACTTAGAATCTTGGGAGTTGGGCGAATTAGTAACTCACACCAATCAGACTTCAGATGCAGTTGCTAAAGGTGGAGCAGCAGGTTCGGTAGCACTGGTATCCAGTTACCGTTAATCCTCTTCATCATCTGCGTATTTATCAGCATATTCAGCATATTGATCATCAGATTTACCCTGTTTAGCAGCTAATTCCTTTTCTAGGGCAGAGAAGTCTGTACCTAGATCGGTGTATTTGAGATCTCTAGCTACTCGGGTCTGTTTTGCTTTTTGTCGGCCTCGCCCCATGGCTGGACCTCCCCTGTGAGAAATGGTTTCTAGATGGGAGAAAGTTTAGTCGAGGTCAAGAAATTTGCTGGATTTGGCATTTGCCTAGTCCCATGTCTACCCACGATGAGCAAGGCCCCTACTTCTAAACCTGGATTAGAGTGTATTTTGATTCGATTAGATGGGCTTACCTAAATTTTGCCCCTTCGCCCAGTGGGAATTTCTGAAGTATCAATAAAGAGGGGAATCGTTATCACAACATGCATTCTCAAACCCTTTCACGATAGATACATAAGTTAACCTCTGTGAATAAATCAAGTTACTTAAATTCTGCTACTGTTTATTTGCAATTAAAGGAGAGTCCATGGCAGTTGATATGTTTGATTTGACGGGACGCGTTGCTTTAGTTTCTGGGGCTGCCAGTGGTATGGGGAAGGCTATGGCAACTGCCCTTTGTGAATTTGGTTCTGATTTGCTCATAGTCGACATAAACAAAGAAGGACTTGAGCAAACTGCAAAAGAAGTGAGCCATCTTGGTAGAAAAGTAGTGACTGCAATTTGTGATGTTTCTCAAATTTCATCAATTAATCAACTTTTCAACACTCTTGATCAAGAATTTGGGCGAATAGATTTTCTAGGTAATGTCGCAGGGAATGGGGCTCTCGGGAAACCTGAAGAAATTGATATCGAAACTGTTACTGCAGTGTTGCAAAATCTTGTGGTTGGTCGCTTTTACATGTGTCAACAAGCAGGCAAACGAATGTTGAATCAAGGCAAAGGCAGCATCGTAAATATTGGCTCATTAGCGTCACAAACTGCACTTGGCAGGGGGCATGTTGCATACAGCATGTCAATGGGAGCTGTAATTCAGATGACTCGAGAATTGAGTACTGAGTGGAGCGGAAGAGGTGTTCGCGTTAACGCAATTCTGCCCGCACAAGTTATTAATGATGGACTCATAAAACGAATGAAGGATGATCCAACTGCTGAAGCAATTTTTCTTCGAGGTCTCCCTATTGGACGACTTGGACGCCCAGAAGAAATAGCAGGTCTGTCAGTCTTGCTTGCCTCAGATGCATCTTCATTTATCACCGGTGCTCTAATACCAATGGATGGTGGCAACATGGCCAAAAATGCGGGTGGGTCACACCCAGGTATGCCCTTGTAGTTTTTGAGATTTTGATTGTGCCACGGTAAAAATTAAAAATCCAATAACTGTAAATATCAATGCTGGGATTACTTCGAGTGGCATCTCTTGGTCAAACAAGAACCATCCAATAATTGTTACAATTGGAATTTGAATCAAAAAGGATAACTTGAGCTTGATAGCTTTTCCGTGCCTGAGATACAAATTACTTACCGTGTGTACCATGACCTGACCAAAAAAAGTTATTAGCAAAATACCTATCCAATCACTGTTGCTTTCAACCACAAGAGAATTGTTTGTAATTAATGCATAGATCAGTGCACTTAAAGCTGCCACTATGTACACCAACACTACGTAAGTAGTGTTAATTACAGTTGCTCTAATCTTTTCGCCGGTAACTAAGTAAAACGCACCAGCGACTGAAGATATCAACAGCCACACTAGTGCTGAGTTATTTTGAATCTCAAGAGATTTACTTGTTAGCGCTAGCAGTAAAATCCCACTTACACCAACAAATAGTCCAACCCATTGGCCTAAACCAAGTATTTGCTTCAGGATGAAAATACCTAACACGCCAGCCCAAATCGAAGAAGTAGACATAACTATTAAGGCGACACCAAGACTTACTTGATACAGGCCTTGCATTAGACATATGAAATGCGTTGCCAATGCTAACCCAGCAAAAAACATGTAAGAAAACTCTCTCTTTGTAATTCCTTGATGAAATTTACGATATTTGATCAATAAGAATGGGCTAAAGAGAAGAGCCCCAAACAAGCAGCGCCAAAATGTTACTGTTACGGGATCTATTGCATATGCAACCACGATTGGATTCAGAAAGATTCCAGATAGATTTATGATGATTATGTATGTGATATCTCTGTGCTTGTGACTTAAAAACTTTTCTCTATTTGAGGCCAAACTAAACACTCATCATCCTGCTAACCAGCCACCATCAACTGTCAATACCGTTCCATGAACATAATCAGAAGCAGGCGCGGACAGGAAAACTGCAGCCCCAGCAATGTCCTCTGGTTGACCCCACCGCTTAGAACTGATCCTGCTATTAATAAATGCATATCGATCGGGTAGGTCATGTTTCATGTTTGAGTTGATTTCTGTCTCAACAAAACCTGGTGCGATCGCATTTACATTTACACCAAACTGTGCCCACTCATTTGAGATTGCTTTCGTGATACCTGCAATGGCATGTTTACTTGCTGTGTAGCTAACAACATTGAGCCCACCTTGGTAGCTCCACAAAGAACCAACGAAAATAACTTTCCCCTGTCCACGTTCAATCATTTGCTTACCGACAGATCTGGTCAACACAAAAGGTGTAGTCAAATTCACCTGTAAGACACGATCCCACATGTCATCTGTGTGCTCCAACGTAGGAGTTCTCTGAGTGATGCCGGCATTATTTACCAAAATATCAATATGCATTTCTGCCAATTGATCCGCAATGATTAAAACTTGTTTTTGATCTGAAAAATCGCACTTCATGGGAGTAAAAGTTCGACCCAATGCCTTTACTTCAGCAGAAATTTCGCTTTCATCAGCATTCATTTGTGAACTTACTGCAACAATGTCAGCACCATACGTCGCAAGAGCAACAGCTACTGCCTTACCAATACCTCTTCGGGCACCAGTTACTAATGCTGTTTTGCCAGTCAAATCAAAGCTAGGTACTGCCATTCATACTCTTTTCAGGAAACCTGGCGATTACCTTCTGAAGTCTAGACCAGGAATTCGTAAATGTTTGGGTTTACCTGATTTGAGTAATGTGGATTCGTTACCACATTCTCGTTCTTAGTCACTCCTCAGTTTATGTTGACACACCTAATGTGCACCTCTACGATTCAATTCTCAAACAAACAAGTACTTAATTTTGGGAGTGAGATGTCAAAACCAATTTTTGCAGTTGGAACGGGATCTATTTCAATGTCTAACTGGATTGATCCATTGGCAGACGAATTAGGGTTCGAGCTTAGAACAGGTCCCATCGAAACCCCAGAAGACGTTAAAAAACTTACCGATGGGGCCACGTCACTCTTGGTTGCAGTTCAACCGGTAACTCGCGAAAAAATTGCAGCATTATCTGACTCAGTTGAATCGATTGGTCGTATGGGAGTTGGGCTTGACAATATAGATTTAGATGCAGCGAAAGAATTTGGAATAGCAGTTGTTCATCAACCAGCATACGCAATTGACGAAGTTTCCAATCATGCTGCTGCAATGATCTTGGCCTCTAATCGTGTCCTTTTTCCAACAGACCAAGACCTAAGAAGTAATGGATGGCGGGTTAACGATTTTCAGCGCGTTATGTCTCTCGAAAATTCTGTACTTGGAGTAATTGGATGTGGGCGTATTGGGCATGCCTTAATGACAAAGATGCGACCATTTTTTGCAGAAGTAATTGGTTATGACCCAATGATAAATTCTGATTCATTTGATTTTAAGTTAACTAATTCAGTTGAGGAACTACTCAAAAAATCTGACGTTGTTTCCTTGCACTCGCCTTTGACTCCAGAAACTAAGAACCTAATTGACTCAAAGGCAATTTCCATAATGAAAGATGGAGCGATGCTGGTGAACGTTTCTCGTGGCGGCTTAATTGACGAGGTAGCTTTGTCTAGTGCTCTCCAGTCTGGAAAGCTATCTGCTGCCGGCCTGGATGTTTTCGAAGCAGAACCACTACTTGAAAACTCTCCTTTAAGAACAGCACCAAATTTAATTCTTACCAGCCACATAGCTTGGTATTCGGAAGTTGCTGGGCCTCGCCTTGTTCAATGGTCGGCAAGAGACGTATTTGAATATTTCAAATCAAAAACAATAAGTCATGGCCGCCTAGCCGTCGACCCCCGCACTAAATAATCAAGGAGCTATCTAAATGGAAGAAGTCTTTATCCCCGCCCTAGGAATGGCAATGGAAGAGGCCTATCTTGAAAAGTGGTTAAAACAACCAGGGGATGCAGTTAGTGCTGGTGATGTAATAGCCCTGATTGAGACAGATAAAGCGCAAGTCGAAGTACCGTGTGAAACTAGTGGAACATTGGGTAGTCATCGTTACGAAGTTGGTGCTTCTATTCCAGTTGGACAAACTATTACGGTGATTTTAGCACCAGGCGAATCAGAGTAAGTGATAGGAAATAGGGACATGAAAAGTAATGACGAGAAGCTAGCGATTTTGCGAATGATGATGATGATCAGAAATTTCGAAGAAACTGCAGACAAATTGACTCTCAGGGGAAAAGTCTCAGGCGGCATGCATAACTCGTCAGGTCAGGAAGCAGTTGCTGTTGGTGTCATGAGTGCTTTAGCCCCAGAAGATGTAATTGCGACAACTCACAGGTCTCATCACCACACTTTGGCTAAAGGGTTTAGTGCACGCGAAGTAATGGCTGAGTTATTCACAAAGGCCACTGGAGTTTCTAAAGGTCGTGGTGCGTCGATGCATCTAGGAGATGTAGCCCGAGGTCATTTTGGTGGAAATGGAATCGTAGGTGCAGGCATGGGCATTGGCATGGGAGCAGCGCTAGGAATAAAGCTGTCTGGTGATAAAAAAGTGGCTGTTGGATTTGTTGGTGATGGTGGTATGAATACAGGAAGAACCTGGGAAGCCATAAATATGGCAGCTATCTGGAAGCTTCCTTTAATTGTTGTGGTGGATAACAACCAGTATGCAGTTGAAACCTTCATTGATCGTGTAACAGCTGGAGGGGATCTGCCAAAAAGAGCAAGTGGTTTTGGTTTACCAGCATCAACTATTGATGGACAAAATGTTATGGAAGTAATAGATGCTGTTACTAAGGCACGAGAATTTGCCCTTGCAGGTAATGGACCAACATTTCTTAACGCTGTGACATATCGATACAACGGTCACAATGTAGGAGAAAAAGGTCAATATCGAACTTTAGAAGAAATTGAAGACTGGAGAAATAATCGGGATCCAATTGATCGATTTGCTGCCCACTTGTTTGCTGAGGGCGTACTAGATCAACCTGCTTATGATGAAATGACTGCTAGCGTCGATGCTGAAGTACAAGATGCAGTTGAATTTGCCGAGAGTTCACCAAACCCAAGCCCAGCCGATGTAATGAAAAACGTCGATTCTGGCAAGTTGAGAGGTTAAACATGGCTAACGAACCGACGTATTCAGAAGCCTATCAATCAGGTATTCGCGAAGAGATGGCTGCAAATCCTAAGATTTTTATTTTAGGAACAGATCTACAAGAGCGTGGTGGACATTTCGCTCAAGTTAAAGGTATCGCGCAAGAGTTTGGTGGCGAGAGAGTTAGAGACACTCCTATCTCAGAAGCTGCGATGGTAGCTGCTGGTGTTGGTGCAGCAATGTATGGAATGCGCCCAGTTGTAGATCTGAATTTTATGGATTTCGCACTAGGCGCAATGGATGAAATTATTAATCAGGCCGCCCATATTCGTTATATGTTTAATGGGTCTGTTCCTTTAATAATTAGAGCAACTTCAGGTATTGCACAAGCTGGAGCCCACCACAACAACAGTTTTGAATCATTTTTTGCTCACACTCCAGGACTGTCGGTAGCAGTACCTGCAACACCTTGGGATGTAAAGGGATTGTTAAAAACAGCGCTAAGAGCAGATGATCCGGTCATTTTTATGATGCATAAAAAGTTAACAGGTGCTCGCGGGCCAATGGGTGGCCCTGAAGACTTAGTCCCATTTGGAAAAGCAAGAGTTTATCGGGCGGGAGTAGATGCCACGATAGTTTCCTACGGTTACACGTTAGTTGTTGCACATAAGGCAGCAGAAGTTTTGGCTGCTGAGGGCAAGGAAGTAGAAATTTTAGATTTAAGAACTCTATTCCCAATGGACATGGACGCTGTAATTGATGCAGTTAAACGAACTGGTCGTATGGTTGTGGCCGATGAGGCTCCATTATTTGCATCAATCACTGCAGAAATTGCTGCGACGGCATCAGAAGTAGCATTCGACTCACTCAAAGGTCCAATAGTTCGGGTGGGTGCACAACGAGCACCTCTCAGCGCTGCTCCAGGAATGGTTGACGCAACTATTCCGTCAGTCGAAGATATAGTTGTTGCGCTGCGCAAAGTACTTAGCTACTAACACTCAATAAGCGTCATTAACTAGGAGTAGATAAGTGCCAAATCTGTTACCTAAGTTTCGCAAACCTGAATTTAGTGCCAAAAAACGCAGACTCAAAAGAGCCCTGACAATTTATGATCTTCGTAATGCAGCTAAGAGCTGCACACCCACCCCAGCATTTGACTACACAGATGGTGCCGCTGAAGATGAGATTAGTTTACAGCGGGCTAGAAATGCTTATCAAAACGTTGAATTTCAACCGCACGTTTTACGTGATGTTTCTAAATTAGATACCACCACAAACTTATTCGGTAGAACAAGCAGTTTCCCGTTTGGAATTGCCCCAACAGGTTTTACCAGAATGATGAATGTCGAAGGCGAAATAGCAGGTAGCAGGGCAGCATCTAAATTTGGAATTCCATTCTGTCTATCAACTATGGGAACAACATCAATTGAAGATGTCATGAAAGCGGCACCAAATGGCCACAATATGTTTCAACTTTACATGTGGAAAGACCGTGAAAAAAGCATGGCATTGGTAGATCGTGCTGCCAAAGCAGGAGTTGACACCTTGATATTGACTGTAGATGTGCCCGTTGCAGGTGCGCGTTTACGCGATGTTCGCAACGGCCTTACCGTGCCACCAACTTTAAGTTTAAAGACGATGTTAAACGCAGCTCCTCGAGTTGGTTGGTGGTGGAACTTCTTAACAAAACCAAAGCTGGAATTTGCTTCTCTAGGAGAATGGCCAGGAACCGTTGCTGAATTAATTGATACGATGTTTGACCCAACAATTGATTATCAAGATTTGAAGTGGATAAGACAATATTGGCAAGGAAATCTAATAATCAAAGGAATTCAAAACGTTGAGGATGCCAAACTAGCTTTTGATCATGGAGCCGATGCGATAATTTTATCAAATCATGGTGGCCGACAGTTAGATAGAGCCCCCATTTCACTCTATCAATTGCAGGAAACGATTAAGGCTGTTGGTAAGGACAAGCAAATACACATTGACACTGGAATTATGCATGGTGCAGACATTGTCACTGCAATTGCTCATGGTGCAAAATTTGCGTGGATTGGTAGGGCCTACCTTTATGGCTTGATGGCTGGTGGAGAGTTAGGAGCCCAAAGGACATTGGAAATTCTCACCAGTCAAATGTCGCGCACAATGAGATTACTTGGAGTGAGCAGTGTTGCGGAGCTAGAACCCCAACATGTGAAATTCTTGCGATGAGTTTTGTAGTTGTTGCAAAATTCAGGGCTAAGTTGGACTGTGTTGTAGAGCTAAATGACTTGATCACTGAAACAGCTAAAGCGAGCTGGGAAGAACCAGGCTTAATCAAATATATTTTGATTCTTGACCCAAATCAAGGGAATCTATTTACGATTGTAGAGTTTTTTAATTCAGAAAGAGATTATCTCAAGCATCGAGATTCTAGTTACCTTAAATCTTTCCGAGATTCTTTAGAGAATTTACTACTAGAACCACCAGATGTAATCCGTGGAATTCCAGTCTTGGACGCATTAAATCCAAAAGCAGGAGTTAACTAGTACTGGATGTTTTTAATAGTACAGATTCGGCAAATTCCTTAGCGTGCTTAATGTTTCCTGTAGAAATAATGCTTTGATCCCACAAAACTCCTCCGAGGCAAACTCCGACCACACCAGCCCTTAAGTAACTGCTCACCTGTTCAGGTTGAACTCCACCAGAGACAACTATTGGAAGATCGGGAAGTGGTTCAAGGATGTAATTTATGTAGTCAAGCCCCCCAACTGAATTTATTGGAAAGACTTTGACACTCTTGGCACCCAGTTGCATTGCTTGAATCATCTCTGAAGGCGTTAAGCAACCTGGAGTGACGGGAATCCCTAGGTCTACTGCTGTCTCAACTACGTTTCTATCTAGGTGTGGGGAAACTACAAAGCTTGCGCCTATACCGGCAGCTTTCTTTACTTCTGCTGCGTGGCGCACAGTGCCAACACCAACACGTTCCACTCCTTCGCTAACTAGTTGTTCAATTACCTTGAGTGCATCAGGAACTGTCATAGTTACTTCAATCGCGTTAACACTTGTGTCTGCCAACGCTCTACCAATGGTAAGAGCATCTTTAGAAGAGTTTGTTCGAATTACAGCAATGATTCCAGAATCTCTATTTTTCATACTGCTGTGAGCCCGGCATCCATCACAAATAAACTTCCATTAATGAATCTACCTTCAGGACTTAATAAAAAGGCGATTCCATTAGCAACCTCTTCAGGGGTTCCCATTTTGCCATCTAGCTGCCGGGCTTCCATCATTTTCCGAGTTGCAACTGGATCTGGAGCATCAGCGAGAATCTTTGCAATCCAAGTTGAGTCCACTGTGCCAGGAGCTATTGCATTAATTCGAATTCCTTCAGCTGCGTGATCAGCGCATATTGCCCTTGTTAAACCAGCAACTCCAGCTTTTGAAGCACAGTAAGCAACACGATTTTTCAACCCAATAATTGAAGCAGCTGAAGCTACGTTAACAATCTCACCTCCACCAGACGCAATCATTTTAGGAACAAAGTATTTGCAAAGAATAAAAGTAGCTTTAAGATTTACATTGAAAGTTAAGTCCCACTCAGCAAAAGAAGTATTCTCAACATTTCGAGCAAATCCAACTCCAGCGTTGTTCACAAGTTGATCTACTTTAGTGTCACCAAGTGCCTCATCAAGACTTGGCATAATGCTTTCTGAGTCACTTAGGTCTAAAACAAGTGATTGAGTCTTCGCACCTAAAGATGTTAATTCAGTTACAGCTTTAGCAAGTGGCTCAGCGTCTTTGTCCAAGATAAAAAGATCACAACCACTTATTGCTAGCTTGCGCGCAGTTGCTAAACCAATTCCGTTTGCAGCACCTGTAACAAGTACGACTTTCTTATTACTTCCTAAATAGCTCATAAAATCCGATCCTCTAGTGTGAGACAAATACTTATGAAATTAAAAACCACAATTAACTCTCCGTACTTGTTCTTGCTTGTTGTTGAAGTGAATCCCAAACAGCTTTTGAAACAGTTAAACGCTCTGCTGACTTTGCCCTATTTTGATTTTCCACATCACCTGGGATCAAGACAGGGTTCTCAGGATTACTTGGCGGTGTTGCTCGAATTACTGTCGTTGCATGATCAATGTCTTTCAAAAAGAGATCTAAAGGTAGCAATGCACTTGGGTCGATAGCGATTAGAACAGTTCCCCAACCATATGTGTATTCAGGACTTACGTTGGGGTGAATTTGTGACAACCCCCCGCCAAGTAACTCAATCATTAATGACAGGCAGTAACCCTTATGGCCACCAAAAGGCAGCAAAGCCCCACCTTGGTAAAAATCATTTGGATCTTGACTTGGATTACCTTCAGAATCAATCAGAGTATTTGGTGGAATTTGTTGACCATTTGCTTTAGCAACTCGAAGTTTGCCTTCAGCGCTAGCAGCTGTGGCAAAATCCAAAACGACAGGTTCCTTTGAAGTTGGTATTCCAGCTGCAAACGGATTAGTTCCAAACAATCTCTCACGCCCACCAAAAGCAGCAACAGCAGGATCACCATTGCACCACATCATTGCAATTAGGCCAATTTTTGCTAAATTCTCAACATATTCTCCAAGCCTGCCAATGTGGTTACAGTTTTGTATGGTTGCAATAGCTATCCCAGTATTTTTTGATTTCTCTGTTACTTGTTCCATAGCCAAACGGCATGCAATCTGCCCCCAACCCCAACCCCCATCAATCACAGCAGATGACACAGTTTCACTTATTACGGTTGGTGACATATCAGGCTTAATTCTTCCAAGAGACACTGATTGTGAGTATTCAAGTAGTCGAATTAAGCCATGAGATGCGTGACCAACAGCCTGAGCATCAATCAAAGAGTTAGTAATAATGTTCGCATAAGCAACTGGTGTCCCAACCTGAGTCAATAAATGTAAACCAATTTCTCTTGCTTCAGGAATTGAAATTTCTACATTCATATCCATAGGACTCCTAAACAGCTTCTGATTGAGGAAGCATACAAATTCCATAAGTCAAAGTCTTGTTGTGCAAATTGACTAGATTTAAATCAAAAACATTAATTCTCAATCAAATGTTTCGAAGTCAAATCAAGTCAGGTAATGAAACTATGAGAACGATTACAGGCTTTCCCCCATTGTTTATTAGGGAAATGCCCGAAAATTATGGAATTCTGTCTTGATTTCTAGTAGGCGCCGTGCCACTCTTGATCACCCCAAACACAACAGGTGTTCAGTGGGCTAGGAGGAAAAGTGTCTTTATCGACAAACAAGCGAGTCATTGCAGTTTTGGCTTCGCTGGTCATATCCGTGACTACCTTGACGACTCTTCCAGTTGCCAATGCAGCAACTAATGCCAAGTGTGACCTCAAGAGCAAGGTTGCCACAGCGGCTTGTGACGAGATTGTGTACGGGGCAGTTGCTCGCGTAAGTGGTCTTGACAGGAAAACACCAAGTGGCGGCGGCTACGTCGATTCACAGATGGCTTACATCACTCAAGGTCAGCTATATCGATTTGATGAGAATTTAGTTCCAAGGATGGATTTAGTAACGAAAAAAGTCACATCTAAGGATGGGTTGACTATCACTCTTACTCTTCGTAATGCTCGTTATTCAGACGGAACTCCAGTAAGAGCTCAAGACGCAGTTGTGTCCTATCAAAGATGGGTAGCATCGAAAGCATCAGCAGCCTATATTCAAAAGGTTGACACAATTCGAGAGGTTAATCTCCGAACATTGGAAGTTGTCTTAAAGTCCCCTTATCCCGATGTAGATTTCGCTCTAGCTTCTGAGTTCTTTGGTTTGCATCCATATGCTCAAATCAATACTCCCGCCAAAGCGGCTACTTATTTCCGAAACCCTGCCTCAGCTGGACCCATGAAGGTTAAAACCTACACACCAGGGGCAGAAGTTTTTGTTGCAGAAGCAAATCCTTCATATTGGGCAAAACCGGTTGTGAAGACCTTAAAGGTAGTTCACATTCCAGACCCAACATCGCGTCAATTAGCTTTACAACAAGGCACCATTGATTATGCGTTTGAGCTTCCTCTGACAGCACAGTCACAGACAGCAAGCGAAACCACCAAGGTATTTGCTCATTTTGATCCGGGCACATTCATGTTGGCAATCAACCTGCAAGCGGGACAACCAAACCCAGCTCTTAAGGATGCTCGTGTTCGACGTGCAATCTCGCTAGCTGTTGACCGCGCACAAATTATGCGAGTGGCATTTGCAGGTCTCTCCAAGCCAAATTGTGGGATGCAGTTCAATGCAAACAACCCGCTCTATGTTTGCTCGCTACCTAAAGATGGTGCTCGAGATTTGGCAGCAGCCCGAGCATTAATGCAGCAAGCCGGCTATGCAAATGGATTTAAGATGACGATGATTTATCCAAATCGTGTACTTTGGCCAGAAGCAAACGCCATTGTTAAAAGCAATTTGGCTGATATCGGCATTGATGTAACCCTTCGGCCAGAGCCAGACTCAAATGTGACTCCAATTTTGAACGTTCAAAGGAATTGGGAAATCATGTGGTTTGGAAACAACGCTGCAACTCCGATTTTGCAATTGTCTAACTGGTTTGCAATTGGTGGACTCTGGGCTGGATTTGTTGGAACAGGTCTTGCTAGCAACCCAGAACATGTAGAGATGAACAAGTTACTGGATGATGCAGGTTCAATAACTAACATCAAACAACGTAGAGCTACCTTGCTGAACTTGGAGAAGAAGGCTTTTGAATCTTCTCACTTCATCCCAATCGGCACGAGATACAGGCTCTCTGGAACAAAAATTGCCCCAGGAATTGCTCAACCTCAGATTCCTGGTGACTTATGGTTCCATATCGGCACTAACCCTCCATTGCCAAAGAAGTAATCAAGTAAGTCACTTGATTTAGTTCATATTCGGCTAATGAGACCCGAGAGAGGCGACAAATGTCGCCTCTCTCGGGTCTTAGTGGGGACAAATCTTTGTACTATTTATATTTTTTAGAAGGGAGATCTCTTGAAGACAAGTAAAGTCAACAAACAGAGTTCTCCCGACAAGATTAGTAACAACAGGAAGATTTTTGCGTATCGTGTTGGTATCAGATTTGTTAGGTCCTTAATAGTTGCTTTTTGGGTGACTGTGATCGCATTCACTTTGATTCGCTTGGCCCCAGGAGATCCTGCCCAAGCACGTCTTGGAATTGCTGAACCAGAAGCTATCGCAGCCTTGCAAAAACAGCTTGGTCTAGATGTACACCCAGTAAGACAATTTCTAAACTTTTTCCAAGGCCTTATCCGTGGTGATATGGGAATGTCACTTCAGTATGATCGCGAAGTCACCGACATCATTTTCACTGCATTGCCCGTTACTCTCTGGTTGATTGCTTTCTCAGTTTTGCTTTCAATAATTATTGCTCTTCCAATTGCACTATTTGTAGCTACCTCAAGAAATATTCTTGTAGCCTATTTATTCAGATCTGCCACAGCCATTTCCATAGCTCTCCCTAATTTTTTCATAGCCTTGATGGGGATTCTGCTCTTTTCTATAAAATATAATTGGGCACCACTCTTGGGTTACACACCTGATTTTCCAGGAAATTTAAGATATCTGTGGCTACCCGCTTTAGTAAATGCAACAACTCTTGTAGCAATTCTTTCTCGTGTTCTTTACAGTTCCATCTCTGATACCTTAAAAGAAGAATTTGTAGAAACAGGTGTCATTAGAGGCATTAGCAGACCAAGATTTTTATGGTTTTATATTTTGAAGCCATCCTTAGCGCCAACTGTGGTCTTATTGAGCTACATCATGGGTGTCATGCTTGGAACGACCGTAATCATGGAATCTGTATTTGCGTTACCTGGTATTGGCACTGAGTTAATAACTGCTGTATTAGTTCGCGATTACACAACGGTTCAAGGTATTACATTTATTTTTGGAATGATCGTAGTATTTTTCAGTTTCCTCGGTGATCTCTTGGCATATTGGCTGGATAGGCGAGTGAAATTCTAGTGTCATTAAAGAAGTTAATCCGCTGGTTAGATGAGCCTGGAAACAGCGTGATCCTTACTGGATCATCTATGTTCATAATGATGGTGTTAGCTGGAATTTTGGTCCCACTCACTTATTCATTTGGCCCAAATGATTTTGTTGGCGATCCTTTTGTGGGGCCAGGTGCGGAATTTTTGTTTGGTACCGATCAATTAGGTCGAGACATCCTGTCGAGGACATTTGCTGCGGTTTATCGAGACATAGGTGTTGCGTTTTTGGGAGTTTCGATCCCACTTGTAGTTGGAACCATAATTGGAATAGTTCTAGGTATTTCAAAGAATAAAAAGATAGTTGCAGTTATTGCATCAGTCATTGATGGAATAAATGCATTTCCTCTACTGATTTTGGCAGTTGCTCTAATTGCCTTTTTTGGACCTGGGCTTCCGAGTGTGATTCTGATTTTAGCGCTTACAAATTGGGCTAGATACGCCCGTATTGCTCGGACTAAAGCAGTGGTTGTAAGCCAGCAAAACTACATTGAAGCAGCGCAGACGTTAGGTTACCCACGGCGACGAATAATTAGAAAGCATGTTGCTCCAAATGTTTCATCTGAAACGATTGCTTATGCGTTGAGTGACTTTATATTGGTAATTTTGTTAATTGCAGGATTGTCATTTTTAGGTTTGGCTGCAACGCCTCCTACTGCTGAATGGGGGGCGATGATCTCAGAAGGACGGGCCTACATTATTAACGCTCCTTGGATAACTTTGTTTCCAGGAGCAGCCTTGTGCTGGACTGCCATCTCATTAGCTTTTATTGTCGAGGGCTTGTCGCGCCGAGAAGGAAAGGTTTAAGCGTGACGAATAATACTTTAGTTAACATCGACGCTTTACAAATTAGCGTGAAACTTTCCCGAACGCGAAGACTAAAAATTGTTGATTATGCGAGCATGTCAATTGACCGTGGCGAAATGATTGGCCTTATTGGTGAATCGGGATCAGGTAAGACCATGCTATGTCGTGCACTCATTGGAACATTGCGCCGCAGAGATGCCTACATTTCTGGTGGATCCATCCTTTTTGATGGAATTGATTTAGCTTCTGCAAAAAGTGATGTCTGGCGGAGCGTTCGTGGTAAACGAATTGGCTATATCCCACAAAGTGCTTTGGCTGGTCCGAACCCTGTATTGACCATTGAGGCGCAATTAATGGAATCGCTTGGAAAAGATTATTCACGTTCCCGCAAAGATGCGCGCAAGCGAGCTCATGAACTCTTGGAAATTGTTCAAATTAGACGCCCCGAAATTGTAATGAAACAATACCCAAATCAACTCTCTGGCGGTATGAAGCAACGCGTCATGATTGCCTGTGCAATCGCACTGCAACCAGAATTAATTGTGGCTGATGAGCCAACAACTGGTTTAGACGTAACTGTTCAAGCTGAGATAATGAAACTACTAAAAGACATTAGAGAACAATTCAATACATCAATAATTCTAGTTTCACACGACCTGCCCCTCATAAACGACGTTTGTGACCGAATCACAGTCATGCATTCAGGGGCAACTGTAGAAAGTCTTCCGTCAGAGGATATTGAAAAATCCAAACACCCATACACGATTGCTCTTTACAAATCTAGAATTGATTTGGCCCCACCACGGGGTCAACTGGTCACTATCTCAGGTCAGCCACCTGCGGTTGGAGTTTGGCAAGAAGGATGTCGCTTTAATCAAAGGTGTTCATTCGTCACTGAAGAGTGTTTATCTGGATCACACCCACAATACATAGAGTTGTCGAAGTTACACAGCACCGCTTGCATTAATCACGCAAACCTCTCCGAAGCAATTGGAACTTCAAAATGACACCTAGATTAGAAGGAAAAGGAATCTCAGTTACTTTTGGGGACATTCTTCGCAAAGTAGAAGCTGTAAAGAATGTCGATGTGTCACTAGAACCTGGGAAAACAATCGGGATTGTTGGAGAGTCTGGAAGCGGAAAATCAACTCTAGCTAGAGTCCTTGCTGGGATTCAGAAGCCAACTCGAGGCGAAGTTTTATACGAAGGTCAAAACATTTGGGATGGGAAAGTAAGTTACCCAGGTTCACTACGTCCAAAAGTGCAAATGGTATTTCAGGATCCCTACGGATCTTTAAACCCAAAAATGCGAGCTGTAAATGCAGTAGCTGAAGCAGTTAAATTCCACCAGAAAGTTGGAGCAGAGGAAGCTCGGGTAATTGCGTTGGAATTGCTCGACAGCATGGGTATTGCAAAGAATGATGCAATTAAATTGCCGAGAGCTTTATCCGGGGGGCAAAGGCAGCGCGTTAGTGTTGCGCGAGCGCTCTCTGCAAATCCAGAAGTACTAGTAGCCGATGAGCCAACATCAGCGATCGATCAAAGCGCTCAATCTCAACTACTGAGTCTGTTTAGTGAATTAATCTCTGGTGGATTATCTATAATTCTTGTCTCTCATGATTTGGGTGTTATCAGATATTTAACTGATCAGGTCTACGTCATGGAAAACGGAATATTTGTTGAAACAGGCTTGACTAGTCAGATATTTGAAAAACCACAGATGGAATACACGCAAAAACTGATTTCCTCAATCCCAGGACACAAAAAATTACAATTTTAGATTGGAAGAAAAAGTGAATAGCACTTGGTCGACCCCACTCGCTGCTCCGCTTTATCCAGTATTTCCCATTGAATACAAGAATGTGAAAATACTTAGCATTGTTTACAGAACAGACATTTCAGCAATTCAAGAAGATTTGCCAGATGGACTTCAAGCGATCTCAGACTGTGTCATGACTCATTGTTATGACATGCCTGATGTCCAAGGTATGGGACAGGTAAATGAAGCCAATGTCATGGTGGGTGTCAAAACAGTTTTTAACCAAAACCCTGTAGTGGGTGGCTTCAGCACAAACCTAATCATCAGCTCCGATGTTGGACTGACTCAAGGGCGAGAAGTTCATGGTCAACCAAAGAAGCTTGGAATGGTCTCAGTTGAGACCAGAGGAGATACGGTTGTTGCTGAAATTTTGCGGAATGATATTAGGGTTTTTCGAGCAACAACCCCCTACAAATATCAAAAATCTGAGATTTCTAAACTACAAGAAATATTTGATTTTAAACGAAACTTAAATCACAAAGTTATTCCAAACATTGATGGCTCCTTGGCAATTAATCAAATTACTTCACGCACTTTACAAGATGTCGAAATCTCAGAATTTTGGTCAGGGCCAGTAACCGTGGAAATATCTCCACATATCCAGGTGCCAATGTATCGGTACCCTGTTTTAGAGCCTCTTTTTGCATGCTATTGGAAAGCAGATTTCAAGTTGAAACCTGGGGAAATTCTGCATGATTATTTGGGGGTACGATGATTGATCAAACAAATATCGAAGGTCATGTAATTGTGGTTACAGGTGCCGCCAGCGGGCTTGGGTTTGAAATTGCTCAACACCTTGTATCAAAAGGTGCAATTGTTGTTGCTGCTGACAAGAATGTTTTAGGCTTGAATGAGCTTGCAGAGACAGTCAAAGATGCTGTAATTCATATCAGAGAAGTAGATTTTTTAAATGATGATGCCATTATTGAGTTAATTAGAAGTACTGAACTTGAAGTTGGTCCAATAAAGGCTGTTATAAACTGTGTGGGAATAGTTGGTCAAAGAGATGTCTTAAGTGAAGATATTGATCTAGAAAATTTTGATTTGGTTTACAAGATTAATCTGCGAGCTGCAATGCTTCTTTCCATGGAGTGCATTAAAGTGATGAAGCCAAGAAAGTATGGTCGAATTCTGCAGCTTTCGTCTATTTCAGGCAAGGAAGGAAATCCTGGGCTAGTTGCTTACTCAGTTACTAAAGCTGGGTTGATTGGAATGGTCAAGTCTCAAGGTAAAGAGTATGCCGAAAGTGGAATAACCATTAATGCAATGGCTCCAGCGTTAATCAATACACCCATGGTTGCTGGCTTCTCCGAAAAACAGCGCAATTTCTTGAAGTCAAAAATACCAATGAATCGAATTGGTGACCCTGTTGAAGCAGCCACACTCGCGGCTTGGATTGTGTCGCCAGCCTGTAGTTTTACAACTGGGTTTACTTTTGACTTATCGGGGGGGCGAGCCACTTACTAAATTATATCGCCTGTAAATTTTTTTAAATCAATCAAAAAGGAGAAGTAAAGTGAAAATAATGCGTCTAGGTAAATACCAGTCAGAGCGTCCTGCAATTCAGGTGTCAGAAACTGAGGCTGTTTTTGTGGATTCAATCATCCCAGACTGGAATAGAGAAGCACTAACAAATGGTGGATATGAAAAAGTTAAAGCTGCAGATTTATCAAGTTTAGAAAAGGTGAAAATCTCTAGTTTTCGAATTGGGTCACCAGTAGCGAGACCAACTAAATTAATTTGTATTGGTCTTAATTATGCTAAGCATGCTGCTGAATCAAATGCTGAGATTCCTAAGGAGCCTGTAGTTTTTATGAAAGCACCAGACACTCTAATTGGACCAAACGACGATATTCGAATCCCTAAAAATAGCGTTAAAACTGATTATGAAGTAGAACTATCCATAGTAATCGGCAAGCGCGCTTTGTACTTAGAATCTGAAAGCCAAGCCAGAGACCACGTATTGGGTTTCTCAATGAGTCAAGATGTAAGTGAACGTGAGTGGCAGATTGAGCGTGGCGGACAATGGGTTAAAGGAAAATCCTTCCCCACATTTAACCCAATGGGACCCGTTCTTGTTACAAAAGACGAATTTGACCCAGCAGATGCAAATCTTTGGACCAAAGTTGATGGCGAGTATCGCCAGAACTCAAGTACAAAAGATTTGATATTCCATGTTGATCACATTGTTTGGTATGTAAGCCAATGTATGGAGCTCTTCCCAGGAGACGTAATCAATACTGGAACCCCAGAAGGTGTAGCTGCTGGTATGAAACCACCAGCATTCTTGATTGCTGGACAACAGTTAACAACTGGAATTGCAGGGCTTGGCGAGCAAGATTCTAAGGTTATTGCTTACAACGCCTAACTAGAAATCACAATATTTTGAACCGGCTCACCTAGAGCGAGCCGGTTCAATTGTTCAGTGATCATCTTTTTTGCTCGACCAGGAAATGCAGTTGAATTACCTCCAGTGTGGGGGCTAATTAATAAATTTGGCGCATTCCATAATGGGTGATCAAGAGGTAGTGGTTCTGGGTCAGTCACATCTACTGCAGCCGTGATCAAACCAGCACTTAGAGCTTCGATCAAATCTGAAGTTACAACTACTGGCCCTCTCGCCATGTTTACCAGCAAGGCTCCACGCTTCATCAATTTCATTTTTCTCAAATCAAACAACCCCCTTGTTTCAGGAGTTAATGGCGTTATCAGAATCACAATGTCATAATTGATCAATTCACTATCTAGCTGACTTATTTTTCTTGAACCGTTTGAACCAGACTTTGTGTAGCCTGTAATGTTCTTTGTGAAGTGCGAAAATACACTACCTATCTCTTGGCCAACAGAACCAAACCCAACAATTGCCACTTCAGCATCGATAATTGATTCTCTTACATGTTCTAGCCAACTGTGTGAACTTTGAGCCGCGATTAGGTCAGAAACTCGTGCTTTACTGGCGAGCGTTAAAGTTAAAGTTAACTCAGCTGTAGACAAGTCATGTAATCCGCGAGCGTTTGCCAACTGCACTCCATGCGGAATTAATGGCGCTACATCGTCATATCCTGCCGTCAACACTTGTACTAGTTTTAAACTAGGCATATTAGGGATGTGAGAAAGGGATTGAGCGCCGCCCATGTATTTAGGTATGTAAACACTAACTTGCTCTAATTTGGACTTATCCAATAAATCAGACTCTTCATGTAGCAGAGTAAATCCGTTTGGGAGATCGATATCAGGCCATTGGCACCAAACAGTTTGTGACATCTTGAACTAGCCTCTCTCCTTGCAAATTACTTTGTCTGAACTCTAGTGGGGAATGTGTGAACATCAAGTTTTAAGATAGTCCCTTATCGGGCTTATCCTTTCTAGCTTTTAATCAAATATTTTGAATTAACAAAGGCTAGAATACCACCAAGGGAAGGCTTTTGGTCCTTAGACAAATACTTGGAGAAAGCAAAATAATATGCGAGTTCTAATCTTTGGTGGAACGCGATTCATGGGTAAGTATGTTTCTGAAACATTACTGAGTGCGGGGTGGCAAGTAAGTATTGCAAATCGTGGTACCCGAAATTTCAGTGCAGATGTAACCCACATAAATTGCGATCGATCTAATCCTGGTGAATTAGATCAATTCAAAAATATGGACTTCGACTATGTGATTGATTTTTCTGCATACGATTCAAAATGGGTTGAACAAGCAGCCCCAGTCTTCAAGGGCAGAATTAAGCGCTATCTCTTTATTTCAAGTGGCGCAGTGTATAAACCATCTGAACGATTTCCAATCCAAGAACATTTCCCAGTAGAGGCTTCAGGCCAGCATTTGGAGTACGCGGCGCAGAAAATAAGATCTGAAAATCTCTTGAATACGTATGAGTCACAGGGGTATTTTGAGACTGTATCTTGCAGATTACCTTATGTTCTTGGTGCTCATAATTATGAGGATCGCGAAGAATTCGTATTAAGTCGCTTGCTAGCCAACCGCCCTATCTTGGTTCCAGACGGTGGCCAAGCGATCCATTCGTTTATCTATGCTGGTGATGTTGCTACTGCAATTCTAAAGTTGTTGCAGGCTGACTCGCATGTCTCGGGAGAGGCATTCAATATCGCTATTTCGCAGACCTACACAACCCTTGGATTTATTGAAACATGTGCACAAGTTGCTGGTAAGACTCCACAGTTGCACCCATTGAATTTGGAATCAGCTGGGTTAATCACCGATAGGTTTGACCTAAAAGATCTGCTATTTCCATTTCCACAAACAAATGGGTACTTAGACAACACGAAGCTACGAAAGTATGTAGGTTTTACTCCAGTGTTTAGTTTGAACGAGATGATCAATCAGTTCTATCAGTGGTGGATCAAACAAGGGGATCTAACACCACGCAAATATCAGCGAGAAGCTCTTGGATTAAAGGCTCTGGGTTTACCTAGCGAATGAGTTTTGGAGCAATTTGGGATTTTACTGGCAATCTCATGTAGCCCAGGTCAGTTGGAATTATCTGTTTTGAAAGCGATTTTACATATCCAATTATTTCGCCAAAGGAACTGTTGGCCGGAACTATTTGATCAATAAGTGCAATAACCTTATTAACTTCTGCTTGTGCTGAGATTACATCGCCAGATTTGTATAGCTTGTATGCGGTAGCAAACTCATTTGGAAAGACATTTGCCAACCCAAGAATTCCACCATTTGCTCCTGCCTCGAGTGCCTCGATAAGCAATCTGTCACTTCCAACTAGCAAATTTTTCCCAGTGGCTAGATATTTCTTGATAGCGGCTATGTCTCCGCTTGAATCCTTCACACCCCAAACGCCTGTCTGTTCCACAACTTCAACAGGAAGTTCTATGGCGCAGGCTGGGATGTTGTAGGCAATGATTTCAATGTCAGTTAGGTTAACGATTTGATCAAAAAAAGTTATCAATGATTCAGTATCTGCTGGACGGAAATAGCTGGGTGGTAAAACCATGGCATGTGTTGCATTAGTTTTTGCCAACCAGGTCAAGAATTCCTTGATGCTTCCTAGGCTGTTGCTAATCAAGGTTGGAATAATGTGCTTATCAGCTTTAATTTCTAGAAGTCGGCTAGTAACCTGCTTCATTTCTTCAATACTTAAAGATGCTCCCTCACCAAAAGTGCCAAAAGGAATTAACCCATTTATGTCTGTAGCAAGCAGCCACTCAGCATGGCTGATAGTTGCGTTTAAGTCGAGCTCGCCAGTTTCGCTAAATGCTGTGAATGTTGGGACGAAAATTCCATTGAGCATTCGAATATCTTAATCAGATTACTGGCTCCTGGATACCCAGGCAATATCCTTCGCCCATAACAGTTCTATGTAATCGATTCCTTTCAATAGACTCAGCCTCCCGCAATCTAATAACAGAGTCAAAACTGGAGGAAATTGTGAATGCCAAATATCAGTTAGTGGGCAAGGTGGCAGTTGTGACTGGTGGTGCTGGTGGAATTGGAACAGCAACTACTCGGACGTTGGCGCAACATGGTGCAAAAGTTTTAATCACCGACATAAATCAAGAGGCATTAGATAAAGCTATTTCACAGTTTGCCTCAGAGGGTCTAAATGTATTTGGCTATTTAACACACACTGGTAAAGAGAGTGAGACTGTAGATTTTTTCAATCTGGCAGAAAAAGAACATGGAACAATTGACATATTAATCAATAATGCATATCAGGGGATTCACTCCCCACCTCATAGCACCCCACTTTCAGAATGGGAGCGCGTTCTCAACACGTCTTTGACTGGCTACTTTCTTTATGCCAGAGAATTTGGCAAGAGACTGATAGCCGCTAAGCGTGGCGGTCAGTTAGTTAACATCAGTTCAATAGCAGGAAGCAGTGCGATTGGAAGAGGTAATTTTGCTTACAGCGCTGCTAAAGGTGGAGTGAACCAGTTAACCCGTGAGCTTGCTATCGAATGGGCAAGATCTGGAATCAGAGTGAATGCAATTCAGCCCTGCTCTGTAAATACCCCAGGCTGGCGAAGTTGGATTGAGAGTGAGGGAGAAAAAGGCGCGGCCCTTGTGGCCAGCTTAAAGACAGGAATTCCTTTGGGCCGAGTAGCTGAGCCAGAAGATATAGCCAACGCAGTGCATTTTTTGGTGAGCGAAGCCTCGGCCATGATTACCGGAGTGATTCTTCCTGTCGATGGCGGAAACTTGGCTCTAAACGCTGGTGGGACTATTGGCCGATACTCCGAGAATGGATAAAACCTTTTTGGCTTCTCCCGACCCCTTATCATGTTGGCCTCAGAGTAAAATTTAAATTCAGAATCTCGGCACAGGTAGGAGGGGAATCAAGTGAGAAATGAACCTGCGAAACACCCAACTATTGCAACTGTGGCCGAATTAGCTGGTGTTTCCACGGCAACCGTTTCACGCTTTTTGGGAAACTCTGGTTATGTCTCTGCACCAACACGTTCTCGAATTGAATTAGCGATCGCCGAACTTGACTTTCGCCCCTCTTCAGTCGCTCAATCGTTAAAGCAGCGTAAAACTAACTTGATTGGTGTGATTGTAAGAGACATACACCATCCTTATTACCCATCTTTAGTTCATGGAATTGAAACGCAAGCGCAAACTTACGGTTATTCAATGATTCTATGCAATGGAATGAATGACCTTCCGCGTGAAATCAAATACTTTGAATACTTAGCATCAAGAAGTGTAGACGGAGTCATAATTGCAAGTATTAGTTTCCAGGAAAAGCATTATGAATACTTGTGCACTTCCAGAACTCCAATTGTATTGGCCACTACAGATAGTCCAGATCCAAAAATTTCATCAGTATCTACTGAAGCAAAAGAAGCTGGAAGAATTGTTGGACGCCATCTAGTGGATCAAGGCTATGAGAGCTTTGCATACATTTGTGGACCCAGAGACTTAGGAACGGCTATCTCTCGTCGAGACGGGTTTATTGAGGGTGTTGGCACAAATGAAGTGACAGTAGTTTATGGAGAATCAGATGTAGCCAGCGGACAAAGAGCTATCCAAGATTTAAGTGCAGTGCTTAAGCCAGGTTTGGGAATTGCCGCCACAAATGATCAAACTGCTATTGGAGCTATGCAGGCAGCTCAGCAACTGGGATTCCGTGTTCCTGAAGACATTGGCTTTATTGGATTTGACAATATTGACACTGGTTTATTTACCACTCCTACACTATCTACGATTGATAACAATAGACACTTAATTGGAACAAAAGCTATGGAGCTACTTCGTGAATTGATTGACGACAACGATGGACCAATCCATGATTTTGTAGCTCCAGTTTTGAAGTTCCGTGGGTCAACTAAGAGATTTTGATCAAGCGCAGAATTAGAAGAGAATTTCAAGATCAATTAAGTTCCAGGAAAATTGGTATTTGACCATTGACCCTAAACTTCAAGATTTAAGGATTCCCCATAAATTAGGGATTTAAGCGATTTTCCTTACAGAATTTTTCAATCTAAAGATGTGGCGATATGTGACATTTGCCCGATTTTGTGAAACCATCATGACTTGAGGGGGATTCATGCAGGAATATCCAGAGTTAATGACGCCAGGTGAGGTTGCCAGACTCTTTGGTGTTGACCCTAAAACCGTCTCTAGATGGGCAAATGCGGGCAAAATCAGCTATCGAATAACGCCTGGGGGTCACCGCAGATTTCAAGCCAGCGAGATCAAAGCCATTCTTTCAGCCCAACAGATGGGTAATTCGAACTAACCAGTAGTCCTAACCTACGGTACCGTAACCTACGCTACCGAAGGTTAGGCAAATTATGAATTCACTGGGTCTTCCAGTAATCATCCAGGGCGGTATGGGTGTTGCCGTATCTGGCTGGCAGCTCGCTCATACGGTTGCTGCCAACGGTCAGCTCGGAGTTGTATCTGGCACAGCCTTAGACACAGTTGTTGCCCGCAGGCTTCAAGACGGCGACCCTGGCGGTCATATGCGCCAAGCCTTGAATGCTTTTCCCTATCCAGACGTTGCAAATAGATTCATTGATGGTTGGTTCTTACAAGAAGGCCGCCAAGGTAAGCCGTATCGACCGATGCATCGCATTAGTTTGAAATCAAATGCTGAACACGATCAACTAGTTGCGGCCAGCAATTTTGCTGAAGTTTGGTTAGCCAAACAATCTGGTGGCAAAGTTGGAATTAACTTTTTAGAAAAACTACAAACTGCCACCCCTGCAGCACTTTATGGGGCAATTCTTGCTGAGGTAGATGCAGTTTTAATGGGGGCTGGAATTCCAAGAGAGATTCCACAATTAATTAGATCCTTTGCTAAAGGTGAACCTGGCTTTTTAACAGTGGATGCAGATCGACCAAATGATGTGGCAGCCCCAAAATTAATATTTGATCCAGTTAAAGCATTTGGTTCTGCACCAAAACTTAAAGCACCAAAATTCTTAGCAATTGTCACGGCTGAGGTGCTCGCTAATTATCTAAACCGCAATGAAACAACTAGACCAGATGGGTTCGTGGTTGAGCACTGGATGGCAGGAGGACACAACGCGCCTCCTCGAAAAATGCAAGACACCCCATCTGGTTTTGGACCATTAGATGAAGTTAATTTGGCCAAGATGTGTGAAGTTGGATTACCGTTTTGGTTAGCTGGAGGTCGCGCCACACCACAAGCAGTTAAAGATGCTCTTGATCATGGCGCAAGTGGTGTTCAAGTTGGAACATTGTTCGCTCTCTCCAAAGAATCAGGCCTTATTGACCCACTTCGACAGAAGATGTTAGCTGCGGCCAAAGATAAAACTCTCACAGTTAGAACTGACCATCGAGCATCTCCAACCGGGTTTCCATTTAAAGTGGTTGAAATCCCAGGAACGATGGGAATTGAAGAAGTTTATAAAGCTAGACCAAAACTTTGTGATCTAGGTTATTTAAGATCAAGCACTATCACTGAAGAAGGCAAAACAGTTTCTAAGTGTGCAGCCGAGCCAGAGACCCCATTTCTAAGAAAAGGAGGCTCGGCTGCAGACATCGAAAACAGGCTTTGTTTGTGTAATGGGCTGATGGCTGCAGTTGGGCTTGGTCAAGAACGTGCAGATGGTTATGTTGAGGCTCCGCTATTGACCTTAGGTGCTACCACAACCGATGTTGAGGAAATGCTTAAAGAGTTCCCTGATGGCTGGGGTGCTGTCGATGTCTTGAATAGGCTAACGACACTGATTTAGCTCTTTTAAGCGTTGCAACCAGGTAGGTGAGTGAAACTTAAGTGTCCAAGCCGATAAAGGTAGTTTCGATCATTACTCGTATGAATACTGGTGGGGCTGCTCGATTAATTGATTCGCTATCCCAAGGATTCCACGAATCAAAAGAAATAGACCATGTTCTAGTTGTTGGCAGCATTGCTTCGAGTGAACAAGATTTCTTGGAAAATAAGAACCCTATTTATAGATTGATTGAAGTCCCAAGTCTTGGCAAGAGCATCTCATTATTTTCAGATATCAAGGCATTCTGGAAACTTGTGCAAATAATCAAGACCGAATCCCCACAGATAGTGCACACACATCTTGCTAAGGCAGGTTTGATTGGTCGAATTGCCGCCAGACTTGCGAATCGTAAAATCATAATAATTCACACTGTGCATGGGCATCTATACAAAGGCTATTTCAATAAGTTCTTTACTACGGTTCTAGTAATTATTGAGAAGCTCCTCACATCAATCACTAACCAATTAATCTTCACTGGCCCTGGCGTGAAGGCTGCTGTAAATGAAATGGGAATTGGGCGAAACACTCCAACTGCGATTATTGAACCTGGAATTGAAAAACTAGATTTTGTGTCAAAGTCGGTTGCACGAGCAGAACTAAACTTGAGTGATTCCGTATTTGTGATTGGTTTTGCTGGTCGTCTTACCAAAATAAAGCGCTTAGACCGACTCTTTGATGCAATTGAGATCGTTCAAACAAAATTGCCTTCTACTGAAGTATTAGTAGCCGGAGGCGGTGAATTGTCTGATTGGTGTGTCAGTGAGGTGAAGAGGCGCAATCTTTTAGTCCGCCTGCTGGGATGGCAGAAAGATATAACTCACGTGATTTCTGCTTCAGACCTGTGGGTTTTAACCAGCGATAATGAGGCAACTCCATTAAGCATTTTAGAAGCAGCATTTGGAGCTGTGCCAAGTGTTGCATGCAACGTGGGAGATGTCTCACATGCAATCGTTGATGGAAAAACTGGCTTAGTTGTCGACGCTGATCCCGAAGCACTTGCAGGAGGGATTGTGATGTTAGGCAAAAATACAGAGTTACTCTATCAAATGGGAACAGAAGCGAAACTAAGGGCTAATTCGCTATTTGCTGCTCAAATTATGATTGAGCGGCATCTGGCTTTGTATCAAAAATTAGCGTCTTAATTACTTCCAGTTCCAGCTAAATCTGCATCTACCATAATTTCAGCCAATTCTTTCCAGTGTGTTTTTGCTTTCCAACCCAGTTCCTTCTCAACTTTTGACGCATCACCGATCAAGGCATTCACTTCAGTTGGCCTGAAGTAGCGGGGATCGGTTTTTACAAATTTCTGATAATCAAGATTGACACGACTAAATGCTGCTTCACAAAAATCTCGAACAGTTGCCCCAACCCCAGTAGCCAAGACGTAGTCGCCAGGTTCTTTTGCTTGCAAAATTCGCCACATACCTTCAACATATTCTGGTGCGTAACCCCAGTCACGAACTGCTTCAAGATTACCTAGATAGAGCTCTTGTTGCTTTCCTTGAGCAATTGCTGCTACTGCACGAGTGATTTTTCTAGTAACAAATGTGGCTCCTCTTCGTGGCGACTCATGATTGAACAAGATTCCATTGCTAGCAAATATTCCATAACCTTCACGATAATTTCGTGTTACCCAATAAGCATATAATTTTGCTGCTGCATACGGACTTTGTGGTGCAAAAGGTGACAACTCACTTTGTGGTGGTGGAGTAGAGCCATACAACTCAGAAGTGGAAGCCTGATAAAACTTAGTATCTAAATTCGCAGCTCTAATTGCCTCTAACAATCTAATTGTTCCCAGCGCATCCACATCAGCTGTGTATTCAGGCATTTGAAATGAAACTTGTACATGACTTTGAGCAGCTAAGTGGTAGACCTCGTTGGGTTTTATTTCACGTAGTAAATTTACTAATCCAACACCATCAACAACATCGCCAAAGTGCAGATGTAATGAACCTTTGGCATGTGGGTCAACATAAATGTGATCAATTCGGCCAGTGTTAAATGATGAGGATCGACGGATGATGCCATGGACGTCATAACCTTTAGCAAGTAAAAGTTCTGCTAGATAAGAGCCATCCTGTCCGGTGATGCCGGTTATCAGGGCTGTGGTCATCTTGACTCCATTCTGCGTTTCAAGCTGTCTTAATAATATTGTCTAAGTACCAGTTGTAAGTGGCTTTGATGCCATCCTCAATGGACGTTTTTGCTTTCCAACCTAACTCGTTTACTCGGCGCACATTCAGAAGCTTCCTAGGTGTTCCATCAGGCTTGCTGGTATCCCAATTAATAGTGCCAGAGAAACCAACCACATTAGAGATTAATTCTGCTAACTCTCGAATCTCGAGATCTATACCTGTGCCAATATTTATCGGGAGATCATCATCATATTTTTCTAACACGACCTCTATAGCCTCTGCTAAATCATCCACGAATAAGAATTCTCGTTTAGGTTTTCCGCTACCCCATAACTGAACTGATGGTGCATCTAAAGAATGAGCTTGGTGAATCTTGGCAATCAGTGCAGGAAGTACATGAGATGTTTCAAAATCAAAGTTATCGCCAAAACCATATAGGTTTGTAGGCTGTGCCGAAACCCACTTATGCCCAAATTGTCGTCTGTATGCCTGTACGTGTTTTATGCCTGCAATTTTTGCTATTGCGTAGGCTTCATTAGTTTTTTCAAGGGGGCCAGTTAATAGAGATTCTTCTTTTATTGGTTGCTCAGCGAATTTTGGATAAACACACGAGGATCCTAGAAACAGCAATTTGTTTATATCTGCTTTATGCGCTGCATCTAATGCATTTATGGCAATCAGGACATTGTCGCTCAGAAACTTTACGGGTAGAGACGAATTTGCACCAATTCCTCCCACTTTGGCTGCAGCAATAATTGCTGAATCAGGACGAGTTAATGACACCCAATTAAAGGTTTGCGCTCTATCTGTTAAGTCCAACTGTGCAGATGTTGCAAGCGACAATTCATAATTTGAATTGGTAAATCTTCTTACCAAACTAGAACCCACCATGCCTCGATGCCCAGCGATCCAGATTCGGTTCATCATCACCTTAACCGTATTCAATAGTGGTGGCCAGGGCCGGGATCGAACCGGCGACCTTCCACTTTTCAGGCGGACGCTCGTACCGACTGAGCTACCTGGCCATAGTGATTTTGGTAGACCAAAAACACTAGCGACCCCGACGGGACTTGAACCCGCGACCTTCGCCGTGACAGGGCGACGCGCTAACCAACTGCGCTACGGGGCCTCGTTGTTTAAGACGAGACACGTACCCCCAACGGGATTCGAACCCG
>Ga0315900_10002023_pt1 | contig 31778 bp, 45 predicted proteins | sample LakEriMetagenome_FD_203521 | JGI IMG/M metagenome (GOLD analysis project Ga0315900, IMG submission 203521) | Freshwater fungal communities from buoy surface, Lake Erie, Ohio, United States - Buoy 12 MA114 | ecosystem: Environmental > Aquatic > Freshwater > Lake > Lake biofilm | place: USA: Lake...
GAGCCCTCGGCTATCCGCTCACGTTTTTTATGGATGTTGGCATATAGTCCGGGCTTCATTTCTTGGCCATCCCTGCTTGAGACATTGCAATTGCCACGGCCTGCTTTTGGCTCTTAACTACTGGGCCACCTTTTCCAGAGTGCAAGGTTCCTGATTTGTACTCGCGCATGACCTTGGCCACTTTCTTTTGCATCTTGTCTTTTTTATCCATGATTGTCCTTATGCCATTGGGCCTGCGCCCAGGGTTGATTGGCCAACACCAGCTTCCGGTGTCAGACGCTGCTCAGACAACAAAGCTCTTCCACCACGGCGAGCTCTACGGCGAGCTGCGCGTTCTTCATCAATTTCTGAAGAAATAGATTTTGCAACCGGTTTTGACCCTTCTCTCATTTGATCTGCAACAGTTCCAAGACCGCCGTCTTGTCGTGGCTTATCAAATACTTTTTTAATGCTGCCAACTGCTCCACCCATAATTAAACTCCTATGCGATTTCAGATGATCCTAAGGTTTGTATTCCCTGCTCCGGGGAAACCCGAGCAGCCGACAACAACATCCGCGACCCACCACGCAACCTGGCCATACGCTTTGATGCGGCCTGTTCGCCTAGTTCTCTGCGCTCTTCTTCAGCCTGTATCTTGAGCCGCTCGTTTTCTTTGCGCGTCTCTTCGATAGCCCTTTCTTGTGGGCCGGTGTCTGGTTTTCTTGTTAAAGCAGACATATTTACCTCGCCATTAAAAAATAATCCACACCATCTGTTCCGTACTTTCGCATCAGACACTCTTCCTTAAACCCAACCGCTGATGCCCATTTGTACGCCCGTGTATCCGTAGATCTAACGGTTATCTGTGTTCGATGCAATCCCATAGATATCGCAGAGATATCTAAAACTAAGTTTGCTGTCTTGGTAAGCGTGATTGGCATTGTTCTCGCAATGTCATCTGCTACTAGCCACGCCTCGGCAACGCCATTCCAGATTGAAACGAAACCAAAGATAGCTGCTGGCTGGTTGTAGACGAAAGCGGTAACAGCTGCGCCCATCTGTTCCTGTTGGTCAAAGACATCAATGGCCTCCTCTCGGTTGGCCACAACTAGTACCTCCTCGGATTTGATATCTATTCTGGCGGCGTGGTTTTTGTGAAAGGGCATAAAGAACAGGCCCGTTCTTCTGCGGTTGTCGTTGAGTTTCTCAGCGAGTTGTAAAGACATCAAAGTCGGCATTGACCACCGTTTGGGCTATCTGTGTGTTTTGGGCAAATGCACTCTTGGTCATGCGCCTGTGTTCGCCGCCACCGAGTAGCAGGTATCCGAATGCGTCACCAACGTGGGAGTGCTCGTTTTTATTTGGGCTATCTCTGAATCTTTCCTGGCCAGCTCCAACGGATACCCGTTTAAAATGATATCCACCGGCTAACGATTTTCGGAGGAGCTTGCATTGCGTATTGACAATCAATCCAGGTTTGCCGTTTATGAGCCTCTGCATCGGGGCGGCACCTGCCTCACGCCTGACCTTGAAGTCGTTAGATGGCGTGGGTTGAGCTCGCAGCCCCAGGGTTCTCAGGTGGTCAAAAGCGGTGACCTCGTAGATTGCGTCCCTCTGCATACCGGCGGGGTCACCCCAGACCATCAGCTGCGCCTTTGGAAACCGCGCATTCAACTCAGCCAGGAGCTGCTGGCCGAACCGCTCCAGGCCCATATCAAAAGTCACAATCTCATGCAGAACTATCCAACGCCCGTTAGCGAGCCGCTGACCTATGACCGCAGCTGGCGTAAGACCAAAGTCTAGGCCCACCTGTAGCGGTATGCTTGGATCGTAGTCCACCTCGCCGCTCATCAGGTTGTCATCGTACTCAGACCAGACCGGCTTGCCCTCTTGGACGTAGGTGTATTGGCCTTCGGCGTAGCACCGAATCCAATCCAGGTTCTTGCCAAGCAGCATTTGCTGGTAGTAGCCAGGCGGCAGGTTAGAGATATTTTCTGCTTTCGGGTTTAACTTCCACCACCGGCCAGAAGAGAAGATGTGATCGTTGGCCTCTGGGTTCTCTGGCAGGTCACCTGGAGATACCTCGATCACCCCGCCTGGTTGTCTGTAAAACTTCCAGGCATATGCGCCGGTCATCTTTTCTTTCTCGGCCATCCTGAAGTACCAATGGTCATCATCCATCGGGTTCGTGTCGAGCCAGATGCCGTGCCAGGTGGCACCACCGTCTCGCTTGGTGGGGTAGCGGCCAACCCGGTGGGTGAGACCATCGATCACGGCCTTGGGCAGCTCTCGGGCCTCGTTGACCCACGCACCCGTGAGCTCAAGGGAGAGGAGCTTACGGACATCCTTTGGTTGGTCTAGAGCCAGGAAGATCACCTCGCAGTCGATACCGGATGCGTCTCCCCTGGATGGGAGCCGTATGTGGTGGGTGATGGGCGGTGTCCACAGCATCGGGCCAAAGGTGTTCTCTGGGAACAGGTCTTGCCAGGTCTTGATTGTGGTGGTCTTTAACTCCGGGTAGCTGTTACGCACGATTACAAAACGGGTATATCTGATGCCATCCACGGGGCTGGGCTTTTGCTGTACCGCTCGCATCATTATCTCAGCTGCGCAGGCGTAGCTCTTACCCGATCCCACCGGCCCCATCAGGCCACGGACAAACGCATTAGATTGCAAGAACTCCCATACCCTGGGAGATCTAGAAAAATCTAAATTCAGCCCGGTAGACGGGATCTGTTTTTGGCTGCGCTCTTTAGTTTTTGTCATTCTCTTTTCGTATATCTCTGATGATTACTATCACCACTATGGCCAACATTGAAAGAAAGAAAATACCGGCGCTTTGAGCGTTCAAGTGGGCAATGCTATTGATCCAATCTTGTTTCATCTTTCACCTCCACATCGATAGGTTCGGGGGCCTGGACGTTGATTCCGATTACTGACGGTTTATCTGATCCATCGTCCGGGCTATCCAAGAGTCCAGACGCTTTAGCAAGTAAACGGAGCACGCCAACCTTGTCGTAGAGTTCAACGTCCAGCGTCTGCGAACCATCCTTCTCACGCTTGACCCTGATATTTTTGATTGCCTGCAAGGCGTGGTCTGGAATTTGACTTGCCGCTTTAACCTTGACATTTCCGTCCTCGTCCCACGTTAGGATATCTGTGATCTTGGTGTTGGCCATGCACAGCAGGGAAAACGCAATGGCCTCTCGGTTCTCCGTAATCGTGGCAGACCTCTCCATGCGCCTGGAGATCGAGCGCACCCCGCCCCAGTTCTTGAGGCTGGGTACTTGCTCGGATATACGCGACTTAGTTCTGGCCATTGATTCGCTCTCCAATCCACCGCATCACCGGCACGGCCATTGAGTTACCTAATGCTTTGTATCTTGGCCCGTCTGGTGTCTGCTCCTTCTTGCGCCACGGTATTTCTGTATATTTGTCAGGAAACCCTTGTAACCTTTCGCACTCAATTGGGGTAAGTCTGCGGACTGCCATAGATTGCATGACCGCCGTTCCACCTTGATGATTTCCTATATTGTTAACAGAGGCATCTAGCGTTCTAGCAGTATCTGTTGGTGTTACATAAATATCTTCTTTTGATGCGCCGGCGCCCGGAGCAATGCTATAAGCAATTGGTTGCGCCACCCCATGCACATCAGCCTTGGTCAGGGTTGGCGCTCCTATTGCTTGGCCTCGATCAGACATCGGATTAGCTGACAAACAAAAAGCAGTTTCAGATACGCTGACCGATGGATTATCTCTGTCGCCAGCTAATTGAAAAGCAAGCGGCTGCGCCACCGCATGATGGTTTCGCTGCAAAATCGCTCCAAAGTTATTTTTATCGGGCATCCGTTGAGCGCCATTTGCGCCCTCTTTTGTTAACGTTCCGGCTACTTGTCCACCATCCCACCAACTACCGCACTCAACGCCTTGAAAAGAGGTTGCGGCAGTTCCTTCCCCCTTCTCTCTGCTCGGTTTAGGATTCCCGCACAGGCTGTCGCGCTCAAAAAGTACCGCTGCTGCAGGTCGCCAGTTTCCAAGACATCCGACAACAAACACACGCTTGCGTCGCTGGGCCACTCCGAAGAACTGAGCGTCCAACACTCTGTATGCGAACCCATACCCGAGTTGAGCCAGCGCCCCGAGGAAGGAACCAAAGTCCCGTCCTCCATTGCTTGACAAGACGCCGGGGACGTTTTCCCAGATAAACCACTTCGGTCGAAAGTGGTCAAGAATTCCGCAATAGACGAGGGCCAAGTTTCCACGAGGGTCTGCCATTCCTTTGCGTAGACCGGCGACTGAGAATGATTGGCAGGGTGTTCCTCCGACAAGAAGGTCAATTGAACCAATGTCCCACTCCTTATATTTTGTCATGTCCCCGACTTTAGGAACGTCAGGGTAGTGATGTTGAAGTACGGCAGAAGGGAATGGCTCGATCTCAGAGTAGGCAGCTGCCTGCCAACCCATGTGATGCCATGCCACAGTAGCCGCCTCAATCCCGGCACATACAGAGAGATATCGCATCAGAACGGAATATCTTCATCGGCATCCACAAACCCGTTGGACTTGGCCTTGTTGTGGTTGTCTTGGGACGGAAAAGGTTTGTGAGCTGCGGAGTAGGAATCACCCTGGGCCGCTACCTCCTTGCCAATCTTCACCTGGTACCAGGTCTTCCCATCCGAGTTCTTGGGGTTGATGTCCAGCCAATGGGTCTTGCCATCTGGCAGCATTACCTTACCCCGGAAAGCAGAGTGCCAATCCTCGGTTCTCTTATCGTTTGGCCAGGCAGAACCCTGACCAGGTTTCATCTCATACGCCATTTTTCCCACCTCCTTGTCTTAACATTCTTTCTTGAATCATTTTGTCTGCGATGACGTAAGCAGCGTGTACATCACCCTCAATCTGGGTATCTTCAAGGTTGATTGTTCCCGCCAACTTCCAAACAGCTACCAGCGCCAAAGCCGCAAACTCGTCCCTGCTTTCAATGTAAATCTGATGGTTGCCTATATCCCCGAATATCTCTGGGTTAGGAATCATCTTCCTGATCAAATCGGTTTCTTTCTTTTTCATATATCTCCTCAAGGTTGTAAGTCTGATTCTTTGATTGCAGATAGGTATTCGTCAGCTTGCATCAGAGCTATCTTCTGAGCTGCCAAAGCCTCTGCAATCTGTGCCACGGTAAATCCTCTGCGTAGCAATTGCAACACAAAGTCACGCAAGATATCTTCCATCGTCATACATCTCCTCCAAGTAAAGTCAAAAACCTGTGCCATGAAAATATGGGGAAAATTTGAGGGGGTAACCCCCGGACATACGTCTGGGGTGGGGGGGAGCATGGGTGCCTCTGCCGGGCCACACCGAATCGCCCTGGCCACCCCTCCCACCGGTGTCCAGATGCATAGGAACGTATGCCTTTGTACGGAATCGCATAGCAGGCTCTAGGAGGCTCTGCGCTACCTTGGGTAAGCAAGGGTAGCCACTCACCTCTACGGAGCCAACAGCGGGTCTGTAATCGCGTCCTAGAGGCATCAGAATCCTGTAGCCTCCCCTGCCAATTGCTCACAGACCTCAGATAACCGTAGGCAGACCGGCATGGTCTGGCAGGCATCGATGAACTTCTCCCGGCTGACCCCGACCTCGCACATGATCGCAGCGCATCGCAGGTCAACCTCATCGATCCGTGTTGTCCTAACAAACCTATGTTTACTTATGTCTTCATAAATACTTAATACCTCTTCATAACCTATGTTTTTCTGTGTTTGGACAACACCTGCGTTGTCTATGATGTTGTCTATGAGAGGGTCTTCATTGACAACCTGTGTGTTGTCTATGTGAGGTGTCTTTGGTGTTGTTTTTGCCTTCAGTTTCCTAGCCATGATGTCTCCTATTTTCTCTGGTTTGTTGTAGTGAAATCCATCTCTGCCAGCTAGCCCTCCGAGCATCTCTCTCAACCTCTTTCGGTTAGCTGCCATCTGTTCCTCGGTGAACTCAGGCTCGGTGGCCTGCGCTGTCTCTTGCTTGATCTGGTGTGGTGGCCTGGTGTCTTCCTGTCCGCTGGTGATAGCTATCGCATCCTCTGCCTTGATCTCGGTGTCGTAGATCACCCTGGTCGTGTTGGCTCGCTCGCCTCTAAATCCCTTGCTCATCACCTCAATGTGGCCACGGTCTCGCAGCTGCTTCATAGCTCTCGCTACCTGCTGCTTGGCCACTCCCAGATGCTCGGCAATCCTCTGCTGGCCAACCCAGGTTATCCCAGCTCTGTTGGCGTATGAGCAGAGCAGCACCAACACCTTGACCGAGAAACCGTGCAGCTCGGTGTCGGTCGCAGCTCGCATCGGCACCACGGCGAACTTACGTTGGTCAGGCGGTGCCTGCTTCTCAATTATCTTGGGCCGCTTGGGCAGCTTGAACTCGATCACTTGCGCTGTGTTTGTTTGTGTTCCCATATCCTCATCATCTCTTCCCGTAACGCCACTCGGGCGGTTCGCCCCCTTTTCTCTTCCACAGCATCGAGGTAAGCCAGGCGGGTCTTCTTGGTGCGATATCTCTTGAGTACCCACGCAGCCTCGCCGTGCAGGTAATACTTTTCAGAATAATTCCCAACAGAGCCACCGTAAGACAGATTGACCAACCGACTATCAGGGTGCACACAGCCGCAAGACCGGCAGCGTAGCTCATCACTCTGGGTGGTAAGCGGAGCATCCGTTGACCCTCCCTGAAGTTGGCTTATCAAAGAACCGACACCACAGAAACCATCCCCGAAAGCTTACGTTCTTGCAGTCGGCACAGCTCGACTTCTCTGGTTCTCCACGCAGGTCGCACATTGCCACCTTCGGTTCTTTCCCTGGTTCAACAGTTTCCATACTCCCCCCGCTGCTTGTCTTCGGTGCCTGCAATGCGAGCACCACCTGGTTCCAAGTAGTTCCTCTTCCCGTTTAGTAACGTGCTGGTATAGCTCGTTAGGCATTGAGATCCTCCCTCACAGCCTTACAGAACCAATCGAGCGGCACCACAGCTCTCCAGGGTTGCCCAGAGCGTCTGAAGATCACCACAGGCACAGGCGAGCCAACAGAGCCCTCAGAATCGATTTGTGAGCCCGTGGTAACCGAGAGCTCAACCTGGCGGCACCAATCCTCGATGGCCAACCGCTCCTGGCGTTTGACCTCGATGCAAAACCGTCCAATCTCGATGTCGTGGCCACCGTCTCTCGCCTGGCCAAGCTTGCGCTTTACCTCAAACCCCAGCTGCTCAGTCAAGATCGCAGCTAGCTCGCGCTCGCCTGTCGCACCCTTGTTACGCCTTCCCCGGCCATTCATTGGATATCTGGCTGGTTAGCAATCAATGCATCTAGCCGGTTGTCCACCTCCAGGTGCTCGGCCAGGTGGGTCTCGATGAGCTCATGCAAGATAGCCGTGCGATCCTTTTTCAACTTCTTGCTAGCAGCTGCCAGCAGGTGCCTGGCCTGTGGGCGCAGGCGAAAGTAGAACCCAGAAAACTCTGTTGTTGCCATATATCCCCCCGGTTAAATAGGCGTAAGGATATACCTGTGGATATCTTTTTTGCAATAGGGTATTGACAAGCAGATATCTCATGTGTTCTTATCTCACCTGGGCGCAGATATCTGTGTCCGTCAACTACCACAGATGGAGATTGAGAATGACAACCTACATTGCGTACTACCGCGTATCCACAGACCGCCAGGGCCGCTCTGGCCTTGGTCTTGAGGCACAGCAAGAATCAGTTAAAAACTTCCTCGGTGCCGAGCCAGATGTGTCCTACATCGAGGTTGAATCCGGTGCCAAGAATGATCGCCCGGAACTAAAGAAAGCTTTAGCTGATTGCAAGAAATTCAAAGCCACTTTAATTGTGGCCAAGCTTGATCGCCTGGCCCGTGATGCCGAGAAGATTCTCAACATCGTCAACAGCGGTATCAAGGTTCGCTTTGTTGACTTGCCCGAGATCAACGAATCACCTACTGGCCGCTTGATGCTCAATATGCTCGGTGGCTTTGCTGAGTTCGAGCGCAGGCTAATCAGCGTGCGTACCAAAGACGCTCTAGCAGCTAAAAAGGCCCGCGGCGAGAAGCTGGGCTCACCCAACCCAGCAGCTGGTGGCGCAGTCATGGCCGCAGCAGCTGATGAATACGCAGCCACCGTGGCACCGATTGTTCGATCAATCGTGGCCAAGATGGGTGCGGCATCCCTGCGTGCGATTGCCAAGCAGCTCCAGGCCGAGAGCGTGCAGACCCCTCGCGGTGGAACCACCTGGTCACCATCGCAGGTATCAAACCTATTGCAGCGTCTAGCTGCTTAACCCGAGGAGAGTAAAGATGAAGAGAAAGTATGACCCCATGATTGACCCCAGGCTCAACCACGCTCGCAGCTGGCGAGATATGTTGCCGGTGGAGCCAGCCGAGGTCGATGAGCCCATGTGGCTCAAGGTAGCAGGCGCAATCGCTCTGGCTGCGCTCTTTTTAATCGTTGCATTTATTTGAGAGGCTCACCATATGAACCAGAACGCATGGATTCTTGAGGAGTTGCAACGTGGAGCTCATGTTACGCCTATCGCTGCGTTGGCCGGGTGCCAATGCTTTCGTCTGGCAGCGAGGATTGCGGAGCTGCGAGAGGTTGGCCACAACATCCACACCACAATGATTTACAGCAACGGCAAGCGTTACGCGAGCTATCGACTAATCAAAGCAAAAGGAAAAAGAAAATGAAAGCTTATGGAAAAGTAACACCGGACGATCAGGCCAGCGCATCAATGCTGCCTGCCATTCTGGGCATCTCTGACTACTCAACACCCAACGACAGCTTGCAGACCTGCATACGGGCCATCGATGGCCTGGAGAGAGAAGACATCACCAACGAATCGATGACCTGGGGCAACGATTTTGAGAGTCGCATTCTGATTCGCGCAGCTGAGAGGCTGGGGCTCGATAACCTGGAGCTCGATCACTCGGAGCCCTATTGCCACAAGCTGCTCAAGCTTGCGTGTTCGCTCGATGGCACAGCTGATGGTCGCGGCCTGGTGATCGAGAGCAATCCAGACCTGGGCATCTACGTCATGGGCCAGCCCAGCATTAAGTTGGATGGCGTGGGAATCATGGAAGCCAAGTTGACCGCAGCTGACGTAGAAGACGCTCCACCGCTTTATCGCGGCCCGGTGCAGCTGCAGGCGCAGATGGATTGCTTTGGTGCCAGCTGGGGGGCTGTGTGTACGTTGTATAAGGGAACCAAGATGCGGATATTCCTGTTCGCCAGGCATGAGCCCACGTTGGCCATGATCTCGCGTGCCGTCATTGAGTTTGAGGCCAAGCTCCAGAAGTACCGAGAGACCAAGGTTATCGATTGGTACCCGCCCAAAGATTCTGCTGATGCTAATCGGATGTTTCCGGTGGGCATCGAGGACGATCAGGTGGTCTACCTGGGCGAGGAAGAAGACTACTGGGCGCACAGCATTGTTGAGGCCAAGAAGAAAATCGAGGCAGCTGAAAAAGACATTGACGATGCCGAGAAAAAGCTCAAAGAAATTTTGGGCAAGAACACGCATGGCCAAACTAGCAAGCATGAGATCTACTGGCCCATGCGCCACTATGAGGCCCAGCCATCTCGGATCACGCCAGCCAAAGAGGCCCGTGTGGTGCGTCAGTCCACACTAAAAATCAAGGTGCGGAAATGACAGACCGTGAACTGATGCAGTTGGCGATGGAAACAATTCAAGGTTGTAGACCATCAAGCAAAAGTTATAAACAAATGCGTGAAACAGTAGAAGCCCTGCGTGACCGACTAGCACAGCCTGAACCTGTACGCGCCATCGACATATCGCAAGAACGTGTCGATGAAACGGCAAAACGTGAACACGAGCCATACGGTTATCTTTGGTTTACTCATCAAATGGAAAGACGATTTACCCATTACAGACCAAAAGAAGAACAAAGAATTGGAGAAGTAACACCAATCTACACCGCACCACCAAAGCGTGAATGGGTTGGATTGGACAAAAAAGACTTGTCGGAAATTGACCCTACAAGTTGGAAGTTGGTTTGTGATATAGAAGCCAAACTAAAGGAGAAGAACAATGGGTGATACAAAACTAATGAACGCACGCCTGCAAGCAGCACTCAAGCTCCAGGCATTGTGTTTCGATGCTGCCAACAGAACACCGGGCAGCTTTATGAACAGAGACCGGGCAATGGATGTGGTGGACGCGCTCGTAACTGTGATGTTGACAACTATAGATACCTACGCAATCGAGGAGAAACAAAATGCAACTAGCAACAACAAGTAACCAGGGCTTTGCGCCCGTGACGTTAGATGAGGCCATGAGATTTTCGGATATGTTGGCCAAGTCTCAAATGGTTCCCAAGGCATACCAGGGCAAGCCAGAGGATGTCCTGGTAGCCGTTCAATGGGGCCGCGAGCTGGGCCTGGCACCGCTCCAGGCACTCCAGAACATTGCCTGCATTAACGGCAAGCCATCCGTTTACGGTGACGCAGCTATGGCCCTGGTACAGGCCAGCCCGGTCTGCGAGAACATCGAGGAATACTTTGAGGGAGAGGGGAGCCCCAACCCGGTGGCAGTCTGCGTTGCTCACCGCAGGGGCCGCACGCCGGTCACGGTCAAGTTCTCAGTCGAGGATGCCAAGAGAGCCGGGCTCTGGGGCAAGACCGGCCCCTGGCAGGCGTACCCCAAGCGGATGATGCAGATGCGAGCCCGAGGCTTTGCCCTGCGAGATGCCTTCCCAGACGTTTTAAAGGGCCTTATAACCGTTGAAGAGGCTCAGGATTATCCGAGTTCCGGGGAGAAAGACATAACCCCGCCACGGCCCTCTAATCCTCTTGATGCTCTGGCTCCTCCCGCCACCAGTACACCAACCGAGGAGTTACAAACACCACCCGAATTGTTGGATCAGCCACCGGAAGAGGTGGTGGAGGTGGTGGAGCAGTCCGAGGCCACCGAGACCGCCTGGGATCTTCAGATACCTGGTGGTGAGCCGAGGCCCTGCGAGAACGCCGGTAGCTGGGTTGCGGCGTACCTTGAGCTCGTTGGTAAAGTCGCAAAAGCTGGTAAGGCATCAGCTCAAGCCAGGCTCGATGGGCTAGGCAAGCTGCGGAACTCCAACGCCGAGCTGCTCAAGAAGCTGTCAGTCGAGCAGCGCATGGAGCTCACCGCAGCTCTGGCCAAGTTCGTGACACCTCTCAAGGAAATGGCCGCAGCTGAGAAGAGCTAAGCCACAAGGCCGGGAAGATAGACAGTCTTCCCGTCCTTCTTGGTGGCCGTTAGGTTTTGTTTCTTTAGGTTTGCCGGGTCATAGCTAACATGAACCCACCCGCTATCGGGTACACCAGGCGTGTAGAACTCAAGTATCAGCTGCGTGTATTCCAGGTTATCCATGATCCAAATTGCCAGGTCTGCGTTGGGGATGCCGGGTATTTCGATGTCGGCTGCCTGGCCCTTGCAATGGTCTGAGGTCTTGGAGCCACCCACCTTGGCGTTGACCTCGGGGTGCCTGAACCCCGAGTTCACCTTGACACCCTTGCCGTAGTGCTCGCGCACCGGCTGAAGTATCTTCTCGCACAGCAGGCGCAGAGACGCAATCTCTGCCTCGCCTGGCGTGTTGTCCATATCGTGGCGCAGAGCTGTCTCGCTCTTGACCATCTCCGATAAGCTAAAGTTGGCTGTCAGGTTCATTTCTTTTTCTCTAGGATGTCATCGAGCTGCTGGGATTTTTCCTTACTTCCAGCACTTGAGCCAAAGTAGTAGCCCAGCACCATTGTGACCGCGCTGGTTAGTGCGCCCAGGACATAGATCAGAATGTCCTTGGAGTTAGCGTCAACGTCCACAAAGATAATCACAGCGAACAAAATAAACGTGAGCCCCACGGTGCCAAGTGCCAGGATGGGTGTAACAATTTTGTTAAGCATCGGAGCAGCTGCGCTGGTGGCAATCTCGATCTCGCGCTTGCGAGCTGAGTCCATCTCCTTAACGTGAGATTCCAGCTCCGCGAGCTGGCCCTTCTGTGCCATCTCCATGAGCTTGGCCTGGGCCTCTGCCTTCGCGCCAGGGTCTGGCAAGACCTTGTCAAGAACCTTCTCCCCGATTGAGAGTAGAGCTGCGATTGGTAGCATAGTTATCCTTTCGTTGCGAGATATAAACCAATGTTGCTAAAAGCGTAACCGGCAAACACAATGGCCATTGCTAGGTTGCCCCTGGTGCCCTGTTCAAATCCTATGTAGGCATAGACACAGCCCACAAAAATAATGAGCCACGGGCTCATACGCGCTGGCCACGGAAGTAGGCAACGCCATCGATCACTTCGCACAGCTCGGGCGGCAGCAGCTTGCCGTTCTCAAACGTGAGCACACAGAAACCAGAGCACCAGTTCACCGGGTTCATCTCGGTGTAAGTAAACTGATCTCCGTATGGCTCGGCTAGGCAGCCGGTATCTACCCCCCAGCGCCGCCCGTCATAGTCACTAAAGGGGGTCACCCGGAGCTGATGTAGGTGCCCGGTTACGATTGATCTACCTGACTTGATCGCATTATTCCACGTTGCGTGGGCCCCGTTATTGTATCTATGTTTTATGACTACTGACTGGTTTATGTCCACCCGCCACCCTGTGTGCCAGCCAGGAAAATACGCAAACAAATCGCTAAACTCGGAGAGCTCTGGAGCGTGAGCTGCGATGTAGTTGAAGAGACGTATATCGTGATTACCGTAGGTGTAGAATTTAATTGCGTTTTTAGATGCGTTTGCAATCTCATCTAAGCGATCCTGGCACGCCTCAATCTCTTGCTTTGGTGTCGGAGGGTTAGTGTTCATCAGCGTAGGGTGTCGGCTGATCCTGGCTCCATCGAAGACATCCCCGTTCAAGATACAGGTCTGTGCCTTAAACTCGGTTAACAGTTTGACAAAAGCTTTGTGAGCCACAGTTGACTCGCCTGGCCAGTAGTGACAATCGCTGGCAATGAATACATGGCCATTGTCTACCGTGTGATCTATAACCCTGCGATTCTCTGGTATGTAAGTATTGCGGCGGCTGTCCTGGGGAGCAGCGTAGGTTGGCAAGGAGATGCCGTACTGTATTTGGATCTTGGCCTTGCGAGAGGCAAATGCCCTGACAGACATACCAACGTGTTCGGCAGCTATCTTAGTGCTGCCAAACCGTTTCATCGCCGCAATTATTTCCTCGTCGCTAACTCTTTTTAGTGCCACGGATTCTCTCCAGTTTCATCTCATCGATGGGGCCGTGCGAGCTGGTGTCGTACATACACGCAATCTCAACGGCCTCGCGTGGGCTCTTTCCCAGGTGCATGGCCCCCATTGCGTATCCAGCCCCGGTTCCAATGGCAAAGAACGAATTCTTAATCGGCACGGGTATGACCGAGCTCTCGTACACCCACAGTCCCTGCGCGTTTAGCATCAGAATGCTGATGTCGGTATCTGAATCCAGGTCACCGCCCTGGTCGAGCACCTGGTAGAACTTGAGCAGCTTCTCAAAGTCACCGGCACCGCCGTAGATACAGCCCTTGCCACGGCGCAGTTTGTTTATCAGGTAGTAGCTGTCATCGGAGCTGACCATCGAATCAGCGGCCATCTCGCCTGTCAAAAAATTTGCAGCAATGGTTGTCACCAGGCACCCATCAGCTTGAATACTCCGTAAATGATTCCAGACAGCACAAAAATAATAATCCAGGTGAGCCGCTCTTCAGCTCGCAGGCGTTGGAATTCGTAGTCCAGAACCTTGTTGTCTTTACGCATCTGTGTGATCAATGCCTTGACCTCGTTGACCGCAGCTCTGCCGAACTCTTTCTCAACGTCCTGGTACATACCCTCTTCAGCTGCCCTGATTTTTCGCACCTCGCGGTACTCGGAGGCGGCATCGATGAAGACCATGTCTCCCCGGCGTTGCAGCTGGAGCTGCTTGCGCTTCCAGGCTATGCGAGCTCGGGCCTCCTCATCGAGGAAGTTAGAGACCTCGGCCCCGGTCTGCTTGATCTCGCGGCCAACTTTGATGGCCTCCTTGATGCCACCCAGGGCCTGCCTGGCTACGTCTGCTGGGTTCCCTGGGTCAGGTAGCTTTGTCACGGGTGAGCCTGTATCCAATCCGTTGTAGGTACAGGCCAGTTGCGACCAGTAACCTGCCTAAAAATTTCACAGCTTCGCAACCAGGCCAATCAGTAGATTGATTGCCCAACCCATTGCGCCGATCAAACCTATAGTTGCACCGATCAAGCCAACCTCGATGCGCTTGAGCCTGGCGTTGGTCGAGCGGAACTGTAGCTCAATGCCAGCGTATCGCTGGGCACATACCTGTTCGTGAGTGTCGAGCTGGCCCTTGACCTGGTCTGCTGTTGTCATCATTCACCTCAAGGTAGCGTAGCGACAAAAGCCTGTGCCGCCTCAGCAGTCATCACATTGCCATCAGCATCTTGCAGTTCTGCGCCAGCCACCAAGTCTGCTTTTAGTTGTGGATACTCAGCGGTGCAAGTCAGTCGGCATAGTCCATCGTCATCTATACGGGCAAAGATTTGTTTATCTTCTGCATTGAGTTTAGGTAGCATCTTATAAATCATAGTTCAACACTCCATGCAAGAAAGGCGCTTGTATTAACAGAGCGGCCCATGATCGCTTCTCCAGCGGTTAAACCAGATGCAACTGGAAATGATACGTTTGCGGCAAATGTATCACCTTCGTCAAAAGTAGGAACCGCACTACAAGTCACGTTTGTTCCTTGTCGGAAAACCTGGTAATTTCCAGCCGTTCCACTTTGTAACAAAGCGGTTGGTCTAGTTCTTAATGGAACAGGAAAAGGTACAAATACGTTTGCGCTTGTAGTGCTGTATGCAACACCCGTACCAAAGAAACTACCAGCATTTGTTATTGCTGCTTTATAGTAATACCGCTGACACAACATCAACTCACGCCCATAATCCCTGCGCTCAAACGGTGTAGCAACAGAGCCTACTTCTAGTTGAACGCCTGTGATGTAGAAAGTAGCACCGTTTGTACCGACTACTTGGTTTTGACCTGATACTCCATAAGTTGTAGAAGCAGTCCAAGCATTGGCAGTTCCTTGGAATGTTGAACCACATCCTAAACTAAACCAAACTCCAGCACCTATACCATTAGTGCCACCAATCCAAGTTCCTGTTGTATCACCAGCAATGGTTACGGATTTTTGTTCCCAAGTATTTGCGGCAGAAATTGTGTAACTAAATGGATAAGTCCTGTTTTGTGCTGAATTATTTAAAAAGCCAGCAAATGAGCCAGTTAATGAACTACGAACCCAAAAAGAAATAGTTACAGTTTTTGCATTTGCACTTCCAAAATTTAAATCTGCAAAATTAAAGCCTTCAATTTGTTGTTGTAAAGTAAAAATTTCAGCCGCACCTACTGTATAAGCAGATAAAGAAGTGCATCCTAAATAATTTGTAAATCCTACTGGTGGAGTTACAGAACCAGCATTTTGTTGAACGCTAAATTTAGAAGCCACAGAACCATAAGCCGCCCATCTATCTAAAGTGTATGTATTAGCACCAGTATTTGTAATCGTAACACTAGCACCAGCATTACGCTGGGAAATCCTCATGTCACCATTGATGATGCGGTTGCGGAAGCCCTGCAAACTATCCGCAGTAGGGGTCATGCTATTTATAGTAGCGGTATTGCCACCACTAGCGTCTAAGATTGCGTTAGTTTTTACTGTACTCATTTTGGAAACCTCGCTTTGATTTCTGCTACCTTGGCTTGCCACTCCTCAACCGTAGTTTCACCACGCTGTGCTTTGAAGAACAACGGGTCTGCCTCGGCTATATAGGCACTACGGCGGTTCTCGGTAGCAATACGGGCTGGCTCTAGTGCGGTTAGCCTAGCCACCTCTGCGGTAATCTCTGCCTCTGTTGGCTGCGTCTGGTTAGCATCGAGCCACTCTAGGTCATCACCACGCAATGCCCATTGTGCGCTCTCTCTTAGAGATGCAATTGCCTGTGCTTTCGTAATCATGCTGCTATCTCCAATACTACAATTTGATTTCTCGTCCAAGTAACGCTTCTTCCAGTTCCAAACACATCTTTGCCATTTGCTCTCATACGAATAGTGTATTGATTTGTTGTGGCAGTAGTAATACGGTCTGTCATTCCAAAAGCATCGTAAGTTCTTAAATTAGAAGTTTCATTTCCAGAAACTATTTCTGATGCAACCGCTTCAGAAACACCAGAGGCTGCATAAGTTATGTAGCAATTACTTTCACCTTGGCAAGCATCTCCGTATTGGCAACAACCTTGAGCAATTACTAATAAATAGTTACCAGAGGCTGTTGGGGTAATAGTTAAACTACCCCACTCAGGGGCAGAAGTTCCTGTTGATGTACTACTTGTAGATAGGTTTGTAAAAGATGCAGTTACAGACTGCAAAACCTTACCCAAACCAGACGAAGCAGTAGTCAAGATAGTGCCGGTATTGTCAGGCAGGGTTAAAGTTCGATTCGTGTTGCTATTTGGGCTCGCAATCGTGAATATGCCAGTACCGCTGGCGTTGCCTTGTATTGATACGCTAGACATTATTTGTTCTCCAATGCGGCTAGGCGTGCTTTAGTTGTATCTAGTTCTGCTTTGAGTTCTTGGATTGCCGCAGTTAAGGTAGCCACCAAGAATGATGTGTCGATGCCTTGGTACTTTGGGTTGCCATCAGCATCTACTGCATCCTTCTCGCCAGTAACACAGTCAGGCACTACCGCTTGTAATTCGTGGGCAATAAATCCTTGACCGTCAGAACCATCTGCTTTCCATGTATAAGTGCATGGCTTGAGTTGTGCAACAGTAGCCAACGCACCTGTCATTGGCGCAATGTTTTCTTTTAGTCGGTAGTCGGAAATACTTGTATAAAGAGTATTTGTGCCTGTTGTGTTGATATAACCTGTATTAGTGGCTCCGTTATAAAAAGTAATAAAAGTTTGACTTCCACTACCACTCGAAATTTGACAAGTAATTGGTATGTTTCCCGAAGAATTTTCAAACCCTGCGGCATATTTATTACCAGCACTTATACGAAAGTTATAGCCATTGTTAGTTGTACCACCAAGTACAAAATCACCACCGCTAGTGATACGGGCACGCTCTAATCCATTAGTATCAAAACTTATCGGCGTTGAAGAAAAGGTTTGGAAATAAAGACCTATTGTGCTAGAGCCTGTAATAGAGCCTCTAAGAGTTCCTGATTCTGAAAGTTGCAGCACTGGGCTTGAAGATGCGTTTAATCGTGCGTTTCCAGTAACATCTAATTTTTGTGATGGTGAACTCGTACCAATCCCAAGGTTCCCACTTGAATCAAACCTAGCAACCTCTGCACCGCCCTCACCAAAGGCTATGGTGTCTGCCGCAGGGAAGAAAATACCTGTGTTGGTATCCGTACCCTGTACCGCTGGCGTACTAGCGGAACCGTCTACACCCGCTATGCCTGTCGTACCGTTAATCGTAATTGTCATATTGTCTCCTAGACTACAGTCCAAGCAGAGCCGCTTGCAACAGTCACCGTAATACCTGAGTTAACTGTTACAGGGCCAGCAGATAAACCATTAAAACCAGTATCAACGGTATAGTTCGCCGCAATAGTATTTGCATTGACAGTAATACCGTTACTAGAAACCATCGCCGTAGATTGCAGCTCACCTGTACTGGGCTTGTACAGCAACTTGGCATTACCTGTATTTAGGCTACTAGCCGTACCGCTGGTACTGGTTACAAATGTTGGGTATAGGTTAGTTGTGGTGCTTGTGTCGTTTGAGATGGTAATACTTGTGCCGCTGCTTGGCGTTACAAACGACAGGGTTCCAGAACCGTTAGTCTTTAATACTTGATCTGCCGTTCCATCAGTTGTCGGCAGGGTGAACGTATTAACAAACGATGTTAGGTTGCTATCGTATGCCTGGACATCTGTGCCTATAGTCAGGCCAAGGGAGGTCTTTAGCGTAGCCCCTGATTCAACAACAAAGTTAGTACCGTTGCCGATAATCACGCCATTGTCTGTTGGGGTCAGGCCAGCTACGTCAGCTAGTTGAGCATCGTAGGCTTGTACGCTAGAGCCAATGTTAGATGCGGTGAGCACGTTGCTACCAGAGTTCTGCAAAGTACCGGTAAAGTTTGCGGTTGTGTCGGCGTACTTAGCAAAGCTAGATGCTGTGAATGTGCTGTCTTTGATTAGCTTTCCGGTTGTGCCATCAAACGCAGCCAGGCGATCATTGACCGCAGATGCTGGGCCAACCACATCACCGGTTCCAGAGCCTGCCGCACCCTTCTCAGCAAGCACATCCCAGTATGTTGTATTGGTGGGCAGGTTGCCAGTAGATGCCAGCTTACAAATGTAGCTTGATCCGTTGTAGCTGACAGCGTCATCGACTACATAGGATGTACCGCCAGCGTAGGCACCCAGCCAGTTGACACCAACCGGGCCTGTTGCCCCTGTTGCCCCTGTTGCACCGGTTGCGCCTGTGGCTCCAGTAGCTCCAGTTGGAATGCCGAGGGTTAGTACATAAGTACCAGAGTTGTAAGACGCTGTTGCGCTAGATCCAGCTGAGAGCGTGGTAGCTGTGGCCGTGAGATTGTTGGCCAGGTTGATCGATGCATTGCTGGCATTGGTTGCCGTAGTGGCAGATGATGCAGCCGAGGTTGCGCTGTTGGCTGCGTTAGTCGCAGAAGTGCTAGCGGACGATGCGCTATTGGATGCGTTGGTTGCTGCCGTGCTAGCAGTAGAGGCAGAGCTTGATGCATTGCTTGCGCTGGTGCTGGCAGATGATGCGCTGCTGGCCGCATTGGTCGCAGAGGTTGATGCGTTAGATGCCGAGGTGCTGGCGTTAGAGGCTGACGTTGAGGCGGCAGATGCGCTGGCAGCAGCTGCTGTAGCTGAAGCCCCGGCAGATGCGTTATCTACAATCAGATCCCACTTGGCAGAATCGGTGTTAGTAGAGATAGGCTGCGATCCGCTAGACGTATGCGAGGTATTGGCGTAGTAGATGTTGCCGTTGCTGGTGTCTTTGACAATGTCGCGTTTATTGTAGGAAGTTGTAGCTGCCCAGTTGCCACGGTTATCGCCAATTGTTTCGCCGGTCGTTGGGTTCCCGTTAACATCAAAAGCAAGAACTTTATTAGCCCGTACAGTAGACCGTGGCAGGGTCATGTTGATTGAGGTTGGATCAGTCTGCGGAGCCTTCAGGGATCGGTCTGCGGCCTCGGCATTCTGCTGGGCAAAGATGGTCAAGCTGTCCAGCTCATCATTAATCGTATTGGCAAACAGGTCACCGCCCGTCACAAAGTCTGAGGTGCGCTGGATCGCCCGGTCACCAACGATGGCAATCTGCGTTGCCCCGGTAGGCGTTGCCGTCAGGGTCACAAAGCCGGTGCCGTTTGAGTTGATCGTAACCGTGTAGTCCGTGGTCAACGTCAGCAGGGTATCGTCCTTGTACACAGAGATATCTGTGTTGGCCAGGATCTCAAAGGTAAAGGAGTACGGCCCGGTGCCAGAGGCAGCGAGCACTACTCGGCGGGTGACGTTGCTAATAGGGACTGCCATGTTAGTTTCCTTTCAATACGCAAATCTAGTGGTTATTTGCCCTCAATGCGAATAAATTCTTTATTACGGCGAACCAGTTTTGCAAGGTCTGGGAACTCAATCTTCTCGTCCAGAAACCCGGCCTCGTCCAAATTTGCTGCCTCGCCTTGGCCAGCATCTGGACTTGGGTCAAATCCAATCATCCGCAGCTTTGCGATCCGTCTGTAGTTGCTGGTCAACCGATCAACAAACTTTTGCATCTCGCCCTTGGTAAAGGATTCGCCTGCGCTTATAGCGTCTTCCCTGGCTTGCTTTAGCTCAAACGGTATTGCCTGCTCCAGGTTTCTTTCTTGCCCGTCAGACCCGGTTATTTTCACCACCTGGCCATAGAGCTCTTTATATCGATTGAATTGTTCAGCCGACAGCTTTACGCCGTCCCATGTATCGCGTGGCCGAGATATCCCGTAGTCAATTGATGCAAGTGCCTCGTCTGCCAGGCTGCGCTTACCAACAGTTACGCTGGTTACTGGACTGTAGTTTGCCCAATAATCGAGGCCGCGATTTTCTACTTTACGAACCCGGCCAAGACTGTCGAGCTCTGGCTTCAAAGATTGAGACAAGTAAGGAATTCTGCTGTGAACAAAAGCTCTTTGTTCCGCATAAAATCTCATGCCCAATGGTACGTCTGCCTCTGATGGTCTAGTAGATCTAATGGTTGGATCGGTAAGCCGTTCCATTTTTGCCATTAAGCTAGAGTTAAGAAACCCTACACCAGGTGTACCCGTAAACAAATAGTTTGCATATTGTTTGGCAAGCCTATCGAAAACCTCAACTACCTTTCGGCCACCGTCTTCTTGCCTGCTTTTAAGAATGCTAACCACATCTCCAATGCCTTGCATCGCAGGCAGGTTAGTCATGTATTCGGCAGACGCTCCAGAGCCAGCAAGAACCAAATTCATAATCATTGATTCATCTGGTTTACCCCTGTGGAACTTAAGCGCATCACCAATATCAGCTCCGACATTAAGCGGCATTGAGATTGGGTCAAATCTTGCATAGCTGATAAATATATATCCCTCAAGCGGCCCCTCACCTGTAGTTATTTTTGTTAGCTGTGAAAGCCTGCTTAAGTTTGCAAAGCTGATTTCATCTTTTTTATAAATCAATGATCGCCGCTGGTAGCCAAGCTTTTCTAGGGCAGCAAGGTCTTCTGGTTGGCTAGGGCCAGAACCAGTAACCCTGTTGTTCATTGAGAGATACGCAAACGTAGACGCAGCCAAACCACCAGCTGACAGCCTGGCCATTGCCAGGTCTCGATATCTACCGCCCTTATCGTAATCGTCCCAGAACCGTGGGCTCAAAAGATTGAAACCGGGTAGTCTGGCTGATGATTCAATGAATAAATTGGAAATTGTTTTTGCAAAAGGAACAAACACTTTAAGGGCTGGAACTTGAAACATATCGTTAAGCTTCCAGTAAAACTCTCCAAGCTTTGTAGAGCGATCAAACTCTGTGGCCAACTGCGATTGCTTGCGGAAGTTTTCAACGCTAGCAGCCATAGTTGCTGGACGCTCATCCATCAACGCAGCCACTAGTCTCTGCGTTTCTTTTAAGGCATCAGCATCAGTCATACCAGATGCAATTAGCTTGTCGTATTCTGTATTTGCAAAACGCCACGCATCTTCATGCAGCTGCATTCTTGCAGATATTCCACCGATAAACTCGTCAGCTCCGCTGATTGCCCTAAATACTGATCCATGAAAAAACCCAAGGTAATCTAAACCCTTACCAAGCCAGGTGTTGGTTAGATCAGGGGTTCTGTAAATCTCTTTTCCAAAATCAGACGCGCCGCCCAAGATTGGGGAGATAGGTAAAGTTAATAGATTGCCAAGACGGATGGGAACATCTGAAAAAGCTTCTGCTGACAATGGGCTTATTTTTACATCACCCTTTACCGTTGCTCTTTCGCCGGTTCTGACAACGTGCTTTAGTAAATCCCAACCATCTAGAATTCCATTTGCCAGCCCAGATGTCCTAGCAAGAACATCGCCCATAAAGAATCTGTCTTCACCTGCGTTAGGAATTATTGCTTGGCGAACTTTCCCGTACCCAACAGCAAGCGTCCTTTCAATTGGAGAAGCTGGCCCAAACAAAACACCGCCTGCAAAGTTGTAAGCGTGACTATCTGGATTAGTTAAAAGATTTCCTTGAAAAGTAAATATAAATGCATCGCTTAATTTTTTACCAAAGCCAACCTCAAGCAATTTGTTTTTGCCAGCTCTCGTTGGGCTAAGAAGATAAGCTTCTGCCAATCGAGAAAGCGATTCGTCTCCACCAACCTCGTCAAGAATTGCGCGTATATCAGTTGGCTTAAACCCTGGCCCTTTGTCTTGAACCCTCTTAAAGACGTTCATTGTTCTGGCAATATCAACTGAGATGCCCTTTAGGTTTTTAGCAATATTGTCGTGGTAAGCCATTTGCTGGCGCAGCTGCAATTTGCCGGTGTCATCTAATTGGCCAGCAGCCATCTTGGCAAACAGCTCATCTAAACGTGCCGCGCTATCGTCATGCAGCTTTAAAACCCCGGCAGCTTGCTGGGCTAGCTGTGACCCACCAACCGTGGATTCCATTGGGAGACCCTGAAGAATTCTCTGGGCCTGGGCCTCTGGAACCCCGGCGTTGATAGCCCTCATGTAAATTGAGCGGATAGACATCTCTGGCTCATCTTTGAGCACAGCCTCCGCAGCCGAGCGCACCGTGGCCTGCATTGTTTCATTGTCAAACGGTAGGGTGCTAATCGGCGTTTCAGTAACACCGGCCTCTGCTTGAGCCTTGGTGGGGCTGGGAGCACCAGGCTCGCCACCGGCCTGAATTATTCTGTCCCGCTCTGCCGCCTGCTGCATCATCCTTTCGCCTGAGACCGGAGCTGGTGCCTCTGCCTTTGGAGCTGCTGGCGCAGCCTGGGCAGCCTCAGTTGATGCAGGTGTAGCTGGTGTTATAGGCAACGGGTCTGGGGTTACCTTTGGGTCTACTTTAGATTTGACACCCTTTTTTACAATCGGAGCCAATACTTCTGGCGCAGCTGCTTCCGATATAAATTGCGCCCCAGCCTGTACTGGTTTCGTTATTAGCCCGGTTCCAAGCTCTACTAGCCTACCAAGACCAGCTACCTGCACAGGCTCGCTGTTTTCTAGGTTTCGTTCACCCTCAGAGATTGGAGTAAAGCTTTCGTTGGTTGGGTCTTCGGCTGGCTGGTTAGTTGCCAGGAGCTCATCCAATCTCTGGGTGATGGGAGGAAGTGCCATTATCCAAGTCCTTTGTTCATTGCAGCCAGGTCAGCAACATTGATGGCCGGGCCTTGAAAATCTGGGTTCCCGCCAACCTCCCACCAATCATCAAAAGGAATGCCTTCCATTTGGTATTGATCTTCATTTGGAAACTGTTGCACAAAATCTTCTAGGGGTAGCGGTTTTCCATTGATCATTTCATCTGCTCCTGAATTGATTGGCCAGTATTAATAAGGTTTTCTTGTGGTTGCCCAGAAGATATAGGAATCATCTTATCTTGTTTGGTCTGCTGTTTGGCAATCACTACTTCTGTATTGGTTGGTATTAACGGGCCGCGTAATGGTTTGCCACTTTTTTCGCTAACGCCTGGACTTGGGCCGCGCAAGAATCTTTTGCCTGTTTCATCTTTTTGGAACTTAGGGTCATATTGAACAAAGAACCCATCTGATTTTATGGCGGCTTCAGCTTCTTTTCTAGTAATAGCTTTGTTCTTTAAGCCAATAATTACACCGTCAAAGCCTGGTGGTTGGGCATCCATTGGCCTAAAGTCATAACTATCGCCATCGATGACTTTGTATATCTTGCCTGTCTCTTCATCTCTAACGCTTTGTGGCAATGCTTTTTTATTGCTGAATGCCATCGCTACGTTTTGTCCATTATCAAGCCATTGGCGCATCTGAGGCCAATTAGCATATGGATTATCAACGTCTACTGTCAAACCATTTTGGCCAGCCTTTTGTAATAGACCAGTAGAACTATAGGTGTAGTGATGATTAGGAGCAATCGGTCGATATTTCATTTTTGTGTAATCGTAAAAGATTACATCTGGGTGTTGCTTAATTAATGTTTCGTGAATTTTTGGATTGACATCAGATAGCACGTTTAAACGCACGGCTAACACGTTGCCATTTTTTGCTGCCTTTTCTTTTAAAGAAGTAATTTCGTTGCTAAGTTTTATTGCAAAAGCTTCTGGCTCATGCAGCATACCCATAGTCATTCTAAAGCCACGCAAGCGAGATGGCCCCATAGCATCAAGGTCGGCACCGCCACCAAATATGTAATAACCGTTGGCGGTCTTGCCAAGGCACTCTTTGACGCATGATCTGTGATTTGGGCAAGTGTTGTACTTTCCAACCTTTAGGGCTGGAGCCAAAGCAAGGCCAGCATTTTCAATGCCTCGTCCATCTGGAAGTTTGATTGGCTCGCCGCCAGGAACTCCAGTTTCTGTTTTCTTAAGCTTGCCGTTTGATGTCAAAAGTTTATTGGTTTGACCTTTTACATTTACACCAAGATAAGGAGCCAAAGTTTGATTTGAGCTTAATGCTAATTCCTTTTTTTGCTCAACAGATAATCCTGGCAATCTGGCTAATGAGCCGTTGAACGATTGCGCCAATGTGCTATCGGTTGGCTCAACCCTCATTTTTTGATTTAGCATTTGCTCAAACGAAAGCTCTTGCGGATTTGTTGGTGTAACCAATTCTTTTTTAAGTGCTTTTTGAGAATTAACGTATTCTTTAACAAGAGCCGATTGTTCTTTTGTCAGCTTAGATCCAATATCTGTTTCAAGCTTTTTAATAATTGCAGCAGGTTTTAATCCTTGGTCTGTATATAAGCGAATGTTGTTGCTAACAGTTTTTGCGTTTTGCTCTTCAAGGCTTTGAGATATTCTGTCCTGATAGGCTTTTGTGTTTGCCCATGCTTCGGCCGCAGACCGCAGTTCTCCTTTTGGCATTATTGCCCCAACAGGTGCGGTCGTCATTACTTCCTGAGCCATACTTTTAACAGCCCCAACCCCAGACTTAATAGCCCTGGCGGCTAGAAACGGGTCAGCAAGTACCTCACCGGCCAACTCCCCGCCAGCCGCAGCTTTCTCTCGCATTGCCCTATCAGTAGTAACGCCAGGCGGTATTACTGGTGGCAACTTGACGCTACCAAGCGGTGCGCCAGGCAACAGCCCAATACCTTCTCTCTCAACGTCCTTTGATGTTTGTAGCAATGTTGGCGATTCAAAAGCACCGGCAGACCTTTTCACCCGCTCTACAAAACCGCCGCCCTGGTTATCGGTTATAAAGTTTTTGATAAACGTACCGAGCTGCTCAACGTCCCCGCCAAAGCCAGCCACAGCCTTAACGCCACCACGGCTCATACCGGCCAGGCCATCGAGCACTACCTGACCCATCTGGGCCGGTGTCATGCTTTGGGCATCAGCTGGTAGCGTCATGCCGCCCTGGGCAAGAAACTCTTCAGCTGCGCCGGTAGCAGGGGCAACCTCTTCTGGGGGTGTAGCCTGTGGCGCAACACCAGTAATGTCAATTCTGAGCGGAGGATAAGCCCGATCAAGGGCGTAGTCTACATATCCGGTATCGTCATCATTCATCTGATAGTGCTCAATTCTTTTCGTTGTTTATCAAGTCCGATCATTTTCTGTTCAATGTCATCAATTTGAGAATCGCTAAAGCCATCCCTACGCAACGCTGCTTTTACGTCTGAAGACAAACCAACAGCTTCCCCGTCTTTGCTATATTTCATTTCAATGTTATTAAAATCAATATTGCTTTTTTTGGTAGTTCCTTGCGGCCCATAGGAAGAGATCAAGCTTTCCGTAATATTGTCAATTTTCCTAGACTGAATACTTTCCCTGCGCTTAACAACAAGTTTATTTGCAATATCTCTTTTAGATGGTGCCGGGCCTTTTGAGCCGCCATCTTTCCACGCTTGCGTTTCCTGTTGAAATCCGTCTTCAACATTTGAAATAAATTTATAGTAATCCTGTTGCTGGCGTTGGCTAATATTTTGCTGCCCAGGAACAAGCCTTGCTTGAGCCCTGGCAATTCCTTCAATGTCATTCTCAACTGCGCGATTACCGGAATACCAGTTGTCTTGCAATTCGGAAAGCCTGCGAATCCCAACTCCGAGTGACCGCCCTCGATTCTGAAAATCAGCCAGGCTAGTAATTAAACCTTTTTGAATTTCATCCTTAAGCATCATTTCGCCCATTACGTTTCTTGGTTCTGCACCAGAAACCTTGTTTGGTAATTCAGCTACATATTCTGGGGATACGGCACCAGAGCGAATAGCAATGGCTCGCAGTTTTTCTAGGGTTGCTGGTTTTGGGGAACTAAAGTAATCAGCAATTAGTGCGCGAGCTTCTGTCTCATCTCCAGATTTTTTAAGCTCTGCTTCGGCTTTTAGAATATCTGTAGATTCAACAAATCGTTTTTTGATTGCTGTGCGGATAGCTGACTTTTGTTCCTCTGTGAAAGACATAACATCCCTGGTGTATTTGCCATAATCCCCAGCAGCCATCTTTGCGTTAAGGATTGTCATGTTGCCCTGGGATAGCTCATCTTTTAAGTATTTAGAAATAACATTGATTTTTGCTGCTTCTACAGATTTTAAAAACTGCGTCATTTTTTCATCAGATGAACCTGGATTCATTCTTGCGACATTAAACATCTTTGAAAAAATAGATTGCTCTTCTACATTTCTAGTTGTTCTTGCCTGCTCCCCCATTGCGGGGTCTTCATATGATGCTGTTGTTTCCCATAGCCGTTCAATTAGTTTTGTGTTTTGCTTGATTGCATCGTCTGTTATTACGTTTCTGGCGGCACTATAATTCTTGAGCATCATGTCCGTGCTCTTGGCCATCAACGCTTTTCCAGAAGATGTAATCGACTGAATTAAACCAGCAGCCTGGGTAACATCCCTACCAAACAATGGTTGTGCAAATGATTCTAGAGAGCGAATTTCACTTTGTAGCTCACGGACATCTGTGAGCTGGCCAGTAGAAACCAAGGTGTCTAAATCATTAACTTTCTTTGCGACTTCAAGCTCTAGCTCTGATCGCATTTGGGCGGCAATGATTTTGTCTTCTTTGTCTTTGCGTTCCTTAATTTCGCCAAACGCAAACTGCATAAGCTGGTCTAGTGACTTCCCAACAGCCTGTGACGTACTGGCCATCGGAAAGCTCATGCTAGGAACATCCGCTGAGATGACCCCTGATTCTTGGTATCTAGGTATGCGTGCCATTATGTTGGTACAACCATTCTGGTTTCAACTGGTGCTGGAACAAGCCAGTTATAACTTGTTCGATCAAATCCACCGCCCTTGCCTGCGGTTGCACCGGCCATCAAAAGCTTGGTAGCCGCATCTAACTTGCCTGCTGTTTTTGCTTGTTGGGCCGCAGCTAGATTAGATGCCAAGGCAATGTCTCCAGCTCGTATTGCTGCGTCTGCGTCATCTAGATAAATCTTGAACTCTCGCCCGGCAGATGTTTCATTAGATGCCCGAACAATATCTGTTGACCCGCTAAACGAATCAACACCACCAGCAAATCCTTTTGCCGTTAGGGTGGCGTTAGTCTTCTTAAGCCGCTCTAGAACCTGGTTGGCTTTCTGCTGATACTGGATCGCCCGGCGGTCATACTGAGTTTGTTCTAGCCTTCCCTTGAGCTCTAGCTGCTTGCCCTGGATCTGGCCTTGCTGGTATGAGCTGTAAGCAGACATAACAGATGCGGCCACAGCTGCGGCGGTAAACGGATCGTTCTGAACCCTGCTTGATCCAGGTGGGTTGTGTGGGTCACCAAGCGGTAGCCCGTGGACGTTGATATTAAATCTGCTCATGTCATGCCCCAGGGTATGTAGATATCTTGTACTCTAAACCTAGCAAAGTCATCTTTAGCGGAATAGTTTGCCTAATAGTGATTTTACCTTCTGTTGTATATCCGAGAATGCTGTCGATAGTTTTTGTGCCAGTAAAGATAGGTACGGGATCATCGAGTGTGTCTCCTGTGTCAAAGCTTCTAAAGGGTAATTCATTGTCATTGACAATTAAATGCTGGGTGTCTTTAACAATAGCGTTTACTTCAATGATTCGTTTCTGGTAGGCAAGCCTAGTACCAGCTGCAATCTTTATATCTGCTGGCATGGTTACCGCCTGGGTAGTAAAGTTAAGACCTACCTGGTATGAACTAGCAGCTGCTCGAGGGAATGTCACCGTGCCGCCACCAGGTACTGTCTGAGCTGCCTGCACCGCGCCATCTAAAACAACTTGCACGGACTTGGCCACAAGGTGGGACATCGACACAGACGCAGCTGCGCCACCAGACTTGGCGCAATCGAGCTGTAGGCTGTCATCGAACACCTCAACGTAATACTGAGTCGTACTATTTATCGTACGTTTCACCACCGTATAAATAGTGGTGAGATCTACGCCAACATCGATGTACTCGCCATCGGTTGTAAATTCAGACGGTGCAATTACGTTTTGTACCCGCAACATAGAAAAGGCAGCGATTGTCCCGCCCGTGCTGTTAACGATAAATAGCAGGTCATTTTCATCGGTAGCTACTGACCGGCGCAGAGCCATCCTTGTGGGAGACTTTAGTAGATGGCCAGCCAGTAGCGATATCTTGCTTGTAACGTAGGTTAATTGCGTGTCTGTAAACGCAAACTCATTAAGTGATTTTCCCTGCCGCTGCAAGAATAGGGTGCCTGATTCCAGCTGCTGGACACGGACACCTTCTTTGGCGCCATTGCGGGTGACCGCCTTCATAAAGAAGTTGGTTGGCGTGATTGGCTCTAGACCCTCTTGTGGGCAATAGAACTCGCCACCAGTTGTAAAGATTTGCAGGTCGCGACCAGAGGTTACATCGACAATTGCGTTAAAGGTGTTGGTGTCTAGCGTAGCCTCCACCGCATCATCGTCTAATCCCTCGGTTGGCTCAAAGTCAAAAAACAATCCAACCTTGGAACCCCATACGGTTGATGGCCGCGACTTAGATCCAGCAAAGAAAAGCCTGCCCTCATGGAACGTAACCGAGCGTGGCCAACCTTTTCCAGATGACCACACAGCCTCGTAACCAGATTCGTATTCCCATGAACCGTTTGCAATGGCAGAGGTATTAAAGAACGGGAACTCAACTATTGCGTCAACTACTGTGGCACTTGTGTATTTGACTATCTTGGCCCGGCCCTGTGGGCTAGCGTTGACATATTGGCCAACCGAACCTGCGCTAAATGGCGTGCCTGTTGACGCTGTTAACGTGACCTTCCCGCTTACAGCAGACGGTGTCAATGTTCCAGATGGATTAGATACAGATAACGTAAAAGCATACTTGGGAATACTGTCAAAAGAAAGCGTGCTGGCAGTCCAAGATGTATCAGAGGCCCCGCGCACAATCTTTACCGGGTTGATGTCCTGGTGGCAGACAATCAGGGTATCAGCCGATTGCGTCCAGGTTAGATTGGCGAGCCTGGCACCGGTAAGGCCAAATGAGCTGGTATCTAGGTAATCGTTTGCTCCACCATTGATTGCCAGCTGCTGCACGGAGTTTTTAAAAACATACATTCGACTATCGGTAAAGCACAGCATATAGCTGTCGGATGTAGAGAACTCAAACGGAACCAGGCGCACGCCGTTTCCAGCAGATGGCGTGCTTGAGTTTGGCAGAGCCATAATGTACTTAGAACCGGGCCTGCGCCTAATTCCACCCTGGGGCTGCACCACCACATTGGTGGCCTCCTCTAGGGCGTTAGCGTAAGCCTGTAGGTCAACCCTGGCCCTCAATAGGGGATCGAGTTCCCCGGTTGAGAAGTTGGTTTGGATTGACGTAAAACGTGCCATCAGTTCCTCACATCGATCAAGCTGTAATCTTCAATCACAGAAATTGGCTGGCCCTGGCCATCGATGGTGGTGGCGGTACGCATATAACCACCCCGGCCATTTTCTGACGCAGCTCCAATGGCAATCTGCTGCCAGTATTGGGTTTTGTCGATCTGGTCTGTAATTGGCAGAGACAGGTGCCAGGCCATCATGTACTTGAGCAGCTGCACAAAGTAAACCGGCATCTCGTACTCTTGGACGGCATATGGATAGTCGGCGTAGATGGTGGTCTCGTTGGTGAGCAGCTTGTCTTGGAATATTCGGTAGGCTTTAATCGGTCTGGCACCAATAGCGTTGGTAACAAATATCTGCCTGGGGGGCCCAATCCGATCACCTGGCAGCTGATATTCGTACCTGTATTCTGTGGTTGGCGTGGTGATTAGTTGAGATAGCTGGATCTTTTTGTACAGAAAAGACCACGGATAATTTAATAGCGTCTGATTCTTGATGTCCGGGTATAACCGGTCACATACGTTAGCTGCGTTAGTTCCCTCGTTAAACGATGAGATAGCTTTTGCACCCAACATCAAGAGAGCGTCTGAACAAATTGATAGTGCGGAATCACCTGCTGCCATTTGCATTACTCCATATATCTCTTACCCAGCCACTTGAACCAGAACCTTTTGGCTCGCCATGAAAACAAACTACTTTTGCCTCATCTGGTTTTTGCTTGCCAAGAAGATGAAATTTGTATGAGAAGATTCTATTGGGGAATATCTGTTGCCACAAGCAGTCTGGCTTTTGATTCTTAGCAATAAATGCCTGATCTCCAAGATTCAGGCTCCCAGAGTACATAGTCATGTAAAACGATGGGTCTGACCTAAATGTCAGGTAAATGTGCGAATAGTCACCGTTCCAGGCCATCATCCCACTTGCCGGGGTATCGCGCTTGCCCAGGTCTTTGAGCATCGTGAATTTATGTGGGTACTCGGCCAGCTCGGTCAGGTCACCACAGATAACAGTATCCAGGTCAAAGTAAAGCACCGGGCCATCAAATACCCAAGAGAAGAGCTCGATCTTAGACCACCAACCTGGCCACCCGTGTTTGAGCGGTATCCGCTCGCAAGGTACATCTACATCCGAAAAACAGACAAACCTATGGTCTCCAAGATTCTTGGCAACCATATTCATCAATCTTTCCACATCGGCTGGGGTGTAGGGTTCTTTGCCAGCTGATTGGCTAAAGCGACCAGACTTGAGAACGCAGGCAACAGTTAACATGGAGCTCCTAGAACTTGGCGGGTATATCCGCTAAGAGAGGTTACACCATCCATGCGTCCATGTTCTTTGTGTCTATACAAAAACCTCTGCCAATGCTCAATATTATTGGTGGGTGCAAATACCTTGTCTGGTTTGCTGTCCGGGTATTGGGCGTGGTAATCGGTGCTGTTAACACTTAGGGGGATGCCAGCCATAATTACCTCATCGAAACCCATAGCTTTGGCCCAAATTGCGGCTACAACCCCGCTCGATCCTTTTATGCCAACCATGCTATTCCACCAGTAATCTACATCATTTCCTATGATGTCTGCCCTGGCATGAACCTTTATTGGCCTACCGGCCTTGGTTTTGTATTCTTGAGCGTAGCTATTGTGCTGCGTCCAGATATGCTCAATCTCAGGGACTATTGCAGCTGCGTTATTGACCCCAACGATGGTGGCACCTGGGCGCAGCTTGAGTGCGTTTTCTAGGTCTTCAAAGACACAAGGGGCCGCGCCACAGATAATGGCACACCCCTTGTGTTGTACGTCATACGAATGCGGCATCACAATCGGGAGCTTATGGCCCCCTCTTGATTAGTCCGTATCCGTGTTGGCTAATGTTGTGCCATCGTTCACATCAACTACGCCTGATGAGTTAGACAGTACATATACCAGAGTTGCTACAGCAGTTGAACCAGTTGAAGTTACACAGTAAATCAGGTCTCCAACTTCCAGGGTATCAGCCAGGCTGTTGAAGTAACCTTCGGTATTTACTGTGGCGATTGTGTCAGTTGTCTTATAAGCGTAGATCGATGGTGCATTGCCACGCTTATTGGGGCTGACAGAGTTTAAACCAGTAATAGAAAATGCCATTGTCGTTCTCCTTATGCGTCAGTCGTTTGGACTTCGACAATACCTTCGGCATCGATGGCAATCGCACCGGCTGAGAATACTGCGTTGACCAAGAAACTGGTCTTCTCAGGGATGTAATTGATTTCCGTGCGAGGAGCGATACCCTCTGCATATCCGATTGCGTCACGGTGGAAAGCCCACAGCTTGCGCTCAGACGATGCAACGGGAAGACCACCCTCAGTACGGTCA